>Ga0315282_10013954_pt1 | contig 12031 bp, 10 predicted proteins | sample YL17G07_20_MG_FD_203693 | JGI IMG/M metagenome (GOLD analysis project Ga0315282, IMG submission 203693) | Sediment microbial communities from Yellowstone Lake, YNP, Wyoming, USA - YL17G07_20 | ecosystem: Environmental > Aquatic > Freshwater > Lake > Sediment | place: USA: Wyoming | collected... | reverse complement strand
CATCCTGACTTAACTGTAACGAACTAATTAAACGCTCTTTTAAGGCTGGATAAAGCCGCTCTACACATATTGCAATATCATCATCAGTAATAGATTTTTTCAAGGGATAAATTAAATAGCGGAAAATAACATAGCCTAAAACAGCTATTCCTATCAGCAAAAATGACACCCGCACACCGCGGGGAAGGTCTGGAACAAACCAGTCAATGATAAAAGTTCCGATACTGAATAGTGAAATGAAAATCAGCAACCGGGCTAATCCATTTACCAAAAACCATGTTCGAATCTTTTTTCTGACATTATCAAAGCGATTTTTTATTTCCGGCAATAGCATATCATTTTCAATCCTTATTTTTAATCTCCATACGCACAGGCGCTGATTCTATTAATCCCTGCCAAACTGTTACTTTTGGCGATATTAGTTTGACGGATGTTGCACCATAAACTGCTCTTAAAAAATAGAAACCCGGTTCTCCAAATATTTCATTAACAGAACATTCTAATTCGTAAGCCGCATTTTTCGGAAACGTAATCCATCCATTTTGCTGGCGTAATCCAACCGGTGAATGAATAGATTCCTTAGCTACATTAAGCCTCGTATAAAATATTTTATCACGAGGACTGGTAATTTGCAATAATAAATAAGAACCATCAGAAATAAACGACTCAAACCATAATCGCTCATCTGTATTAATAATCTTAAACTTTAACCTAAGCGCTTCCCCTAAAGTATAGGAATTTTTGGAAGTCTCCATTTGAATAATCGGATCACTTACCGTTTTACCGAATAAAGCTAACTGGCCAAGAGGCAAAATATCGCATGGAATCGGTTGAAGAGGAGACTGGTTCCAGCGTGCAATTGTTTGGAAACCAGCTTTTACATTTGCTGAACCGGATTCATTATAAATATCAACAACTCCTTCCGTAACTTGCAAAATAGATATTTCCGATGTAGCTTTTATATAGAATTTTGTTCCGGTTGCCCGAACCATAGCGGCTGGGGTTTTTATAAAAACACCGGCTGGCTGTGGAATATCAATATTCACCATCAATTCGCCTTTAGTTAATTCCATAGTAGTTTTATTAGTGAACTTAAGATGATTTTCCCCATCAAGCCGAATTGCCCCAAACGACGTCTTAAGAAAAGCATGCGTATCATCACTGGAAATAATCTGTTGATTAAATTTAATATTTGAAGTAGAATTCAAACTATTGTCTCCACACTTAAGCACACCCTGCTCGATTTTAGAGACTGTTGCAACCGTGTCATAACTCGGCTTCTTATTTGCCAGAAATTGTAATTTAATTACTGCATATGCAATCAAAGATATAAGAACAACCGCCGCACCGGCAGTCAGTATAATAAACCGGCGTTGTAAAGATGCTACGGAATTATTGATTATTTCAGACTGGCTAATTCGTCGTAAGATTATCTGCCATGTTTGGTCAGATGGATTGAATTTATCATCACATCCGGTTAAGTTTAATAATTCTTCGATATTATTATATTTATCCATAACTCTGTTTAATTACTTAAACCATCAAAGCAATAAAAGGTATACAGGAAAATTGTAATAGGAAGGATTTTATTCTCGCAGGTATTTTTGAGCCCAGTCATCCCAGGAATTTCCCGCCACTTTGGTTTGATATTCCTTTGGCCGGCTTCCTAAAACAATCTCTAAATCCTGTTTGACTCCCTGGCGAACGATTTCCAGAACAACTCTTGTCCCGGGCGCAATTCCTCTAATTCTCTTCGCCCATTCATCTAAACCGGGGAACCCATTTTTATTCAAAGCAATAATTATATCACCCTGCTTTATTCCGTATTTCTCTGACGGCTGCCCCGGAATAACGTTCATAACTTCAATGCCCACGCCTTCTTTGATATGATTCCTGACCCTTTCATCTCCGGCATGTGTTTCTGTCATATTGATACCTATCCAACCACTTTGTTGTGCCAAAACTTGCGGTACCACCTGAGAAAGGATAAAACGCGAGCGCATCTTTACTTCATTGTCCCTGTCCTTAATAGACTTAAGCAAATATTGGACGGATGCCTTACCGACTTTAACTAATAAAGCAGTAACTGATTCTCTGACCTCCCAGTTATCATCGCCCAATTTTTTAATCATCTCCTCTATTTCAGGATTGAAGCTGACAAATTCTATCGGAAGCTTGGTTTTATTAATTACAATACCTTCAAGAGGAGTTGTTGTTGTAGAAGAAACCGGTTCACCGGCAATGGGTGGAGTGATAGTATATTTTACCTGTATTTTCTCGTTAGTTTTCTCTACATCGTGAACTTTGATTTCGCAACCGGTTGTCCCCAACTGACCGCCTGTAATTATTAAAACCTGTTCATCGGCAAAATAAACCTTGGGTGGATTAGTCAACGAAACCTGCTTGTAAAAATCTTCCCATTTTCTCTCGTCATCAATTATGATAGTTTGTTTTGTTTCATAATGCGAATCAACGACAAAGAAACTTCCCTTTATATTCAAGGATTCCGGTTTTTTATCGTCGCTCTGTAATTTAGCCAGACCGGAATAAGCTATTATTAGGATAATAAGATAAATCCTTATCACCCGCATCACTTTAATCTCTCTATTTTTCTTCTTGACAAATCACTTAAATTATTTATTATTATAACAAACAAATAGTTAGATTGTCTATAAACCCCGTTAGAAATGTTGCTCTGCTTAGTGCATCATTTCTAACGGGGGTAAAGAAAGGAACACAACTATGAAAAAAGGTATTCATCCTCAGTATAAGGAAGCAACGGTTATCTGTGCCTGCGGCGAGACATTTAAGACGCGTTCTACCAAAGAAAAAATAATGTTAGACATCTGCTCTAAATGTCACCCTCTTTTCACAGGGAAGCAAAAGATTTTAGACACGGCCGGTCGGGTGGAACGGTTCCAGAAGAAATGGGGAACTAAATCTGAGGACAAAAAGACGGCGCCTGATACTGCAAAGAAACCAGAATAAAATAAATAGTAGCGAGTAACCGGTCCCGAGCGGGAAGGTAAGTATTCTCCAACTTATTATTCTTCACAACCGGTTCACTCCTAAATTCCGCTGTTTATGCAAGATAAACTTAAACAAATTATCCAGCGTTACGAAGAATTGGAGCGATTGATTAACGACCCCTTGACAATCGCGAACCGGACGCATTATGCCAAATTAATGAAGGAACGGGGGGAACTATCCAAAATTGTCCAGCGCACAAAAGCACTTGAAGAAATCAACAAACAGAAAGAAGAAGCAATCAGCCTATCTAAAACTGAAGGACATGATAAGGATTTCCACCAGATGATAGAGGAAGAAACAAAAGAGTTAACTGAAAAAGAAGCCCGCCTGAAATCAGAATTAGAGGAAATGTTATTACCGGGAGCAGAAGAAAACAGCCGTAATGTGATTATTGAAATCCGGGCCGGGACCGGCGGCGATGAAGCCGCTCTTTTTGCGGCTGATTTGTTAAGGATGTACCTTAAGTATAGCGAGAAAAAGGGATGGAAGACAATGATATTAGATTCCAGCCCAACCGACCTCGGCGGTTTAAAACAAATCGTTTTCTCAGTAGAAGGAGAAAATGTCTATAAGGAACTACGCTTTGAAAGCGGGACTCATCGGGTCCAGCGTGTGCCGCGAACCGAAGCATCCGGCAGGATTCATACTTCGGCAACGACCGTAGCGGTATTGCCTGAAGCCGAAGATATTGAAGTTGAGATAAAGTCGGATGACTTGAAAATAGACACCTTTTGTGCGAGCGGTCCGGGCGGACAGTATGTCAATAAAACCGCTTCTGCTATCCGCCTTACACACATACCAACAGGCGTTGTGGTTGAATGCCAGTCCGAACGCTCTCAACACCGTAATAAAGACCTGGCAATGAAACTTCTAAGAGCCAGAATATATGAAAAACAGATGCGCGACTCCAAAGAAAAACGCGACACCATGCGCCGTAACCAGATTGGCAGCGGCGACCGCAGTGAAAAAATCAGGACTTATAATTTCCCCCAAAACCGTCTCACCGACCACCGGATAAACTTTTCCAGCCATAACCTTGAGGAAATATTGAATGGCAGAATGGAAGAATTGATTGCCGAGTTGGCACGCCAGGATAAGGAAAACCGCCTTAAACAACTATCCGCCACTTAATTCCCTTAACCCGAATAATTCACCCGTATAAGAACTGCTATATTTGCCCTACCTGAATTTCAAGGAACAGCTGGTCGTGCTCCATGACATAATCCAGATGTGAATCTCCACCAGTAGCAAATTTCGCAAAACCATCAACCAAAAACTGATTAATCAATTCATTGGTCTTGTCGTTTTCAGCCTGAATTACCTCAGGGTCATAGTGCCTTGATTTCATAATCGGACTGCCTGCCTTTTTGATGCGTTGGATAAATTCATTTCGGAATTCTCCAGCCCGCTCCGGTTCGGTTATCAATACCGGACCGCCTGCCAGAACTTTATCCCGGTCAGTAATCAGGGCTTTAATCGTTTCATCACCGGAGAGCCATCTGGCAGCAAAAGGCGCCAGACCTCTAATCTCGTCTTCATAACCGGTAAAAGGCAGATTTAATTGAGCCATACGCAGGCAGGCGTCATATGCCCGGAACTCCAGTGTTTCGTGAAGACGTTTGGCTTCCTCTCCATCAACCGTCTCAAGCATCCGTTTTATCTTTGCTTTGAACTTCTTATAGCCTTCGCGTGCATTTGTCTCGGCGGTGTTAATAATATCCTGATAAGTCCGTCCGCGCTTGGAACGATAACCAACCGGAATCCATTTTTTCAGGGTATCTATGCCGGGCTTGACTATCTTTTCAAGGTAAGCCTTAAAATTGGGAATGGCTTTTTCTAATGCCTTAGCCATTTCCGGAGTGGAGTCTTTCATAAATTTCACCCAATCCGCCATATACTTTAAAGGCGGGGCGTCCGGTATAATAACGGCAATTTGTATCTTAGAAACCACTTTACTCATCTTTACATCTCCTTTATTAACAAGGCGTTATAACTATACCCCCCTCAGGGAGGGGTGGGGGGTATCCCTTCGTCCCGTATTTTTGCGATTTTCAGCCTGTATTTTTGCGATTCTCGGCTCGTATTTTTGCGATTATCAACTCGTATTTTTGCGAATCTCGGCTCGTATTTTAGCGATTTTCAACCCCTATTTTTGCGATATTCGGCTCGTATTTTAGCGATTTTCAACCCGTATTTTTACGAATCTCGCCCCGTATTTTTGCGAATCTCGGCTCGTATTTTTGCGAATCTCGGCTCGTATTTTTGCGATTATCAACTCGTATTTTAGCGATTCTCCCATCGTATTTTTGCGAGGTTCAATATAAAAAATACAATATTTCTCTAATTTCTAATGGGGCACGAAAAGGTCCATATGGTCTTTATGTTCACCCCGTTAGAAAGTCCCTTCGGGGTGGTTATCTCGCCCCGAATGTCCCGCCGAAGCGGGATCCCGACGTATTCGGGACTTTCGGGGCTATTCCTTTTGGAGTAGCGTCACTTGTGACGCGCCTATCTTAAGATCGGGACAAGTAAGACACAATCGGGTCTATTGTCTTTGTCTTTGGTAAGGATAAATTTTTCGTTCGTTACCAGACTGCCCATCGCTTCATAGAAAGGATAGTCCACGAAACCGGTTCCCTTTCTTATTACCGGTATGGCGACCTTCTTATCACGACGACTACCAGTATAGGCTTTGACGAAATTATGGATTTTTTCGGCGGCTGAGTCTATTTCCCACTTGGCATCTGTCAGGACTGGTCTGGATTCAGCCTTAATCCTCTCTGACAGTTCCGCCATCTTTCTCTTGTATTTTTCCGAACGAGGACTGGCTAAGAAGGAAAAGGTATCTACCTCTCTTAATTTCTTTAACTTCTTCTGGCAGTCAGTGCATTCTTTAAGGTGCTTTTTTAATGCCTCCAAATCCTTGATTTCATTAAGCTCATTCGTGGATAAATGCATCAGGTCAATTGCTAAATCTTTACATTTCATATTTTATATCCTCCTCATATAATATTCACCGCAGAAGCGCGGAGAATGCCGAGAATAAATAATTATTTTTATTCCCTCTTCTCTGCGAACTCTGCGTCTCCGCGGTGAACGGGGTTCACTTTTCGTGTTTCTCCATATCTAACATCTCAATTATCTTATCTTTATAGCGCTGACGCCATTTCCATAAGGTGGCTACCTTCACTCCAGTAAAAGGCGGTATCTGGCTAATCTCTTCATAAGAGAGTCCTTCCTCTTCCTTTAGGTGATAGAGTTGCTGTTCTTCTGCAGTCAGATAGCGTAAGACGATTTCCTTTAGTTTAGCTAACTGGCTTTCTGATAAATTATCAAACCATGCCGGACTGATTGCCAGCATATCCTTATCTTCTTCCACCGCAGAGAGACTAATGGTATCTTTTTCCAGATAGCGCCTTCTGAGATAATCAGTTATCTTATTCTGCAGGATAGTATAGACCCAGGTAGAGAATTTAGCAATATTTTTATTGAAGCGGCGGCGGTCTTGCCAGACCGTGATAAAAGTATTCTGGACGACATCTTCGGCTGTATCACGGTCTCTGATTGAGTGATGGACTGTGGCTAAGAGCCGGTTCTGGTAACGTCTGACTAATTCATCAAAGGCACCAGCCGAATCCCGTGAGGGAAATGGACCGTTCTTGCCCTGTACCGTTTCCGCCAGACCCCGAAATCTTTCGGGGTTTGGATGACTGGTGCAGGGCTGGTCAAGTGCGGCAAGCTCCATCAAGTCTTCATCGCTTTCACTGTATATTAGCATAATAAATAATATCTTCGTCAGAGTGCGAAGCCGCAGCGGAGTCCCGATTATTTCGGGGCTGGAATATTAGCATATATTTCCGCCAGAGGCGGATCTGCCTCAGGCATGACACCAGTGCGAAGCCTCCCGTTAGGGACAAAGACATAAAGGGCAGAGCTACTGCCTCCCGTTAGGGAGAGCTTCCAGCCTCCCGTGAGGGACAAAGAACACAAAGGGAATCACGGCTAATCCCCTCTAAAAAGCGCAGCGGCGCGGAGTCCCGATACCCATCGGGGAGGGGTGCAGGGGTGTGTTAGACAAATTCAAATCACTCTGCCTTGCAACCTCAGCAAAATAGCCCATTCCATTCGGTGGGATGTGTCCCTCTTGTCCTGTGGGATGTGTCCCTCTTGTCCTCTCTTGTCCTGCTGTTTATAGAAAACTATGCCCTGCACCCCATCCAATTCACCCCTTCCAGCCCACGGTGTGTGTCACCACACCTAACCCAAATGATAATGTATACCTAATTCAGCTATAGTATCGTAAATTGCCCTAATTTGTTCTGTTACACCCTTAGCGTCTTTATGATATCCAGACATAGCTTTATCACTAACTTTTTCAGCAGAATAGGTTATTAATCCCAGATTCCGCATATAATTTGCTACCTCTTGTTATGGCACATCATAAAGCGTCACTCTAAGCAAATTACTTTCAGTATTCGTATTCAGATCTCCAATTGTCCATGACCTGTCATAATAAGCCCCCAAACAAATTTGCGCTTCGCTGCCAAGATCATACGAGCTTATATAAGCCGCAATAGATCCGGATTTCACCCACGTATTTGGATCAGACAATGTACTTGGTGATGGAGGAGTATAATAATATTCACGTATTGTATCATTTAAACTGGTACTATCGTATTCGTATATCCTGACATACATTTGACCGACACTCAGCGCGTATTCAACAGATTGATAATTGGATACAGTAGCATTCCATGTTATAGTTGACGCACGCCCCCTATAGGCTGCCACCGGGCATTCCAGCCTAAGTGACAAATCTCTATCAGTAGCTGTCCTTGTGGCAGTCGCCCCTGATATAATTCTAACCGCATATCCTGTTGAAGACCATCCTGAGATAATTGATGTGTGAGTGCTACACCGTGCCCGCACTTTGACAGAATAGGTATTACTATTACTTGCAGTAGACCAGAATTTTGTTTGGGTTGCAGAGCCCCAGGATGATGTCGTTCCGTCACCCCAGTCAAACTGGTATTGCATTGAATGACCTAAACTTGAAGACGCCCCACTGGCAGAATAATTGTAACTTGTGCTAGTGAACCCACCTTTTTCGCCAGAGGAGACATAGGGTGCGCTTACGGTTTCAATATAAACAGTAAGCCCTGAAGACCAGTTAGAGACAACTGAGGTGTGAGTGGAACACCATGCTTGCGCCTTTACCGTATATGTGCCGCTCAAAGACCAAGATTTTGATTGAGTGGCAGAACCCCAAGAGGATGTCGTTCCGTCACCCCAGTCAAAACGATATTGCAATGAATGCCCTAAATTGGAAGATGCACCACCTGTAGAATAACTGTAACTTGTGTAGGGAGAACCCTCAGTGGCGCCACTCGGTTTATTCGGTGTGCTAACAGTTTCAATTTTAACAGTGAGACCTGAAGACCAACCAGATTCAATTGAAGTATGCGTGGCGCAGTGAGCCCATGCCTTGACCGTATATGTGCCGCCTGAAGACCAGGACTTTGATTGGGTTGCCGAGCCCCAGGAGGATGTCGTTCCATCACCCCAATCAAACTGATATTGTACTGAATGACCTAAACTTGAAGACGCACCGCCAGCAGAATAAGTGTAACTTGTGTTGGGAATACCCTCGGTTGAACCAGTCGGCTGATTAGGTGTGCTTACAGTCTCGTCCATACCACTCCCATTAACTCCATTTGAGGACCCAATGCCACCTGTAAAATTCACTATTTGACTTGAATCTCCTGCAGTGATTGGCGCAAACCTAACCTTTACGGTTGTGGATTGTTCCGCACCTAGATAATATTCTGGCATAACTACAAAACTAAATGGCTCTGATAATCCCGAAGCACTGCCTTCCAATATACCCGTTCCTATATTTTTCACCGTGAAAGACAAGTCTTTTGTGGTGCCGATGCTAATATCGCCAAAACTCAGTGATGAAGGCGTTACCTCTATTTCGGGTACGCCTGTAGTATCATCTTTAACCCAATAAGCTTCTTTGCATACTTGCGGGAAGAAATCATAGTCAATCCACCCATAGCCATAATCACCCCATTTAGCAGTGCCGTCTGTATTAGTAGTGCCCCAAGAGTTTATAATCTTAAAAGCAGATTTAGAATCGTCGTAACCCACAAGCGTTACCGCATGTCCACCATAACCAAACTCGGTCCTTTCTTTGTTTAAAGGGATTTTATCGCCAAGGCTTTTATAAATATAGTTATTGTTCTTCATGTTTGTATTGGAAAAATTAGTACCTATCCAAATGCTTATAGGCAATGGAGTATTCGAATACAACCATTTTTTTACCTCGGCTCTACTGCTATATAAAACCCTACCATAATCTAATACCTTGTATTTCGCTGCTTCGGTTCTTGCTTCTGCAGAAGGCTGAGTTAGAAAGTCATTCACATTATCATTCACATTATAAGGCATTGTTGCCAAAGTTGCACATCCTTGAGATTTTAATAAATCTAATGCGTCGCGAATAGACGCCCCGCTGTCAGTTTCCGCAAGACGCCCTATGTTAATTTGATTATAAATATAGGACGGGCTAAATAAATGATTGCTTTCACTTAAACTCCAGTTTCTCTCTAAACCTTCTTGATATGTTTTTAGGGCATATGCAACTGCCCAAGCAGTGCAGGACTGTTGAGTTTTTTGGTCCCCAGGTATGGGCATTTTGCTTGAGATGTCCCATTCAGTGGGTAAGTCTCCGGCCCCTCCTGATGGCGACCCCAAAGGTATAGCCGCATATTCTTCAGCAGATAAAAAGTTGAGACCTAAGAAAAATTCTTCTTCTGATGTTCCAGCTGCAAAACTAGTCCACGAACCATATCCGGTTCCCGCACTATTAGTTGCAAATGCCCTGATACAATAGGTAATTCCCGCCGTTAAACCAGTGATGGTTTTGGTATAGGCGCCGGTGCCAAAACTACCGGTATCAGAAACGCTCCAGGTATCTGTTTGAGTCAAGCCATATTTAAAACCTCGTTCTGTGCAGTTCTGTCCGCCGGTATCAGTAATGTTACCGTTACCCGTGGCGGAAGTTTGACCAACATCAGTGGGGGCTTGAGTGGTAACAGTTGGTTGAACAACACTGCCATCCCCTCTGGCCTCGTTAGAAGATGAACTAATACCCACACTGTTATACGCCTTGACCCGGTAATAATAAGTGGTAGAGGCAGCTATCCCGATATCGGAATAATTAGTTACATTAACCCCAACTGTAGTAATCTCGCTAAAACCACTACCAGAAGTTAATGAACGTTCTATCCTGAAGCCGTCTTCGTTACCGGAGGCATCAGTCCAGGAAAGGTTAATCTGGGAAGATGATACAGCGTTTGTAACTAAACTTGAAGGCGGATTGGGAATAGTCCCCGGTGGTGCTTGGGTCGTGTCAGATGCCTGATAACTCTGTGCTGAGGTATTACCCGCGGCATCGTAGGCCGCTACGGCATAGGTATAAGGAGTTAAGGGCAATAATCCTGTATCATTATACGAAGTGTTGAAGGGTGTTCCAACCTGTGTGCCATTACGATAAACATTATATCCAGTTACACCGACCGCATCACTGGAGGCATTCCAGGTAAGGTTTATCTGGGATGAGGAAACCGCAGAGGCAATAAGACCGGTCGGGACAGTAGGAGCGATAGTATCACTGCCACCACTGCTACCGCTACTGCTAACAACAACATCCTTGTCACTGCTTTTCTTGGAACATAAGCCCCCGTAGCCCAGCATCATTACACTGGCTAACAAGATAACCAGCATCAGTTTTAACCATTTAGTTTTCCTCATAAAACACCTCCTCGTATAATGCTCACCCTAAGAAAATAGGGTGAATGGTTAAAGATATTCGCCCCTATCCCTCTGACGGGATCCCGAAGCAGTTTTCCTTGGGCTACTTCATTCGGGGCGGGCGACCGTTTGAGCGTCGTATCGTCATCTATTACTTTAATAGTGATTTGTTCTGTCCCTAACGGGATCCCGTAAGGGATAGGTGATAGAGTAGATTTTTGGGTTGGAGAGGCAATAAGAATAATCCGTAAAAAAGTGGTTAAGAGACTAAGAAAGTAGCGTCTTGCGTTAGTTGAGTTGAGTTGAGTTGAGTTGAGTTGAGTTGAGTTGAGTTGAGTTGAGTTGAGTTGAGTTGAGTTGAGTTGAGTTGAGTTGAGTTGAGTTGAGTTTAGTTGAGTTGAGTTGAGTTGAGTTGAGTTGAGTTGAGTTGAGTTGAGTTGAGTTGAGTTGAGTTGAGTTGAGTTGAGTTGAGTTGAGTTGAGTTGAGTTGAGTTGAGTTGAGTTGAGTCTATCTTTTATCATATCAAATCATATCATCTCATAATAATTAAAGTCAAGTATTTATTTGCTGATCTTGGTAATAAACTGCTGGGCGGAATTAAGGGCATCCCGAATCAGCACGACATCATATAAGTCACCGCGGTAATAACCCGCAATATGTAAAACGTGATAGAGACTATCAAACTCACGGAATAATTTACCGTTATGAACCGAGACATATTTCCGGAGCATCTGACGATAGCCATCAATCGACTTAGGTAATTCTTTTTCAGTTAATCCGTGTTTAAGCAGATATTCATCTATCCCGATAAGTACCGCCAGATACGTTGTACTACAAGCCTCACGCACGGGTTTTATGTCGGTATAGACCCGTCCTTCCCGCGGGGCTTTCTTGAGGATTTCTTTAGCGTTATTAAGATACCTAATTGCTTCCCCGCTTGGGGCGGGACGGAATTTATCCTGTAAGGACTGTCGTTTCGCTTTCATACCGCAATAAGTTATCAGAAAATAGAGGGCTTGTCAATACTTATTTTTTACTTTATTTAGATATTTTTATTTGTCCCGAATTTCCCCGATTTTACCACAAAGCACACAAAGGACACAAAGACGGATAAGGAATATAAATCAGTCTCGGGGGCTTCCTTTGTGCTCTTTGTGCCTTTGTGGTGAATATAATTTCCCG
>Ga0315282_10013953_pt1 | contig 12032 bp, 13 predicted proteins | sample YL17G07_20_MG_FD_203693 | JGI IMG/M metagenome (GOLD analysis project Ga0315282, IMG submission 203693) | Sediment microbial communities from Yellowstone Lake, YNP, Wyoming, USA - YL17G07_20 | ecosystem: Environmental > Aquatic > Freshwater > Lake > Sediment | place: USA: Wyoming | collected... | reverse complement strand
TCGATGGAAACATCCCTTCACCAACCGGAATAGACTATACTTCGGTGATAACTTGGGAATACTCGCAGCCTTACTTCTGGATTCTGAAGTAAACGGTCAGGTGCGCCTTATCTATATTGATCCTCCTTTCTCGACCCAAAGTGCATTCTATTCACGGAAACAACTTCATGCTTATGAGGATGTACTCACCGGTGCTGAGTATGTAGAATTTCTGCGGAAAAGACTCGTTTTGCTCCATGAACTCCTTGCGAAGGATGGGTCAATATACCTTCATCTTGATGGAAAGATGGTTTTCCAAATGAAACTCATAATGGATGAGGTGTTCGGAGCCGAGAATTATAGGAATTGTATAACAAGAAAGAAATGTAACCCCAAAAATTATACTTATAAAACTTACGGTAATGTTACTGACTACATACTTTTTTACACCAAAAGCTCTCGTTATGTATGGAACCAACCCTTGGAACCTTGGACCGAAGAACGTGCCAAGGAATACCAGTATGTAGAAGCAAAAACAGGGCGCAGATTCATGAAGGTACCCATTCATGCACCCGGTGTGAGAAGGGGAGAGACAGGGAAACCATGGCGCGGGTTGCTGCCGCCACCGGGAAAACATTGGCAATACCCGCCTTCAAAGCTGGATGAGATGGATGCCAGAGGAGAAATTTTCTGGTCCGCAAGCGGTAATCCGAGGAGAAAAGTATATCTTGATGAGAACCCGGGCGTTGGTGTTCAAGATATCTGGATGGATTTTCGAGATGCACATAATCAAAACGTTAAAATTACAGGGTATCCTACCGAAAAGAATCCCGATCTTCTGTGGAGAATAATAGAGGCGTCATCAATGCCTGGGGATATCGTTATGGACTGTTTTTGTGGTTCTGGAACGACTTTAGCCGTTGCTCATGAACTTGGAAGATTTTGGATCGGGGTCGATAACAGCCCCGAAGCAATCAAGACTACTCTTGCTCGTTTTAATAAAGGGACTGAACCGATGGGGGACTTCGTTGGTTCGAAGGACAAAGAACAAAAACACGTCTACAAGGAACCGTCCCTTTTTGATTCCCTCAAGGAAACTGATGATTTTAAAAGTTCACATGGGGAGCATAGGCCGATTTTAGAGTTTGAACTTTTTTCATTAGAAGAAGTCAGTTCACAACTAAATGACTTCATTGATGAATGGAGCAGACAGACTTTCCAATATCCTCAGTTAATTTCTGAGACTCCCCACGTTCGGGAACCTCAGAACTTTTATAGTGCGATAAACTATCTATCAGAACGAGACAAAATACTCGCGAGGGTAATAGAAAAAATGGGGCCGTCTTCTTTAGTTCCGAAGCCTGGGGGTTTTTCGTATTTGATGGATGCCATTGTCAGTCAACAGTTATCTCCGCATGCGGCTTCCAGTATATCCAGTCGTATACAAAGTCTTTTTGGCAAGAAACCAATCAATGCACATAACTTTATTAACTTGGATCGAGCGGACTTAAAGAAGGCGGGCATTTCGGGGAGGAAATTGGAATGTTTATTTGACCTGACGAAAAAGATCCTTGACGGCTCCTTAAAATTACCAAACCTCAAGTCATTGCCCGATGATGAGGTTGTTCGCCATCTCACACAAGTAAAAGGAATTGGCCCCTGGACTGCGGAAATGTATCTAATATTTGCCTTGGGCAGACGAGATATTTTTCCCTTACATGATTATGGCCTTCGCAAGACCATTGCAGAATTGTATAAAGTAAGAGTTGCATCTGATGAGGCTATCTCAAAAATTGCTAGTAGCTGGAAACCTCATAGGAGTATAGCCTGTTGGTATCTCTATCGGTACAAGAATGCTAAATTGTCGTGAACGAGATTTGCGCCAACAATGGCAGAGCCCGCCGGAGAATTCATCAGTAAATCGGTTGGCCGTTTCTGATGAAATCCCAGATTCGAAGTAATATTTTAAAATGCTTCAGAACCTACGTCCCGTATCATGGGAAATCGACTTGGGGGGAGAAGTTAGCACATCTTTGCGTCAAGGAGGGTCAATTCTTCTGGAGACGCCAGAAATTAAAGAGAAGATGCTGCGGAAATTAATAGGATAGAAGAACAACGAACACATTCTCCCCGTCAAGTTGCATTTTCCCCTACGTCCCCCATCTAAGCACCGATGTCCCCTTCATAACACCATGTCGAAGAGATAGAAGGAAACGCACAAAATATTTCATTGACCCCAAATGAATATTTTTATAAAATATCTCCAAACAGGTCCCGGGCATATGTATTGAGTGGGTGGTGCCTGTCCTTCGTCAATAGAGCGATTAATAAGAAGAATTGGAGAATGTCAAAATGCAAGCCTGCCCCCAATTTTTTCATGGCATGTGTTCAGGTATTCTATTGATCGGAAAAATTGGAAATCCAGTAATAAGCCGGCTTTATCAACTTCTGAACAATTCAAAACAAAATAAAGGATAAAAGGATGAGACAATGAAATTCGATTTTATTGATGTATCCGACATAGATCCGAATCCCCATAATCCCAGGGGTATTCAAATAGCAGTGGTATTGGGATCCTCGGACAAATCTGAAGAATCACCATTTGATGAAAGTTTTAGAATCTTTCATGAGGCGCAAAAATATAACTCTCTCCTCGAAGTTGTCTGTTTTGCTCAGGAGGAATTTGACCAGGATGGTGGAGCTTTGGTTAAGCAGATCAAAAAAGAAGGGATCAGGTTGATTTAAAAGACTGACAGATTATCCAGAGAGTCTAACGTCTACACCTTTGGTCCATCCGCTCCCGGGCTCCATCCCCATACATGTCCATATCCATGAGATGATCGAGGTCAAGTTCATGTGAACAGCCTCCGGGAAGGAACGGCCCAAAGGTTGGGCTCTCCAACCTTTCGAATAGTGTTCCCCAGATAGACCACAAATCCCCCTCGCCATTCTTTTCGAAGTCCTTTTGCCACCTCCCGCATGGGCCGAAGATCTGCTGGTGCCACAGAGGTGCGGGCCTTGATCTCCATCCCGATCATACCTTTCTCGGTCTGAAGAAGAATATCCAACTCCAGGCCGGAGCGCGTGCGATAGAAGTATATCTCTTCCTGTCTCTGAACCGTTTTCATCCATTTGATCATCTCGCTTACTACCATGGTCTCATAGATCTCGCCCGACAGGTCTCCACGAAAGCCGCTCAGAGAGCGCACGATTCCAATATCGAGCCAATACAGTTTCGGTGTTTTGATAACGGAGCTTGTTATGTTGCGATGATAAGGCGGAAGCAGGACTGTCTGGTAGGAAAGCCTGAGGTACTCCAGATATCGCCTGGCCGTGTCGACGCTGAGCGAGGCATCGCGGGCCAGCTCAGAGTAATTTAGAAGACGAGCCGATCTCAATGCCGCCAGCTTCTGGAAGGTTCTGAAAGGAACGAGGTCGTCGAGCCGAGCCAGATCGCCGAGATCCCTTTCGAGATAGGTAAATTGATAATCTCTCAACCATTTCCAACGCTCCTCCGCTGAGAGGGGAAGAAGTGCAGGCATTCCGCCCCAGTTCAACAGATGTTTCTCCGCCTCTTGAATGCGACTATCATCCGAAACGAGTAATACGTCGGGGACATCTCTAAAGATCCGATTGAGATCCTGGCTCGAAAAAAGGCGATCGATTAGCGGAGACGATGGGGGCTGCGTGGCAGACTCCGATGTGAGCTCCCCCATGAGCAGAGGCCAAAGTTCATAGATTGAGATACGCCCTGCCAAGGTTTCTCGAATTTTTTTAAGGAGAAGAATCTGACTTGATCCCAAGAGGAGAGAGAACGATATGGCACCTCTGTCGAAAGCGAACTTAACTTTTTCAAAGAGAGAGGGCTCTTTTTGTGCTTCATCGATTACAGCGTTTCCGATATTCTTCGACCACGAGGCTGTTGGCATGCCACGGATGACTTCACGATTCTCCGGGGCGTCGAGGTTGATATAGTGAAGATCCGGGTATTTCCAGAGGGCTAAAGTTGTCTTCCCGGTCTGCCTCGCCCCCGTGAGAAGGACGAGACGTCGTTTTCCCGAGCTCGGTAAAAAGGTGCCTAATATTCGGGATTTCTGTAAATTTTCGCTCATCGTCGTAAAATTTACAGCATATCTTACGAAATGTCAAGATAAAAATCGGCAATGCTATTGGTGGATAATGGAGAAGAAATGGGACAGGGTTGGTGTCAGCAAGTGGGAAGAATTCGGAGGCCACATCCAGGCCAGGCGCTACGCACGAGCAGATCTCCCGCTGCATATCTATTTCTTAACCCGGGGGTAAAACGGAAAAGCCTTCTTTCAGAGCTCCTTCACGCAGATTTTGATCGAGGCAGACAAACCCGAGACCTCCAGGTGTTTCTTGTGCCCAAATGAGAGCTGACGCAAGCTGCAAGGCATCCGCCGCCCTCAGAGGATGAATTGAAAGAAGCCGCTCTGCACGCACCCGCACCGCCTCAATGGGCTGGACCTCTGACCATATCGCTGCGAGCGCGGAAAGCACAACCTTCGCTTTTGCTTCATCACCCGATCGAAGCACACCCTCCCTCTGTCTCCTCGAAAGTGCTGATAGGCACTCGATACGCGTGGTCCACCAGACCACAATATCCTCATCGTCTTTCATCAAACGTTTCATTACTTCCGATGTCTTCCCTTTCAGACATAAAGGAATGATCGCCGATGAATCCCAGAATCTCATCTTCCCGCTTCCCGTTCTTCGAGGAGGGCCTTCAGCACCAGGCCCTCAGGGTCCTTTGGTCTGGGAATTCTCCAGAAATCCTTCGGGAATTTACCCGGTCCAAGTCTGATAAACCCCTGTTTCTCCATTCGGACCAAGGATCCTTTGAGATCCTTGGTTCTGGAAACGGGCACCAGGCGGGCCACAGGTTTCCCGCGATCAGTGACCAAAACCTCCATCCCTGCTTTTACCTGATTCAAATATTCGCTGAGGCGGGCCTTGAGTTCGGACACAGCAGCCGTTTTCATGCTCTTCTCCTTTTTATGACCATTATAGTCAAATTAATCTGGCCTGTCAAGTCTCTAAATAGAGATTTCTGAAAAAATCCAGAAATCTCTGATTACACCGATTAGTAAGTGATTACACAGATACGAAACCTACTGAAAATCATTGAAATCTGCGTAATCGTCTTTTGAAATCCCTGCCTGCGGTAGGCAGGTGTGAAATTAAGAGAGCGTTTAGTAGTTTTTCAGAGCTCTCAAATAAGGCATTCGCCTCTTCCAAAATCAGGTTCACCGCCCAACCCCAGAGATCGCTGAGCCGTTCGACCAGACTCACAGCCCTGAGTTTACCGAAGGGGAGATTTTTCTTCTGATTCGATCCCGTCTTTGGCGCGCGGTGAGAATAGTTATTTTGCCGGGAGAAATGCAATTGAATAGGGAGCCAATCCTTTTGGATGACGGGAGGAGAATTTCTTAATCAGGCTGGCTATTCGAGAAAATTGGTCCCCGGGGAGAGTGCAGGGAACGATGAGCACTCCACAATGAGTCCGTTGGTCATTGAAGAATCGAACCGTGAGCCTGATGAAATCATCCCTGTTTCTGGTCACCAAACATCTTTTCTCCGTGGCTGCAAACTCAAGTTGCCTTTGATCCGATATCTCACACATCCCAGACTCATGAGCACTGAGCGCCTCAACTCCAGCTTTTCTAAGTATTGCGGCAATCTTCGGGCTGAGGTCTTCATCCAGGTAAAATTTCATGCGGACGACCTCATAAAGGGATAACGTTCTCGAAGTCTCTCATCATTCCATTGTTCATTCTGCTCAATAAGTCGGTCAATCTCCTTAGGATAGATCGCGTAATATCCAAGGGCCGCCTTGAGCTGCACCGCAGATAGCCAATGATATGCCTTTTTGAGCCTTTTGAAATCTTCCTTGACGCTTTTGTAAGCTGCAATTACTTCCCAAACTTCAATACCTGTTCCCGCTATGCGGGCTCTTCTTCCGCTGGTCCCCTCGGCAAATATTATCCCTGGACAGCGCCTCATCTTAATGGCTTCCTGCAAAAGATCTTTGGTGACGTTCGAGAAATCCTGTCCTGTCTCTTTGGCGATTTGCTCAATTTCCTTCGTGGTTTCGACTGGAAGACGTAAGCTTTTTTGGACGCCCGCCATAAAAACCTCCTTCTTTATTGTTATACATCATCATGCGTCGTCCTACACCGAATGTCAATAGCTCAATACGACCTAAATTCCGATTTAGAAATTGTCATTGCGAGGGAACCCCTGCCTGCCGGCAGGCAGGGAAGCAATCTCGCCTTTTTCAATGAGATTGCAACGGGCTGCGCCCTCGCAACGACTTCATCGGATTGCCACGCTTGCGCGCCGTAGCGCTTCAGCGCACATGGACGCACCTTGCAGGTGCTCGCAATGACCGGATGGGAAAAGGGTTTCGCTTTCTAAATCGGGATTGTTGATTGGCGGTCAGGCGAGGGAAATGCGGTATTATAACAACTTCTTCAATTCTTCAATTGAAATGTCCACGTCTCTTAATATTTTCCTCAAGAGACCCCTACCAATGTCTTTTCTCTCATGGAAAGGAACCGTTGTCTTTCTTCCATCAGGATGTTTGTATCGGAAATGACTTCCTTTTGATTTTCTTGTGCGGGAGAATCCAAGTTTTTCTAACGCCTTAATCAATTCTCCTGGTTTGAGGATGGGCAGTTTGACGTCATTCATATCATCACCTCGACCCATTTCATGCCAATTACCTCAGGGTACTTAGGGTCGAGTTTCTTTTTCTCTTCTTTCAACTCCTCGAGACACATTTGAATGACATCTTTGATGTTTTTCATGGCCTCTTCATAGGTGTCCCCTTGGGTATAACATCCCTCCAAGGCTGGACAATGAGCAACGTAAACGCCATCTTCATCTTGCTCTATCACGACTTGTAGAAGATATTTTTTCATTTGGATCTACCTTTCCTAAAAAATAGGGATCAATTTATTTCTACTTTACTCTTATCATGAAACCCGCAAAAAGACAAGGTCATTACCAGGGAACCGCTGGGGGGCGGTCCTTGACACGGGACAGTCCTTTCATAAACCCATAAATGTCACTCTATTTTCTCAAGGTTTCGAGCTTGGGCTGATATTATCAAATCGGAAAAAATACAACAAGAATTTCGGAGAGTAGCTTTCAGCATATGCATGGTGCGGTGCTGCCTCCCGATCCGTCCTGCCTCGGCCTTTTCAGGTATTCTACTTGATGGGCCACTCCCCTCTTTCTTTCAGGACGTCCCGGTAAACCTGAAGAGCCTCATTCACAGCAGGCATTCCCGCATAGGGAGCCAACTGGAAAAAGATCTCGGTCATTTTTCTCGGGTCGCAGCCAACATTCAAAGCAGCATTTAAGTGGAGTTTCAATTCATCCGTGGCACGTAGCGCCGCCAACATGGCACACGCCACCATCTGCCTCTCAGGAAGAGTCAACACCGTTCTGGAATAGAGCTTGCCAGTGATAAACAGGGAAAAATCGTTGGCAAGGTCTCTGTCAAATTCCTTCCACATCAGATAGGGGGGATCCATCTTGATCCCTTTTCCGAACAGTTGATTGGCTGTCTCTTGGGTCTTTTTTCTTAGTTCGTCACTCATGATGGGCCCTCCCTCACCATCGGTCCATTTTTAGATCTCTTATTTATTGATTTTGTTTTTGAAAGCAGCATAAAAGGGGTTATTTGTAAAGCTGCTTTTTTGAATCAATGGAATTTGTCAGACATTGAAAAGAAAATTGATGATGTCGCCATCTTCTACAACGTAGTCCTTGCCCTTCTGCATATATTTCCCCATTTCTCTGACCTTCTGCTCGCTTCCTAACTTGATCAGGTCCTGATACTTCATCACCTCTGCCCGGATGAACCCGCGCTCAAAGTCGGAATGAATGACGCCTGCTGCTTGAGGGGCAAAGGATCCCTGTCGCTTTGTCCAAGCGCGCACCTCGTCCGGTCCAACCGTAAAAAACGAGATGAGGCCGAGGGTTTTGTAGCAAAGCATGGTCAATCTGTCCAGGGCCGGCTGGTCGAGCCGAAGCTCGTTGAGAAAAGTCTGGCGTTCTGCCGCATCAAGCTCGGATAGCTCCTGCTCAATCTTCGCAGACACAGCGATCCACTGGAAAGTTTGACCGGGAAAGCTTTGCCTTAATCTGTCCACGAGATCGCGATCACCCAATTCCCGCTCTCCGACATTGAGAATGATGATCGTTGGCTTGCGGGTCAAAAAAGGGTAGCTGGCGATAAGCCTTTCTTCGGTCTCTGTCAAAGGGAAGTTCTTCAGAAAATGCCCGGCTTCGATCTGCACTTTCATTCGATTAAGAAGATCCGCTTCCATGGCCATCCTCCGGACATCTTTCTTCCGGTTTTGTTCTTTTTCGAGCCGCTCAAGGCGCTTTTCAATAAAAAGAAGATCATTCAGTTGCAACTCTTCGTCGAAAAGAAGGATGTCGCGACGAGGATCTACTGCACCATGGATATGGAAGACCGTATCGTCCTGAAAGGCTCGGACAAGGTGGCAGATGACATCTACCTGCTCTAAATCCCGGAGGAGCGGACCATTGCGAGAGGCCTGCTGGTCTAAGTCAGGGAGAAGAAAAAATTCAATCTGGGCGGGGGTTTCCTGACGGGGGGCGTAGATCTCCACGAGACGATCGAAGCGTGCATCCCGCACCATGGCCAACCCCAAACCGTTCCCATCCCTGTCTTCCGAATTCGGCTCCTTGCCGGTCAACAGCCGAAAGAGTGTTCGCTTACCCACTTGAGGAAAACCCACAAGACCAAGTTTCATCGAATTCCTTTCCCTCCATGCAACAAAATCTTCCGTCTGATTTTCGAAGGGCAGACCTGGCCCGCCAAAAACCGACACGAATCTCAGGAATGATCTTTGGAAATCTTAAGAGATCACTACCTTGGGAGAAACGCTCAGGAAAGATTGAAATGACTTAGAAATGACTTACAAAGAATAACACAGGAGGAGATGATTTTCAATCCCAGAGTGGAAGGGAACACAAGTCGGGATGGGTGGAACAATAAAGAAAGTAAACCCCGTTAGAAAGGAAGGGGCTTTAACCCCGCCCTTTCTGTGAGGAATTAAAACTTAATTTATATTATCCCCACCATAAATGGCCGGGCTTTCTAACGGGGTAAACGGAGGTTCCGGGATTGAAAATAGGGACACACACCATTTTAGATTAGGAACCTGTTGTCGACGCTAACCCCTTGAACCATACACGGGGTCCGACTCCGTTTTGGATACCCCATGCGATAAAACGGTTGCCTTGAAAATTCTAAAGTAAGAGCAAGTAGCAAAGAGGTAAAATGGAGTCAGGAATTGCTATCGTGGACTTTTTAACGGAGCAGTCATCGCGAGCGAAGCCCTGCCGACAGGGCTTCGCTCGCATGGCAATCTACGGCGTCGCCTCTACTTTTTCGATCTTCACGGCACAGACCTTTAGCTCCGGGATCATTGCGATGGGATCGAAGGCTGGATTGGTCAACCTATTGGCCGCACTTTCAACAAAATGGAAGGGGATGAAGATCGTATTCCTCTCCATCCGTTCACTGAGGTCGGCTTTAATCTCAATTTCTCCTCTTCTTGAGAGAACCTTAATCTTCTCTCCCTGAATAATCCCCAGTTCCTTAGCCTGTCTGGGATTGATCTCTGCAAATCCCTCTTCCACCTCTTTGTTCAATGAAGGAGACCGGCGGGTCATGGTCCCAGTGTGATAGTGAACGTATATCCTTCCTGTGGTCAACATATAGGGATATTCCTTATCCGGCAGCTCTTCTGGAGGGAGATATTCGATCGCATGAAACAGGCCCAAGCCCCGGCTGAACCGGTCCTTATGTAGATAAGGTGTGCCTGGATGTGCCCGGTTCGGACAAGGCCAATGGAGCCCCTCCGTTTCAATCCGGTCGTAATAGATCCCACCGTAGCTCGGTGTTACCTGGCCAACCTCTTCAAAAATCTTTGATGGGTGATCGTAACTCATCGGGTAGCCCATCCTGGTCGATAGGTCACAGATGACCTCCCAATCCGGCCGAGACGACCCGATTGGTTCAATCGCCTTTCTGACTCTTTTGACCTTCCTCTCTGTATTGGTAAAGGTGCCCTCCTTTTCAGCGAAGGAGACACCCGGAAGCACCACATCTGCCAGCCTTGCCGTCTCCGACATGAAGATATCCTGAACGACCAGAAAATCGAGGGCCTCGAGGGATTTCTCCACATGCTGAATATCGGCATCGCTCACCATGGGGTTCTCTCCCAGGACGAACATGGCTTTCACCCCTCCTGCCATGGCCGCCTTCATCATCTCTGTCAACGTCATGCCAGGTTGAGTAGAAAGCTTCGCCCCCCAGGCTTTTTCGAATTTTTCAGCAATCTGCCCATCGGAAACGGGCTGATAACCAGGATAGACATTCGGGAGCCCGCCCATGTCACATGCCCCCTGCACATTGTTCTGGCCCCGAAGTGCATTCACGCCCGTGCTCTCCCTTCCAATCTGTCCACAGAGCATCGCCAAGTTGGCCAGAGATTTGACGTTATCCACCCCGGTGATGTGCTGGGTAATTCCCATCGCATAGACGATGGAGGAGGATTTAGATCGAGCGTAAAGATCCGCAATCTTTCTGATATCCCCTGCCCGAACGCCTGTGATCTTCTCCACGCTTTCCGGAGTATACTTTGCCACGACCTTTTGGAACTCCTTGAAACCCTCTGTCCGTTCTTCGACGAATTTGCGATCGTGCCATCCCTCTTTGAGAATCACATTCATGATACCATTGATCAGGGCAACATCCGTCCCCAGTTGATGACGGACAAAAATATCTGCATAGAAGGACAGCTGAATCCTTCTCGGATCCGCAACGATCAGTTTAGCCCCTTTCTCCTTTGCCTTGAGAATCCTTGAGCCGATGAGAGGATGGGCTTCGGTAGTATTGGACCCGATAATGAAAATGCATTTGGCATTTTCGATCTCGGCGATGGAGTTCGTCATGGCTCCGCTTCCAAATGCGGCGGCTAGCCCAGCCACCGTGGAGGAGTGTCAGAGTCGAGCGCAGTGGTCGACATTGTTCGTTCCCACGACTGCCCGGGCCAATTTCTGGAGAAGGTAATTCTCTTCATTCGTACACTTGGCCGAGGCCAGAAAAGCGATGCTGTCGGGCCCGCTCTCTTCTTTAATCTTCTTGAGACGAGAAGCAACCGTATCGAGGGCTTCATCCCAGGTGGCTTCATTGAATTGCCCATCTTTATTGATTAACGGTTTCGTCAGCCTTTCACTGTTCTGGACGAATTCATGGAGATTCCAGCCCTTGATACAGAGCCCTCCCTGGCTGATAGAATCCGTCTTGCAGGGCTGGGTGCCTACAAGCTGTCCGTCCAAGACCTCTAAATAGAGTCCGCAGCCACACCCGCAATAACCACACGTCGTTAATACTGTTTTGTATTCCATCTGATCCTCGTTTCCCCCTCCCCTCAATCCCCTCCCGCCAGGGGAGGGGAGTTGTTGGTGTTTTCCGTCATGCCGGACCTGAGGAGCCTGCCCCGTACTTGATTGATACGGGGGCATCCAGACGTCGTCGCGGCGAAAGCCGGGAACTATCTCAAAGAACAGGTCCCGGTTTTCACCGGGAACCCTGGATTCCGGCTTTCGCCGGAATGACGATTCTGATCAAGGGGCAATTTATGAACAGACACTATTTATTGATATCTGATAGTTCTAAGGTCACTTGTCCCAATAGATTGAGAGGCGATTTACCTTCCGAAGATTCCCCTGTCCTATAATCAAAGTATTCTTTGACGATCTCGTTAATCTTCTTATAGAGTGTCCTCACTGGAATGTCTGATGGACAGGCCTCTTCACATAGTCCGCAGTCAATGCACCTTCCAACCATATGGACTGCCCGGCTTAGGTGGAAGGTGGGATTCTCAGGAGGCAGTTTGCCGGTCAGGATGAAATTTCGATCCTCGAGGCTGCAGACCTCGCAGAAACACATGGGACACACATCCCTGCATCCATAACATTTA
>Ga0315282_10013952_pt1 | contig 12032 bp, 10 predicted proteins | sample YL17G07_20_MG_FD_203693 | JGI IMG/M metagenome (GOLD analysis project Ga0315282, IMG submission 203693) | Sediment microbial communities from Yellowstone Lake, YNP, Wyoming, USA - YL17G07_20 | ecosystem: Environmental > Aquatic > Freshwater > Lake > Sediment | place: USA: Wyoming | collected... | reverse complement strand
GGCAGAAAATGACCTTTTTGCATAATTATCGGGCGGCAGTTTGAAGGTTCTCTGATTCGGGTTTTCGGTCAGATAGACTTGATGCTGTTTCCGGACGTATTTACTGCGCTTTTCGACCTGGGAATTCTGCTGGAGAATCAGCGGTGCAAACGGATGAACCTTACCGCGCCGTTCCAAGAATTGTTTTGCCAAATCCAGATAGGGTTGGTGTCGGGTGACAAGGTAAAGGCGCAGAAGGGCGATTTCAATCTCTTCGTGTCCGGAGGTTTTTTCCACCGTAGCCGTCAGGAAGTCCTGTACAAGCAAATCGGCGGCTTTCCGCGCGATATTCAGCGCGATCGGATCCTTGGTGGCTTGGAAGTGAGAGACGGCCGCTTCGATGAGATGGCCGTGGCAGTAAAGCTCATGCTCGATCATTAGGTTGTCCCAGCGATGGCCGGGAAAATGGATTTGGTTGTATGAATAAAGGTAGCCATCCTCCACCTGCGCGCGTACCAGGAGGGAAATGAACATGTCCATGCAGGTTTTGAGGTCTTTCGAAGGCCAGCTTTCATAGATTCGTGCAGCTGCGTCCAACCATTTGTAGGCGTCCGAATCGGCGAAAAACAATCCTTCGCGAAAGCCCTTTTTTAGCCCTGCGGCGATCCGAAAATTATCGATACAACGGCTTGCTTCCAGTTCCCGCCATTGATGAGAAATGGAAATCTGGGCATTGGTCAACAGGCGCGGGGTCCAAAAAGGGTCGGAGATCGTAACTTGGGAAGTGAGCATTTCGTCCATATTCCAAAATAACCCTTTCGAAGTAGTCGTGCAATAATTTACTGGGTTATTCGATTAACACGAATCGTCTTTTTACTGGGCATTTTTGAATCTCCTACAAAATTTATCGGAGTATTTACCGCAAGGTATTGTATTCTCGAAAGAGAGGCTACGCAAACTGCGGAAAGTACATATAAAGAATTGGCGGGGAATGGAAAGGATATGTAGGGAGTAAGTTATTCTAGGAGAAACCCTATATACTAAATTTTCACAGGGTTCAGATCATCGGAAGACTGCCGATGTATAACTTTGGTTCAGGCGAAAAATAATCAGTAAATATGGCCCATTATTCTAGTTTCTACAGTCACGACTTTTTTGTTTCGGTAATACCTTTTTTGTCCAAGTCACAACTTTATTGTAATTGCACACAATATATTCACTACATATTGTCATTTACTTTTTTATTATTGTATGGATAATCTGAAGTTGCTACAGTCGCAGATCGAGGCTATAATTAATTATGGACTACGTTGCGATTTGCAAATATTGGCGGCTTATATAATGTCATCTACCCGCATAATCATCCCGCTCTTTTTCCTTGGCGTATTGGTTGGGTGTTCTACCCCCGCTCCAACGGCTGAAAAGGTGCTCTTGAACAACGGTTTTGTTCGTCGTGCCGACTTGGATAGTACGTGTTCCATGTCTGAGGGGTGCACAGTTTACGCAAATACATCCGGTGACATTAAAGCTGAAACGTATCCTACTGGAGCAATCTACTTGACCATTAATTCGGGTGAAAATTTAATTTCTACACCACAAATGGCTACTGTAAAAAATGTGATCAAACCGCTGTTTGGCAAGGGCGTGGAATCTTGGGTGAGCGATCATCTCGATGCGGCTGTGAAACATTTCCAAAGCAGTGTTGTTGACGGATATATCATTTTCTTGACAGTCATCTCCTCGGGCGGAAATATGAAGACTATGATTGTAATTGGACACAAAAACGTTGGAACACCTACACAACCGCTTTAGTGGGAAGTGTGTTGAATGAATAATTCGACCGATGAGATAAATTTTTACAAAACAACCTCATTTTCTATCATTAACCGGGCATTATTATCCTATTTTTTGATTTTTGGGATAAGGCTTTCTTATCATTCCATAAAAGTGTGTTCCGATTAAAAAGAAAGCCCCATAGTTTTTTTTAAAAACTAAGGGTCTCGGTGGAAATGCCGGTTATCCCCCCAGATCCCACAGCAGAATGGTGCCGTCCTGCGATACGGTGGCGAGTGTTCGTCCGTTCGGAGAGAAGGCCGTTTTGAGGATCTCTCCGGTATGTCCTTGGAATTCATGCGTCCGTTCCCCCGTAGATATATCCCAGACGACGATGGTTAGCAGATCCGATCCGGCGCCGAGGGTGCCGTCTGTGGAAAACGACGCTCCCGGACCGGTTATTCCATCCTCGGGCATATGGAAATTCGAATCTGGATTGAGGACGACGAAGTCCGCGCCGTAGAAGCCGGAGTAGGTCGCCAGAATGGAGCCGTCCGGCGAGAATACGGGATTCTCCACAGTCACCGGAGCGACATCAATCGAATCGACGAGCGACCCGGTCGCGCCGTCCAACAGGCGGAGCATATGCACGGTGCTGTCCATGCACACCAGGGTTTTCCCGTCGGGCGAGAAGACTCCCAGGAACAGGTACCCGTTTCCGGTGGAATACGCCCCCAGACGGGTTCCGGTCGAAACATCCCAGAGGATGATCTGGTAGTCCTCACCCCCCGTGGCCAGCCTGGCGCCGTCGGGGGAAAAAAGGACCTTGTAGACCTGTTTCGAATGTCCCAGCAAGACGGCCCGCTTTTTCCCGGTGGCGGTATCCCAAAGGATGACGGACTTGTCTTTGCTTCCGGTCGCCAGGATTTTTCCGTCCGGTGAAAACGCCATCGTGGTCACCGCTCCGGTATGCCCGGCGAGGGTGAATTTCCTTTGCCCCGAGACTGCGTCCCACAGTTCGACCGAGCGATCTGCGGCCGCGGCGATCAGGCTTCCATCCGGAGCTATTCCGGCGGGATGGCCGGTGACCGAAAAGAGGGATTGATGGGAGGCGGAATCCCACAACCCGGCCCCGTCCTTGGTCCAGACGAACACGGTCCGGCTGTCCGGCGAAAACAGGACGTCGGTGAAGATGTCGTGCCCGACGATTTCCGCTTGGTCACTTGGCTTGCCAGATGAAGAATCGTAGCGGATGATTTTGCCGCCAAGGAATACGCTCCGGATATCGCCGCCCTCTGGGGAGAAGGAGAGCGCGCCAACCGGCCCGGCCTGGCCGGGCACGTCCCACAGGCGCGTACTCGCGGCGGGGTTCCACAACGCGATGGAACCGTCGGACGTTCCCGCCGCAAGCCGTTTGCCGTCCGCCGAGAAACGAAGAGCGGAAAGGTGCGAGCGAAAGTCGTTGATCGAATGCTTTTCCGTTTTGCCCGAACCGGAAAGAGTCCGCACCGGTTTCCATTGCGTGGTATTCCAAAGGGTAATAGTGCCGTTTTCCATACTTGAAGCCAGAGTTTTTCCATCCGGCGAGAACGCCAGGCTTCCGATCTCGCCGTCCGGCATCGCCAGCGTTTGCAACAGGCCGCCCCGGCGCGCGTCCCACACGCGCACGCCGGCGGTTTCGTATGCGCCGGATACCAGCAGCGAACCGTCCGGCGAGAAGGCCAGGCTGTCCACGGACCCGATCCAATTCCCTTCGTCGTTTTCATACTGCATATCCATCGACGTTCCATCAGCCAGGTTCCAGAGCACGATCCCGGCGGCCAGGTATTCGCTCTCGCCCCCATTGATGAAATACCCCGCGGCCAGGCGCGTTCCGTCGGGGGAAAACGCCAGCCGGCTGATGCGGTAATCCGAATCCTTGGATCCTTGCATAAGGACCTGCGCCGGGTTGCCGGAATCGGAATCCAGAAGCAGCACGGCGGGTTCTTTTGTCGCGGGCGGCCATAGATAGGGTTCCCCCCAGACGTTGAAAACACTGTTGAACGAGCCTGCCGCAACCGTCCGGCCGTCCGGGGAGAACGCCACGCTTGTCATCGGGACGGTTGTGGGAACAAACCACGTTTCCACCGGGGTATCGGAGGAGGGATCCAGGCGGTACCGATAGACGCCGATCGAAGTAGCCAGAGCGGCGCTTTCGCCGTCCGGCGAGAGGGACATGTCATAGATCAATCCTTTTCCCAACCGGGCGAGCGCGCCTTCCGGTAGCTGCGAGCCAATGTACTCGGGGAAAAGGGATTCGGGTGTGGGGGTGTTCGACGGGGTTGCGGAGATCTTCAGCGTCGGTTTGCGCGTCGGACTCTTTGTCGTCGAAACAGGAACTAAAGAGTTCGTGGCGCCCGCCTGACTTCTAATGGATGTGGACGAAACAGTCGGGGACACAAGCGCAGGAGTGCTGCAAGCCGCGGCGAGCACCGCCGCCCAAAGGATGATTGCCGCGCCGAATCGAAAAGACCTGCAAGTATTTTTCATGAGCTGTCCCTCCCGTAGACAGCGGTCGGTAATCACGCCAGGTTCCCGCTGATCACCGCTCCATCAATGGAAAAGGTTTCTATTCAATATACGGTGGATTATAAACATTGGGGACTGCCGGAGGGTCTCAGAGAGGTGACAGTTTTGTAACACGAGGGGATGGAAAAAGGGCCGTTCCCATTATTCTGCCGCGCTTAATTCCACCGTCGCGGTCGTTCCGACGCCGGAATCACTTGCAATCCGGATTTTTCCGTGCATCGCTTCGACGAGTTCCTTGGCGATCGCCAGACCCAACCCGCTGCCGCCCTCGGCGCCTTCCCCGCGTCCGCGGTAAAAGCGTTCGAAAATATGCGGCAGGTCTTCGGGCGGGATGCCCTCTCCATGGTCGCGCACCGTGATTAAGATTTTATTTCCCGCGCCAACCGCATCGATTTCTATCGTACTGCCGTTGGGTGCATGGCGAAGTGCATTATCCAGCAAGATCAGCACCACCTGGCGCAATCGGGGTTCATCGGCTTTTACCTTTCCCCGCACCGACCCCGCCGAGAGCGCCACGTCCCGCTCCCGGGCGACGAGTCCGAAGGATTGCGTGACTTCATCCATAAACGGAGCCAGATCTACGGATTGTATGTCAATCCGCAATGCGCCGGCATCCAACCGCGAGAGCAGCAGGAGGTCCCCCACCAACCGCCCCATGCGGTCCGTCTCAGAAATAATTTCACCGATGGCCTCCCGCCGCTGACCAGATGTCGGCAGGTGCCGCTGGGTGACCTCGGCCGCGGCGCGGATCATCGTCAGCGGGGTGCGCAGTTCGTGGCCGGCATGGGCGACGAACTCCTGTTGTTTATCCCATGCTTCCTGCGCCGAATGCAACGCGCGCCCGGAGAGCCACCAGGAAACCGTCGCCAAAACCAGCGCAAAGACGATGCCCCATTCCAGAAGCCCCATGACCAGATCGGCCATGGTGCGATCCTGATCCGTAAGCGACCGGCTCACCTGCAGCACCGAATACCCCGGCACTCCGGAGAGGCGTAGGGTGAGCAGGCGCACCCGATTCCCGAGGGATTCTTCGACGGTCCGGAAATCCAATCCGTTCAGCCGCGCCGCGGCGACGGCTTCCGCATCGACGGATAAATTCTTTCCGCCGGAGACGATATCAACGCCCCCGGCGTCGCGGACCGCCGCCAGGGCGATCGGAGAGAGTTCGCTGTCAAATTCCGGTTCGCCGGCCTGCCACAGGACGACCGGAGCAACGGTCGGCGTTTTCGGATTCTCCGCGTCTCCGGCACCGCCCGATGCATCCTGCTCTATGCCGCCCGAAAGGAGAACGGGCGTAGGAGTGCCTCCGCGCCCGGAATACCATTCCTGCTCGCCCCGAGCGAGGGCGGGCGGCAACGGCTCGCCGACTTCGTGCAGCGCCAGCGCGGCGCGGTGCTCCAGCGCCAGGTCGATCGACGTCTGAGAATTATGCTGGAGGAGAAAATAGACCGCCGCATCCACCGCGGCAACCAGCAGCAATGCTCCCAAGAGGTAGAGAATTGTGAGCCGGAGCCGGAGGAAACGGAACATCACACCCTCAGCCGATAGCCGACGCTGCGCACCGTTTCCACCGCGTCGGGAAAGCCCGCGCGGCGGAGTTTGGCGCGCAAATAGGAAATGTAGACGTCCACCATTGTCGGCTGTACGTCGCAATCGAAGGACCACACGTAATCGAGGATCTGCTCGCGGGTGAGCGACTGCCCCGGATGGCGCATCAGATACTCGAGCAGTTTCCATTCGGTCGCGGAAAGATCGAGCGGGGAGTCGGCCCGGCGCGCGGTGTGGGCGCGCAAGTCCATCACCAGATCGCCTGCACGCAGCTCGAACGAATCGCCGGTGGGGGTTAGAAACCGGCGCGATAAGGCGCGGATGCGCGCAAGCAATTCGTCGAACGAGAAGGGTTTGGAGAGATAGTCGTCGGCCCCGCTGTCGAGCCCGGCCACCCGGTCCTCCACCTGCGTGCGCGCGGTGAGCAGGAGCAGCGCGGTGGGGAGATGCGCACCGCGGACCGCGCGGCAGATGGCCGGCCCGTCGCGGCCGGGAAGCATCCAGTCGATCACGGCCACGTCATAGGTGCCGCGAAGCGCCAGTTCCAGCCCGGTATCGCCGTCGGCGGCGGTGTCGACGGTGTGCCCTTCCTCTTCCAGCACCTGTTTCTCCAGCCGCGACAGGCGGGTGTCGTCTTCGATGAGTAGAATGCGCATGGCGGGATTAATAATACCTGATCCTTCCTCCGATGGAAGCGGTAAGGGAAGGGTTGCGGCTCCGCGCAAAATGGATTTCGTCGGTACCGGGCGGGATGTCATCGTTTTCCATCGATAATCTCATCATATTCCGCAAGATTGGAATTGGATTGGAAAAAACCCTTCTTACGCCAATCAACTCCCAATGCATTTCCTGCATAGTTGGAGTGTACAAGGAAAATGCATCCAGTTTCTCCGGGAGGTTCCATGACGCAGCGAATTGCATTCTTCTAATCCGTCGCGCTTACAGCGTTTGCTCTGGTTTTTGTGGGAGCGGCCCTCGGCATCGGCCGGCTGGCGCAGAACGCCTTAACCCCCACCCTCGATCCGCAATTGCTGGCCCAACTGCAGGCGCGCGAGGCCACCTACCAGGCGATGATCGCCCAGGCAAACGCCCAATTGCAGGCGACCGACCCGTCGGCCACGCCGACGACTGCGCCGACCCCCACGCAGGAACCGACCGTTGTCTACCCGATCACGCCGGATCTTGCGGTGTATCTCGCGCTCTCGGTCGCGCCGGGATCCTATCTGGTGAAAAATCCCGAACTGGTCAATTTTCAGGGAGTGGTCGCGTACGAAGTGACGCTCAACAGCGGACGGGTCTATGTGGACGCGAACAACGGCCAAATCCTGTTCAACGGCGCCGCCGCCATTTCGAGTGCGGGCGGCTCCAGCTCCAGCGCGGGGGGCGGAGAGAATGACGAAGGCGATTAGAAGGAGGAGACCATGGCACCCAAAACGGATCTAAGCGGAATGAAGTTTCTGATTGCGGCGGCGGCGGTTGGCGGCACGGTCGGCGGTTGGGTATTCCTCGCGGACATCGGCACCGGCACCCAAAGTACCGTGGTGCAGGATCCGGCGCTCGAAAATTTGCTCAATCAACCGCTGCCCACCCTACAGCCTTTCAACGGTTCGGTTATCGGGCCGGTTTTGAATCTATATACCGCGGGGATCAATCAGCCAACTCCGCTGCCGACGCTTCGGAAAGTCGCGGCCCCGCCGGCTTCGGGGGGCGGAACGGGCGCAGTGGCCGTAACGCAATCTTCCCGGAAGTGATGTTCCATGCCGACGAAAGTATTTGAAGCAATGGGTAGTCGGATAACAACTGTTGTCGACGGGCCTGATCCTGCGGTCGGATCGGCGCTGGACTGGATTCCGCAGCAGTTTGAAGAATGGGAATCGACGCTGAGCCGGTTCCGCCCGGACAGCGAGCTCAATCGGTTGCAGAGCCGGACGGGAAAAGCCCTTGATGTGAGTCCGACGCTCTGCGCCGTCCTTGCGGAATCCATTCGCGCCGCGGAATATACGGACGGATTGGTATCGCCGCTCGTGCGGGACGCGCTGCGGGGCGCCGGGTACGAAGATTCCTTTGACGAAATAGATTTTTCTCCGGCTCCCGGTCCCCGGACGGCAATCCGGATTCCGGATTGGCGGGCGATTCATTGCGATCCGTCAAGCGGGCGGGTTGATCTTCCGCACGGATCACCCTTGGATCTGGGCGGGATCGCCAAAGGCTGGGCGGCGGGCCGGGCGGCCGAGTTGCTTTCCCGGCACGGACCGACGCTCGTGGATGCCGGCGGCGATATTGCCGTCAGCGGCTTGCGCGCCGACGAATCGCCCTGGCCGGTAGGGGTGGGTAATCCATTCGCTCCTTCGGAATTGCTTTTAACAATTGCCCTAGCCGGAGGAGGTGTGGCAACCTCCGGGCGGGATTACCGCCATTGGGTGCAATCCGGAAGGCCGCGCCACCACATTATCGATCCGCGCACGGGTGAGCCGGCGCAGACCGATGTGCTGGCCGCCACGGTTATCGGGCCCGACGCCTGCCGGGCGGAGGTCGGAGCCAAGGCGGCGTTCATCCTTGGTTCCCGGGACGGGATTGCGTGGCTGGATCGGCATCCTGAATTGGCGGGAATGCTGGTGCTGGACGACCGGCGGATCGAGTACAGCCGCGAGTTTACGAAGTACGTATGGAATTAATTTCCGGCGAGGGATTCATTCTATGCGCCGTAAACAAGAGGATCTGCTCATGAAAAATTCCCTTCCTGGACCGGACCTCGATGCGGTTCCGGCAATGAGTGTCCCGACCCTGCTGACTATGCTGCTGGCTTCTGCAATGGGAGCCATTGTGGCGGCGATCCTGCTGCCCGCGGTGCTGCCCGGGCTAGCCGGCTCACTGCTTGGCCCGGAACCGAAAGCGTACTGGTACCTGGCTCGCTCCAGCGCCTGGGTCGCGTATTTGCTCCTGTGGTTCTCGATGATTTTTGGCCTCCTCATTACAAGCAAAGCTGCGCGGATTTGGCCCAGCGGCCCGGTGGCCTACGATGTCCATCAATTCGTCAGCCTGCTCAGCATTGCTTTTGCGCTGTTCCACGGATTGATCCTCACCGGCGATCGGTATATAGGTTTCTCGATAATCCAGGTGCTGATCCCGTTTTCCAATCCGGCCTACCGTCCTTTCTGGGTTGGCATCGGACAGATCGGTTTCTATACTCTGGCGGTAGTTGGGCTCTCTTTCTATGTACGGCGCGCGATCACCCCGCGCGGCTGGCGGCTGATCCACTACCTGAGTTTTGCAACATTCTTGTTTGTGCTTGTCCACGGTATAACCAGCGGAACCGACAGCACACAGCTCTGGGCGATGATCCTCTATTTATTCACCGGCGGAAGCGTATTTTTCTTGACGGTGTATCGTGTTCTGGTTGCACTGATCGATCGTTTGGGGCGGGCTTTGCGGCCGGCGGTCGGGCAGGAATGACGTCGCGAATCAAGCAGCCGCTGAATACCGCATTACCTTCCATTGGAATAGAAACGCGCCGATGAGGAAGAATATCAGGGAGAGCGCAGCCGCCGCGCCCAGACGGAAACCGATCTGACCGAGGTTGGCTCCGTAGAGGATCGATTGTTGCAGGGCGGTCATGGCGTGGGTGGCGGGAAGGATGTCGTTCCAGCCGATCTCGTGGCCGAAAAGACGGAAGAGAGCCGGAGCCGGCACCGGGAAGAAGGATCCGGAGGCGAACACCTGGAGCATCGTTACCGTCGAACCGAGGTTGACCGCTTGGCTGTCGTTCTGTATGAAACAACCGACGATCAGCCCGGCGCCGATGGCAGATACCGCCACCAGGAAAGATGCCAGGAGGACGGGGAGTAGCGCCCGGCTGGGATCCAGACCGAACGCGATCAGACCGGCGGAAATCAGAACGATTTGGACAGCGGCCATCACCACTTGCGATACTCCGATCCCGCCGAGAAACTCGACGGAAGAAACGCCGCTGAGCCGGAGCCGCCGGATGGTGCGCGTGCGTATCTCCCGCCCCAGAAGCAGCGCCGTCTGGGGGACAAGCAGCAGGATGGCGAACACCAGCAAGCCCGGCGCATAAACGATGAAATCGGTGCGGGTCCGGAAGGTGGCGGCGGCGATGGGATGCTCAACCACGCGGACCGGTGGATGGATTCCGTTTTGGTCGTTCTGGTATTCGGTCAGGCGGCTGTCGAGGATCGACGCGGCGTCCAGATAATCCAGGAACAACGGGTCGCCGCGGATGGTGTACGCCAGTGGCGCGCCGGCGGCACCTGGATCGAGTATCAACAGCGCGGCGGCCGTGCGTTCGCGCAGCGCCGCTTCGGCGGTGTCGAGGTTTGTAGCGGTCTCCAGCTTGAAGATCGGTCTGCCATCGGGGTACGTGAGCCGACGGAGATAGCCAACGGCCCCATTGCCGGCCGGCGTGTTCACCGCCGCAAGCACGGAAAGCGTTCTCAAATGCGGAGTCTGATAGGCGAATCCGTCGAGCAGGAGAAACGCCAGCGGGGTGATCAGCACCATGCCGAGCAGCATCGGCTCGCGCAGGAGTTCGATCAGGCTTTTTCGCGCGACGGAAATCAGTTTCATTCCCGCAGCCTCCGACCGGTAAGCTGTAGGAAAACGTCCTCGAGCGTGTTCTCGCGGATGCGCATTTCCGTTGCCCGCGCGCCTGCACGACCGATCCGATCCATCAGTTCGGGAAGGCGGGATACGGCGTTCAGCATCCGCACCGAGAGCAGATCGCCCTCCAGCCGGGCTTCCGCCTGCGGGTCGATCCCCTTCACGGCCGCAAGCGCGGTTTCCAGCTGCGATGCATCACCCGCGAGGCGGATTTCCACCACGTCCCCTTCGCCGATCGTACGCTTGAGCTCCGCGGGCGTCCCCGTACGCAGCAACTCCCCGTGATCGATGATCGCAATCCGGTCGGCTACCCGGTCCGCCTCGTCCATATTGTGGGTGGTGAGGATGACGGTTTTTCGGCGGGCGAGCGACTGGATGTATTGCCGCACCCGCACCCGGCTTTGGGGATCCAGCCCGGCTTCCGGCTCGTCGAGGATGACGATTTCCGGATCGTGGACCAGCGCCATGATCAGGTTCAAGCGGCGCTGCAATCCGCCGGAGAGCGTGCGCGCCTGCGCGTTGCGCTTCTCTTCTAGGTTCATTTCTTCCAGTAGAAGATCCGCCCTGCGGCGGGATTCCTTTGCGGATACGCCGTACATCTCGCCGACGAACTCCAGCTGCTCGAAGCAGGTCAGCCGCTCCCAAAGGACGATCTCCTGCGGGCAGACTCCCACCCGGCGGGTGATCCCGCCGTCGTCGCGCACGGGCTTGCCGTCGATGCGCACTTCCCCCGAGTCCGGCGCCATCAGGCCGCAGATCAGATTAATCGAGGTGGTCTTGCCCGCCCCGTTGGGGCCGAGGAACCCGAAGATCTCGCCGGCGCGGATCTCCAGGCTGAGGTCCTTCACCGCGGTTACGTTCCCGAAGCGTTTGGTGAGGTGAATGGTCTGCAATACGGTTTCGTTCATGGCAAATCCTTAAGTGTCCGGGTCAGGCGCGCAATTTGCGCTTCTGAAACAGCACCGCGCCGATCCATAGAATAATCACGGTTTGCACCAGCAATCCGGCCACCGGAAAGAGCAGCGAGGGCAGGTCGCCCAGGGTGACGGCCTTGCGGATAGCTTCCGAGGCGAGCGTGGAAGGCAACAAATCGTAAAGGCCTACCGTGCGGCCGGCGATCGAAAACAGCGGCACGGCCGGCATTGGGAAGAGGATTCCCGAGAGGAAAACCAGCGGCACCATGATGATCGATCCCAGCGATGCGGCATCCCCGTCGTTGCGCGAGAAGGCGGCGGTGATCATCCCCAGCCCGACGACCGGGACCGCGAAGAGCACCGAGACGCCGAACAGGAGAAGGATTCGAACCGGCTGAAGCAGATCAGTCCCGCGCCCGTAACCGAGTGCAACGGCCGCCAGGAATCCGGTCGCCACTTCCAGGATCGCCAAAACCGTCTGCGCCAGGCACACTCCGGCCACCAGCTCGAACCCGCCTACGCGCGCAAGCCGAAAGCGGGTTAGGGTGTGGTGCATCTCTTCCTGGACGAGCGAAGAGGCGCTGGAGATGATCAGGATGAGCAGGCTGAATACGAGCAGGCCCGGGATGGCGG
>Ga0315282_10013951_pt1 | contig 12032 bp, 12 predicted proteins | sample YL17G07_20_MG_FD_203693 | JGI IMG/M metagenome (GOLD analysis project Ga0315282, IMG submission 203693) | Sediment microbial communities from Yellowstone Lake, YNP, Wyoming, USA - YL17G07_20 | ecosystem: Environmental > Aquatic > Freshwater > Lake > Sediment | place: USA: Wyoming | collected... | reverse complement strand
CCTCAGGAGGTCATAAAAACTAATGGCGCAGAAATTTTGAGATTATGGGTTTCGGCAGAAGATTACAGGGATGATATACGGATATCAAAAGAGATAATCGACAGGCTTACAGAGGCATACAGAAAGATAAGGAACACATGCAGGTTTTTACTTGGAAACATCTATGACTTTAATAACAAGGACTACAGTAAGGACCTGCTGGAAATAGACAGATGGGCTATGAGCAGATTACAGACATTTATAAAAAATGTCGTTTCAGCTTATGAAAATTTTGGTTTCCATGAGGTCTTTCATAACATTTACAATTTCTGTGTTGTTGATATGAGCTCTTTTTATCTTGATGTCCTGAAAGACAGACTTTATACATTCAAATCAGATTCTGATGAGAGGCGCGCTGCCCAATGGGTCCTTTACCAGATCCTGTCGGCAATGACACGATTAATGGCGCCGATACTTTCATTCACTGCAGAAGAGGTATGGCAGAGCATACGAAACAGAGAGCAGAATGCAGAATACAGAACACAGAAGTCTGAGGATTCTGTATTCCTTGCTTCATTTCCGGAGTTCGATGAAGGATATTATGACCAGGAGCTTGAAAAAAAGTGGGATGACCTCTTTGTACTGAGAAACGAGGTTAATAAGGCACTTGAGATAAAGAGGGCAGAGAGGTTCATAGGAAATTCCCTTGAGGCAAAGATAATACTTTATTATCCTCAGAAATATAATACCCTTATTTCAGAATACAAAGATTTCTTAACCGGCTTTTTTATCGTCTCGGCAGTGGAGATTATGGATAAAAGCCCTGAAGACTCTTATAAAAGCACAGAGATGGAGGGACTTGAGATTAAGGTTGAGAGGGCACCGGGTACAAAATGTCAGAGGTGCTGGAACCGGAGTGAAAGTGTTGGTACATTTACAGAGGCGCCTGAAATCTGCGAGAGGTGTTACAAGGTTATTTTTAATAAATAATGAGAAGGTCTGTTTACATATTGCTTATTGTCTTATCTATAATAGCGATAGACCAAATAACAAAATATTTTGTTATCAGCTATTTAACCCCCTTTGATTCTATAGAAATATTCCCTTTTCTGCATTTAGTGATTGTCAGAAATACAGGAGCTGCGTTCGGGATGTTTAGAAATTTTGGCAGCACTTTTTTTGTTGGAATATCCGTATTGGCGGTAATCTTCATAGTATATCTATTAATTAAAAGCAGCTATAATTTTATCGGACTTTCCCTCGTTCTTGGCGGTGCAATAGGAAATCTCATAGACAGGATACTTTACGGAAAGGTTGTTGATTTCATAGATTTCTCGATAGGTAAATTCCACTGGTACACATTCAATGTAGCAGACTCTTCTCTTACAGTTGGTATCATAGTTATCTTCCTCATATCTCTTTTTAGAAAGTAATGTTTCTCTTACCACTTTCGCTCTGATTCTTCCTAAAGTCCGTGGCTCAACTGGATCGACCGGTCTGATGATTTCTCACAGAAATCAACGCTCGGGAGCATCCTGAATATTCTGCAGGGTATAACCAGAAATTCTCGCAAGGGTCAGAAATGACACGAGCTTATCGAATAAAGTAAGTCTGTGATTTGCGGCCCGCTAAATAAGATTCATTTCGCCTTTTATAAATTCTGCAAACGGTCTAATATCACCATGTACTGATGCGGCTTCAAGAGCTGACATATACTGTGATCGCCTTTCCAATCTGACCACAGTCCAGTGATAGCCTCCGGAAGCAAGCATTGTATTCATCAGGAATCTTCCTATTCGCCCATTCCCATCCATATAAGGGTGAATGAATACAAAGATAAAATGCCCTAACACTGCGCGGATACCAGCGTCTCTTTCCCCTCTTAAGAGTCCGAAAAGCGTCTCCATACAATCAACCACAGCACTTGAAGGTGGAGGGACATGCTGCGATCCTTGAATATACACCGGGGCATTCCGATATCCAATAAGATCCTCCACTTTTAGAAAGCCTGCCTGAACTGATGGTAGAAACATCTGCTTATACCATTCTTGATGATCGATAGAAATCACTTCAGCAGGGATCCCTCCTACGAGGATTTTTCTTATACTCTCCTTCACCGATTGGAAGGCAAGATTATATCCTTTTGCTGCCATAGCATCCCTTTGCTGTCTATCAGAAGTATTATTGTCAGGAGCCCAGTCGCCACCTCTTATCTTCTCAATTAATTCAGGAGTAACCCTATATCCCTCGATAGAGAGTGAGTTATATGCATCGTTAACATAAATTTCATCAACTTTCCTGAGGTAATCATCGGGATTGCTGGGGATCCCAGGAGCTTCGGGAAATATTTCGGGTATCTGTTCCCGCATTGATCTCCACATGACTTCAATTCGTGAGACATAAGGGGAAATGACTCTAGTCCCGGCTGCAAGTGAAGGAGTAAAGTGGTCGAAAGGATTGGTTTCCCGTACATTAAAGCCTGCAGCTTCCATATCTTTAATAATCCTTTCGGCCATGTCATTTTCATTGATGGCTCTATAGGCCCCTGCAAGTCTCCCCGCAATTGCAGAATGCCCTCCCTGTACCAGAATTCTTGCGACGACAGATAGATCCTTTACCATACGTAGTGCGAGTTCTACATCAAAAGGATAATTCCTAAAAAAAATTGGTTGTATACGGCACAGCGCGGACGGCAAGTCCATAATCCATATGTTTTCTTGATTCACACGGTTTTCAGGGAATCTTCCTGGATCCTCATAAAGTAACAGGCTCGTACTGTGAGGCAGCTCGATTCTCTGTACTCCCTTCTTCCTTGTAATGACTACGAGCTGTTGAGAAATTACTGTAGAACCGGTGTGAAGCTTGAGAGATGCCTCGGGAGAGAGACAGTAATCATTCCCAAACCTGTCATTTAGATAGCGCCGCATAAATGGCCAAAACGACACGTACCATGAGATAGTTGAGCCTTTCGGTACGTCGGGATTTGTAACTATCAGCCATCCTTTTATGACTTCTTCAAGAAAGCCATGTTTCCGCAGTCGCTCACGATTACTTCGGCTTAGCTCAGATGATCTAACTATACCGTCCTGTGCCGCTTTACGCAGGAGGTCTAGGGATGCTGCAAGTTGTTCTCTGGCGGTTGCCATACAAAACCTCTTTTATGAGATTACTATGTTTTCAGTTTACTATAATATCAACTTTACTATGCTATTTTGCAAGCATTTTCACAATTGCTCGTATAAGTACTATGTTATTGCGCTATTATTATACTATGTTATTATGCAATATAACAACATGGGTTTGTATTTTTTCATTAAAAATTACAATGACGTATTGTTAAAATTCTATGATTATTTATTATGTTTTAAAGGTGCTATATAGCCATATGTTCGTTCGGCTGTCCCCATGACATGTTAATTTATTATGTTTTAGTGTTGCTGCAATACTATGTTTATTTACTAATAACTCTGATAAGAACATAGGGGTAGTAAAGTAAATCTCTCCAAATATACTATGGGAAGAGAGTAGCAACTGGGATTTGACGAATCTTAGTGTACAGAAATTCATTGATCAGCTAAAAAAACTACAGCTAAAGGAGATTGTGCTTTTGTCTCCTACTTATGAAAAAAGCTACATCCGTTACGTCTGGGGTAAAAAAATACCTCTTTATAGCCTATGTCTATCGCTTAAAACAAACGCTTACTTTTCTCATCATACTGCAATGTACATTCACGGATTAACAGGAAAAGAGCCGGAAATCATATACGTTAACGCTGAGCAATCTGCAAAACAAAGTAAGGATAATGCTCTGGAACAGTCAAGGATCGATGCAGCCTTTCAAAGAAAACCGAGAGCGTCTCAATACATATTTACGTACAATGATCGAAAGATTTGTCTTTTGAACGGCACCTATACAAATAACTTAGGGGTTGCAGATCAGGAGACCTCTAAAGGTGAAATAGTCCCTGTGACAAATATCGAAAGAACGCTGATCGATATTGCCGTAAGGCCATTCTACTCCGGCGGAATAAAAGAGGTCCTCAACGCATATAAAATGGGAAAGAATAAAGCTTCTGCTAAGAAATTAGTGTCTACGCTCAAGAAGATAAATTATACATACCCCTATCATCAGGCAATAGGATTTTACATGGGAAGATGCGACTTTGACACGCCATCTCTCAGTCTGCTCAAAGAAATAGGAATAAAGTATAATTTTTATCTTGACTACAATATGAAAAGGACTGAATACTCTGAGGAGTGGAAAATATATTTCCCAAAAGGCCTTTAAAATAGTTTTTGTTCATAAGAATACTCCTTTTAACAAACTCTACGCGTACTCTTTATTATAGAATTATCTATAGACAGTAAAAGGCATACTTTTTGATAAGTATGCAGGGAGCTGCTTTAGTGAAGAACTCCGGGTGACGCAAGGCTGACAAAGAAATGATATTACGAAAAATATTACATCTCATAGTGTGCCCGATTTGCGGTATAACACGAGTTGCAGGGTCTACCATAGAAATACAACAGTACAAGTGGATATCATCATTTTTCATCACATGCCAGAGATGCGTCTTTGCAGGTGTACTTCGTTTTTTTCGAAAAGCCTCTTGAATGCGTGTTTAATGAAGTAATCGATAAAAATAAAGAATTCTTGGAATTGTGATTAAACAGTGAAATTAATAACCTGAGTGTGTCATTCAAAAATCACATAGCTCTTTATCTTCTGGATTCTCTTCCCTTTAATGCCGATATCTTCAGGACGTGTGATACTTCTGTCCCTTCGCGTATTCAGAATCCTCTTTACCGTTTCAGGCCCAAGGCCAGGTACTCTGAGCAATGCCTCTTTGTCTGATGTATTGATCCTGACAGGATAAAACTCCGGATGGCTTTCTGCCCAGACCTCTTTGGGATCTTTATCCAGTCTTAGATTTCCGGTTTTATCAAGTAGGATGTCTTCATTGTTAAAACTATATTTACGTATAAGAAAATCAACCTGGTATAAGCGGTGTTCACGCATAAAGGAATCTTCAGGATCTATGAAGAACTGTTTTTCACCGGGGATTTCCGGATGCCCGAGCCCTCTCTGATATGCGGAAAAATATACGCGCTTGAAATTAAGGCGTTTATAGAGACCGAACATATAATGTATAATCTCAGAGTCTCTCTCATCTGAAGCGCCGACGATGAACTGTGTGGTGCATTTAACCTTCGAAAACCTCATGCCCTTTTCTGTAAGCCTGCCGATTAACTTTAGCGGATGGAGGATGTCTTTATCATAATCCTTTTTGCTCGAAAGTGCCGTAAAGTGTTTCCTGCCCGGAGTCTCTATATTAAGAGACACCGCAGTTGCAAGAGAGAGGGCATCCTCAATCGCTGCATCGGATGCACCGGGGATGATCTTCAAATGAATGTATCCCCTGAAATTATGTTTGTATCTGAGAAGACGGGCTGCGGTATTGATTTTATCCATAGTGTAGTCTGCATTATTGATGACAGCGGAACTCAGGAAAAGGCCAAAGACCCTTTTCTTTTTCTGATATTCCATAAACACGCGGGCAACCTCTTCTGGCTGGAGTGTACAGCGATGTACGTTTGTTTCAGAGCGGAGCGGGCAGTACTTGCAATCATTTACGCAGGCATTGGAGAGAAGTGTCTTCAGCAGGACGGTATACCCGCCCTGCTGAAGGGGAACAGGATAAAGCCATCTGCCGTCCGTTCCCCTCCTGCGATGCTCATTCTTTCCGGTGCCGCAAGCACAGGCCAGATCGTACTGTGAATCTTCGGAAAGCACCCTTAGTTTTTCGACGGTGTCCATAAGACCTTTAGAATTATATCATGGACTGACCATAAAGCATCTTTCAAAATCAGATCTGAAATATTATTGAGATGATACGGACAAATCCTATCTATGTTATTATTAAATACCCATGCACCCTATACTATTTAGATTCGGACCTTTAACGATACACACCTATGGCCTGCTTGTGGCTACCGGATTTTTAATCGGCATAGGACTTGCTGTCAGGCAGGCAAGAAAAGAAGGTATCCCAGCAGATAAAATAATTGACCTCGGTTTTTATATACTCCTAACAGCCATTATAGGATCAAGGCTGTTTTTTATTTTAATAAATGCCAGCCATTATATTAAAAATCCCCTGGATATTTTCAAGATATGGGAAGGCGGTCTTGTCTTTTACGGAGGCGTATTACTTGCTGTGCCAACTGCTATATGGTATGTAAAAAAGAATGGCCTCGGTATCTGGAGAACGGCAGATGTGTTTGCACCCTCAATCGCGATAGGGCATGCCCTTGGGAGGCTCGGGTGTTTTTTTGCGGGCTGCTGTTATGGAAAGACTGCTGAGTCGCTTCCATGGGCGGTTACATTTACAAACCCCGAATCCCTTGCCCAAATCGGGATACCTCTCCACCCAACACAACTATATGAGTCTGCAGGGGAGTTTATTAATTTTCTTATACTCATAGCCCTTAGAAGAAATAAGTCATTTAACGGTCAGCTTTTCATGACATATTTGCTTCTTTATTCTGTCCTGAGGTTTATAGTTGAATTCTTTAGAGGGGATGTGAACAGAGGGTTTATTGCACCTCAACTTTCTGTGTCACAGGGAATCAGTATCCTGATGTTTCTGATTGCAGTAGCAGGGCTTATTGTTTTAAAACAGAGAAACTCGCGAGCCTGAATATTTTTAACGACTACTACTGTATTGTCGCCCTGAGAATGAGAGTAAGGACTTTCTTCTTAGGGTCGTTAGAGAAAACCTGCACGCTTTTAGAGATAGAACCTGCTCTGCCTTTTATATCAATCTTTGCAATAATATTTCCTTTTTCTCCAGGCTTCAGACGGCTTGAACTAGCCATCACTGCTGCGCATCCTCATGATGGAACCAATTTTTCTATGACGAGATCTTCATTCCCGGTATTTGTAAAATCAAAGCTATGTTCGATTGTATCAGATTTGGCTACTATCCCAAAGTCATAGTTCTCTGTATTAAATATTACTGAAGGCTGGGAATAAGAGATAGCAGGGAATATGAATAAAAACGCTAATATGAAAATCTTTCTCATGAAATATATTACAACATCCTCCTTTAAAAAGAAACCGTTAGCAAGCAAATTTCGTCAAGGGCCTTAAATAATTCGTATGTTATACTATATAGTTAAGCGCATGTATGAATTTATAATCATAAAGGGAGCAAGGGAGCATAATCTCAAAAATATTGACCTCTCCATACCCAGAGATGCAATAACTGTAATAACAGGCCCGTCAGGTTCGGGTAAATCATCGCTTGCTATTGATACTATATATGCAGAAGGGCAGAGGCGCTATGTCGAAAGCCTGTCTGCTTATGCCAGACAGTTCATCGAGCAGCTTCATAAGCCTGACATTGACTATATCGAAGGGCTGTCTCCATCCATTTCAATAGACCAGAAAACCGTTAACAGGAGCCCCCGCTCGACTGTCGGCACCATCACTGAGATATATGATTATATGCGTGTCCTTTACACAAGGATAGGAAAGCCATACTGTTATAAATGTGGCTCTCTTATATCAAAACAGGAATCTGTGGATATCATTAATTCAGTTATGTCCCTGCCACAGGGAAGCAGGCTTCAGATCCTTGCGCCGATAGTCAGGGACAGAAAAGGCGAATACAGGAAAGAGCTTCAGGAGATGCGCAGAGAAGGTTTTATAAGGGCGAGGATAGATGGCGAGATGATGGATCTGACAAAAGATATTATTCTCAGGAAACATAAACGCCATACAATAGAGATTGTCATAGACAGGCTTATCATAAAGATAGGTATTGAGCGCCAGTTAAAAGACGCAATCGAAACAGCCCTTACTTACTCAGATACAGTAGTTATAAATCTTATCGAAAAACACAGGGATATCCTCTTCTCAAAAACCACGGTATGTCTGAATTGCGGTATAAGCTACCCTGAAGTAACCCCGATGTTCTTCTCATTTAACAGCAAGCAGGGCGCTTGCCCGAGGTGTAAGGGGCTGGGCTTCGAGAATCTTGAGGAAGATTCTACTGAGCTTGAAGAATACAGATACTGCAGGCTCTGTGAAGGATTGAGATTGCGGAAAGAAGCATTGAGCATAAAGATACAGGACATAAATATAAGTGAATTCGCAAAGATGTCAGTAGAAGGTGCAGTATTTTTTATCGAAAACTTAAAACTCACGGAGAGAGAACAGACGATTGCATCACGTGTCCTTAAAGAAGTAAAAGACAGACTTTATTTCCTAAAAAAAGTAGGACTCAATTATCTCACTCTTGACAGGTCATCCCTTACGCTATCAGGCGGAGAGGCCCAGAGGATAAGACTTGCGGCACAACTTGGTTCTTCTCTCACAGGTGTCCTCTATATCCTCGATGAACCGAGCATCGGTATGCACCCGAGGGACTGCAAGAAACTCCTCGAAAGCCTTTCATCAATAAGGGACGCCGGCAATACTGTTATTATTGTCGAGCATGATGAGGAGACAATAAGATGGGCTGATTTTGTTGTGGATATGGGGCCGGGTGCAGGGCTCAGGGGTGGTTGGATTGTGGCTTCAGGGAGACCTGAGGAAATAGAGAGAAACGAAAAATCAATAACCGGGAAATACCTCAGTGGTTCAATATCAATAGATATCCCTTTTGTGAGAAGAGATCCAAAAGACTTTATAAGGATAATAGGTGCCCGGGAATTTAATCTCAAGGATATCAATGTTAATATTCCGCTTGGAATCTTTACATGTGTGACAGGGGTCTCAGGTTCAGGTAAAAGCACACTCGTGCTCGAGATACTCTATAAGGCACTCTGCAGAGAAATATATGGAAGCAGATTAATCCCCGGCCGATATAAAGAAATCATGGGCATGGATAAGATAGACCGCGTGATATGTGTTGATCAATCACCTCTTGGAAAAACACCAAGGTCTAATCCGGCAACATATACCGGGGTCTTTTCATTTATTAGAGAGTTATTTGCACAGGTTTCTGATTCAAAAATAAGGGGATATGCTTCCTCGAGGTTCAGTTTCAATCTTTCAGGCGGAAGGTGTGAATCCTGTCACGGAGGTGGGTTGATTAAGGTAGAGATGCATTTCCTGCCTGATGTTTATATATCATGCGATACCTGTAAGGGGAAAAGATATAATAAAGAGACCCTCGATATAAGATATAAAGGGAAGAACATTGCAGAGGTGCTTGAGATGACTGTGTCCGAGGCACTTCAATTTTTTTCGTCAATCCCTCATATAAAGCAAAAGCTCGAAGTACTCGAAGATGTAGGGCTTGGTTATTTACAGCTTGGACAACCTGCATCAACGCTTTCAGGCGGTGAGGCACAGAGGGTGAGACTCTCAAAAGAGCTCGGAAAAAAATCAACAGGCAACACGCTCTATTTACTTGATGAACCCACGACAGGACTCCACTTTGTTGATATCCAGAGACTGCTTAATGTAATAAACAGCCTCGTTGATTCAGGGAATACAGTTATCATAATAGAACACAACCTCGATGTGATAAAATCTGCTGACTATATTATAGACCTTGGACCTGAAGGTGGTGAAGAAGGAGGGAAGGTTGTTGCAGAAGGCACTCCAGAGTCGGTCAGCATGAACCCTGATTCCTATACGGGCAAATTCTTAAGGAATAAACTATCAAGGCTTAAACATGCGAGGGTAGCATGAGAGACAAGTCCAAAGTTGAAAGTTTAAAAGTTACAAAATCAAATCCCCCCACGCCCCCCTTTACTAAAGGGGGGCGTGGGGGGATTACTAAAGTATTACTTTTTACTTTTTACTTTTTACTTCTTACTTTTTTGTGTGCTTGCACATCCCACAAGGAAAGGATCTATAGAAAAAGTAAAATCCTGATGGACACGTTTGTTACCATAACAGTTGTCTCCAATTCAGAGAATAGCGCTGGAAAGGCAATTGATAATGCATTCTCTGAGATAGAAAGGCTCGAAAAGCTGTCAAATTTTTTTTCGTCTGAGAGCGAGGTATCCAGGATTAATAAAAATGCAGGTATCCTTGAGGTAAAAGTATCACCTGATATCTTAGATATACTTGATAAGGCATTGTATGTCTCTGAAAAGACCGAAGGTGCCTTTGACGTGACAATAGGCCCTGTCATAACCCTCTACGACTTTCATAAAAAGATAAAACCTGAAGAAAGCGCAGTCAAAAAAAATCTGTCATTGGTGAATTACAGGGAGTTAATTATTGACAGGAATAAATCTGCAGCATTCCTGAAAAAAAGAGGTATGCTTATTGACCTCGGTGGAATCTCAAAAGGATATGCTGCTGATAAGGCAGTAGAGGCATTAAAGAGGAACAGAATAAATTCCGGACTTGTATCCGTTGCAGGAGATATAAAGGCATTCGGGCTCAAACCTGATGGAAAGCCCTGGAAGATCGGCATAAGGAATCCGAGAATCCCCCCTAACCCCCCTTTAGTAAAGGGGGGCAAGGGGGGATTTTCAGATGATGTCATGGCGACCATCGAGCTCAATGATATGGCTATATCCACCTCCGGAGACTACGAGCGCTGTTTTATACTCGATGGTAAAAGGTACCATCATCTGCTTTCCCCCAAGACAGGCTATCCTGCTGAGGGATGTCAGAGTGTAAGTGTTATAACAAAAGAGTGTGCATTTACAGATGCATTCGCAACGGGTATCTTTATTCTCGGCCCGGGAAAAGGGCTAAAGGTTCTTGGAAAGATGGGATTTGATGGGATAATAGTGGATAGTCAAGGGAAAGTACATACCACACCCAACATCAGAGGGAAGTTTGAATTTAAACGGACTTCTTAAACGTACTACAATTGCTGACAAAATCCTTTTATCTATACTGATACTTCTGTCTTTTTCAGGCATCATTTTTGTTAAGAAAGTCTTACCTGCAAGCCGGACAGTGCAGATAGAGGCTAATGGTAGCCTTGTATATGTATTGCCTATTGATAAGGACAGGACTGTGTCAGTAGAGGGTCCTGAGGGCAGGACAGTTGTTGAGATAAAAAATCACAGGTTAAGGGTAACTGAATCTCCATGTCATAACAAGCTATGTATGAAGCAGGGATGGATCGAGAGCGGAGCAATAGTATGCCTTCCAAATAAAGTTGTTGTAACCATAGGCGATCACGAAGATGAAATCAATAAGATAGTTGATGCAATTACAGGATAAATACAGGATAGCCCTGCTCTCTGCTTATGCATTAGCCCTTCATGGCTTTGAGAGCCTATTACCAACCCCGATCCCCTGGTTAAGACTCGGTCTTGCAAACATTATCACTCTTATAACACTATTCCTTTACGGCATCAGGGCTGCAATCATGGTAACGCTTATAAGGGTAATCCTCTCTTCAATATTTACAGGCACATTCCTCGGCCCTGCCTTTATCCTGAGCCTCGGAGGAGGGGTTGCAAGCACCCTTGCCATGGGCTCTGTCCTGTCTATTGCCCCAAGATTATTCAGTACCATAGGTCTGAGCCTTATTGGTGCATTGTTTCATAATATTGCCCAGCTTTTTCTTGCTTACTTTCTGTTCATACAGAGGATTGAGGCAATACTTCTGATAAGCCCTTTAATTATTCTTATTGGTACAGTGACAGGCACTGTGAACGGTGTTGTTTCAGACCTTGTGATTAAAAACTTGAAAAAAACATACCAAAAGATTCAGAATTGATTGTGAAAATCATCTGTCCGATATGTAAGAATACAACCACATGGGAGGAGAATCCCTGGAGGCCTTTTTGTTCCGAGAGGTGCAAACTTATCGACCTCGGTAAATGGGTATCAGACGAATATAAAATACCTGTTAAAAGTGAAGAAGAAATAGAAGGAATAGCAGAAGAAGAAAAAAAAGAGGAAAAGTGACAAGTTGTTAGTTATTAATTATTTGTGTTAGTCTACCTATCAGTTGCATAGAAGAAGGGCAGATATACTGAAAAACCCCTGCAAAGCGACAAAATTTTTATTAAAATACACATGACTGCATACTTAACGATAAATCTATTTTACATAGAGGCTG
>Ga0315282_10013950_pt1 | contig 12033 bp, 11 predicted proteins | sample YL17G07_20_MG_FD_203693 | JGI IMG/M metagenome (GOLD analysis project Ga0315282, IMG submission 203693) | Sediment microbial communities from Yellowstone Lake, YNP, Wyoming, USA - YL17G07_20 | ecosystem: Environmental > Aquatic > Freshwater > Lake > Sediment | place: USA: Wyoming | collected... | reverse complement strand
GCACGCGGTTACTGGGCGAACCGAGAATAGCGTGCATGGCGGGCGGCACGCACACCTGGGAAACCAGGACAGAGAAATTCTTCAGTCCCAATTCCCTGGCGCGCAGGACGCTCATCAGGTTGGAGGGGGCGGTGGTTTCAAAACCTATGGCGAAGAAAACGATCTGTTTATCGGGGTTCTGTTCGGCAATCTTCACCGCGTCTAGAGGGGAATAGACCACACGTACCTGTCCTCCAGCCGCACGCACGGAAAACAGGTCGCCGTTGCTGCCCGGCACACGCAGCATATCGCCGTAGGAGGTGAAGATTACCCCTGGCATCGAGGCAATCACCAGAGCTTTATCGATCAGCTCGAGGGAAGTTACGCATACAGGGCATCCGGGCCCGTGGACCAGCTCGATTTCAGCCGGCAGCAGCTCGTCCAGGCCGTAATGCATGATAGCGTGAGTTTGCCCGCCGCAAATCTCCATGATCGTCCAAGGGCGAGTAACCAGACGGCGGATCTCAGCCAGCCCGGCTTTGACCAGCGCGGCGTCACGAAATTCATCTATAAATCGCATGGTTATTTTGCCTGTTCGTTATCCATTCCCTCTTCTACCAACGCCAGCTCGCGCAGCACGTCCAGGGTCTCTTGAGCTTCCTGTTCGCTGAGGATGTTAAGGGCGAACCCGGCATGAACGATTACGTAATCTCCGAGTTTGGCATCCGGAAGCGCTTGGAGGCACGCTTCACGCGTAACGCCCCCGAAGTCGACCTTGCACATATGCATCCCGCCCGTTTCATAGATTTCTGTGACTTTTCCTGGAACACCCAGACACATGGTTATACTCCTTTTGATAAACCTGCCAATAAGCCTCAATGGGTCGAAATAGTGGTTTTGGCGGCGATCATTGCCTGGCCAAGGGCGATGCAGCCGTCGTTGGCCGGCACCTGGTGGTGAGTGAGAACTTCAAACCCCGACCTCTGCAGGACCTGGCAGGTATTTTCCAGCAAGTAGCGGTTCTGCCACACGCCTCCGCTCAGGGCTACCGTGTTTACACCTTCGTGCTGTTGGATAATTTTACACACATCCACGATCATTTGTACCATACTGTTGTGGAACCGGGCGGAAAGCACTGGTAGTGAAATGCCCTGGCGCCAATCACTGATCAATGCCTGCAAGACCGGCGCTGGGTTGACCAATCTATCAGTTACGTCGAAGGCATAACTCCCAGATTCCTGCGGATCGGCCAACGCCTCCAGTTCGATGGCAGCCTGGCCTTCATAGGTGGCAGCCTGGCGCACACCGATCAGGGCCGAAACGGCGTCGAAGAGCCGACCCATGCTGGAGGTAGAAGGTGAATTGAGCCGGTGGGTTAGCTGCGTGCGCAAGGCGGTGCGTTCCTCGTAGCACAGCGCTTCGACAGGGGGCAAGTCAGCTTCCCAATCAATACCAGCCTGCCAGAGATGCGCTAGGGCCATGCGCGCCGGTTTACGCGTGGCGATGTCTCCGCCTGGTAAGGGGACGTAAGACAGGTGATACAGGCGGCGGTACCCGGCATAGTTCCCCAGCAAGAATTCACTGCCCCAGACTGCCCCATCCGTGCCCAGGCCGGTGCCGTCAAAGCTCAGACCTATCACCGGCTCGTCTGTTTTCCAATGATTATCCGCCAGGCAGGCCGCCAGGTGGGCATGATGGTGCTGCACCTGCACTAACGGAAGATCTTTTTCATTGGCAAGCTGTAAAGCGTAACGCGTCGCCAGGTAATCTGGATGCATGTCGCAGGTAATTACCTCCGGCTGGATGCGGAACAGTCGCTCGAAATGAGTAATCCCTTCTTCAAATGAACGCAGCGTCTCGTAGTTTTCCATATCGCCGATGTGGTGGCTGAGGAAGGCATAATCGTCGCGCGTCAGGCAGAAGGTATTCTTGAGTTCAGCGCCTGTTGCAAGAATGGAAGGTACCGCATTAGGAAGTTGGATCGGATCTGGCGCATAGCCACGCGAACGCCGGATAAGGTAAGAATGCTGATCCACTACGCGTGTGACAGAATCGTCAACGCGCATGTGGATCGGGCGGTCGTGCAGCAAGTAGGCATCTGCCAACTCGCCCATACGGTTACGGGCGTCTTCGTCTTCGAAGGCAATCGGTTCCTCACTCAAGTTTCCACTGGTCATCACCAGAACATCGGGAAAATCAGGCGCAGGTTCGAGCAGCAGCAGATGAAGCGGTGTATAAGGCAGCATTATGCCAATCGTATGCTGGTAAGGCGCAACCGTAACTACTACCATCGAACCGGGTTTACGCTCCAGAATGACGATCGGGTGCTGGCGCGAAAGCAGCAGCTCTTTTTCTGCCGGGTTTACCTGGCAGTGGCGTTCAACGGCTGCCAGGTCAAAAGCCATCAGGGCAAAGGGCTTGTCGCTGCGCTTCTTGCGCTTGCGCAGTTCTTCCAGCGCGGCAGGATTGGTAGCATCGCAAGCCAGGTGAAAACCACCCAGGCCCTTGACGGCGATAATTTTGCCGGCCTGGAGAGCCAGACGGGCAAGCTGCAACGCTTCTTCCCGTTCTCCCAGGCGTTTTCCGTTTTCTTCATACCAGAGCTGCGGACCACAGATTGGGCAGGCAGTCGGCTGGGCGTGAAAACGGCGGTTGCGCGGGTCGTCGTACTCCGCCTGGCAATCCGGACACATCTTGAAATCGGCCATGGTCGTCAGCGGGCGATCGTAAGGGATGTCCTTGATGATTGAAAAACGCGGGCCACAGTTGGTACAGTTGACGAATGGATAACGATATCGCCGGTCGACGGGAGAAAACAACTCCTTCTGGCAGTCTGGGCAAATGCTTATATCCGGAGGAACCGGTATAAAATCACCTGGTTTGGGTTGGCTGGACTGGATTTCGAAAGCAGTATATCCATCAGGTTCGCACGACTGGCTGCGCAGTTCGTCGATGCGCGCCAGCGGCGGTGGATTGTCGTGAATGACTGACAGGAAAGCAAGTACGCCAGCCTGGGAGCCATTGACTTCGATCTCGACACCACTTGAGGTATTGCGTACCCAGCCGGTGAGATGGTGCTGTACGGCCAGTCCGTAGATAAAAGGCCGGAAGCCTACTCCCTGGACAATGCCGCGCACCCAAATTTTTAGCCCGACGATTTTGGTGGTCATCCTTTTTTCGATTGGTTTATGTGAGATTCCAACCATTCTGCCCAGGCGGAAATACCTTCCCCGGTCTGGCAAGAAACAGGAAAGGTCATTAGTCCTGGATTGAGCATTTCCACACCCTGGCGGAAGTAATCCATATTGAAGCGCACATATGGCAGGAGGTCAACCTTATTTACAATCAATACATCCAATCTACGATAGATATTGGGGTATTTATAAGGTTTGTCGTCGCCTTCCGGTATGGAAGCTATTAAAACATTGGCGTGTGTGCCTAAATTAAAAGCCGCTGGGCAGATCAGATTGCCGACATTCTCAACGATCAAGAGATCGAGTTCGGCGAGGGGAAGCTGGTCCAGGCCATTGCTGATCATTACAGCGTCTAGATGGCATTCTCCGCCAGTGTTAATCTGGACGGCGGGTATTCCGGCGGCGGTGACCTTGTCGGCGTCAATTGTTACTGGGGCGGTATCGCCTTCGATTACTCCCAACCGCAGCCTGGCGGCTAATGCCTGGATTGTCTGCAAGATCAGGCTGGTCTTCCCGGCTCCGGGTGAGGCCATCAGGTTGATCGAAAATATGCCTTTTTGATCGAGTAGTTTGCGGTTAATAGACGCTACCAGGTCATTGGCGGAAAAAATTTTTTCAACTACAGGAACACGAACAGCGCACATGGATGCACTCCTATTTTTCTATCTCAATGCTATCAACCCAGAACTCCTCCCCTGAAGTGATTTTGACTTGTACACTCCCACATTTGGGGCAGGGTGTCAGGTCTCCTTTGAGGGTATAGGTCGAGCCACATTCCAGGCAAGTCAACCGGGCAGGTACACGTTTGAAATGCAGTTTGGCGCCCGCGCAGACAGTATCCTGGCTGACGAAATCCCAATAAAACTGGACGGAATCGTCTACGACACTGGATAGCCTGCCAACTACAATGTAGACATCCGTGACGCGGGCAGCCTGTGCCTGAACGGCATGCTTTTGTGCGATGCCTAGAATTGATTCAGTAACGGCGAGTTCATGCATTGAGCAATTATAATACAAAGATGATAAAAATAGGCGATTTGGAACTTGAGCCGAAATTACAGGCGGGGAGTATCGCCGGTACTTCATCCTCGTTCAGTCAACCGGCTCACTCCAACTGGGTGGGGAACCGGGATTTATCTACAATGATGTCGAAGAGTTGCAAACGGGTGGTCAGCAACCGGCTGGCTACTACATTTGACACCCTGCGCATAATAATATAACCGATATCGTGGTCCTCGTCGCATAAGCGTCTGAGCAGTTCTCCGTCAAAGGACAGCAAGCGGGAGGGACAGGTAGTTTTAGCAGTAGAAGTCCGCTGGCGGACGACCGGCGTCAGGCTCGACCAACCCAGGATATCCAACGGTTCAGCAGTAAATATACAAACATCTCCACGCGCCGGCACGTGCACCCAGATATTCACCTGGCCTTCCAGGAGGATATACAAGTTATCCTCACGGGCGCCTTCGTGGAAAAGCTCCTCACAGGCGCCGGCCTTGTGGAATTCAGCAACTTTGGATAATCTTTCAAGCTGGTAAGGCTTTAATTCCAAAAACCATGGAATTGTTTGTAATGTTTGGGTGATGTCAGCCTGATTAAACATGACCATCTTATCCTTATTATGGCTCATTGGGATTTACTGTGGAAGGTCCCCAGATTTTGGGGTTTGAGCGTGCGACCGCACGCTCAAACCCCAAAATCTGGGAGTTCACCACGGCAATTCCCAGAAAACCCTTATTATCAGGAAGGATTGATATATTTTTAACATTGTTAGGTTCGCGCTATAAGTGTTCTCCGTCACCATTACACGGGTAAATTGTCACCACTGCCCGGAATGCCTACTTGAGAATTGCAAGCGACTGTTCAAAAAGATCAGGATGCCAACCAGGCCATAATCCGCTCCACTGCTTGTTCAGCCAGTTGGCGCGTGGCGGGTGATAAAGAATGGGAAAAACCGAACTCATAACCGCGCACCGACACCAATATGGCCTGTGGATCTTGGCCGTAAATCGTTTGAACCAGCGACAGGCACGTATCGGCAGTCATATGGTGGGTGAAGGGTGATCGCTGGTAATCAGCCTTCACCTTGACCAAATTCACATTCTCGGGTCCATTCCCGGTATGCGCATCGACAAAGCAGACCCTTTGGTAAACCGAAATAGTTTCGGCCAGCTCAGGGACAAGCTGTAAAACGAAAAGCAAGTCTGGGTTTTCTCCGCTAGGCAAGAATCCTTCATCCATCGAAGGAATGGGGCGTCCCAGATCTTTTGCCAGCCGGGCAAGGATATGCCAGGCGACTCCATCATCCTGGCGATCGGGGTTGCCAAAACCGATGATCAATGTGGTTTGAACATCCATAAGTAATGCGCTAAAAGGTCACCGCAGACACACTACCCGGGCGGAATTGCGTCTGCGGTGACAGTGAATTTATCTGAAAACCAATCAGTCTCTTTGGCTCGAATGGACCAGATTCCCATCCATATCCTCGATTTCGACGATCATCGGCATTTGACCGATGGCATGGGTAGAGCAGGAAAGGCAGGGGTCGTAAGCGCGGATGGCCGCTTCGACCCGGTTGAGCATCCCTTCGGTGACTTCGGGGCCAGTGATGTAGGTCTTGGCGACGCTATCGACCGAATTACTCATTGCCCAGTTATTGTGTCCTGTAGAAACGATCAGGTTTACCCTCTCAAGCTGGCCATTCTCACGCGCCCAATAGTGGTGGATCAGCGTTCCTCGTGGAGCTTCAATGACGCCAACGCCCACCCCACGGAAATTGTGGTGGGTGTTGAGGATGTCCGTGCTGAGGAGGTCCGGATCGTCCAGTAAGATGTTTACCCTTTCTGCAGCAAAGAGACCTTCGATTAAACGTGCATAATGGTATAAGAGAGTATTTTCAACCGGATGACCTGGGTTGAGGGCTTTGAAGTTCTTCAGCTCAGTATTCGCCAAGGGCGTATCGATTTTTTCGGCAATATTCAGGCGGCCCAATGGGCCGACGCGATAAACACCACCCGGATACCCCATTTTCTTGTAGTAGGGGAATTTTAGGTAAGACCAGTTCTCTACATGTTCGGCGATGTAATCCAGATAATTCCGTCCATCAAATTTCTCAAGCTGCTGCCCTGCGGAATCGATCAGGCGAATCTGCCCAGCATAGAGCTCAAGGCCATTTTCCGGTGTTACCAGGCCAAAATATCCGGTGGGGAAGACAGCAAACTTGTTGATATCTTCTGCGTTTTTCTCCGCCCAGCCTTTCATAATCTGGATGCCTAGCTGGAGGGTGGCAATCGCTTCGTCCACCCCAGAATGGATGTAATCTCGTTCCGGGGCTTTCAGGGATTTATTTACCCCTCCTGGCACAGCGAAGTTTGGATGAATTCGGCGCCCCCCGAGAGTGTGGATGATCTCTTGCCCGAATTTACGCAGATTGACGGCCTTCAAAGTCAACACTGGATCAGCCTGGATCAGCCCTACCACGTTGCGGATGGCCGGGTCGGCGTCAAAACCGAGCAGCAGGTCCGGACCAGCCAGCTCGAAGAAATGCATGCCGTGGCTCTGGATGATCTGTCCCATGTGCATCAACTCGCGCAGCAAAGAAGCCGGGCGAGGCGGTGGGCAGCCCATCACTTCATCGCCAGCCATGGCAGACGCCAGATGATGGCTGACCGGGCAAATCCCACAGATGCGTGGGGTAATACTGGGCATTTCAAAGACCAAGCGGCCTTCACAAAATTTCTCGAAACCGCGGAATTCGTTGACGTGCAGGTAGGCATGCTCCACTTTGCCTGCATCGTTCATACGGATGGTTACTTTAGCGTGGCCTTCAATGCGGGTTACCGGTTCAATTGTTATTTTTTGTGCGACCATTATTATCCTCCAGGCTTACTGCCACTGATTCTTATCGCCCTTGATTTCGGGACGGCGACCCTGAGCCAGCTCACTCAACACATAGAAAATGGTATCGGCATCCGGCGGGCAGCCCGGGACGAAAACGTCAACCGTGACCACTTCCTGGAGCGCACGCACCTTGGTTGGCACGCATAACTCAGGATCGGTAGGGATCATGCCATCAGAATCGGTGCTTTCGGTTTCCACATAGGCGCGCCGCAGTGTTTCTTCCAAAGTGAAGAAATTGCGCATAGCTGGCACGCCGCCAAACACGGCGCAGTCGCCTAGGGCTACCAGGATGCCGCAGCGCTTGCGCATGCGGTGGGCTACTTCTTCATTGGCCGAATTGTTAATGCCGCCTTCCAGGATGCCAACGTCCACACCTTTTTCATCGGGTTCTTTCAAGTCGGTGATGGGAGTGGCGCGGAGGTCCGCCAGTTCTGCAACGGCGATGATACGTTCATCTATGTCCAAAAGGGACATGTGACACCCGGCGCAGCCTGCCATCCAATCACTCGCAATTTTAGGTTTTCGCATAGCTATCTCCTTTTATCATACCCAGATCGGATCTACCAGTAAGGTTATCCTTCGACAATGGAGACGGGAGCAACCCGCTCGAAGAGCTGATCTTTCCAGTCCATGGCCAGGGTGACGCCCAAGCGTGTGGCGATGGTATTGAGTACCGCTTCGCTGGTGAAAATTTCTTCGGGAGCGGTGAGCGCCGCCGTGGCTTTCTGTAGATGGCCATCCAGGCTGAGGTAATGACCTTCTTGTTCGGTCCAAGTCGTGACCGGTAAAACTACGTCAGCCATCGAGGTGAGCTGTGAGGTATAGCTGGCCATTACTACCACGAAGGGAGCTTTCTCCAACCGCTGGATCAGGCGCTGGGACGGTTTATCGTCGGCCAGGGCTACGAAGGCGGCCTGATGCCCGTTCATCTGAAAAACCTGATCCATCCGGTACTGAGCGGCTGCCAGGCTGTTCGCTCCGCCTTTGGCGCTGATCGTGGTCGCACCGGTCAGGCGGGCCAGCACCACCAGGGCTTTCAAAGCCTTGGTTGATTTGGTGGTAATGCCCTTGCCATAAATGATCACTGGTTTCTCGGCAGACGCAAGTACTTGCGCGGCAGCCTGGTAATCCTCCACGGTAACGCCAGTCTTGGCGGCCAGGCTGTTCAGGATTTCTGGCCTGATGGCGCTGTCGGTTTTCGCCAGACCAAGTTTGACCACCGCGGCGGAGAGAGCCAGGATGACGTCCTGTTCATCGGCCTTCGATTTGAGCACTTTATCCGCCAGAACATCCATCGGATTTTCAGCGGGGTCGATGACAACCAGTTTGGCGCCGTTGGGTAAGGCGCGCTTGATAAAAAAGCCAGCTACTTCGTGGTTATCGACCAGGTTGACCCCGATGGCCAGGAAGGCATCTGCGCTATCCAGTGCATCGAGTTTGCCTTCAAAGGGCTTGCCCAACTCTGCAGCTATACTGGCAGTAACAGCAGTCGGCTGGCCTTCTTCAGTGCTGGTGACCATATCGCTCTGCAGTTTGCCGGAGAAGATTTGCTTGAAAGCATACAGAGCTTCAGCCGGCAAGCGAGTGGAGGCCAGGGCGGCTACCCCATCTTTACCCGGTTTGAGATGCTTGACAGCGGCAGCTAGGGCTTCTTCCCAGGTGGCGGCCTTGAGCACGCCATCCTTGCGTACCAGTGGGGTCTCCAGGCGTTGGCGATCTTCCGCCATCGGTTGGAACTTGCCAACCTTGCACAATACGCCGCCGTTGATTGGGGCATCCCAGTTGCCTTCGATGCGGACAAGGTTGTTGTCGCGGGTCAACACGTCGATTCCGCAGCCAATGCTGCACCCGACACAGATGGTCTGGTGTTTCTCGGTTTGGGTTTCGAGGCCGCGGTAGGCGCTCCAGCGATCAATCAAGGCGCCGGTTGGGCATACGTCCAGGCAGGCGCCGCAGGAAACACAAGTGCTCTGGCCAAGTGGAGTGCCCAGGTCGGCTACCAGGAAGCTCTTGGCGCCGCGTTCTTCGAACCCAAGGGTGAAATTGCCCACCAACTCGCCGCAGGCCCGCACACATCGCCGGCAAAGAATGCAGCGGTTGTTTTCAAGGATGAAATAGGGATGCGAAGCATCGACCACATTTGACTGCCAGTTGGGCTGCAAGGGCCAGTTGGTCATCCCCTCACGGTAAGCGGCATTTTGCAGCTCGCAGTCGCCGCCGGTGACCTGGCAGTACATACAGAAGTGGTTGCGCTCGCTGAATATCAGGGTAAGCACAAACTTGCGCGCTTCGCGCACTTTAGCGGTATCGGTGTGCACCACCATATTGTTGTTGGCGGGCATCGTGCAAGAAGGCTGGAGGGTGCGCGCCCCTTCAATCTCGACCAGGCAAAGGCGGCAGCCGCCATAAGGGGTCAGTTGTGGATGGTCGCACAGGGTGGGAATTTCGATCCCACCTAGGCGGGCGGCGCCCAACACGGTCGTCCCTTCAGGCACTTCGATCAGTTTTCCATCTATTGTGATATTGACCATTATCGATCCTCTCTTATTTTCAGAGATGTTTTTTTGGGAATTTCAAATTTTCATTCCGCTCATCGGACAGACACCTGACGGGCAGACTTTTAGACGAATGTGCGCTTCCACTTCGGCGCGGAAATGGGTCAGGATGTCGCGGATGGGCGTTCCGGCAGTTTGGCCCAGGCCGCAGTTGGAAAGCTGGTACAGGTTATCGCTAAGAAGTTGTAAATCTTCCAGGTCCTTCAGCGTGCCTGTGCCTTCAGAGATGTTAGTGAGGATCTGGTAAGCCCGCTGGCTGCCGATGCGGCAGGGGTTGCACTTCCCGCAGCTTTCCACGCGGAAGAAATTGAGGAGGACTTTAGCCAGGTCGACCACGCACACATCGTCATTGCAGATCAGCAGCGCCCCCGACCCCAAGGCCACACCGGAGCGGCTGAATGAATCGAAGTCCATCGGAGTATCCTGCAGGCTGGAGGGGATGATCGAACCACTCGAACCGCCGGTTTGAGCCAGCTTGAAGGGGGCATCGTTCTTCATACCTTTGGCATAAATAGCGATGACTTCCCGCAGGGTGATCCCCATGGGGACTTCAATCAGGCCGGTGTTGTTGACATTTCCAAGGATAGTGTAAACCTTGGTGCCCGGGCTGCTGGAGGTGCCGATTTTTCGGTACCAATCGGCGCCATTGCGGATAATTGGAGGGACGTTCGCCAGGGTTTCGACGTTGTTCACCTCGGTCGGCTTATTCCACAGACCGTTGGTGGTGGGGTAAGGTGGACGAGCGCGTGGTTCGCCGCGTTTGCCTTCGATTGATTCGATCAGTGATGTCTCTTCACCGCAGATGTAGGCGCCCGCGCCCATGTGGACGTGAATATCAAAATTGAAATCCGTCCCAAAGATATGTTTGCCGAGTAAGCCCATCTCTTTGGATTGTTTGATAGCATTAACGAATCGTTCCTGCGCCAGGGTATATTCGCCGCGAATGTAGATGTAACCTTCACTGGCGCCAATGGCAAAACCGGCGATGGCCATCGCTTCCAGGATGCTGTGCGGATCACCCTCGAGGATCAGACGGTCCTTGAAAGTTCCCGGCTCGCTTTCATCCGCATTGCAAATGACGTATTTCGGTTTCCCAGCGGCTTTGGCAACGAAGCGCCACTTGGTCCCGGTGGGGAACCCGGCGCCGCCGCGGCCGCGCAACCCGCTTTTTTCCAGTTCTTTGATCACTTCGTCAGGGGTCATCCCGGTCAGGACTTTACCCAGGGCCTGGTAACCATCATTGACGATGTAATCTTCAATATTATTGGGATCGATTAGGCCGGCGCGTTCCAAAACGACGCGCTTTTCAGCCGGTAAGGTACCTTTACGGGCAGACAACCAGGCGATGCGCCCGGTCAGCTCACGGGCCGGTGCCTGTAAAGAGGCGGCTACACGACCTTTGTAAAGGTGTTCTTCAACCAGGTAATGCACATCGTCGGGATGCACAGGCCCGTAAATCACTGCTTCAGGATAAACGATCACCAGTGGAACAGCATCGTGCCGGCCGATGTCTCCAACCATTGATAATGAAATTTCACGGTCCAGGCCGAACGTCTTTATTTCTTCCTGCAGGTGCTGGTAAACTTCCTGCGCACCGTTCTGCATGCTACTGGGGTCGCTGGAGACCAGTACCATTGAACGAACAGCTTTCATGTTTGGCTCCTTTTATTGGTAACGTGCCAGAATAGCGGGGATTTGGGCTGGCTCAACGTTGCCATAAATGTCATCATCCACGATAATGACCGGACCCACGGCGCAAACGCCTAGGCAGCTAACCGTGACCAGGCTCCATTTGCCATCCGGGCTGGTCTCGCTGGCGCTGAGCTTCAGGTTTTCCTGCAGGGCCTGCCATACCTGGCGACCACCTACCACGTGACAGGGAGCGCTTTCGCAGAACTGGATGACGTGCTTGCCATGCGGCTTGGTTGACAGCATCTGATAAAAAGTGGCAACTGAAAACATTTGGCTCTTGGGCACGCGCAGCATGCGACTTATTTCTTCGAGCGCCTGGGCGGGCAGGTAACCCAGGCTGTGGTTGACCTCACTCAGAATAGGGATCAATTCATCGCGGGTCTTTCCATGATGTTCTACAGCCTTGTGGACTGCTTCTAAAACTAATTGGCCATCTTTATTTTCAACGATCATTATTCTCCTCCTGAAGGTAAGGTCCTCATTGAGACCCAAGAGGCTGGAATTTTCCAGCTACTTGATGAAGATCGCATTAAAATTACACACCTGCATAAAGATCCCACACAGGAATAATATAGTCTTTGACAACATTACCCCTAACCACGTGCTCATTCATAATGCGGCGGGCAACTTCAGGGGTAACCTTGCCATAGGTGACTTTGGGCTGTTCACCGATCACAACCTGGACGATCGGCTCGCGTTCGCACAAGCCAACACAG
>Ga0315282_10013949_pt1 | contig 12033 bp, 8 predicted proteins | sample YL17G07_20_MG_FD_203693 | JGI IMG/M metagenome (GOLD analysis project Ga0315282, IMG submission 203693) | Sediment microbial communities from Yellowstone Lake, YNP, Wyoming, USA - YL17G07_20 | ecosystem: Environmental > Aquatic > Freshwater > Lake > Sediment | place: USA: Wyoming | collected... | reverse complement strand
AGCCCGGCGTCACGGCGAGGACGAGAATCAGGCCCAAGCTTAAAAGGAGTATCCCGGTTTTCTTCGCGGAAGTCATGCTTCTTACCTCCATTCTCTCATCGATCGTCCAGTCGCTCGAACAGGAGAAAGTCGTTCCCTGGACGGCGGGAATTGGCCTTCCCGGCAAGTAACACTTTATACCACTCCAGGCCCGAAAAGTAAAGAAGAAAATAGAAGGCGAGGGGCGGCCCGTTTTGGCGGGCCGTCCCTCGTCCGGAGGGTGTTCTCAGGGCTTCCGCCGGTCACTTCCGCCGGGGTGCGGAGTGGCCCGAGGAGGAGGAAGAGGAGTGTGACGAGGACTGGGGCGAAGACGGACGGGAGGAGGACGACGATCCGCTCATCCGCGGGCCGCCGGAGGACCGGCCGCCGCCCGACGAGCGGGACGGGGAGGAATAGGAGCTCCCCGACCGCGAGGGGGCCGTGAAGGAGCCTCGGGATGGCGAGGAAAAGCCCGAATAGGACCGCGAAGGAACCGTGTAAGAGCCGCGCGACTGGGAGGGAGCGGAATAGCGGGGCTCGCTCGACCGGGAAGAAGAAGAGGAAACGCTCGGCCCGGAGTAGGAATAGGTGCGCGGATTGTATCGAGGCGACTGGGACTGGCCGTACGACGAGGACCTGGACGTCCGGGATGCGCCGCGCGACGGCGAGGAATCGCCCGAATAAGACCGCGTCTGCCGGGAGCTCGAGGCCTGACCCTCGCTCAGGCGCGAGGGGAAGCTGCGGACGCTCGACGAGGAGCCCGGCCGGGCCGATCTCTCCGACGCCGAGGAGCGGGAGGTGCGCGCGGAGGACGGAGAATAGGCCTGCCGCTCTCTCGATGGGTAGGTCCTGACGCCCCGCTCCGACGCCGCGCCGGAGCCGTAGGTCGAGGACTGCGGCGAACCGTAGCTCTTCACCGACCGTTCATTGTAAACAGATCCCCCGCGGGAAAGGGTGCCGGACCCGTCCCGCGGGTACGTCCGGATGCTCCTTTGGGACGGTGAGCTTCCGCCGGCCGACGGCCTGACGGACGAGGAACGCTCGACGACGCTCCTCCCTCCGGAGCCGGACGGCGAAACGCGGGCGCTCCGGTCCGCGCCGCCCGTGGTCTCCCCTCTCAGCCGCGACGGTGAAATCGCGTTCCCGGAGGGGAAGGTTCTCGTTTCGTTCCGCAGGCCGGATCTCGAGGAGACGACGCCCCGCGAGTCAGGCGCCCGGAGGTTTCCCCTGTCGATGGTCTGACGGCCGTCGGGCTGACGGGCCTGGAGCTGGACGCGGTCGATGCGGTTGAGCTCGCCGCCTCTCAGCATGTGGCGGCCGACGTCCGGCGACCGGAGTCGGTCCCTGGGGATGACGGACATGGCCCGGTTGCCGCCGGGGAAATAATCGCCGCGGTAGCGGTCGTAGAAGTTGTTGCCGATGATGACTCCGGGCCGATCGTACCAGCTGAGCGGGCACCAGCCGATGTAGTCGTTGTCCCACCACCAATTAACCCAAGCGGGACCCCACTCGAGCCGGGGGATCCAGTACCAGCCGAGGCCGAACCGCCATTGCCAGCGGCCGTAATGGTAGACCGACCAGCCCCACGGCTCGGACGAAATCCAGTTCCAGCCGAGACCGGCGTACCAATCCCAGCGGCCGGCCATGTAGGGCCGCCAGTCGTCGTCGACCCCGTAGGGCGTCCAGACGTAGCCGTAGGGCTGCTCATAGGCCCACCGGCCGTTCTGGTCGAGTTCCTCTTCGTATTCGCCGAGATCCGACGGCAGGTAGCGGTTCGGGCTCCGCTGGGCGAACAGGGCGTCCCGGGATTCGTTCCAGTGGTCGAACTCGTCGGTGTCGTATGGTAAAACGGCCGGCTCGCCGAGCAGGCGGCCGTCCGAGGCGAAAAGCGACTGGTGGCTGCCCACGACGAGGGAGCCTTCCTCGCCGGCGGCTTCGAGGCTGCCTTCGACGGCGATGATCTCGGTCCGGCTGCCGGCGTTCACGTTGAACCTGTAGAGGCCTTCTTCAAGGATGTAAGCGGAAGCGTCCGGGGTATGGACCTCGATCGCCTTATCGCCTAGAAGCTCGCCGACGCGCAGGTAGGCGCTGCCTTCCAGGACATGGACCTTGATCCGGTCGTCTCCCGCGACGGGCAGGAAGGCGAATTCCACCCGGGTGTTGTCGTTGAGACGCAGGTAGTTCCTGCGGCCGAGCTGGACTTCGGCCTGTCCGGCCCCGGTGCCGAGTCTGTCGCCGCGGACAAGGGCCAGGTTCAGATCGGCTTTCTCCATGCCGGTCTCGCCCGCCCTCTGGACGGAAACGTCCCCGTTGACGTAATTGAGACGGGCGTAGCTCAGGGCGTAATAATCGTCCGATGAAGCGGCCGACTGGGCGGCGAGGCCGAGCGGGATGGAAACGAGGAAAGCGACCATTAAGACCGTTGCTTTCTTCATCTTCGTTCTCCTTCCACGGCCATTCAATTGCAACTATCGTGCCAGCCGTCCCCCCCTCGGAGAGGCCGGCCTCTCCGTCCCATAAAAAGGACAGTCGCCCGGGGGGGATAAAAAAAAGAGGGACAGTCCATCCCGGGGGAGACTGTCCCCTTCATTCGCTGAGCAGGTGTCCCTTTTTTTCGGCGCCGGGAAAGAGCGACGGCCGGGAGGGCCGGGCGCTCAGGCCTCCTTGCGATGCCTCAGGTGGTCCAGGCTCACGGCCACGATGATGATGACGCCGATGATGATCTCCTGGATGTAGTTCGGCCAGCCCATCATCGTGCAGCCGTTCCGGAGGAACGACATGATCAGGACGCCGATCATCGAGCCCAGGATGCTCCCCTCCCCGCCGTTCAGGCTGCCGCCGCCGATGACGACGGCGGCGATGATATCCAGCTCGAGGCCGACGGCCACCGTCGGGTCGCCGACGGTGAGCCGCGAGAATTCCATGACGCCGGCCAGGCCGCAGAACAGGCCGGAGATCGTATAGATGAGGATCTTGGCCCGGTTGGTCCGGATGCCGCAGAGCCTGGCCGCGGATTCGTTGGAGCCGACGGCGAAGACGTGACGGCCGAAGACCGTGCGGCGGAGGACGACGGCCATCACGATGGCGAAGGCGATGACGATCCAGATGCCGGGCGCCATCAGGAGCCAGGAGGGACGGGGGCTCTTGGCCATCAGCTCGTTGACCCAGGTCATGGGCGCGTCAATCTTCTGGTTGCCGGCGATCCACTTGGCCGCGCCCCGGGCGATGCCCATCATGCTCATGGTGATGATGAACGGGACGAGCCTCAGCTTCGTGATCAGGCTCCCGTTGAGGAATCCGACCAGGCCGCCGACGAGGATGCCGAGCGCCACGCCCACGAGAGGAGTCGCGCCCGCGTTGATGGCGTAAGCCGAGATGACGCTGGCCAGGGCGATGTTCGAGGCGGCCGACAGGTCGATCCCGCCGCTGATGACGACCAGGGTCATGCCCAGCGCGCCCAGGGCCACGATGACGGACTGGGTGGCAACGCTCTTGAAATTCCCGACCCTCAGGAACCTGTCCTGGATCTCGGGGATGAGGGCGAAGATGGCGATGACGAAGATGAGCCCGATGAAGGGGCCGAAGACGTTGAGGGCCTTCTGGAGGTTGCCTTTGCGCTGTCCGCTCATGCCGCTTGTCCTTTGCTTGATGTTTTCAGACGCCGGGGGCCCGGCCCACCGTGGCCGCGGCCATCAGGCTCTGGGCGTCCCAGCGGGCCGCGTCCCGGACGTCGACCAAGCCGCCGCGGAAGAACACGGCGATCCGGTCGCAGACGCCGAGGAGTTCGGGCAGATAGGAGCTGACGAACAGGACGGCCTTGCCCTGGCCGGCCAGCTCGCCCATCCACTCGTAAATCTGCGCCTTGCTGACGACGTCGATGCCCCGGGTCGGCTCGTCGAGGAGCAGGACCTCCGCTTTCTGGTGGAGGAGCCGGGCCAGGGCGACCTTCTGTTGGTTCCCGCCCGACAGGCCCTGGACCTTCTGGAGAGGGCCCCGGGCCTTGATGTTCAGCCGCGCGATCCAGTCCGCGGCGGCCTTCTGCTGGCGCGCGAGGCTCAGCAATCCGTGCCGGCGGTAGGGAGCGTAAGCGCTCAGCGTGACGTTGTCGGCCAGGGACATGGGCAGGGCCAGTCCCTCGCCCTGCCGGTCCTCGCTCAACAGGCCGAAGCCCTGTTTGATCCGGGTCCACGGCGCGGCCTTCGCGGTCGCGGCGCCGGAGACGACCATCCCGCCGCTCTCCAGGGAATCGAGGCCGAACATGGTCCGCAGCATCTCGGTCCGGCCCGAGCCGACAAGCCCGGCGATGCCCAGGATCTCGCCCTTGGCCACGGACAGGCTGACGGCGGAGGCCATCCGGACTCCCTTGAGCTCCTTCAGGGAAACGGCCACGGCCCCTTTTTCGTGAGGCACGTGGGGAAACCTTTCCGTGAACTTCTGGCCGACCATGAGCTGGATGATGTCCTCGAGGCTCGAGCCGTCCATGGTCCCCGAGCCGACGTTCCGGCCGTCCCGCAGGACCGTGTACGCATCGGCCACCTTCTGGACCTCTTCTAAAAAATGGCTGATGTAGACGACGCTGACGTCCTGGGCCTTGAGGCCGCGGACGATCTCGAAGAGCCGGGCGCTGTCCTCGTCGGACAGGGAGCTCGTCGGCTCGTCCATGACGACGATCCGGGACTTGTTCAAAAGGGCCCGGGCGATCTCCACGATCTGCTTGGCGCCGACGCTCAGCTTGCCGACCAGGGCGTCGGGGGAAATCTCGGGATGGTGGACGGAGGCCAGCACCTCCCGGACCCGGGCTTTCATGGCCCGCCGGTCGAGCCAGCCCAGGCCGTGGACCTCCCGCCCCAGCATGATGTTCTCCTCGACGGTCAGGTGCGGCGCCAGGTTGAGCTCCTGGTAGATCATCGAGATGCCGCGGCGAAGCCCATCCAGGGGATTGGCCGGCGCGTACGGCCGGCCTTCGAGGAGCATCCGGCCCGAGTCGGGCGTCACGGCGCCGCTCAGGATCTTCATCATCGTGCTCTTGCCGGCGCCGTTTTCGCCGAGCAGGGCGTGGACTTCGCCCCGCCGCACTTCGAAGGTCACGTCGTCGAGGGCGCGCGTCGCGCCGTAGGTCTTGCTGACCTGAACCATGCGGAGGACGGGAGCGGCGCTGCTATCGGTCATTATCGGTCGATGTACGGGCCGAAATCGGGCTGGAGGAGCGCCTTGACCTCGGGATTGTCCATGTTCTCCGGCGTCACCATGATGACCCCGGTGTCGATGACCTTGGCGACGCTCTCGCCGCGGAGATGCGCGATGATGGTCTTGACGCCGAGATAGCCCATCATCATCGGGTTCTGGACGGCCAGGCCCAGGATGTGGCCGTCCCGGAGGCCCTGGACGAGCTTGGGGGAGCTGTCGAAGCCGACGAACTTCACCTTGCCGGCCAGGCCCGATTCCTGCAGGGCCCGGAGAACGCCGAAGGTGCTCGACTCGTTGGGGGAGAAAATGCCCTCGACGTCCGGGAAGCGGCTGATCTGGTTTTCGGCCAGCTGGTAGGCGGTTTCGGTCGTGGCCCCGGCGTACTGGTCCTGGACGAGGATGGTGAAGCCGGGGAACTCCTTCTTCACGGTGTCGAGGAAGCCCGCCTCACGCTGGGTCGTGCTGGCCGAGCCTTCCTGGTAGCGGATGAGGAAGATCTTACCCTTGCCGTTCATCAGCCCGCCGAGCCGCCGGGCCGCGAGGACGCCGCCCTTGTAATTGTCGGTGGCGACGTAGCTGATGTAGTCGCTGCCCTGGAGCCCGGAGTCGATGATGACCACGGGGATCTTCTCCCGGGCGGCGTCGCCGACCGGGCGCACGAGGGCGCGGTCGTCGAGCGGGGCCAGGACGATGCCGTCCACTCCCCGGCTGATGAAATCCTCGACCACGGTGATCTGCTGGGCCCGGTCGTCTTCCTTCTGGGGTCCCTTCCAGATCACATCGACGTCGAGTTCGCGGGCGGCCTTGACGGCGCCGGCGTGGATGCTTTTCCAGAACTCGTGCGTCGTTCCCTTCGGGATGACGGCGATCTGGTATCTTTTGCCTGTCCGGGCGGCGGGGGCTTCGGTGCTTTTCTTTCCGCAGGCGGCGAAGAGAACCGCCAGGCACAGGCCGGCGGCCAGCAATCTGAGCGTGTGCTTTTTCATGCCCAAAGTATACTCAGATGGCCGCGCGTCGTCAAAGCCCGCGGCGGCCCGAACGGGAGAGGCAAAAAAAGGGGGGAACCACCTCCTGGGCATCCCCAGGGTTTTCCCTTGGAGACGGTTCCCCTCGCGTGACGGGGACACTTGTCCCCGCAAACGTCATGGTAGATGAAGCGCTTATTTCTTCTTCAGGATGGGCATCCCGGTCTTCGTCGTTTCCTGGACCATATAGGCGGCGGGCACCGCATCCAGAGCGCCGGGACGGACGTCGCGGGCGAAGAAGTAGATGGTCTGCTTCCGGCCGCCCTTGAGGTTGACGTCTTTGGAGTGGAGATAGTAGGTGACGCCCTTCGAGTTCTTGAATTGAAAAGCCATGAGTGATACCTCCTAGATTTTTGGTAAGAATTTATGTCCGAGGCGGACGGCGAAAAGGGACGCCCGCGCCTCGCGGCGGTCGGGGCCCGGCTTTTTCGTCATACAATCCTCCTCATTCGGTCCCTTCGTGGAATTCGGCTGAACGCTTCCGTTGAGAACGCTCAGTCCGATCTCCTCTCGCCCTGGTTCAACTATTATAGAAAAATAGGGTCGTTGTCAAGACCGAACGTCGCTCCGGCTCACTGGATGAAATTGACGGACGGCGGAATGTCGGCCGGGATGATGGGCCCGAAATTGTCCTCGTAGCGCTTGATGTTCGCCTGCAGGGCTTCCAGGAATCTCTTGGCGTGCGCCGGGCTGAGGATGACTCGGGAGACGAGCTTGCCGTACGGACCGTCGGGGAACAGGAAGGCGAAATCGAAAATGAACTCCTCGCGGGAGTGACGGATCGCGGCGAGATTGGCGTACAGCCCGAGGGCGACGGGCTCGTCGATCTTGATCTCGATCTTTTTCTGCTCCATGGTGACTCCTTCGACGGGGTTGCCTCTATTGTGAACGAAAAGGAGCCGTGAATGCAAATGAAAGCCGGCGAAAGAGCCGGATTTTTTCGGCGCGGAGAAGATTCCACTTTACTTTTATTTCACCGGTGTTATAATGTAATTGGCTTTCTTTCGCGGGCTGGAGAAAGCCCCCACCTTTTTGGTTCCCATCATCAACCCCCCTTTTGCTGACACAGCCCGCACTTCCCGCAGGGAATCTGAAATATCTTCCACCGTATTTCTCGTTTTCTTGCGTCGCGTGGAGAGTAAAACCGCGATGCCGGCCGCGGCGCGCGGGCGTCCGCGCTTCCGGCTCAGGGCCGGACGATCCGGCCGGCGACTTCCTTGATGATCTTGAAGGCGGCCGCGGCCGTGATGCCGCTGATGTCGCGCGCGGCGTTGAGCTCGACGACGTCGAGCCCGACGATCCGGCCTTTCAGCGCCTGGATGGCCTGCACGACCTGGCGCGTCGTCAATCCTCCCCCCTCGTGGTGGGAGACGCCGGGAGCGAAGGCCGGATCCAGCGCGTCCAGGTCGAACGAGATGTACACGGGATTCGAGAACTTGAGATGGAGGGGGTCGGAGAGGTCCTTCATCTCGATCATCCGAACGCCGTGCTTGAGGGCCCTGGAACGATGGTCGTTGGTGATGGCGCGGACGCCGACCTGGACGAGGTTCTCGGCCAGGCCGTCTTCGAGGACGCGGGCCATGGGGCAGGCGTGCGACAGCCGGTCGCCGTAGAGGCTGTCATAGAGGTCGGGGTGGGCGTCGAAATGGAGGACGTCCAGCGGCTTGTACGTCCTGGCGAAAGCCTTGAGGACGGGATAGGAGATGGAATGGTCGCCGCCCAGAATGATGGGGACGGCGGCCTTGGCCAGGATTTTCGCCACGGCCTTTTCGATCAGGGCAAAAGTCTTGTCGGGGTCGCCCGAGGTGTCCACGTCGCCCACGTCGACCATGACGGTGTCCTCTTCCAGGTCGACGCCGAGCTCCGTCCAGCCGCAGTAGCACTTGCCGGTGGACGCGGCGCGGATCGCGGCCGGACCGCCCGCCGCCCCTCTCAGGTAGCTGGACTTCTCGTCGAAGGGAACGCCCAGGATGGCCATTTTGTAATCGGGATTCTCCGCCAGGGGCTTGACGGCTCCGCCGAAATCCGACATCTCGTACCTCCTCGGGATCCGGGCCCGCCCGCGAAGGACGGCCCGTCGCCGGCCCGATTATACACAATCCCGGGCCGTAAGGGAAAAGCCCGGGGGGAGAGAAAAAAGACGGGAGAGAGATCCTCCTCCCTCTCCCTTTTCCAAAAAACCTTGGCGCCGCCTCTTGCGAGGCGTTCGCTCGAGCCTCTGAGGGCTCTAGAGGAAGACCAGAATCGCATCCGGCCCAAGACCGGTCAATCACCGCCGGCGATGATTGGGCAGGGCATAAAAACCCGCTTTTCTCACCCCCAACGGTTAACCCTCAGCCCCCCGCACCTGGCTCTGAATCCCGCCCGCCGGACGCGCCTTCCTTTTCAGGGGGAAGGACGTTATAATGGCCCCTCTCGAATCGAACCGGAGGGAAATCCATGGAAACTATCCGATCCGTCAAAACCCGCGAAGACGCCCTGCATCTTCTGGACGTGGCCCTGGCCCACGAGTGGGCCGTCAGCTTCGAATACGTCATCCACGCTTACTCCATCCCCAAGGGCAAATACTTCTACGACGACCCCATTCTCAAGCAGAGGACGGACGTCCGGGCCCAGACGATCCAGATCGGGATCGACGAGATGTACCACGCCCTCCAGCTGGGCGTCATCCTGACCCAGATGGGGGCGGCGCCGACCTTCCGGACCGACGAGGTCATCCGCTATCCCCGGATCATCGACAACCTGAAGCGCGACAAGATGACCGAGGACCAGGTCACGGACCTCTACCAGTCGGCCCGGATCGAGCCCGGCGCGGAGCCCAAGCTCGAGAATATGATCTGGAACATCTCGTACGACGAAGTCCGGCACGCCTCGCAGTTCCAGGCCATGATCGACGCGCTCGAGGCGTCGGGGAACGCCGGGGCCCTCTGCCTCCAGCCCAGCCCCGAGCGGGAAAGCCGCGACGACCTGCGCCTTCTTCAGGCTATCTGCCGGACGGAAAACGACCTCATGCACCGCTACCTCAAGTATGTCTTGATGTTCGGCGAATACCAGGACCTGTCCCAGCGGCTCTTCAAGAACTCCATCAATCATATGCGCCATTGGGACAAGACGTCCGGCCTGCTGATCAAGCTCGGCGACGTCATCGCCATCGAGAACGCCGAAACGGACGCCAACGGCGTCGAGCGAAGCCCTCGCCCGATGCCGACGGAATATCCCGGCGCCGACCGCCGCTCGGCCCTCGAGACCCTCGTCCCGGCCGAGAAGGACCTCGTCTCGGCCTACGAGAAGGCCGTGGCCCTGGTCTCGCCGGGTGAGGTCCAGGACCAGCTCCGGCTCCAGCTGGGGCTGACCCGCGAGCACGTCTACACCCAGGAGAAGCTCCTGGCTGACGCCCGGCGCATCAAGGGAATCGTTTGAAAAATATCGCAGGAAGAGGAAATTCGACATGTCCGCCAAAACCCGTTTCGTGTCTCTTCTGATCCTCGTCGCCGTCGTGATCGCCGCCATGCCTGGGCCGGCCCGGCCTCGGGCCCAGGACAAGCCCGCCCCGCAGGCTCTGCCGGCCGCGGCGGCGAAGGCGCCTCTCACCAAGCTTTCGATCGACCTCATCATGAAGGGCGATGACTTCATCGGCGCCGCGCCTTCGGACGCCGTCTGGGCGATCGACGGGAAAACGCTCTATTTCCGCTGGAAGAAGCCGGGCGACAAGAAAGCCGAACAATACGCCGTGACCGCGGCCCAGCCCGTCCCGCGGTTGGTGAAGCCCGATGAGATGATCAAGCTGCCGCCGCTCCGGACGGCGATGGGCGGCGGCATGTTCCAGATGTTCGGGGGCCGCGGCGGCATGGACGGCGGGGCGCAGTTCGACAAGGCCAGGAAGCGGGCCGTCCTCGTTCAGAACGGCGATCTCTTCCTCCTCGACCTGGCCACGGGCAGGGCGCGCCAGCTCACGGCGACCGAAGAACGCAAGTCCGGGGCCCGGTTCGCGGCCGACCAGAAAAAGATCGTCTTCACGATGGCCGACAACCTTTTCGTCCTGTCCCTCGATGACGGCACGATCCGCCAGCTGACCGCCTTCACCAAAAAGGCGCCGCCGGCCGACAAAAAGCCCGGGGAGATCGAGAAGTGGTACGCCGACCAGCAGAAAGAGCTTTTCAAGGACCTCCAGTCCGGCCCGCCGCCCAGGATGGGAACGGGGATGCGGGGCGGCATGGGGGAAGGCCGGCTGAGCCAGCTGGCCCGCCCCAAGCCTTTCGTCATCAGGGAATCGCAGAACGTGGGGCGGATGGAGCTCTCCCCCGACGAGAAATACGTCGCCTTCACGGTCTTTGACCGGCCCGGGGACGAGAAGAACACCATCGTCCCGAATTACGTCACGAGCTCCGGATACACGGAGACGATCGAGTCGCGCGCCAAGGCCGCTTATGCCGAAAACAATTCCTCGGCCGGCGTCATGTCGTTCGAGAAGGGCGAGGTCAAGTGGATCGACTGCGGTCAGGGGGAGCGTAAGGTCAACGCCGGCTTCCCCCTGTGGTCGCCGGACGGGACGCAGTGCGTGCTGACGGCCCGCTCAGACGACAGGAAGGACGCCTGGCTTCTCAAGCTGGACCCGGCCACGGGCAAGACCTCCGTCATCTGCCGGGTCCATGACGACGCGTGGGTCGGCTGGCTCGGGCTCAGCGGCGTCTTCTGGTGGCCGGACAGCCGCCACGTCTCGTTCATTTCCGAAAAGGACGGCTACGCCCACCTTTACAAGGCCTCGCTCGACGGGAAGGACATCCAGGCGCTGACCCAGGGAACCTTTGAGGTCCGGGAGGCGTTCCTGTCCCGGGACGGGAAAAAGATCTACCTGACGTCAAGCGAGGAGCATCCCGGCGAGCGGCATTTCTACTCGATGCCCGCGGCCGGCGGCGCGAGGACCAAAATCACGTCGACGCCGGGGCAGAACTCCGTGATACTTTCCCCCGACGAAACCACCCTGGCCATCGTCCATTCCTATTCCAACAGGCCGCCCGAGCTCTATCTCCAGGCCAACAATCCCAAGGCGGCGGCCAAGCAGGTTACCGTCTCGACGACGGAGGAGTTTCGCTCTTATCCCTGGCACGACCCGGAGGTCGTCAGCTTCAAGGCGCGCGACGGCGTCACGGTCTACGCCCGGGTGTTCGCGCCGGCAAAACAGCATCCGTCCCGGCCCGCCGTGATCTTTATCCACGGCGCCGGCTACCTCCAGAACGCCCACCGGGGATGGAGCAGCTATTCCCGAGAATACATGTTCGACAATTTCCTCCTGGAGCAGGGCTACTACGTCCTGGACGTCGATTACCGCGGCAGCTCCGGCTACGGCCGGGACTTCCGGGCGGGCATCTACCGCCACATGGGCGGCAAGGACCTCGACGACGTCGTCGACGGGGCGAAATACCTGGCCGCGAAATTCCCGGTCGACCCCGCCCGCATCGGCTGTTACGGCGGGAGCTACGGCGGTTTCCTGACTCTCATGGCCCTGTTCAAGGCCGGCGACGTGATCAAGGCCGGAGCGGCGCTGAGGCCCGTGACGGACTGGGCCCATTACGACGAGGGCTACACGGCCGACATCCTGAACCTGCCGCTGAAGGACCCCGAGGCCTACAAGCAGAGCTCGCCGATCTATTTCGCCGAGGGCTTCAAGGGGGCCCTGCTCATCTGCCACGGGATGGTCGACACGAACGTCCATTTCCAGGACACGGTCCGGCTCGCCCAGCGGCTCATCGAGCTCGGCAAGGAAAACTGGGACGTGGCCTTCTACCCGGTCGAGGACCATTCC
>Ga0315282_10013948_pt1 | contig 12033 bp, 12 predicted proteins | sample YL17G07_20_MG_FD_203693 | JGI IMG/M metagenome (GOLD analysis project Ga0315282, IMG submission 203693) | Sediment microbial communities from Yellowstone Lake, YNP, Wyoming, USA - YL17G07_20 | ecosystem: Environmental > Aquatic > Freshwater > Lake > Sediment | place: USA: Wyoming | collected... | reverse complement strand
CCCGCTCAGTCGGCCCTCTTGGGTTACGCTTTGCCCCGTATGCGTGAGCTACGGCGCGAGCAGAGCGAGCATGTTATGCAGTTGACGGTCGCTGCACCAGCCGCGTCAGCGTCCGCCCAGTGGTAACGGACCGTGGCCGGCGGGTTGACGTGTCCCGCCCACGTGTGCGACCAGCAACGCGTGCGCCTGAGCCTGTGACGCCGGCAATGCGTAAGTGGCGCCCATACGTTGGCCGGCCGGCTGGCCGGTTTCCTTGTAGCCGAAGAGAGAGCGAGTTGTCAAGCGCGATTTGCACATGGCGACCATAGTGTCGAGCTTCATCATCCGGTCACCCTCTTACAGGCGTCGGTCACCCAACATGTCACGCCACGCGATCCCTACCGCGCCGGGACTGAGAGCGTCGCCCGGCGAGGGGTGACATGGCCTACCCAAGATCCCCAGACCACCGGCGAGATCGAGCCAGTACAGCGCACGGTGGAGGACGAGGCGGAGCTTCTGACCCACCTGAGCCCGGGAGAACTGGCCGCGGGCGATCCCGTCACCTCAATCGCCGGTGCTCGTGATCGGTCCCTTGCCCATATCCATCACCAGCGAGTGGAAGTGGACCTGGAAGAACTCCTGGAAGGCCTTGTACGAGCGATCCCTGGGCCAGTAGGCTTCATCAGTACACCAGGCATAGAGCCCTTCCTCAAACAGGATGCGGTAGTGCTTCCGCAGCCAGGCCTCAGGGCCGAAGTCCATCTCAGGGATGAGGAAGACCGTGCTCTCATCGTCTCTCATCTCACCGAGGATCAGCTTGGGACCCTCCCCGCAGCTGTTGGCCCACTCGACGTAGGCCTGGGTCGGCTGCAGTACCAGGGCTGCTCTGTTCACCACGGGGAGGTCAGAACTGCTGAGATGCGTATCAGCGCCACTCACCCAACCCCTCCTTCATCTCCACAAGAGTCTTGGGCTGACACGCCATCAGCCAGACTGTTGCTCACGGCGCGCCATAGTCCTCAAGCAGGGCGCCCCCGACGGCGGCCTACTTCCCCTGTAACCACCTGCGCCCGGACTCACTGATCTGCCACAGCCCGCCCGCGCAGCGCGTCGACGGTAGCCTTAGCACCAGTACGCACAACCGCATCTTCGGGTCACCCGCCAGCTCTCAGCCAGACCCAGGTCAGGACCCAGGTGCACCGCCCAGAGGTCCTGCACCGTATAACCGACCCTCCAGTCAGATGAGCACATAGGCCGCTCAGCGGAGTCGTATCGCCATCTGACATGGACGCTAAGGGTTTCGGGCGACGAACGGGACGAGGCGAATCCAGCAGCGGCCACTGCCGTGGCCGGGCGTTCGGACATGCCGGCCCGACGACGGATCGCCTTGCTTGTCAGTTCGCCACCGGTGCGCCCCCGCCACTAAGCAGGCTCCCTGCGCGCAGGCGGATTCGCTCCCACTCCTCCGGATCGTTGCGCCAGATCCGGCGGTTCCCGACCGATGATGCTCCGAAGGGCTCCGCATGGATAACAGAGTCCACCAGTGCATCCGCCTCAGCCTCCCGGCCGGCTTCGCGCAGGAGCCAGAAGTACTCGTAGTCCTGGAAGCCACGCCGGTGGGCCTTCAGCCGAATGCTTGGGATCGGTTCGGAGCGGCCGATCGCCTCGCCGCGGTAGATCAGGAGACCTGAGCCGTTGTAGGAAACCCTGTCGCCGTCGGCTTTGTAGTTCTCCGCCTCATGCCAGGCGGCGTCCGCGTTCCAGTCGAACTCCCACTCGCAGTAGCCACACCGGTGCTTCCAAGCCGCCCAGCCCACGCCTCGGCAAGTGAAGAGGTCGAGGTCTAGGAAAGTGTTGGACCCGCAGCCCGCATTGGCCTGCTCCTCGTAGATCATCGGCCCGTAGAACCACGCCTCGGTGCCTCGTTCGCGGAAGTAGCGCACCTTCTCGGCATCAAAGTCCACCGTGTGGCAGACCCACAGGTCTACGTAGGGGCTGAGTTGCCCCATCGCCTCCCGGGAATAGCCGCCGTCGATGCGATTCAGGAACCAGTGCTCGCCCATCCCCTCGCGCAGCAGCTTGCAGTAGTACACCATCTTGTCATACGCGGCCTGGTTATACGATTCGTCTAGTCCGTCGAGGAAGACGATCTTGCCCACGCGACGCCAGTGCGGGTCGGCGTCGAAGTGCTCCCGGAACTGGCGCGCCGTCTCCACCCAGACCTGCTCGAACTCACGGGTCGGCCCACCCTCAGGCTGGGGCGCGGGCCAGGCGCGCCCACGGTTGCTGCCTCGCTCGCAATCGAATGGGAGGATAAGATGGTCGACGGGGAGTCCGGCGCCCGGCCCCCAGTAGCCCTGCCCGCCGGTAAACGCGGAACCATCCAGGCAGCGGCGCAGTCGGCCGTCGTAGTCGCTCCAGTCAATGCGCACCTGCGCTCCGTCGGTCCTCAGCTTCGGCCGATAGTAGACCACTCCCGGCTGGAAGCGGTGCTGCCGCGCCAACTGGTAGTATCGCATCTCTAGTTCGGGCCGCATACCCGCGAGGGAGTTGTTGTAGATGTCGCCACGGCAATGGATCTCGTCGGGCAAGGCGAAGCCCCACACCGCCAACTCGACTGGGACCTCGCGGCGGCCGCCAGGCCAGGAGACAGTGATTAGGCCGCGGTAGTCACCCGATGGGGTCCCGTGTGGCACATAGAGGTCCACCCAGACGGTCTGGTTGCGCTGGCCTGGGATGCCGTTCTCAGCACCGGGCAGGCCGAACACCACTGGCTCGCCCGGTGCCACTGGGACCAGCGCATCGGGATACCAACCCGCGCCGAGGGAGGACTTGGCGTAGCCATAGGACGGCCTCTTCACCTTCACATACCAGGCGCGGAAGAGTGCCACGCTCCGCCCATCCAGCTTCGCGCCGCTGGGGCCGAGGAGGTGATCGAAGGCAACCCGGACATCGCTGGCGGGTTCCAGCGAACTCACGACCACCTGAAAGGAGACAAACTCGTTGCGGGCCGCGTGAAGTGTTACCCGGCTGCCGTCCCAAATCAGATTGTGCTGCTGGTACGCCCCGGTCGGGTAGTCCGGTTGTATGTCTGGGCGGTCCTCGAAGTACCGAGCCGTCTCAGGGTTAACACGGACGCCATCGTTCGTTACCCAGATGTGGAGGGAGTCCCCCATCTGCTCTCCGTCCCCTTCCTGTGCCGTGGCCAGCCCCAGCAGTGAGCCTGAGGCGGCTAGCGTACCGGCACCCATTAGGCGCAGGAACTCACGCCGGCCTATCGCACTGCCCATCGTGCTCTCCTGGCGTCGTGCCCTTCCGCCCAGGCGGGAGGCCGACTCGCCGGCTTCTGGATGAGGCCAGTGGTTCTGCGTCGCCTGACGAGAGCCCCTCTGTCTATGTCATCCCCCCGTGGAGCGGGCTTCCGGCCACCCCCGACTACAGCTACCCCCTCGGGTGGGAGTTGTGCGGACCGGGGCCGTGCTCAGGCCGGCTCCACAGGCGGTTGACAGCCACAGATGGTCTCGCACGCCCCCACGAAGAAGCGTCCGCCAAGCCCGGTGCAGGCCTCACAGACGGCTACCTCCACGTCTTTGGCCTCGGCGGAATCGAAACCAATGCTCTGAGCCAAAGAGGCCGCTGCCGCTCCGGCGACATGCTCCATGCCCTGGCCATAGGGGATCCGCAGATCAGCACGGCGCCACTTCGACTCACCATGCCGCAGCGTACGCCCTACCTCCCAGGCCCCGGTCTGGAGGCTCCGTGGTCCCCTCCAGTGCGACGGCATCAGCAACCCAGCACCGATCGGGCCGGGTCGCACGGCGTAACTCATGCTGCCACCGGCAGGAAGCTGCAGATGGGGACAGCCACCGGGGATGCTACCCGGCCCCGATTGGCCAACAAACAAGCAAGCATACCGTGGGTTGGGTAGCATCCCCCCGCACCTCCTCCTTGTGACGAAGCAGGACCGCGCCGCCGCTGACGGAAAGAGGGCCGCCAGACTCACGCACACGGAGGCCGCCGACAGTGACGAAGCCCGCCCCGCCAGCGATCCTGACCCCTACGGGGCTACTCGGCGGACTGAAGGCTGACGCCGCCGAAGCGCCCATTCCCGGCGCTACCTGGTACCTGGCCGAGACCGAGAAGGAGGGCCTTTCGTACCGGTTCCCTGCCGGCGCACTGGCCTCCGCGCGCTATCTCACGGCCGACTTCCTGGTTGACGGCAACACCATGGTGGTGTTCGTGCTGGAGCTTCAGGAGGGGGACTCGGGACCGACCTTCGGGTTCATCTTCTCGGCGCTCAACCAGTGCCAGGCGCGCATCCGCATGCCCATGGAAGCAGTGAGTCAGAATCGCTGGCGGTACGAGCGAGAGGGCGCCTGGCTGAAGCCGATGTGCTTCGGCGACCGAGTGGACCTGTCCCAGGTCGATCGCATGCGGATCTTCATCTCGCGCAAGAGCGATCGGCCCGCCAGGTTCTGCCTCACGGCCGTCACCGCCACCGCAGACGAACCGGAGCGACTCACTGAACCCATTCTGCCCAAGGGCCCACTCCTCGATGAACTCGGGCAGAGCACGCTGCACGAGTGGCCGGCCAAGAGCCGCAGCGCCGAGGAAGTGACCGCGCGCCTCACCGCGCAGCTCGCGGCTGCTCCCCAACAGCGCCTCCCCGATGGCTTCTCCCGCTGGGGTGGATGGACGCGGAAGCAGCTCGGGAAGACCGGCTTCTTCCGTCTTCAGGAAGAGGGCGGCCGCTGGTGGCTCGTTGATCCCGACGGATATGCCTTCTGGTCTTCAGGTCTCGACTGCGTTTCGATGAACATCCATTCCGCCTACCAGGGGCTGGAAACCGCACTAGCGTGGCTGCCCGATCCCGACGGCCCCTACGGCGCCGCTTACACACAGGCGCGCGAGGGCAGGCGAGCCATCGACTACCTGCAAGCGAGCTTCATTCGCGCCTTCGGCCCGGGCGAGTACCCTTCCCGGTGGGCCGTGATCGCGCTGGCGGAGCTTCGGCGCCTCGGCTTCAACACGGTGGCGAACTGGTCGGACTGGGAGATCGCCAGGGACGCGGGCTTCCCGTACGTGCGGCCGCTCGATCACCATTGCCGGCACGCGCCGGCGATCTTCCGCGACTTCCCCGATGTGTTTCACCCCGGCTTCGCCAACGACGCGGCCGAGTACGCCGAGCAACTCGAGGAGACGGCCGACGACCCCGCGTTCATCGGCTACTTCCTCATGAACGAGCCCACCTGGGGGTTCGCGAGCGAGAACCCCGCCGCCGGCATGCTATTCAGCAGCCCGGCTTGCCACGCTCGCCGGGCGCTTGCTGATTTCCTGCGCGGTCGCTACAGGACCGAGGCCGCGCTCTCCAGGGCCTGGGGGATCAAGGTGACCTTCGGCGGGGTGGGCGAAGGCGAATGGCGCACGCGCCTCACCGACGCCGCGCAAGTCGACCTCGCGCGGTTCAGCACGGTGATGGTGGCGAAGCTCTTCGGCGACCTGACAAAGGCCTGCCGCCGGGTCGACCCGAACCACCTCAACCTCGGAGCCCGCTACTACACCATCCCGCCGCAGTGGGCGCTCGAGGGGATGAAGTGCTTCGACGTCTTCAGCGTGAACGGCTACACCGAGCGCGTGCGGCCGGAGCTGGCCGATCTCAGCGCGACTGTGGGCCGCCCCATCATGATCGGCGAGTGGCACTTCGGCGCCCTCGATGTCGGCCTCCCCGCCAGCGGGATTGGGCACGTCCGCGACCAGGAAGCGCGGGGCCAGGCCTTCCGCGTCTACCTTGAAGACGCGGCCGCCAAGGCCTGGTGCGTCGGTGCACACTACTTCACGCTCTACGACCAATCGGCCATCGGCCGCTTCGACGGGGAGAACTACAACATCGGCTTCCTTGATGTCTGCAACCGGCCCTACGAACCCCTCGCCCGATCCGCACGAGCCAGCCATGAGCGGCTCTACCGGGTGGCCCTCGGCGAGGCCGAGCCCTATGGCAACGCGCCCGAGTACCGGCCGAAGCTATTCCTGTAGCGAAAGCAGTCGCGCCCTCACGGTCATTGCCAGAGTGCTCCGGCTGTTGTCCCCCCGAAGAACGTCATCCTTGAGACAACCTGCGTGCGTCGAGGCCTTGTGACACCACCCCAAGCGCGAAGGGGGGGCACCGGGCAGGCCCTCGTTGCACCTATCTGGATGGCAGATCTGCACGGGTCCCGGGTTCCCATGTGCCTCTGCCCGCTCGCCGAGCCGGACGCTGTTGCGGCGGTCTCAGTGCTGCGCGACGCACGCAGGCGGTAGAGAGAGATCAGCCCAGCAGTACCGGCGTGGCCCCTGCTGACAGCATCATGAGGGCCCCATTCCTGCTCCCCTCCACGGCGAAGTCCGTCAGGAGCACCTGACCCGTCCCGGCCTGAACGAGTACTCCCTTCCCCGTGATCGCCAGCACTTCGCCCGGCACGGCGCTGCCTCTGAGCGCGCCATAGGGTCTGACGTCCGCGACTTCGGCATCGTTCACTGTCAACATGGCGCCGCCCACGAAGGTGTGAACGGGCTTGGGGGTATTGGTGAAACACCGGATGTGCCCGCGGATAGCCGGAGCCTCGCGCGACCAGCCAATCACACTCCAGTCGAAGCCGGACCGCAGGTAGCTGCCTTCCGACAGGTTCTGCTTCCGGCGAGGCGCGTTCCCAGCCATGATCGCCGGCAGATGCTCTCGGAACATCGCCCAGGCCGCCTCCGACAGCTTCCTGGAGATACTGGCTCCGGTGTCGTCATGCACGATAGGGGTGGAGGCCAGGGCGATGACATCCCCCGAGTCCACGCCTTGGTCCAGGTAATGCAGCGCAGTCCAGGCGGTATCTCGGCCAAGGTAGAGATACCAGAAGGAGGGCGTCATCCCGCGCCCTTCGGGCAGTTTGGAGGGATGGATGTTGACCGCGCCGAGCGGCGGGATCTCCAGCAGCGCCGGCTTGAAGATGGCCGCGTAGTGCATGGACACCAGCAGATCGGGGGCCGCTCTACGGACGAGATCGACGAACTCCGGTGCCGGTTCGGCTACTGCCTCGGCGGGAGGCAGGTAAAGAGGAATGAAGTGCTTCGTGGCTACGCCCACCACTGTCTCCGCCGGCACGTCGCTAGGCCGTGCCGTCGGCGACGTCACGACTCCCACCACGTCGTGTCCCTGGTCGACCAACTCGCCCAGGCAGAGCGCGCCTGTGTAGGCGTTGATGATCGCGAAGACCCGCATCTCACCCTCCCGAAGAAGCCTGGAATCGACCTCGGCTCCCGTCAGGGGCGGTTAGGCATTCGGACCGCTTGCGTGTGTCGGGGCCTGATGATACCGCCATGGGAGGCGTTGCTTCAAGTGCCGAGCCCACGGCCTCGACTCAGGCGGCAAGCTCGTACACGGTGACCCGCTGCTCGCGGAAGTGCCGCAGCCTGTGGCTGTTACGCGGGCATGAGACCGGCATCCGTGGGCTCGAATCGCTCCGTCTGTGCCGACTCCGGTCCAAGAGAGGGTTCACGATGCCACCGCGAGTCGTGCACCAAAGAGCACGAGAGTCAGGCCTGTTGCCTTGGGCGACCTGGCTCGCCCTGGTCTGGGCCGGAGATCGCAGCGCGCGGTTAGTGGTTCCCTACCAGGTTGCTCCCCAGCGCTCCCGCATCGCTATCTCGCTCATCGCCTTGCGCTGCTTAGGGCCGCCTTGATCATCGGGGTATCCCAGGGGCATCAGCTCTACGACTCTTGCCTGGTCCGGTATGCCTAGTAGCTTCTTCACTCTGGCCTCGTCGAAGGCGCCGATCCAGCAGGTCCCAAGCCCTTCTGAAGCGGCCTGAAGGGCGATGTGTTCCAGGGCGATCGCGACATCGATCTGGAAGGAGGGCAGCCCACACGGCATCACTTTCTTGGTGTCGGCCGCGCAGGCCACGATCACCACCGGAGCCTGTCCGACGAAGCTCTGTCCCCTTGCCGCCTCAGCCAGCGCACGGCGGGTAGCTGGCTCCTGCACCACCAAGAAGCGCCACTCCTGGACATTGCTGGCAGAGGGGGCCAGGCGGGCCGCCTCCAACACTCGCTCCAGTTTCTCCGGCTCTACTGGCCGGTCTTGGTACCGCCGCACGCTGCAGCGTTGCTTCACGGCCTCCATCACATCCATTTCTGCCTCCTAGCGGCTCTTGCGTTGCCCACGCGGCAAGCCAGACGATGATTCACCTAGTGGTAGGGATCTCCCTGTACGGACCTGGCAGGGAGATGGTGCCTGCTCGCACAGAGCGGAGCCGGCTGCTCCAGCTAAGCAGGGCCAGGAGCGAGAGGCGCCCTTCAGGGGCGGTAGCCAGGGCGTACCGACCGGCCGACGCCCGCAGAGGGCCGCCACTTGACGACTGCACGCGTGGCGGCCATGATCAACGGCGACGGGTAGCCTGTCCAAGGGCCCGCCGGAAGGTTGTGTCGATGCGCACGCACCGTAGACTGAGAACTGTTGAGCCGTTCCGCTGACGAAGCGCGCGCGCGCCTTCTGGTGTCGGCCATAGCAGCGACCATGCAGTAGACGTGGGCCGCGGGCGCCTTCGGTGTCCGTGGCTCTACTCGCGTTTCCCCATCCTGCCGTTGTCGCGCCGCTCGAGCCGCGGGCCCTCGTCGGTCTGGCGGCTCGCCCGCGTCTGGGCCTTCCCTCGGTCTCGGAGGATACCTCCATGCAGAATGCACCGCCTTTAGTCGTACGCGAGATCACCAAGAGATTCCGGCAGAGCCGACGTGAGTCGAGGACGGACGGGAACGCGCGTACGGTGACCGCGCTCTCATCCGTCAGCATAGGCGTCAGCCGCGGCGAGATCTACGGTCTGCTCGGGCCCAACGGCTCCGGCAAGTCGACCCTCGTCCGCATCGTCTCGACGTTGCTCCTTCCTGACGCCGGTTGCGCGGCCGTATTCGGGCTGGACGTGGTGCGAGAGCCGGCGATGGTGCGCCAGCTCATCAACCGGGTGTCCGTGGAGGCGTCTTTCTTCAAGAAACTCTCGCCTGCCGAGAACCTGCTCTACACGGCTCGTCTCTACGGAATGGCGCCAGAGGAGGCGATGCGACGGGCGCGCGAGATGCTTGAGCAGGTCGGCTTCCCGCTGAAGCGGATGAACGACCCAATGGAGGAGTTGTCTCGCGGCCAACTGTACCGGTCAGACGACCGTAGAACCGCCCGAGAGCCGTTCCCGGCGGTCAGCCCAGCCAGCAGGGCATGCTGGAGCTCTCAGTGGCGGGGCCCTTCCACTTATGCTGAGGGCCCGCTCACGCTGGCGAGCGAACAGAGTGCGCGAGGCGCCCTCTTCGCGCCAGGGACCGCTACAGCCGGCGCGATCCCCGGCCGATCCCCTCCGCTATGCAAGCACCGCTAGCAGACCAGGAATTGCTCTCAGGACGGCCCTACGCCCATGTGACCACCACAGCCGGCCTCATGGCGTCGTGGCTGCGGATCAGGTCTGAGGCATGCCCTCAGCTAGGCGAGGAGGAGGCGCTGTTCGTGACGCTGGGGCCGAACCAATGGTCCCGCCTGACAGCTAGAGGGGAGGAGCCAGACCCGCATTCCCGCCCCGCGGGCGAACGCATCAAGACGGACGCGGTGCGGGTGATCCTGAAGCGGGTGGCTGCCAAGGCCGGGGCCGACCCGAAGCTGGTCACGCCCCACCGGCTGCGCCACTACTTCGGCCTGACCTCGGCGATGGCGGGAGTGCCTACCACGGCCTTGATGCGCGCCATGGGCCACCGGAGCCCGATCATGACCGCCCGCTACTCGGAGTTCGCCGACTCCCAGCGGAGGTGGGCGTTCGCGAGGGCTGACATCACAAACGGTATCAGGCTCCCTGCACCGCGATAAGGTTCGCTGGCTGTGCTCGTCGGTGACGCCTGACCGGCTGCTGTCCCACCATTTCCAGTGTCCCACCTGCTTGACGCTCTGCAACGGCGCGACCATACTCATCACTGTAGCCGGAGCCACGGCATCCCTATGCCCGGAGTAGTGACATGACACCCTATGATGAGTTCAAGCAGCTCTCCGACCAGATCTGCCAGGTCAACAGCTATCTCGTGGCCCCGCTGAGTGGGATGTCGGACAGTCAGAGGCGACCCACTGATCGCGTGAACGACGCGGCTCTGATAGTGTTTCATGTCTTCGCGTTTGAAGACTTCTGCAGACACTACGTCTCCCGAAGGGCTCGTAGGAAGGGATGCCTGCACTCGAGGTTACTGGGAAAGCTCGCCTGGGAAGCCGAGGACGCCGGCCGGCTCAGTGAGGCAATGCCAAGGCTTGAGGTCGTAGATGGAGTCACAATGATCCGAGACCTATGCGCCCACGGCCTTGGCCGCAGGAAACACCTGGCGGTCCCCAGGGAGTTGACGCCAGCGGCTCTGCAACGCTACGGCTTCGAGACCGACGATCGAGAGGACAGCCTGGATGCGCGTTGGTGGCCCAAGCGGTGCGTTGCGTTCGCGGCATGCGTCTCTCCGTTGGTGGACCTGGCCAGATGGATCGCAGACAACTTGGCGGTGCAGCAGCAGGCACTGGCAAGCTCTGCGCGCTCCCGCACACGGACACCGCAGCCAGGGGCAGGTAGTGACAGCGCTGCCACGAGATGCTAGAACTGGGATGGTCTCGACCGGGTGAAGGCGATCCGCCGAGTCCCGCTCACGCAACGGCCCATGTTCGCGATTTGCGTCTGGCAAGAGGCAAGCTCCTGCCCCGCGCCCTCGAAGCAAGAGGGACGATAGGCCACCGGCGCTACCGAGAACCGCGAAGGGGCCGCCTCTATGCAGTCTGGGCTCCGCGGGGTCGCGGAGGGGGTTCGGCAGCAAGCTACCGAGGCAACGGAGGACGCTGCAATGGGGCCGTACGGATACTCCTTGCACCATCTCGAGGACCTCACCCAGTTCGCCTTTGATAGCTTAGCGGAAGTCGAGAAGGCGGGTGCAGGGTCCGACGAACTGGCGTATGCCCTGCAGTACTTCAAGGGGGCATGTTACACAGCAGATGCCATCCTCAGGCTACACCCGAAGAGCTGTTACTCTGCCCCGTGGGGACGGCAGATATGGAACCCGACCTCGCTGCAGGTGCTTGCCCGCGTTCTAATGGAGGCGTGCGCGAATTTCCATCACTTCACTCTCGATGCGAAGGATGGCAATGAACGCGAACTGCGGTTCATCCTTGCTAACCTTGACTGCGTGCGGGAACGTGAAGACCGAGCCGCTTATGCTGAGAAGCAGATGGAGAAACGCGGTGCAAGGCCGCCGTCGATACCAGCAGACTGGTCGGGTCTGTCCAGCGAAGAGCAGCAGGCTCTCTTTCCGTGGGCGCAGCGCGCCAAGCTGCTAGACTCTCTGCAGTACTGGAGGGAACGGCTGCGACAGAATCACTTCCTGCCCTGTGCCGAGCGAACAAAATGGCTGGATGGCACCGGGCTATACAACAAGAATGGCGAGTACAACGGGCGCTGGAAGAACGCGGGGTTCTCGGGCAGGCCCTTCTACTGCAGGGCCAGGAACGCTGGCGTTCCAGACGGCGTCCTCTGGAGGCTCCAGCGTCAGTTCTCAACGCATGTTCATATGGCACCTCACGCAGTGGACCAGATCAGAGCGTTCTATTCCGTCGACTCCATCGGTCGCGGCAGTTTAGTCGAGTTCCCAGTGACCGTCTCTGCGGCCGTCCTGGCGCTGGCGATAGGTGGCATCTTGCAGCTATACCCCGCCTGTAGGGGGGAGGCTGAACCCCGAGTTGCAGGCATTGCTCGACGGCTATCCTCGCGTGCTCAGGGATCTGGCTGATGAGGCGGAACGTGAGACGGAGTAGGGGGGGTTGTTGCATCGGCAGCCCCTGTTTCCACTACTGACACCACGCCCCCTTCCTGCTAGAATCAGGGCGGCGACAGCGCGGCAGGCGCGACCAGCTGAGATTCGCATACCCGGTCTGCGCCCGAAATGTGACCGAGAAAGGGCGGCTGAGGCGCGCTCCTGTGCGCCTCTCAGGGCTGTCTGTACCTTGTTGTCTGGCGAAAACGGACCTTGTCGGATAC
>Ga0315282_10013947_pt1 | contig 12034 bp, 11 predicted proteins | sample YL17G07_20_MG_FD_203693 | JGI IMG/M metagenome (GOLD analysis project Ga0315282, IMG submission 203693) | Sediment microbial communities from Yellowstone Lake, YNP, Wyoming, USA - YL17G07_20 | ecosystem: Environmental > Aquatic > Freshwater > Lake > Sediment | place: USA: Wyoming | collected... | reverse complement strand
TCAGATTTCTATCCCGCTCAATACAATATAGCTGTTTCCCTAACAAAAATGGGAAAGTATAAAGATGCCTTTAATGAGTTACAAAAAATACCGGAAAACAAGGAAGTTTGGGAAACAGCTTCGGTGGACGACGAATTGGAAAAATTGCGAAACCACGAAGAATTCGGTAAAAAGGTACGAGAATTGATCGACAGAAGGTTAGGGAAAAATTAACCTCTTTTGTCTCGCGAACATCCTGGATTTTTCCCCGAGTTGGCTGGTCTAAACTTATTCCTACTCATTGTTACCTCCATATACTATATATTAATGTGAAAATTGAATTTGTCAAGTCCGAAAATTCCGGATTGAAAAAGATGACTTGGCAAGGGAAAGTTGCACAATGGTAATTTTGATCAATCCTCTGGTTGCCCCCCACGACAGACCTGCTAAGTTTATCTCCGTATGCTTTCTTTCAATAACAAATCAGTAAACTTCGTCGCAGATGCCCTTGCGCCCTATGTATCCTTAAAACTGGCTGAACCTAACACCCTCAAGCCTCTTATCAAAGCCAAGCTATGTACATATTGAAACTAACAATTCCCAGTGGCCGCTTTCTTCATAGCGAGGCCGAGAGTTCCCAGTGCCCAGTTTCATGATCCTTGGGGAGCCAGCCAACTCAAACTATACCAAAAGTTTATTCTTACCTCCACCACTTCTCTGTCGTCTCGAATCCCATCTCTTTTTTCTTTTGTTCAGCCAATATTCTTTCTGCGCAGATCATGGCCGAATCGCAGGCCGGATTGATCCCCATGAGCCTCCCTCGATACCCTTCGCCGGCAAAGAAGAGTCCTTCCATCCCAGGGGCCTTTGAATCGATCCGGTTCCGACCGACGAGTCCAGGTTTTGCTAAAACGGTCATCCATCGAGGAAAAACCCATGGAACGAGCCACTCTACATTGGCCATGACTTCGGGAAAGATCTCCTTTAAAATATTGATGAGATCGTCAAGGCTCGCCTTGATCTCAAACCCGGTCATCTTTCCCAGTTCACCAAAGTACCCTGTCATAAAAAGTTGTTTGCCCTTCGGGACATACGTTGAATCAAAGTTAGAAAGATATTCGGCATGTAGACACATATCCTCAGGAATCCGCTCAAAAAGAAAACGATCGGTGCCATAGTACCTTTTCGAAGAAGAAACCTCCTTCTTTAAACCAACGGCGAATCCATAATAAATCCCCAATTGGCTGTTAAGAATTCGATTTACTTTTTCAACAAATTGACCGGGCAACTTCTCCTGAGGGACGATATCAAACAAATGGTTCATCGGAAGGGCACAGATGACAATTGGACAAGGGATAAATTCAACTTCCGGGATAACCTTCCCCTTGATCTCTTCCGGGATCTTAGCCTTTTGATTGACAAGAACCCCCTTCACTTCTCCTTTGTCAATGACGACTTCATTGACCTCTGATTCCGTTCGAACTTCCCCTCCTCTTTTGAGGATCGCCCGCTTCAGGGGTTGAATCAATGCTTTGAATCCTCCCACAACCTGATTACCTGTGGCAAGGGTATGTCTCTTTTCCAAACTCCTTTTGATCTCGTAAAGAATTTCGCTGGCGGCCAGATCTTTTGTATCTGCAATCCCATACCACCATCCAATCATTCTGAAGAGGTCCTGGACGACCTTTCTGTCTGTACGTTGATTTAGCCAAGACTTTATAGAAATATCGTCCAAAGCATCAATGGCCTCTTTGGGCATGGAAAGGATTTCTTGAACGATCGCCTTCAGGTCCGAATCATCCTCTTTTGATTTTCTTCGGTATTGGGTAATATCCTTCCATCCCTCTGGAGTATAGAAGTCGAGCCCTTCTGTCCAAACATAATGAGCCTTTACCCCTACCCTTCGAAGCAGCTCTTCTGTGGGGCTCACATCTCCAAGAGACATGACGTGCATTCCCACATCGAGTAGATAATCTTTATATTTGAAGGAGGTCGCCCTTCCTCCTAAAAAGGAGGACTTTCCCAAGACGAGAACTTTCATCCCCTCCTTTGCCAGAAGAGCAGCACATCCGAGGCCTCCAATTCCACCCCCTACGACAATGACATCATATTTCATCCCGGCCTCCCTTGGCCTGAACCTTTACCGACCGTCGAAATGAGGAGCGCGCTTCTCGAGAAAAGCTTTCACTCCTTCCCTCATATCATAGGTTTCAAAAAGTTCTCCGAATAGTTTCGCTTCGAGTTTTAGGCCTTCCTTCAATTCCATCTCAAGCCCTTCATGGATGGCTCTCTTGGCCATGGCAATGGCAACAGGTCCCTTGCTCAAGATCTTCTTCGCCATTTTCTTTGCCTCGTCCAGTAAGACGCCCGGAGGGACCACACGATTGACCAATCCGATGGCTCTGGCCTCCTCCGCGCCGATCATATCTGTGGTGAAAATCAGCTCCATGGCCCTGCCCTTCCCAACCAGTCGAGGAAGTCGTTGAGTTCCTCCGGCACCAGGCATCACGCCCAGATTCACCTCCGGCTGGCCCAACTTCGCCTTCTCCGAAGCAATTCTAATGTCGCACGCCATGGCCACCTCACACCCTCCTCCCAGTGCAAGGCCATTGATCGCACAGATCACCACCTTGTGGGATTCCTCCATCTTGGAGAGCACAGATTGAATCGAAAGAGCGAACTTTTCAGCAGCCGCCTTATCGAGCCCGGAAAATACCGTAATATCAGCCCCGGCAATAAAGGCCTTATCCCCTGCCCCGGTCAGGATGATGATCTTTGCTTCAGGTTTCTTCTCCAGTTCATCAACCACCTCTCCCAATTCCCGAACTGCCTTCTGATCGAGTGCATTCACCGGAGGATGATTGATCGTCAAGAGGACAATTCCTTCCTCGACCACATAATTCAAATAGTCCCGAGCCATAGATATTCCTCCCTCCTCATTATTTGACTGGATTAAAAACGATGGTCACCTTCCCTCCAGGAAGGATCTGGGCTTCCGCCTTCAGGGTGATACCGACCTTGATCTCCTTTGGATTGACTTTGGGGATCCACCCCATGATCCTCAAACCGTTTTCCAGCTCAAGCAGGCCGATGGGACAAGGTTCGAAACGAAATTTAGAAAAAGGCATCTGAAGAACGGTATTGAAACGGTCCGGTGGAACATTGACCATGGTAAAGGTCGCCAATTTCCCCAGAGTCTTGAGCTCCACCCATTCCATATCTATCGAATAGCAATCCGGACAATCGGCTCTTGGTGGATAAAGATTCAGCCCACATTTTTTACATTTCGTTCCCATGATTTTACCCGATGCGAGATCATCAACAAAACGCTTTACCTTCGTATGGTTAAGAAAAAGAGAAAAATCTCTGAATTCCATCTTCATCCCCTCCTATAAATATGAACAGCGGCCACTTGTCCGCTCCCACCCACATTATGGGTGAGTCCTATTTCTGCATTTCTCACCTGTCTTGGTCCAGCTTCCCCTCTCAGCTGCTTGGTAATCTCCACAGCCATCGAAACTCCTGTCGCCCCGACGGGATGGCCTTTGGACTTCAGCCCTCCATCAACATTGACGGGAATCTTCCCATCGGCATAGGTCTGCTTCTCCTCAATGAGCTTACCCCCTTCACCCTTCTTACAGAACCCCAAGTCTTCATAAGCTACAATCTCAGCGATCGTAAAACAATCGTGGACAGTCGCGACATCGATGTCATCTGGTGTCATCCCCGCCATCTCATAAGCCTGCCGGGCCGCATAGACCGATCCTCTTAGGCTCGTCAAATCCTTCCTTTCTCCAATGACCATCGTGTCTGTTCCCAATCCCAATCCTACCAACCAGACAGGCTTGTCTGAAATGGCCTTGGCTTTCTGTTCGCTCGCCAAAACGATTGCCGCCGCGCCATCCGTAATGAGACTGCAATCGAAGAGTTTAAGCGGATAAGCGACAAATGAAGAGGAGAGGGCCATTTCCAGGGTCACATCCTTTTGCATATGTGCATAGGGATTCTTCATTCCGTAATAATGATTCTTTACAGCCACCCTGGCCAGTTGCTCTTCCGTTGTTCCATATTGAGCCATATGGGCTTGGGCAATCATTGCATAGTAACCGGGGAAAGTCGTCCCGAAGGGATATTCCCATGTGGCATCTCCCCCCTTTCCCATGATCTCCGTAGCCACGCTCGTGGGCACCTCCGTCATCTTCTCGGCGCCTACCACCAGCACCACATCAGCGAGTCCGGAAGCCACAGTCATCCAGCCTGTACGAACGGCCATGCTCCCAGTGGCACAAGCTCCCTCTGTCCTAAAATTTCCCTTCGGAAGAAATCCGATATAGTCATGTACCATGGCAGAGGGCTGCAGGGCAAAGGAGAAGTGATCAGAACAGATCCCTGTGACCATGCTATCGACTTCCTTGATGGTGATCCCTGCGTCGTTCATGCAATCCTTCACCGCCTCAAAGGCCAGTTCACGCAGGGAGGCATCCGAACGTACTCCGAACTTACCGTGGCCGATCCCCACAATAGCAACTTTTCGCATCTCTTAACCTCCTTGTCTTAATTGGGGTTATTTGTTTTTCCCCGTCAGATAGCTCGCAATCGTATTCTTCTGGATCTCCCTTGTTCCCTCGTAGATCTCGGTGATCCGGGCGTCCCGGTAGAACCGCTCCACCTCATATTCTGTGATATAGCCGTATCCCCCCAAGATCTGAATGGCCTCGTCTGCAACCTCCACAGCCACCCGAGCCGGAAACATCTTGGCCATCGATGTGAGTTTGGGATCGATTCGGCCCTGGTCGAAGTTCCATCCTGCCTTATAAACGATCAAACGAGCGAGTTCGATCTTCGTCGCCATATCCGCCAGCTTGTGTTGGGTCACCTGGAAATCAACCAACTTCTTTCCAAACTGAACCCTCTTTCTGGCATAGTCCAAGGCCCGATCAAAGGCCCCCTGGGCGATCCCCAGGGCCTGAGAACCAACCAATACCCGGCTCTCGTCAAAGAATTCAAGCACCTGATGGAACCCCCGGTTGAGTTGTCCGATGAGATTCTCCTGAGGGACCCTGACATTATTGAAGGCCATCTCAGTGGTCGGGCTCATCTTAATCCCCATCTTCTCACCCACGTCCGTAATATCAAACCCTTCTTGTCCTGTTTCGGCAAGGATGGTAGATTGTCCCCGGTATGGAGGCTTTGCATTGCTATCGGTCTGACAGAGGACAATGACGAATTTTGCAATGGTCCCGTTGGAGATGAAGGTCTTTGTCCCATTGATGACGAACCCGCCGTCCTCTAAAGACGCCGTTGTAAACATCTGGGTAATATCGCTTCCATGATCTGGTTCTGTGAAGGCACCGGCTGAGATGGCCTCCCCCTTTGTCAGGGGAATCAAGTATTTCTTTTTCTGCGCATCACTGCCGCAGCGCAAGATGATCTCCGATGAAAAGTTGCAGATGCTCAGGGCGATCCCGATGCTCGAGTCCTGGCGACAGAACTCTTCCACAACCAAACCATTCTCAAGGATCCCATAACCCTGCCCACCATAGGCCTCCGGGTAATGCATCCCGATAAATCCAAGTTTACAAGCCTTCTTATGGATCTCCGCAGGAAAGGCATGATTCTTCGTCAACTCCATAGCGAGATCCTTGTCGAACTCCCCCTTTGCAAATTCGAAAGCGGCTCCCTTGATTCCCTTCTGTTCCCCTGATAGCTCAAAGTCCATCACGCACCTCCCTTTTCGTATCGAATCCCCAAACCAAACCTCTCCTCAGCAAAGAGGGCCGCCCCGAGGGCCCCCACAATCTGAGGCTCCATGGGTATCTTCGCCTCCAATCCCATCCTTTTCTCCAATCGACGGACGACGCCAATGTTCTTCGCGATTCCTCCGGTAATGACAAAATCCTTTTCAACCCCCACCCGCATGATCAGTGCAAAGACGCGGCGAACGATGGCCTCATGGATGCCCCCCAGGACATCATTCTTGGGCACCCCCTTCCGGACCAACGAGAGCACCTCCGAGCGCGCGAAGACAGCACATGCTGAGCTGATCCCCACCTCCGCTTTCGCTTCCAAGGATCTCGGGCCGATTTCCCCGAGGCCCATCTCCAAGACTTCGGCAATGATCTCCAGATACCTTCCCGTCCCGGCAGCGCACTTCTCATTCATGGCGAAGTCAGTGACTCTTCCCTGCTCATCACATCGGATGGCCTTGCAGTCCTGTCCTCCCATATCCAGGATCGTCCTCGCCGAAGGAAAGAACCGGTGGGCACCCCGGGCATGACAAGAGATCTCTGTGACATTCTCTTGGGCGAAGGGAACGTTGACCCTGCCATACCCGGTCGCCACCGTGTAGGTAAAGTCTTTCAGCGTAAGAGCCGTTTTTCTTAATGCCGCCTCCATTGCCAAATAGGCCGCCGCTGTGCTATCCCCACCGGTAGGAAGAACACTATAAGCGACGATCTCCCCATTTTCCATGATCACCGCATCCGCACTCAAAGAGCCGACATCCACTCCACCGAAAAACATTTCTCCACTCCTTACATCATTAAAGAGATGAAGTCCTCAATCCGACTCCTGACTTGATCGTCAGCATAGTTGCGTTCGTCAATGTTATCGCCTTCGAGAATAAGCGTAGGAATCCCGAACTCCTCAAAAAGGGCGTCCTTAACAGCCCTCTGCCCGCCTCCGTATTGGCGGCATCCAAAGTGAGAAAAGGCGATGACCCCGTTGATCCGGTATTCTTGAACAAATCGTCGTGCTAACTGGATGCGGTTCCCCACCACACCATTGAGGAATCCAGAGATCATCTTCTCTCCCATTCCTCTCAGGGGATTCCCAGGGTCAATCCACCCATGGGTCAAGTAGTCAAAGTCCGATTTCACGAGAACTCCACCGTAATCCTCAACGTAGTTCAGAAGTCTCAAGTGATACCAGGCTGCAGGTCCGAGCCATAGAATGCGATATCGCTCATTTGCGATGGCTCCTTCCCCTTTCCGAACTCGCTCTCCCACCTCGGCAAGTACCCTCTCGTAAAATTGGACTGCCTGTTCGGTCCCAGGCAACTGAAAGAGCGGATAGGCGAGACCCATCTCATCTGCCACCGTCATAGGGCAGGGAACGGCCTTTCGCAAATCATTGATCTTGGCCCAAAGTTCATTAGCCCGATTGGCCAATCTCACCGCTTCTTCAAGACTTTCACGGGTGAGTGATACTCCCGTCTCCTTCTCCAGAAAAGAAACAAGTTCCTTTAACTGCTCCTCGACATAGTCAAACTGATGGGTATCTCCAGCACCCTCCGTGCAGTTGAAGGGGATATCCAGATAGTAGTAAGGGATGCCGAGACGGTTCACGACGTTGATAAAACTCTTGCTCGAACTGTCGCATGGCGTCGCCGTGGTCAAGACCAGATCAGGCTTCGGAATCATCAACCCATCGGGTTCCAAGGCGTAACCGATCAGGGCCCGATGATAAGAGCAACTGTCTCTTGAAAAACCCAGATTCTCCGCCATTTCCAGGTATCTCGTGACCTGGTGTCTCCCTGCCATGACGATGGAATACTGTTCCAAGAAGATAGGGGCGAGACCGAAGGCATGGAGAAGCTCATTCGGTCCAAGGCCAACAGTCCAGACCACTTTCTTGCCAGCCTGTTTTGCTTCCTTGCACCAGGCATAGTACTGTTTCACCATCGGCCAGATCTCTTTCGAAAGGTTGACCGTCTTTTTTGATGTTTGGAAGTTCATCACGCCACCTCTGCCGCAAAGAGGGCACAACCCACGGCCTCTACAATCTGCGGTTCTTCCGGGACGAAGATAGATAGTCCGATTCGTTCCTCTATGGCCTTCACAACGCCTGTGTTCCTGGCCACGCCTCCAGAGATTCCCACATCTCCCTCGATACCAATTTTATCTAATAGCCCCAGCACTCTCTGGGCCACAGATTGGTGGATTCCAGCCAAGATATCGGATTTTGAAATCTTCTGATGGATATGGGATACAACCTCCGACTCTGCGAAGACCGCACACATGCTGCTGATGGCCACCGGTCCCTTCGATAAGGAGGCCAGTCTCCCCATATCTGCCAGGGGAACCTCCAATGCCTTCGCCATGGTCTCAAGAAAGAGCCCTGTCCCTGAGGCGCATTTATCATTGACCGCAAAGTCAACCACCCTTCCCCTTCCATCCAATCGAATTGCCCGGCTTGTCTCTGCCCCGATATCAATAAAGGTCCTTCCTGAGGGCAAAAACCATCGGCTCCCTTTGGCCTGGCACGCCATGTCAGGAACCTGACGCTGGGCAAAGAGAACGGCTTCCTTTCCATACCCCGTAGAGGCGATTCGATCCACATCTTTAGGCGGGATCTGCACATTCTCAAGGACTGCATGGAAGACCTTCTGGGCTACTACAGCCCCTTCATCTCCTGTTGTAAGTATTGACCAAGAAATGATGGTCCCATCCTTCATTACAACGGCCTTCGCATTTAAGGCTCCGATATCGATCCCCACCGTGATCATCTTACTCAATCTCCTTCTATCCTCTGGGTCTTACATTCTTCTTCACCCACTCGACGGCTTTTTGAATGGTTTCCCCAGGAAGAAAGATCGTCTTGACCCCGACCTCATAAAGCTGTTGGATATCCTCTTCAGGGATGATTCCTCCTCCAAAGACAAGGATATCCTCTGCCCCTTTTTCTTTAAGGAGTTGGATCACCTCTGGGAAGATATAGCCATGGGCACCCGAGAGGATGGATAATCCGACTGCATCCACATCTTCTTGAATGGCAGCCGCAACGATCTGCTCGGGCGTCTGATGGAGTCCTGTATAGATCACCTCAAAACCGGCGTCCCTAAACCCCCTCGCAATGATTTTTGCTCCCCGATCATGCCCATCCAAACCAGGTTTTGCGATGAGAATTCGAACCTTCCGTTCCGGACTCATGCTACCTCCCCACACAACCCCCACTCTTTCCCTCCCCCTTCATGGGGGAGGGTGGGGGAGGGGGTTAGAAATATCCCGGATCTGAATACCGGCCAAAAACATCTCTCCACACATCACAGATTTCCTGGACGGTGGCATATTCCCTGACGGCATCGATAATGTGAGGCATGAGATTCTCTCCATTGTTAGAAACCATTCGAATCCGATGAAGGAGCTCTTTGACTTTCTCATTGTTTCGCATCTGCTTCACCTCTCGGAGCCTTCTCAATTGCCTCTCTTCAATCTCAGATTTCATCCTCCAGATCGTAATGGGGGAACGGTCTGTCGCATATTTATTGACACCGACTAGCACCTTTTCACCGGAGTCAATCTGTCTCTGGTACTTGTAAGCGGAATCAGCAATTTCTGCTTGAGGGTAACCTCGCTCAACTGCCGCAACCATTCCTCCCATTTCGTCAATCTTTCGGATATATTCCCAGGCCTGCTCTTCCATTTGGTGGGTGAGGGCCTCAACAAAATAAGAACCTGCCAACGGATCGATGGTGTTGGCTACACCCGTTTCCTCTGCAAGGATTTGTTGGGTCTGCAAGGCAATCGTCACCGCTTCCTCTGTGGGGATCGCATAGGTCTCATCGAGAGAGTTGGTGTGGAGGGACTGGGTTCCACCCAAAACAGCAGCCAATGCTTCATAGGCGGTACGGACAACATTATTATAAGGTTGTTGCGCCGTGAGAGAACAGCCTGCGGTTTGGGTGTGGAAGCGGAGCATCCAGGAACGCGGATTTTTTGCCATAAAACGCTCTCTCATGATCTTGGACCACATTCTTCGAGCTGCCCTGAATTTAGCAATCTCCTCGAAGAAATCGATATGCGAATCAAAGAAGAAGGAAAGCCTGGGAGCAAAATCATCCACATTGAGACCCCTCCCCATCGCTGCTTCGACATATGCAATCCCATCGGCCAATGTAAAGGCCAGTTCCTGAACCGCCGTTGCCCCCGCCTCACGGATATGATACCCGCTAATACTGATCGTATTCCAACGGGGAACCTCCTTGGTACAATATTCAATGGTATCGACGATGATCCGAATCGATGGCTTCGGCGGAAGCATGAAGGTTTTCTGCGCAATAAATTCCTTCAGCATATCGTTCTGGATCGTTCCCCCAATCTCCTTCTTGCCAACCCCCTGCTTCTCCGCCACCACAATATACATCGCCAGCAAGATCGAAGCAGGTGGATTGATCGTCATAGAGGTCGTAACTTTGTCCAGAGGAATCCCTTCGAACAAAATTTCCATATCCTTCAACGTGTCGATCGCCACTCCACATTTTCCGATCTCTCCTCTCGACATCGGAGAATCACTGTCATAGCCCATGAGGGTCGGATAGTGAAAAGCAATGGAGAGACCGGTCTCCCCATGATCCAATAGGTAATGAAAACGCCTGTTCGTTTCCTCCGGACCCCCTAAACCCGAGAACATTCGCATCGTCCAGAGCCTCCCACGATACATCGAGGACTGAATCCCACGGGTGAAGGGATAGATTCCTGGAAACCCAATGTCCCTGGAATAATCGGTGTCCTGTGTATCTTCCGGGGTGTAAAGGCCTTTGATCTCCAGATCGGAGACAGTGGTGAACCGGGAGAGACGCTCAGGAGTTTCACAGAGGATTTTTGACAAATCCTCTATCCACTTTTTCTTCTCCTCCTGAACTTTCTTCAGTTTCTCCTCTTTGAACATTACAGTCACCCCCCTTGTCCATCACCAAAATTAACGATTCAAAATTATCATTGTAAAATGAGCATTATGAAAATAGATTTTTTATTGCTAAATTTTCATTTTACAATGGGCAACAACAGTCTTTCATATTTCGATGCCTTTCCGCGCTGGCACCCCCTTATCAAAGTAATGCTTCCGCTCCACCATTTCTGTTACCAAATCAGCCCTCTCCATGATCTCGGGTTTGGCATTTCGTCCGGTGAGAATGAGTTCTACGGTCTCGGGTTTGGAATCGATGAGTTGGAGAAGATCCGATAAAGGAATTAAGCCGTAATCAATAGCCAGATTGATCTCATCAAGAACAACGATATCGTATTCCTTCCCTTCGATCGCTCTTTTTGCCAGTAAAAATCCCTCTTGAGCATATTGCAAATCGATAGGATCCGGGTCTGATTTTGAAACAAAGGTTTCTCGCCCTATCCTTTTTATCGTCAGGTTAGGGGAGAGTCTCCGGGCAGCCTCCAGTTCGCCGTAGTGAATACTCCCTTTCATGAATTGGATGACTAATACCTTCAATCCATGGCCTGCGGCTCTGAGGGCAAGCCCTAAGGCAGCGGTGGTCTTACCTTTTCCATTTCCTGTGTAGACCTGAATGAGACCCTTTTCCATGAATACTCAATGCAAAATGATCAATGAACAATGGTCAATTATCAATTTTTAAACTCCCGACTCCGCACTCCGAACCGGAGTTAACAAACTTCTCTGATTTGGGCGATGATCTGCTCTGTCTTAAAATGCCTCAGGCTGATGGCGCCTGAGGGGCAAGTCGCATTACAGGCTCCGCAACCCTTACAAAGGGCTTCGTTAACGGTCATGACCTTACGATAAGGGTCGAGTTTCAGAGCCCGAAATTCACAGACCTGTTCACAGAGACCGCAGCCGGCGCAGAAGGAGACGTCCACCACCGATGTGATCGGCTCGATCTTGACCCTTCCTGCAAAGAGGGGAATGGTTGCCCGGGAGGCTGTTCCATGGGCTTGTGATAGGGTATCGGAAATATCTTTTGGCCCTTGGCAGGTTCCAGCCAAAAAGATCCCATCCGTGGCTGTGTCGAGAGGCCTCATCTTGGGATGGGCTTCTAAATAGAAACGATCCGGACTTTGGGAAAGTTTAAGAAGGCTGCGGATGCGATTTGCGTCTTTTCGCTGTACGAGACCTGTTGCCAAGACAACCAAATCCGCCTCTTCCTCATAGGGTTCCCCCAAGAGTTCGTCCTCTGCCTTGACGATCAATTTCCCAGATCGTTGATAAATCTCGGATGGAACTCCTTTTCTGTAGAGAACTCCTTTTCTCTGTACTTCATCATAGAACTGTTCATATCCTTTTCCGAAAGCTCTTATATCGATAT
>Ga0315282_10013946_pt1 | contig 12035 bp, 11 predicted proteins | sample YL17G07_20_MG_FD_203693 | JGI IMG/M metagenome (GOLD analysis project Ga0315282, IMG submission 203693) | Sediment microbial communities from Yellowstone Lake, YNP, Wyoming, USA - YL17G07_20 | ecosystem: Environmental > Aquatic > Freshwater > Lake > Sediment | place: USA: Wyoming | collected... | reverse complement strand
GCGTATAACCCGGTGAACCCACCTGCTGGACGAACAGTCCAGCGTCTCCCAGTGGGACAAGAAGACCCCGTAGAGCTTTACTGCAGTCAGTCGCTGGGGCGAGGTTGCGTTTGCAGAGCGTATGTGGGAGCCTATGAATGAGGATCTCCGGGTCCTCAGGAGGCAACAATGGAACACCACACATCCGCGACCTCTCCCCTCACCGAGGCCAAGTTGTCCGGAACAACGGCTGATGGGCAGTTCGGCTGGGGCGGCACACCCATGAAAAGGAATCGTGGGGGCCCAAAGGCCAGCTCAGGAGGGACAGAAACCCTCCGTAGAGGGTAAAGCCAAAAGCTGGCCTGACCGGATTCATCCAAAATAAGTGATCCGGAGGCGAAAGCCGGGCTTAACGAGCTATCGTGTCCTTGCAGATGAGGGCCGGTAGTGCCAGAAAAGTTACCTCGGGGATAACAGGCTTGTCGCGGGCGAGAGTTCGCATCGACCTCGCGGTTCGGTACCTCGATGTCGGCTCTTCCTATCCTGGCCTTGCATAAGGGGCCAAGGGTGAGGCTGCTCGCCTATCAAAAGGGATCGTGAGCTGGGTTTAGACCGTCGCGAGACAGGTCGGTTTTTATCTACTGGGAGTGCAGGATGTCTGAGGGGAAAGGGTCCTTAGTACGAGAGGAACGGGACGCTGGAGCCTCTAGTTTACCGGTTGTCTGACAAGGCATGCCGGGCAGCCACGCTCCGTCGGATAAGGGCTGAAAGCATCTAAGTCCGAAGCCGCTCCCGAAAATAGACATCCGTCCGGCCCGCAAGGGCTGGTGAAGGGCACCCGTAAAAGACGGGTTTGATGGAGAGGCGGTGTACGTGCCAAGACTTCGGTCGAGACACTCAGCCGGCCTCCCCCAACAGCCCGAAATATCAGCAGCTAAATATCTGATCCCGCAGGAGAATTCGGAACCTGTCCACGGCTTTACGCCTCGATTTTATTGGCAACAATATCCGAGCCTTCATGCTTCTCCCTCAGCAGGAGTAGAATGGTCGAATTCCGTAAAACGAGAAATTCAGGAGCACTGAAACGCTCGAACTTAATTGGTTCCTTCTTGATCAAAGTTTCGAGGAAATGATTCGGTCGGCAAGTCTAGCCTCGTCAAGGATTGAGTGAATCTGAGGACTCCACGTTGACTGGGTTTAAACCCTCGGATTTTGCTGTCTCTAGCAGCCGATAGTCCGCGCACAGGAAGAGCTCAGATCCAGCCTCTTTGCATGCCGCAACCTGTAGGGCATCAGCCTCATAGATGTGGTATGCGGGCACGAGATCCCATGACCTGGATATCATCTCAGCTGTGATAGGTAAGACGGCTAGGCTACCCATCCTGCTGAGCTTCAAAGTTTCAGAGATCAAATCGGAACTTGCGGTCGAGTACTCTTTGCTCGAGATAACCTTTCTGGTTAGATACCTATCGAAAGCTCCAATCACCTCCCCTATGTTCCAGATGGAGAACGCGAGGTGAAGATCCCCCGCCTCGGCTCTACCATAGGCTCTGTCTACTAATTCGGAGCCTTTTTCACGGATGTACCTCTTCACGATGCAGCTACTGTCTAGATAAGCGGATTGCTCTATCTTCCCTCATCTCCCTGATTTCCTCGCCTGAAGACATGTCGGTGGAGGGTCTGCGGTTCATGATCTCCATAGCTGACGGTAGGGACTCCAGGGAGATGCCTTTCTTCCTCGCGTACTCCTTTAGCATGGCTGTGGTGTTGTAATTTCTCATAGCCTCTTCTAGAGCGTGGCTTAGGTTTCTAGAGCCAGCTCGCCGAGACAGCACGATCTTCTTGAACTCGTTCAACGTATCCTCGTCTACGCTTATGGTCGTCTTAATGGAAACCATGGATACGGTTATACCGTAAAGATGGTATACCGTACTTCCTTAAAAACGTAATTCAAACGAAAAAGTCATCTTGATCGAGGCGTGGTGTGCGTGCCAAGACTTCGGTCGAGACACTCAGCCGGCTCCCCCCCAACATCACGAAATATTAGCAGCTAACTGCTCGATTCCGCAGGAGTCGGAAAACCTGTCCACGGCTTTATGCCTAAACTTTGTTTAACCTATTGGGCAGTGGTTGGGTCGAAATTCCTAGTAGGTAGGGATTTCAGAAAAAAAATTTTCCCACGTCTGCCACAGGGAATTTGGTAGTCCGCAGAGATAATGTAAAAACATAAGTAGGCTCTCTCCCTGCGAGGACGTTTGTGGTTGATGGCTCATTTGCCAGCGCTCATAAAGTAAAAAAAGACCACCGCATCCATGGTTCTCGATATTATTTATTCGATTTTAGTGTAATGGCAGTTTCTGCCTAGAAATGTATAACTATGAGTCTTACTTAGGTATAACCCCAGGTGGAACTTTGATCGAGGAGGAGATGAAGGTCGGCCCAAAGGGCCAGGTCGTCATCCCAAAGACGATGAGGAAAGCGCTCAAGATCAGCCCCGGCTCCAAGGTGGTGTTCAAGCTCGATGACGGGCGGTTGATCATCGAGAAGCCAGTGTTCGACGCTGTGGCTGTCTTCAGCAAATTAGCCAGACAGATCAACCGAAACGAGGAGATAAACCCGCACCAGTACGAGGAAGAGCTTGAAGAGAGAAATGCCCGATGCTCTACCTAGACTCGAATGTTTTCATATACGCCGCGATGAACTCCGAGGAGCCCGGGGATAGAGCCCGCTCTCTGCTTCAAGAGATACAGCAAGGAAAGGAGAGGGGTGAGACCTCTGCTTTGACCTTTGACGAGGTGTTCTGGGCGGTGAAGAAGTACAGCCAAGAGGCCGCGTTGGAGGCGTGTCAGGCTCTTTTAAATTTTCCTAACCTGGAGATATTGCCGGCGGACAGGGAACTGGCCCTGTCTGCGTTACGGATCATTGAAGAGTATAGCCTCGCTCCCAGAGACGCGATCCATGCGGCCACAGCCATCGCTGGTACAGCCGACTTCATCGTATCGACCGACACTCACTTCGATAAGATCGTGGAACTAAGACGTCGATCACTATGACTGGTCAACTCTTAGCCCGTCGCCCGGTTAGATGACCGGCACATAAAATCAATGAGAACGCTCGTTCCACCAGTCTTTTTGGAAGCCTCCTACTCCAGAGAGCAATATTTTGCAGGTTATTCAAGAGCTCCGAGCCCTCGCAACTGAATTATAGGCTATCCGCCGTAGTTCCACGGAGTGGTGGGTTTGGGCGGAGCGGATCGCGTTCATCTACTCATGGGGAACGAGGCGGCTGCCCGCGGCGTCATCGAGGCGGGCGCCCGCTTCGCGGTAGGGTACCCTGGGACGCCGTCCACGGAGTTGATCGAGACCCTTCTACAGTGGAGGTCGAGTGTGAGGGCGGAGTGGGCCGTCAACGAGAAGGTTGCCTTCGACATCGCGACGGGGGTCAGCCTCGGTGGCTCGCGCTGCATCGTCACGATGAAGAGCGCGGGGCTGAATGTGGCTTCCGACTCCATCCTGTCCGTCGCTTATGGTGACGTCATCGGTGGGCTCGTCATCTATGTCGCTGACGACGTGGGTGCCCACGCTGGGATGGAGGAGCAGGACAGCCGGTGCTTCACAGCGACGTGCCCCCTCCCGATGTTCGACGCCTGGGACCCTGGGAGCTCCAAGGAGATGGTGGCCGCCGCCTTCGACCTGTCGGAGAGGGTTGGGCTTCCCGTGATGGTGAGGACGACGTCGAGGGTTGCCCACGGAAAAGCGCCCGTCGTCTTCGGAGAGGTTAGGGAGGCTCCGCTTAAGCCGCTCATGAAGAGGGATATAAGCCGCTTCACCCGCGCCTCCCCGGCATGGGTGAAGAGCCAGCACCGAGTCCTCAACGAGAGGGTCGAGAGGGTACGGCAAGAGTTCGAGTCGTCACCGTTCAACCGACTCGATCTGAAGCCAGGCACAGGGCTAGGCGTCATCGTCGCCGGCGCACCGTACTGTTGTCTTCAGGATGTCCTCGCCAGAGGAACTGAGGTGTCCACCCTCATGGTCGGAACCGTGCATCCGCTTCCACTGCTTCTTCTCAAACGTCTGCTGGAGTCAGTGGATACCGTGCTCGTCCTGGAGGAGCTGGAACCGTTCATAGAGACGCAGGTCAGGGTCCTCACCGCCGATCTCAACAGGAAGGTCAGAGTCATCGGTAAGATGGATGGCTCGCTCCCCAGGGTGGGGGAGTACGACAGCGAGGTCGTCGAGGCTGCACTCGCTAAGTTGGTCGGAAGAAGTCCAAAACGGGGGGACCCAGTGGTGGAAGCAGCACGTGGTGAGGCGAGGGCTCTCGCCCCCGCCAGGAGCCTGCCCTTCTGCCCCGGATGCCCCCACAGGGGAACCTACACCGCCCTGACGACCGCTGTAAGGGAACTCGGATTCAAACAGGACGAGGTCATCGTCACGGGGGACATAGGGTGCACGATCCTCGGGATGTACCCTCCATGGAGCAGCTGCTGGATGGAGGTCAGCATGGGCGCCTCAGTCGCTAACGCGGTCGGTCTCAAGTACGCAGGAGTCAAGTCGCCGGTTATCGCGACCATCGGGGACTCCACGTTCTTCCACGCAGGCGTCCCGCCCACTCTGAACGTGGGGTGGAACGCGACCCCCGTCATCATCGCGGTGCTGGACAACCAGATCACCGGAATGACCGGCCATCAGTCCTCCCCCGCCTCGGGCCGCTCGCCAGCCGGTGACCCTGCCCGGACCATCAAGATCGAGGACATGCTCAGGGCATCCGGGATCGACCACGTCACGGTCGTCGACCCTTACGACCTGAAGCGGAGCACGGAGGCCTTCAAGGAAGCCATAGTCTACGATGGTCCCTCCGGGATCGTTCTTAGGAGAGTGTGTTCTCTCGTCGCCAGGAGGATGAGCACGCTAGGTAAGCCCCTCAGCGTCGATGCCGACGCCTGCACCGGCTGCCTGGCCTGCATTCGAAGCCTCAGCTGCCCGTCGATGCTGGTCGAGGGGGGAAAGATGACCATTGATCCGAACACATGCACGGGCTGCGGGATGTGTTCCCAGGTCTGCCCCTCAGGGGCAGTTGGGGGGGATTAAGATGGAGCACAACATCCTGATCACCTCGGTCGGGGGTCAAGGGGGGATGACCCTGGCGAGAGTGCTCGCCGAGGCCGCGATCACTCAGGGCCTCAACGTAAGGGTTGGCGAGACCCTCGGGATGGCGCAGCGCGGAGGTCCAGTGCAGAGCCATGTCCGGATTGGCGAGGGGATCCAAGGCTCTGTCATCCCCAATGGTAGGTGCGATGTTCTGCTGAGCCTGGAGCCCGGCGAGGCAGTGAGGGTGCCCGAGTATCTGGGACCAGGGACGAAGGCGGTGGTAGCTACTGCTCCCGTCTACCCTATTCCAGTAATGCTGGGAGAGACCAAGTATCCGGATCTTACAGCCATAACTAGATCGCTGAGTAGGATCGGCTGCATAGTCCACACCCTGGATGCAGCCACCCTCGCTCGCGAGGCCCAAGCCCCTGGGAGCCTCAACATGGTGGTACTTGGTGCTTATGCCGCCCTTAGAGTGGGGGTACTTCCATCTGAATCCCTCCGTTCAGCTATCGAGGAAGCTCTACCTAAGAGGTTCCTGGAGGCCAACCTTCGGGCATTCGATAGCGGATTCAAGGCAATGGAAGAGCAGTTGGCGAACCGGCAATTCAAGGTTCCATAAGCTTGACTAGATCCAGGTTCTGTCTGATCGAATTTGAAATAGATTTTAGATAGATGTTATTTATCCATAAACCAAATTATCTAAATCAGTTAGCGAAATAACATGTTTTATAATTTCGCCGTACATTTAGAATATGTATTTGAGATAGATATTACTACTCAAAAAATTATATAAGGAAAAGAGTAGGGTAGGTTGTTCGGAGAAAAAAATGCAACTCCTTAAGATCGAGAAGAGGAAAGGTATCAGCCCGCTGATTGCGACGCTACTTCTGATCGCAATCGCCGTAGCTGCATCGGTTCTCACCTACTCTTGGGTCATGTCCATGATAGGCAGCCAGTCATCGCAGGCACAGACACAGGTGCGCGTCGACTCTGTGACATGGGTTAGTGCAACAACTTTCTCTTTGGATGTTAGGAACACCGGGAGCGTTGATGCTACTATCGAGTCCGTATCGATTCGGCTCAACCAAGCTGGAAGTACCGCTACCGTTGACAGTGCAAGTTCAGGCGTTAAAGGAAAAGGTATCGCAGCTGGCACTCACGACACCGTTGGACCAGTTACTTTCACTTGGGCAGTTTCCAAGTCCTATATCATTAGGGTAACAACCAACACCGGCTTCTTCTATGAGGCCGTCTACACGTCGCCTGCATCCTAACCTCTGATTTATCTATCATAGCGCGGTTCTCTTTTTTTTAAACTAAAGAGTTGAGTGGTGGAAACAAAGAATAGGAAAAGTGGAGAGTGACCGAGATAGTAACACAAATGGCTAAGAGAAAAGACGAAGACGAGGGCGAGAAGACAGATACTAAACAAATCAAGAAAAGCGAAGCCAAGGCATTCGAGGAGGAGCTTGAGAAGGTCCTCGAGGAGAAGGTTGTACTTAATGCTCCAAAAGTATTTGATTTTACACCTGTACGTGCTTACATCCCCGATCGCATTACTTTGAAGAACATCTACACTATTCAGGAAGGCAAAGTCTACGCGGTCATCTCCACTAACCCTCTTTCGAAGCAGATGATGTATCATGCGATTGAGCCTACTCTCAATGAAGATGAACAAAAGGCTCTGTTGCTAGTAAAGGATCACTTCACGTCCACGATTGATACAACTCTCACCGAACTAGGAAGCCGAGATAAAGCAATCGAGTCACTTAGAGCTGGACTCGATGAGGCTGTAGGGGTCCACAAGCTTAACCTCGAGGACTTTAGGAGGGAGAAGCTCCTCTACTACCTTACAAGGGACTACCTCGACTACGACAAGATCGACATAATGATGAGGGACCCACTGATCGAAGACGTAAGTTGCAACGGCCCCCATATACCCCTGTACATATGGCATAGGGTCCACGAATCTATACCCACAAACGTTATGTTCGATGATGACGAACAGCTTGACGGTTACGTCATCAGGCTCGCATATAAGTCGAAGAGAATGATCAGCGTCGCCAACCCGCTGTTGGACGCTGCTCTCCCTGATGGTAGCAGAGCACAAATGACTTTCGGTAAGTATGCTACCAAGCAGGGCAGCACCTTTACTTTACGCAAATTTAAGGCTGATCCACTCACGATAGTCGACCTGATCAAGAACCACACTATCTCGGCGAAGATGGCGGGTCTTTTCTGGTACTTGGTAGAGCACAAGATCAGTATCTTCTGCTGTGGAGGTGTGGCGTCGGGGAAGACCACCATGCTGAACGGTTTGTCTGCCTTCATTTCGCCCGACGCGAAGATCATCACCATAGAGGATACTCCCGAGGTCCAGCTCCACCACGAGAACTGGATTCGCGCCGTTACGCGGCCAAGCACAGGATCAGCTGTGGGAATCTCACTTTTCGACCTTCTAAAGGCCGCCATGCGCCAACGCCCGGATTACATCCTGGTGGGTGAGATACGAGGAGAGGAAGCATACACTCTATTCCAGGCAATGTCTACAGGACACCTTGGTCTGGCGACCCTCCACGCTGAGTCTGTGTACTCCGCCCTTCGCAGGCTTGAGACTGAGCCAATGAACATCCCTCGCATGATGATTGCTGGCCTGAACTTGATAGTCATCATGGCCAGACGAGAGGTCAACGGTCGCCCGGGCCGCAGGATCATCGCCGCATCTGAGGTTCAGGGCCTTAGCGATAGCAACGAGATCCAGGTACAGAGCCTCTTCGAGTGGGACCCGAAGTCCGACACCTGGGATATGCCGAACTTGAGCCACTACCTCAAGAAGGCGGCTACTATGAAGGGCATCACGATGGAACAGGCTCAGGCAGACATTGATGCTCGCTCCGAGATGCTCACCTACCTCGTAAACCACAACAAGAGAAGCTTCGATGAGGTGACCCAGGTCATCAGGGAGTTCATGAGCACTCCTGAAAACGCGAGGGAGACCCTGATGAAGGAGGATGAGGGCGAAGAGGAGATCCAGTTTGAAGATCAGTGACCTACACAGCATCGGCTATAGGTATCTCGGCGACTTGCCGTCAAGGAAGCTTCCTCTAAATGACTACCTTAGGGTGAGCTTAGACCGCGCAGGACTCAGAATAAGTCATGTAGTTTATGTGAGCAGCATGACCTTCTGGACAATCACGGTTGCGCTCATCACTGGAGTTATCGCAGTGCCATCTGCGTTTTTTCTTCTACCTATATTGCAGCCGATGCTCCATCTACCAGATTTTACTTTCAAAGTCTTACTGGTTTCTCCCCTGATAACAGCGGCATTGACCTTCGTTTGTTTCCTCTATTACCCGACTACTGTGTCAGACAGCATCAAGGGGAAGCTGGACAGGAACATGGTCTACGTCATCAACTACATGAGCGTCCTCGCAGGAGCTGGTATCATGACGGAAGATGTGTTCAACTCCTTCGCTGAGTCCAAGGACACGTATGGAGTCAAGCAGAGCGCTAGGTCAATCATCCGAGATATCGGTTTCCTCGGCAAGGATGTCTTGACCGCAATAGAGGCGGAGACTAAGAGAACACCCTCGAAGAAGTACTTCAAGCTGCTAAACGGCCTCCTAGGTATAACGAAGTCTGGGGGCGACCTGAAGCACTACCTTGAGGAGACTGCTAAGCATGAGCAGGAGGTCAGGAGACGTGAGCTTGCGGACATGGTGAATAAGCTCAACATGGCGGCTGAGATATACATCACCCTAGGCATCGCTTTCCCCGTAATACTCATTGTCTTACTCTCACTGATGGGGATCTTTGGGGGCACTGTAGGCGGCGGGCTCGGTCCAGTTCAGCTGATCCAGCTAATGACCTACGCGATCTTTCCTGTTGCCGCCATAGGTATAATTGTCCTAATCGACGGGATGACTCAGAATTGGTAAACCTGCCCATTAGTAGTGAAATAATCTTCAACAAGAAGCTCAAGTACATGGCCATACTCGTTTCCGTGGCTGCAGCCTTAGGCGTGGCTGGGTTCGGTTACAGCCTCTACCTTACAAAGACTATCAGCCTGTACCAGGTTCACATGTTCGTTGCGTTCGGTCTCGTGGTTGGCATGGTATGTCCTGCGTTCATAATGATACTCCAGGAAGTCCGGAAGAACGAGATCGACAAAGCCCTACCGAGAGTGCTTGAGGAGATATCTGAGGGCCTAATGTCCGGAATGACACTAATTGAGTCGATAGAGGAAGCCTCCAAGAAGGACTACGGCTGGATCAGCAGAGAGCTTAGAATACTGGTCAGCCAGATGAGTTGGGGGGTACCAATAGATCTGGCTTTCGAGAAGTTCGCGCAGAGGGTCGGGACAGATATGGCTCAGAAGACGACTGCCCTTCTGCTCTCGGCCATAAAACTCGGCGGGGACCTTAGGACAACGTTCCTTTCCACTGCTGATTTCCTGAGGAAGATGCTTGAGGCCCGTGATGATAGGAACGAGGAGTTGCGCCCGTACCTGACTATAATCTACGTAACACTGGTGGTTTTCCTTGCGATGATGATAATGCTATACAGTAGTCTACAGCAGCTTCTTGATATCCAAAGCCCGATACTCAAGGTGGCGATGAGCAAGGAGCAGTTAAAGATACTGCTCTTCGACTTGGCCATCATGGAGGCGGCCTTCGGAGGGCTGATCGCTTCTAAGCTTAGTTCCGGTACTATCTGGCCCGGGCTCAAGCACAGCATCCTGATGCTGCTGATGAATACAGTTATTTTCATGATGTTCCTTCCCTAGTCGATTGATCACTAGATTAAAGACAGAGTAGCCTAGCACTTTTTCTTGTTTTATGAGTTCTAACTATGAATTATAATCCTGTTTCTCTTTGTGCTCCGCAGTGATCTCACCAAGCATAAAGTTCTCCTCCCGCAACTTTTATTCTCTGGTTACTTACCTAAAATTTATACATTTTTAAGCTGCTCCTATAAAGCCCAGATTGCTATGCCGGAGCCGATATGGAATAAATGGTGACGCGGAAAACCCAGCGATGATCCTGTTCGCATTCTTTTCGACGGATCCCCCCTGGTTCTTCGTGTGGGCTAAACGTCCGCCGAGAACCTAACTCTCTTACTTGACTTCTTTACGATACACCGATGTTGTTACGCGCGGCTTTGGGCATGACTTAGAGGCTTATTTCTAAAAATGGAATTTTATGGCTCTTTAGGGCCGCTTGTCTCCTTTAATAGAGAAAGTACCTGTTGCATAGAGTTCTTTATTTTTCCTTTTGTCTCATCGTTTACATTAAGCTTAGATATGGCCTCTACGCTGTTATCGATGCCGTTTATCAGCTTTTCTAGATCATTTGGCTTAATTAGTGTTCCCAAGTCTTTCAGATAGGTCGCTTTCTGCTTCTCCTCACCTATCCTACCCTGATAGTGGTCGATATCCCAGTTCAGTGCAGCGGCCTTAACCGTGTATTCCTCCTCGGATGCGTCCTCGATAGACCTTCTTAGGTCGAGAAGTTTCATTCCCTGCTGAGCAGCCTCAACCGTCGACCTGTATTTCTTAATCTTGTCTTCGATCTCTGAGATTATCTCCGCCCTTCTCTGGATCAGCTTGAGGGTTTCATCGGACATACTGTTGAATAGACTGAGGAATGAGTCTCTTGTAATGTCACCTTCCTTGAGGAGCTTAATGAGGTATGACTCGTACTTTACGTTCTTTGCTATCTTTTGTACAGTTTCCATAAGGTACTTGTCTGGTGTGAATGAGATGTCAGCTGGAAGGTTTTTAATAGCCTCTTCATTGCTCGACTCATCGGTGATCACCGTATCGTCATCCTCATCTTTTAAGAACAAACCCTTATCGCCTGACTCTTCTTCTATGATTGCAGCTCTTTCATCTTCAGACATCTTCGTTTTTTGGCGAAGTTTTTCCAGTTGCTTAGTTGGACTCGTTTCTTCTTCTTCCGCAAGTACTTCATCAACAGATCTTATCGATTTTTTATCCATAACTCATTTCCCCCTCTATCAATGATATGTAACTTATCCGCACATTAACACTATTAACAATACGATGCGCGCGCGCACACATGTTGTTTATCTTAAAATACATCGCGAATCCTTTCGTGATATTAACTGTCATGCGCCTCAGCGAGCATTCCCAATCCTCTGAAATTTAATATCTTTGTGTAGCGTAGATACATATTCCTCATACCAATTCGAGTCCTTGGTCTTATACGCGTGTAGAATGTTACCCTTGTTTTATGTTGAACGAGACGCGGGCGTTCCCTGTGTACTCATAGTATTCAAGCCGAAGCGTGTGGTCAGCGGTATCTGAAAAGCTCGTCGTATAAGAATAAGTGGTGTATGCTTGATTCTTCCAACCGTTAATTATTAGCTTATCATCGATGTAGAGGCGGACGCCATCATCGCCACCAACAGTAAATGTCCAAGAGCCTGCAGTAAGACTCAATTTTCGTGTTGACACGAAGCCGATTCTGTCTGACCTGCTGTACGCTACGGTTCCGGAGCCCCAGTTGTTGTCAAAGTTTAAGTTATTTTCATTTGTATCTGAGCCAAGTAGCTGGCTCCATGGATTATACCGGTTTCCCGAATACACATACCATGTACGTGCCCATGTCTGTGCACCATTCCAGTTAAATGCCACCGTTTTGGGACCATCCATAATTATTGACCCGCTTGTTCCAGAGCCTGATGAATCTCCTGAATAGCCAGTGCAAAAATACCGCGTTCCAGTGTTATCAGTGGCTGGTGATGTTACCGAGAAGGACGCTGTTGAGCCTGAATCGTACCAACCTGCCCCGACTGGAGAATCGTAAGCCGAGTTGACTGTTAAGTAATATTGGGTTTCGTAGTTTGCTGTGAGGGTTTGAGGTAGCGAGGGAACTGTGTAGGTGTGACTTTGAGTTCCACCATCACTCCAAACAACAAAAACATGTCTTGTTCCACTTC
>Ga0315282_10013945_pt1 | contig 12036 bp, 10 predicted proteins | sample YL17G07_20_MG_FD_203693 | JGI IMG/M metagenome (GOLD analysis project Ga0315282, IMG submission 203693) | Sediment microbial communities from Yellowstone Lake, YNP, Wyoming, USA - YL17G07_20 | ecosystem: Environmental > Aquatic > Freshwater > Lake > Sediment | place: USA: Wyoming | collected... | reverse complement strand
CATCTGCCCAAGATCCGCTGACCCTGGGGGGCCAACCCGCTTTCGACCCCAATTCCTGGCTCGCTAACGCCGTGCGTCCCCTCCGACGCCAAGACCACCGGCGAGGAGGCCGCTTCCCGCAACCCCCAGGGCGATTCACTGCGAACCGGTTGTCCCTTTACCACTCGGCCGAGCTAGCCTCAACCCCGCCACACCCCCTGCCCTCCTTGCCTAGCCAGCACCAGGCCCCCAATCTACTGCGAAGTCCCTTGAGACGCTTGTCGCCGGCTCCGGTTACGCCGCATCATCGCGCGAAGGCCCCAGCTTCAGGCCCGAGCTATGGCTGCATCCGCACTCTCTTGGCCAGACGGTCCCTCCGAGCTACAATGGCAGCAGTCTGCGGTCGAGGAGGAGGGTGGATGCCACGGCGACCCTTGGGCACCCCGAACCCGTATGGTGCTCGGTGCCCCGAGTGCGGCGAGGTGATCGTGCTTGAACGTTACCGGGGGCCGCGTGCGCACGAGTACGTCTGCCCCCGCGCGAAGCTGGAGCACGGGCTTCCAGGCGACGTGCACGCGAGCCTCTGGCTCTGGTCCGAGGACGACCTGGTCCGGTTGAGGGCTGGTGTCGAGACCAGGTGGCACCAGATCCGGGCACGTGGCCGCGATCGTTCGCACTGACTGGCAGCCGCAAGGTCGTGGACGCCTGCCTGTAGCCAGAGGTTCGCGACCACCGACTCCGGTCCCGGCGTCCAGCGGCATGCTCGCCGACTCGCTCGGCTGACCATCTTGCGCCGCAGGACTCACCCGCACTCGTCACGGCCAGATGGGTGGCTGGCATACCCGGTCTGGCCTCAGACAGGGGCCGCCTTGTACCTCGCGGGTCAGATCTGCCGAGCGACTCAGCCGATAGTCCGGGTCTCGGCCAGCCGCAGGCCTGGCGAGCCGAGGCTACGCAAGTACTCGTACTCCCGGTCGAGCCGTGGTGAGGAGCGAAGCCCTTATGGTTTACCTCGGCCAGGGCCGCGATCTTGCGGAGTTGGGAAAGCCCCTCCGAGACCATCGCGTCCGGCTGGAAGACATCGTAGACGTCCTGCTGGACCATCCAGTTGAGCTCGTGAAGCCCCCGGTTGTTCTCGCCGCCAGCAATGGCGATATCGACCTCGGAGCAGAATGGGGGCACAGACGATGGGAGTGCCGGGGTTGTCTTCGGCTGGGTACGTCTCCCGAAGGCGCTTGAGTTCAAAGGGCGGGGGCACCCACGCCTCCCAGCAGCGAACGAAACGGCGCAGCATGTCGCCGGCAGGGCTCACGTCATTTACGGCAGAGTGCCGGGTGAAGACGGCCTGCTCGGGGTTCTGCTCGGTCGCCGGCGGCTTGTTGCCCGGGGCGACAGCCTCGTCGGCGGCGAGCAGGAGCGTCTGGTCGGCTTCGGCCAGCGGCACGTTGACGACTACGTAGACTGCGATGCCTGCCCGGGCGCAGCTACCGCATAGTACACACTGTATCAAGCTCGTCGCCTACTGGGAGGCCGTCGTCGGCACCAGCAACCAGCTCGTGTACCTGGTGGAGTGGGGATGCGAGGGGTTAGTCAGCCCCCGGTCACGCCCCGTACTTCTGGAGCTTGAGGGCGTTTGCCATCATGAGGCGCATCGCCGCCTGGGATGGGAACACCCCCAGAGTCCCCCGCCCGCAGGCCCGCTCGGAGTACCGATCGACCTGGTCGGGGATGACGTAGGCCGAGCGGAGGGCGAACGGCACCGGGTGCCACGAGTGCGCCTTCAGCAGCGCCGGCGTGCTGTGGTCGCCCGTCACCGCGATGACGTCGGGCTTGAGGGCGAGGATGTCCGGCAGCAGCCGATCCACCTCCTGGATCGCCGCCACCTTGCCGGCGAAGTTGCCGTCCTCCCCATTTGTATCGGTCGGCTTATAGTGCAGGAAGAAGAAGTCGTGATTGGCCCAGTGCTGCTTGAGCGTGGCGACCTCCTCGGCTAAGGTCGAGCCGGTGGGCAGCACCTCCATCCCCACGAGCCGGCCCAACCCGCGGTACATCGGATAGGCGGCGATGGCGGCCGGCTTCAGCCTGTAGATCTCCGGCATCGTCGGCAGGTCGGGGTGCTTGGCGAAGCCTCGAAGCAGGATGTAGTTGGCCGGGTGCTTGTCTCTCAGAACCTGCGCCGCCTGCCTGATGAGCTCGTTCACGATGTAGGCCGTCCGGTCGGCCTCCGCGGTGATCGGCGTGGCCGGCAGGGCCGGCACGCCGGTGGCCTGGGGGTCGGTGTCGGTGAGCTTGTCGGAGAGCCCTTCGCCGCGGAAGACCACCATTGCCCGGTGCCCGGCCTCGGTCTCCAGAAAGACCTGGACGCCGGGGACCTTGATCCCCTGGCGCAGCTCCTCCACCAGCTTCCGGTTCAGCTCGGTGGGGATCCGGCCCGCCCGGCGGTCCACCACCCGGCCCTGCTCGTCGACGGTGGCAAAGTTGATCCGGGCGGCGACGTCGTCGCGCTCGAGCGGGAAGTTGACGCCTAGCGCCGAGAGGATGCCCCGGCCGACGAGGCTCTTGATGGGGTCGTAGCCGAAGAGCGCGAGGTGCCCTGGACCACTGCCGGGGCTGATGCCGAGCGCCACCGGCTCGGCGAGCCCGCAGATCGACTCCGCGGCCAGGCGGTCGAGGTTAGGTGTGTGGGCCGTCTCCAGCTCGGTCCGGCCGGTCTGCGGATCGGGAAGGCCGCCCAGGCCGTCCATCACCAGCAGCAGGATCTTGCTCGGCGTTGCGATGGACAGCTCCTTGACGAGGTCGAGGGAGATCACGTGAAACCTCCTGCGCGGGGGCTGGGGGCCGGGCGCTGGGGGTTAGGGACGGCCCGAACCCCGGCCCGAACCCCGTCGGGTGTCGCGATTCGAGAGGCCCGACTGCGGGCCCGTCGTGGTCGCGTCGCGCTCGACCACCGGCCTCTAGCCCCTGGGCCCCAGCCCCAGCTCGTCGACGGCCTGCTGGAGATACGGGTAGGTGAGCCAGATGCTGGCGGCGCCGAACAGGGCGCCGGTGACCGTGCGCAGTTGCCAGTTGCTCTCTCGCCAGCCGAAGAGCTGGGTGAAGCCGTCCACCGCCATCGGCGCGATGAGAACCAGGTAGGCCTTGAGGCTCAGGCGCGGCACCCGGTTCCGCCAGATGCCGAACGCCAGGCCGGCCAGGAACACCGCGAGGTAGATCGCGGTGTCTCGCTCGCAGTAGGCCATCTGCTGGCCGAAGATGAACCACGAGCGCTGCGGCAACTGATGGCAGGTGTAGCTGTAGGCGTAGTAGATGACCCCGGCCAGGTCTGTCCGACCGACGGCCATCAGGTAGGGCGCCACGAACGGCAGGAACGCGAACGCTGCCACCGAGGCGTTGACGAGCAACAGCCAGTGACGCACCAGCTCGGCGACGAGCCAGTCGACAAACCCCATTACGGCCGAGTCGACCGCGCGCCGGAACGGCGCTACGTCGTCCGCCGAGTTGACGTCGCCCACTCCCCTGTCTCAGCCTCCTCCTGACCGCCGCTGCCGGACGCGCCATCGTCGCCGTGCCGAGCATCCGTATTGTAGCGTACTGGCGCCAGAGCGTTCAAGCGCGCCGTCAGGACTTCCGCCAGGTCCGGGTGGCTCACCTCTCGCAGCTCGTAAGTCACCCGCGCAATCGGCTTCGTCGGATGGATGAGGCGGGTCAGGTCGATCGGCGTGGCGGAGACGACGGCGTCGCACTCGGCGGAGTTGACGACCTGCTCCAGCTCGGCCACCTGCTTCGAGTCGTAGCCCAGAGCCGGCACGACGTTCCCGAGCCAGGGATACCGGCGGTAGGCCTCGGCGATGCTGCCCACGGCGAAGGGCCGGGGATCGATGGCCTCGGCGCCGAGCCGGGTGGCGGCGACCGATCCGGCGCCGAAGCCCATCTCGCCGTGGGTCACCGTCGGCCCGTCCTCGACGACGAGCACCCGCTTCCCGGCGACCAGCTCCGGCCGGTCGACGGCGATGGGGGACGCCGCCTCGACGACTACAGCCCTGGGGTTGAGGGCACGAGCGTTCGCCACGACCTTCGCCACGTCCTCGGGCCGGGCCGTGTCGACCTTGTTGACGACGATGACGTCGGCCATCCGGAAGTTCGCCTCGCCCGGGAAGTAGCGGACCTCGTGGCCGGGCCGGAGGGGATCGGCGACGACGACGTGGACGTCGGGCCGGTAGAAGGGCAGGTCGTTGTTGCCACCATCCCAGACGAGGACGTCGGCCTCGGCCTGCGCGGCCTCGAGGATCCGGGCGTAGTCGACGCCCGCGTAGACCACCACGCCCCGCCGGAGGTGCGGCTCGAACTCCTCGCGCTCCTCGATCGTCGTCTGGTGGCGGTCGAGGTCCTCCGTCGAGGCGTAGCGCTGGACGGCCTGGGCGGCCAGGTCGCCGTAGGGCATCGGGTGCCGGACGACGACGACCCGGCGGCCGAGGCCGTGGAGGACGTCGACGGCGCGACGCGACGTCTGGCTCTTGCCCGCGCCGGTGCGGACGGCGCAGACGGCGACGACGGGCACCCGGGCCCGGAGCATCGTCGCGTCTGGACCAAGGAACCGGAAGTCCGCGCCCGCCGCCAGGACGAGCGAGGCCCGATCCATGACGTACTCGTGGGAGACGTCACTGTAGGCGAAGACCACTTCCTGGACCCGGCGCTCGGCGATTAGCCGGGCGAGGTCCTCCTCGGGGTGAATGGGTATGCCGGCCGGGTAGTCCGGCCCCGCCAGCTCCGGCGGGTAAGCTCGGCCGTGAATGCCGGGTATCTGGGTGGCGGTGAAGGCCACCACCTCGTAGCGGGGATTCCCCCGGTAGCAGACGTTGAAGTCGTGGAAGTCGCGTCCCGCGGCTCCCATGATGATGACTCTGGTCCTGTCCACGCTAACCTCGTCGTCAGCAGCTCGTGTCGTCGGGCGCCGGCGAAGCTGCGGTCATTCCGAGCCCAACCGGAACTCGCGCAGCCCGTAGTACCGATCGGCCTTGATCACCCGCTCGATTAGCTCGGGCCCGTAGTTGTGGGGGCGCTCGCCCATCGAGACGTAGTTGCCCAGCTCCTCGCGGATGCGCTCGACCTCCATCGGCTGGTTGCCGCTGGCGAGGAACACCCGGAAGATTGCCTCCGTGATGGGCGTTTCGGAGGTGATGTAGTCGCGCCGCTTCGAGCAGCACCCGCGGATCACGGTCATCGGATTCTGCGCGAAAGGCACGCTGCGCATCTCGAAGACGACCCGGCCCGTGCGCGGGTCGATCGTCGGCACGCGCTCCTGGGTCTCGGTGCCCAGCTTCTGCTTGCACGACTCGCAGAGCCGGGTCTGCGCCACGGCCCTGAACGATCGATTGTTCTCGTCGTACCACCTCAGGTCGACGTAGTAGCGGGGCTTTACCTCTTCCATACGACTAGCTCTTCCTCCTGGCCCTCTGTGGCGCCACTAGATTCTAGCCCAGCCGCCCCCACTTTTCAAATGCCGGAGCCGGGAGCCCCTCGCCGGTGCCCCTTGCCCGACGCGCGTCGGCCAGGCTATAATCTGGCTCGTCGCGGCGCGCTGCCGCGAGGCAGGGCGTGGCCGGCTCGCCCTCGCTCGCGTCCCTGGCGTTCTCCGCGCGAGCCACGTTCCTCGCAGGGAGGTATCGGGAACATGCAGCCCAATGGCGGTGCCGGCGCGGCCAGCCACCGGCCCCGGGTGCTTCGGAGCAGGGCCCCGATTCGGATCGACCTGGCCGGCGGCTGGACCGACGTGCCACCCTTCTCGACCCGCGAGGGGGGCGCCGTCGTCAACGCCGCCATCAACCGCTACACCTACGCCACGCTGATCCCCCACGAGCAGGAGAGCATCAGGATCGTCTCGGCCGACTTCGACCGCTACCTGGAGGTCCGCAGCTTCCGGGAGCTCGAATACGACGGAAACCTCGACCTCATCAAGGCGGCGATCCAGCGGCTCGGGGTCCATCAGGGCATGGAGCTGTTCGTCCGGTGCGACGCGCCGCCGGGCTCGGGCACCGGCTCGTCGGCCTCGATCAGCGTCGCCCTGATCGGGCTGCTCAACCGGCTCCAGCAGGAGAAGCTCAGCAGCCACGAGGTCGCCCGGCTCGCCTACCAGTTGGAGCAGGAGGAGCTGAGCATCGCGGGCGGCAAGCAGGACCAGTACGGCTCGGCGCTGGGCGGCTTCAACTTCATGGAGTTCAGGGACCCGGTCGTCAGCGTGAGCCAGCTCCGGCTGGCCGACAGCACCGTCAACGAGCTGGAGAAGCGGCTCGTCCTCTGCTACACCGGCAAGTCCCGCCTCTCGGGCAACCTCATCTCGACGGTGATGGGCGCCTACCTGGAGGGCCGGCCCCGCACCGTCGCGGCCCTGCGCAACCTCAGCCGCCTCGCCCGGGAGCTCAAGACGATCCTGCTCACCGGCGACCTGGACGCCTTCGGGGAGGTGCTCCTGGAGAACTGGCTGAGCCAGCGCGAGCTGGACCCGAGCATCAGCAACGGGACCATCGACGACCTCTTCGAGGTGGCGATGCGCAGCGGGGCCATCGGCGGCAAGGCGCTTGGCGCCGGCGGGGGCGGCTGCCTGCTGTTCTACAGCCGGCCCGACGAGGAGCATCTCCTCCGCAAAGCGCTCGAGTCCCGGCAGGTTCAGATCATCGACTTCAACTTCGACTACCGGGGGCTCCAGACCTGGGAGGCGTAAGCTGAGCCATCAGGCTGGCAGCGCACCATAGCAGAGGTCCGTCACGCCCCGAGGGTCGCGGCGACCTCTCTGAGCCGCTCGACGATAGGGAGGCCCTGAGGGCACTTGGCCTCGCACTCGTGGCACTCCTTGCACTGGCTTGCCGCGCCCCCGCGTGAGACCATCCAGGCGTACTGCCGCCGCGCGTACTCCGGCAGCTCGTAGAGCCGATAGTAGCCCATCAGCTTGAAGTTGTCGGGTATCTTCACCTCGTTCGGACAGGGCACGCAGTAGCCGCAGCCGGTGCAGTAGAGATCGGCCTCTCGCTTGACTGCGTCCAGCGCGGCGTCGATCCTGCGCTGCTCGGATGCCTCGAGCGGTCGGACCGCGCCGGCCGTCGCGACGTTCTCCTCGACCTGCTCCAGCGTGTTCATCCCGGAGAGCGCGACGCTCACGCCCGGGTTGGCCAGCACGAACCGCAGAGCAAGCTCGGGCATGCTGCCGATGGTCCCGCCGTCTGGGGCGTATCGCTCGAGGACGCTCGGCGGCATCGCCAGCCTTCCACCGCCAACCGGCCCCATCACGGCGATGCCAACCCCCTGCTCGTGGGCGTGGGCGATGACCTCGGCGTTGGCCCGGTCGAGCAGGTTGTACTGAAGGGTCATGCTGGCAAACTCGCCGGTGTCGATGAACCGACGCATGTTCTCCGGGCTGTCGTGGCAGGAGAGGGAGAAGTGCCGGATGAGCCCCTCGACCTGCGCCCGCCGGGCCTGCTCCAGCACGCCACCGTTTGGCGCGACGTACGCGAGGAAGTCGGCCCACTGCAGGTTGTGGCAGTTGTAGATGTCTATGTAGGAAGTATTGAGCCGAAGGAGCTGCGTCTCCAGGCGGGAGCGCCACTGGGCAACGTCCTCCGGCGAGCGCACCGGCTGCTTGGTGGAGAGGTAGACCCGGTTTCGAGGCCAGCCGGCGATGGCTCTGCCCACGGCTATCTCGCTCGTGCCGTTGCAGTAGCCCCACGCGCTGTCGACGTAGTTCACGCCCAGCTCCAACGCCCGTCGGACGATGGGGACGGCCAATTCCTCGTCGACCCGGTCGTCGCGCATCGGCAGGCGCATCGCGCCGAAGCCCAGTGCTGACACCTGGAAACCCGTCTTGCCGAGAGCTCTGTATCGCACGTCATGGCTCCTTTCCTGTCCTAACTTACCTGTCCTGGCCCTGACCCTCACCAAGCGAGGGCCGACACGGACCGGTGGGCAGGTCGCCCCGGAGAGAGCGGTGCCGGCTCGGGTGGAATCGACGTCCGTCGGGCACGAGTGTGGCTGCGAGCAGGCCGACCTGGCCCACGGCCACTATCATACCACGTCAGGGGCTCGTGGCAGTCGCCTCGGCTCCGGTCGCACGATGCCAAGCACCAAGCGAATGGCGCCCATCAGGCCACGCGCTACTCGCTCCGGTCGCGGTGGTGTATAATGCTCCCCGGACCCGTGCGGCGACCACCGCGTCCTCGCGCGGCCGTGGGTTCGGGTGGCGCCCCGAACCCCCTTGGCTCAGTTCGCGTCTGCCCCGCCCGCGGCGGATGGGGCTGACCTGCGTCTATACAGGAGGCCTGGATGGCGACCAAGTTCATTGACCTGCGAAGCGACACCGTGACGCTGCCGACGCCGGCGATGCGCGAGGCGATGTACCGGGCCGAGCTGGGCGACGACGTCTACGGCGAGGATCCCCAGGTCAACCGGCTGGAGGAGATGGCGGCCGAGCGCATGGGCAAAGAGGCGGCCGTCCTGCAGACCAGCGGGACCCAGGGCAACCTCGTCGGCGTGCTCTCTCACTGCCAGCGGGGCGACGAGGTCATCGTCGGCGACCAGGCGCACATCTTCCACTACGAGGTCGCGGGCTGCGCCGCGGTCGGGGGTCTCCAGCTCCGGACCGTGCCCAACGGCCGGGGGCTGCCCGACCCGGCCGCCGTCGAGGCGGCCATCCGTGGCGAGAACATCCACTTCCCGCCGACGGGCTGCGTCTGCCTGGAGAACACCCACAACCGCTGCGGCGGCGCCGTCCTCTCCGCCGAGGAGATGGCCCAGGTCATCTCCGTCGCCCACAGGCGCGGCATCCCCGTCCACCTCGACGGCGCCCGCATCTTCAACGCCGCCGTCGCCCTGGGCGTGCAGGCCAGAGACCTTGTGAGAGACGTCGACTCGGTCACGTTCTGTCTCTCGAAGGGCCTGTCGGCGCCGGTCGGGTCGCTGCTTTGCGGCTCGAAGGAGTACATCAAGCGCGCCCGCAAGCATCGGAAGATGCTCGGCGGCAGCCTGCGTCAGGCCGGCGTCATCGCGGCCCCGGGCATCGTCGCCCTCGAGACGATGGTCGACCGGCTGGCCGAGGACCACGAGAACGCGCGCGTCCTCGCCGAGGGGCTGGCCGAGCTGCCCGGGATTATCCTGGACCCCCAGACGGTCCAGAGCAACATCGTCATCTTCGACATGGCGCCGCAGTGCCCGACGGCCGAGTTCCTGGCGAAGCTGGCGGCCGACGGGGTCAGGGCGAACGCGACGGCACCGCAGCGCGTCCGGATGGTCACCCACTACGGCATCACCGCCGCGGACATCCAGGTGGCACTGAAGGCCTGCCGCCGGGCGCTAGTCGGCTGATGAGTGGCGAGCCCACCGTCTCGGTGGTAATGCCCTGCTACGACGAGGAGGCCAACCTGCGCCGGGGCGTCCTGGAGAGCGTCGCCCGCTTCGCCGAGGCGGCCGACTACTGCCGGGAGGTCCTGGTCGTGGACGACGGCAGCCGGGACGCCAGCGCCGACCTCGTCGCGGCCTTCGCCGCCACCCACCCGGAGTTCCGACTCCTGCGCGAGCCGCACCGGGGCAAGGCCGGCGCGATCCTGGCCGGCGCCTCCGCCGCGTCGGGCGACTACGTGCTCTTCTGCGACGTCGACCAGGCGACCCCTATCGACGAGCTTGCCAGCTTCCGCCCGTACATGCTGGCCGGCATCGACGTGCTCGTCGGCTCCCGGGCCGGCCGCCGGGAAGGGGCGCCGCTGGCCAGGCGACTGATGGCTCGGGGCTACATCCTCGTCCGCCGGCTCGTCCTGGACCTCGGGGGCATCGCCGACTCGCAGTGCGGCTTCAAGGCCTTCCGCCGGGAGGCGATCCAGCGCATCGCCCGGAGCCTCCAGGTGTACCGGCCGGGCACCCAGCAGGCCCGGGGCGCGACGGTCACGGCCGCCTTCGACGCCGAGCTGCTCTTCTTGGCACGCCGGCTAGGCTACAGCATGAAGGAAGTGCCGGTGCGCTGGCACCACGTCGGGACGAAGCGGGTGCACCCTCTGATCGAGTCGTGGCGGAGCCTCCGCGGACTGCTCCGGATCCGGCTGAACGCCGCGCGGGGAAGGTATCCCAGCCCGGGGAGGGGCGGAGACAGGTAACGCAGATGGAGAGGGTGCAGCCTGGCGACCTGGCCTGTGACGTCCTGGTAGTCGGCGGCGGGGGAGCCGGCCTGCGGGCCGCCCTGGCCGCCGTCGAGTCGGCGCCGGACCGCCGGGTCCTCCTCGCCACCAAGGGTCGGCTCGGACAGTCGGGCACGACGGCGCTCTCCTGCTCGGACCGGATGGCCTTCCACGCGACGCTCGCGCACACCGAGCCGGGCGGGCCCGACGCCTGGCGTCCCCACGCCGAGGACGTCTACCGAATCGGCGGCGCCGTCTCGGACTGGGACCTGGCCGAGATCCTCGCCCGGGAATCGGCGGCGGCCTTCGCCTACCTCGACGCGCTGGGCGTGCCGTTCGTGAAGCGCGAGGGGCGAGCCGACCAGTTCCTCACCGATGGGTCAGTGTACGCCCGGGCCTGCTACACCGGACCCTACACTGCCAACCACATCCACCAGGCGCTCCTCCGCAAGCTGGAGACGACCCCGGCCCGGGTGGTCGAGGAGTGTCTGGTCGCCGAGCTGGCCGTGGACGACGGCGGCCGGGTGGCTGGCGCCGTCGTCGTCGACGCCGAGGCGGGCCGACCCTTCGGCGTCCGGGCCGGCGCCGTCGTCCTGGCCACGGGCGGGGCGGGCGAGGCCTACGCGACGCACGTCTACCCGCCGGGCATGACCGGCGACGGCTACGCGCTGGGGCTCGGCGCCGGCTGCCCGCTCGTCAACCTCGAGTTCGTCCAGCTCGGGCTCTGCTCGGTCGAGACCAAGCTCGCCTGCTCGGGCAGCATGATGCGGGCGCTGCCCCGGTTCGTCGACGATCGGGGCGACGAGCTCCTTCTGGCCTACTTCTCGGACCCGACGACGGCCTACGACACGGTCTTCCTGAAGGGGGCAAGCTGGCCGGTTTCCTGCGAGCACGCCTCGTGGATCGTCGACCTCGCCGTGGCCCGCGCCCGCGCGGCCGGGCGGCGGGTCTACCTCGACTACTCGGCCAACCCCCGCGGGCTCGACCTCTCCCGCCTCGACCGGGCGGCGCTCGCTCGCTACGCCAACGTCGCCCGGTTCTACGAGACGCCCGAGGCCACGGTCAGCCCCCTGGCTCGGCTCCAGGCGATTAACCCGGCGTCGGTCCAGTGGCTGGCCAAGCGGGGGATCGACCTGGCCGCGGGCGACCGGGTCGAGATCGCCCCGGCGGCGCAGCACTTCCAGGGCGGCGTCAAGATAAGGCGGCGGGCGGACACGGCGGTGCCAGGGCTCTTCGCGGCGGGGGAGTGCGCCGGCGGGCAGCACGGCGCCAACCGTCCCGGCGGTCACTCGCTCCTGGATGGGCAGGTCTTCGGGAGAATCGCCGGCCAGGCCGCCGCCGAGTGGGCAGGCCGAGCGCGGACCGGCGGAGAGTCCGCCAGTCGGGCGCTGGCCGCAGCCGCGAGCCGGCTGGCCTCCCGGCTCGGGGCCGGCGGCGTGCCGGCGGGAGATGCCCGGCGCGAGGTCCAGAGCTGGATGGACCGGTCGGCCGGCGTCGTCCGGACCGCCGGTGCGCTCGGTCGGGCGCTGATGGAGGTCCGGCGACTCCGGGCCGAGGGCATCGCCGTGGACGAGCGCGGGCCGGCGTTCTCGCTGGAGACGCAGCACCTGGCGCAGGTGGCCGAGGCGCTGCTGGCGGCGGCGCTTCTGCGCCGGGAGAGCCGTGGGCCGCACCTCTTCTTCGGCAGAGAGGACGATCTGGCGCCGCTGCCTCGGGACGATGCCGCCTGCGGCCGGTGCGTCGTCGTCCGACAGGGCCCGGATGGGCTGCGGCTGACGCTCGAGGAGCCGGTCAGGCCGGGGGGCTAAGAAACTATCTCAGAATGCTGATCTGGTGGTATGTTATGTCTGGACATTAGCGACAGGAGGTCGGCGGTGCCCAGACGAAGGCGACGTGTTGGTCCATT
>Ga0315282_10013944_pt1 | contig 12036 bp, 7 predicted proteins | sample YL17G07_20_MG_FD_203693 | JGI IMG/M metagenome (GOLD analysis project Ga0315282, IMG submission 203693) | Sediment microbial communities from Yellowstone Lake, YNP, Wyoming, USA - YL17G07_20 | ecosystem: Environmental > Aquatic > Freshwater > Lake > Sediment | place: USA: Wyoming | collected... | reverse complement strand
TTTTTTGTCTTCTTTTCCAGCCGGTCCAGAAACTTATCCACCTGGCGAATGTACTCTTTATAATCAGAGATGGCGGTCGGCAAAATCTTATAAACTTTCTCATCATCAATATCCAGGTATTCATGAACGAGAATATTGCGCATTCCCGCCGAGCCCTTGATTTTATCTGCAAGCGCCCGGGTGATCAGCCCGATTTCTGCCGCCACGATAAATGAGGACACGTAATCCTCGGGGAGCCGCTAACCTGATTCAAGAACAACATGGGAGTTGATAGCTGCGCCGATGATTTCATTCCTCGGATTCAATTTCCCTAATTTTTTCGGCCAGGCGCTTGTCGCTGACGGGATAAGCCGTCTTAAGTTCGGGGGCGAAGAGGGAAACCTTAAATTCCTCGACCATCCAGCGGAATTCTTCGATCGCACAAAGCTCCTCTCTCGACGTTTGAAGCCGAGCGGCCGTATTTATTAGAGTGCGGCCAGCACTCCTCGAACGTAGCCGATGGATTCCGCCGCGCCCGGCAAGGGATCCTTTTCGTCCTTTTCATGCTCCAGGCTGACCGCGCCGGAGTAGCGCAGAGTGACCAGGGTTCTCAAAAATTTCGGAATGTCGATCACCCCGCGGCCGATTTCTATGGAAACACCTTCGGCCGTCGAGGCCGTGACATCCTTGATATGGACATCGAGGAGCCGGTCAAGACAGCGCTCGGCCGCTTGGGCCGGGTCAAGCCCGCTGCGCTGGGTATGACCTATATCGAGACACAATCCCATTCTTTTATCGAAGTTTTTGACCTTGTCACAGACGCTTTCGGGTGTCGGGTAGAGCTTATCCGTGGGGCCGTGATTGTGGATGGCGCACGAGATATTGTCTTCCCTCACACATTTCTGGACCAGCTCCAAAAGCTCGTGATTGGGGACTCCGATGATCATCTTCATCCCGGCCGTTTTCGCGTAGGCGAAGGCCTGCCGGACCTCCAACTCGGTCTTCATATAGATCACGCCGCCGGCATAGAGCTCGAGGCCCGCCGCTTTGACTTTCACTCTAACGGCCTGGATTTCTTCGGGCTTGCTTTCCAGCGGCAGATGCATGCTCTTGAAAGAGATTTTTCGCAGGCCGAGCCGTTTGGTCATGGCTAGAGTATCGTCCAGGCTGAAGGCCCGGAACGTATAAGAAGCCAGGCCGAGTTCGAATGGAATTTTGTCCGCGGGCAAAAGAAAATCGGAACGCGACGGCTGACCCGAATAGAGACGCGCCGAGAACGCCGCGGCCCCCAAGCTTGCGGTTTTAAAGAATGTTCTTCGCGAAGTTTTTTTCATGCCCTCTCCTTCGTCGCTCATCACGATAATAATTTATACACAGAATTCATGCGTTTTGCTATATTAATGTAAACGCATTGAATTACATGTCATCGCGAGGAGCGAAGCGACGTGGCGATCTCCTCAATAGATTCTTATTCTTAGAGATTGCCACGCTCCCTTCAGTCGCTTGCAATGACTATGCAACAATAATTTATGCGTTTATATTAAATTCTATCATGGAGAAGTCGAATATTTATCAAGGAGGGCAAAGACCGTGAACCTCGATCGCTTTAAAATTGCTATCGGCCCCTTATTTTTTCTATTCGTTTTGACCATCGCCTTGGTCCCACCTCCCCCGGCGGACAGCTCTCAATCATTTCTTCCCCTCAATGCTCTCTCCGCTCCAGAAAAGGCACAAGGCTGGATTCTTCTTTTCGACGGAAAAACATTCAACGGCTGGCGCGGCCTGGGCCGGGACCGGGTGCCGGAAGCCCACTGGACGATCGAGGCCGGCGCGATCAAAAAGATACCGAGCAAGAATGTCCCGCTTCAGAAAGACGGCCAGCCGCTCGAAGGAGGCGACCTCATGACGATCGACGAGTTCGAGGATTTCGAGCTCGTCTTCGAATGGAAGACGAGCCCGGCTGGAAACTCGGGAGTCAAATACAACGTCTCCGAGGAGATGTCTGTGGCCAAACCCCCAAAGTATGCCGCCCTGGGTTTCGAGTATCAGGTCCTGGACGACGACAAGCATCCAGATGCGAAAAACGGGCCGAAGAGGACGGCCGCGGCGCTCTATGACCTCGTCCCTCCTCAAAACAAGAAATTGCGGCCGGTCGGAGAATTTAATTCGGCCAAGATCGTTTTTGTCGGAAAACACGGCGAGCATTGGTTGAACGGGGAAAAAGTTTTGGAATTCGACCTGGGCTCGCCCCTCTTTGAAGAACTCCTGGCACAAAGCAAATACAAGGATATCCTCCATTTTGCCGATAAAAGGAAGGGTCACATCGTCCTGCAAGACCACACGGACGCGGTCTGGTACAGGAATATCAAGATCCGGCCGTTGAAAAAATAAAGCGTCGCCTCAGCGCCACAGAGGCGAGGGGTATTTCCCCGACCGGACCAATTTGCGAATCTCTTCCATAACCTGCGGTTTATCTTCTTTATAAGTGACGCCGAACCATTTCTCGCCGCAGTCAAGGACCCGGACCCTGGCCTGACCCGACTTCAGGAGTTTATTCACGGTCAGGGGAATGAAGAGCTCGGCTTTGAGTTCACGGATATTTTCTCTGACAAAAAGCTCGAACTCCTTTCTCAAGAATTCAAAAAAAGCCGGTGTGAAGCCCCAGAAGTTCATGGAGACCGTTTCTTGGCCGCTGAGGAATATTTCCCTGCCTTTCTCGTCTCTGAAGATAATGCCTTTGGTGGTTCTCTCAACGTCTAACCGCTCGACGATGCTTTTCAATATCCCCTCTTCATCCACTTCGCAGACGCCACGCGCCACCGACCCGTGTTCGGAAAGCGTGCTGCTGAGCTTATATCCGACCAGAGCGTACAGCACGTCATCATGGTCCGCCGTTTTCAGAAAATCCGCCATGATCTCGAAGGCCTGCCCTCCGTAGAAATCATCGGCGTTGATGGCCGCGAAAGGGCCTTCGACTTTGGGCTGCGCAACCAGCACGGCTTGGCATGTTCCCCAGGGTTTGATCCGCTCGGGAGGGAGGACCAATCCGGCCGGAATATCTTCGAGCTCCTGAAAAACGTAATCCAGATCGAGCTTGTCCTTCAAGCGGCTGACATAGACTTCTTTGAAATCCTTCTCGATCGTTCGACGAATGACGAAGACGACCTTTCCGAAACCCGCCCGGACCGCATCGAAGATCGAATAATCCACGATCGTCTCGTCCGATGGGCCGACTTTATCCATCTGTTTCAGCCCGCCGTAGCGATTGCCGATGCCCGCAGCAAGGATAACAAGAATCGGTTTCATATTTTCTGCCTTTTAGCGAAAAATATCATATTCAAGCGGAAATTTCCACACTAAAGGATTTGATCCTATATTGTCGCTAGAGCCTGTCATCGCGAGGAGTGAAGCGACGTGGCGATCTCCACAAAAGATTCTTATTTTGGAGATTGCCGCGCGCCCAGTGGGCGCTCGCAATGACTCGAACATCAACCGCTATTCACAAATATCCAATTTCTTTATTGAACCCGCGTCCGGCGAATGAGTCCTCCAACAACAAAATGGACGAATCCTGCGTATATATATATAGATAGATAGGCTTTATTCAAGGAAACTGTGCATGGCGACTCGAGATCGTTTCAAAATATTGAAAAATCGAATGGATTTGTCCCAGATCTCATATTTGACATCACGCAGGGGTCATGTTAATTTCATGATGGGAAAAAAAGATGAAATGCCCGTCCTGCCAGGCCGATAATCTTCCCGACAGCCGGTTCTGCCATCAATGCGCCACTCCCCTGCCCGCGGATATCGGCCAAACTCCGGCCTCCTTGACCAAGACCATGGTCACGCCCTTCGAAGACCTCGCCCGCGGATCATTGTTCGGCGGACGATACGAGGTGATCGAGGAACTCGGCAAGGGCGGCATGGGCAAGGTCTATAAGGTCTATGACCGGAAGATCAAGGAGATTGTCGCCCTCAAGCTCATCAAACCCGAGATCGGCCTCAACGAAAAAGCCGTCGAACGCTTTAAAAACGAGCTCAAATTCGCCCGCAAAATTTCCCATCGTCACGTCTGCCGCCTTTACGACCTGGGCGAATACGGGCTGGCCCATTTCATCACGATGGAATACGTCGAGGGCGAAGACCTCAAGAATTTCATCCGCCGGGCCGGAACCATCAACACGGCGAAAACCATCAGTCTCGCCAAGCAGGTTTGCGAGGGGCTGGCTGAAGCCCACCGCTTGGGTGTCGTCCACCGAGATCTGAAGCCTCAAAACGTCATGATCGACCGCGAGGGCAATGCCCGGATCATGGATTTCGGTCTCGCCCGCTTCCTGGATGTCGACGGCGTCACCGGCTCGGGAGTCATGCTCGGCACGCCCGAATACATGTCCCCCGAACAAGTCGACCTCAAAGAAGTCGACGCCCGCTCGGACCTCTATTCCTTGGGCGTGATCATGCATGAAATGGTCACGGGACGAGTTCCTTTCTCGGGCGAGACTCCGCTCAGCATCGCCATCAAGCACAAGAGCGAGAAGCCCCGCGATTCCCGTGAAATCAATCCCCTTGTCCCCGAATCTCTCGCTCGCCTGATCCTCAAATGTCTGGAAAAGGACCGCAGCCAGCGCTACCAGACGAGCGACGAGCTTCTCCAGGAGCTTCATCGGATAGAGCAGGGACTTCCGACGACCATCAAAGAAATTTCGAAAAGCGAGCCCCGCGGCTCCCGGGAAATTACGGTCAAATTCCAGCTTAAATATATTTTCATTCCGGCGCTGGCCTTGATCGTCTTGGCCGCGATCGTTATTTTTGCCTTAACCAAAAAAAGCGGCCGCGACAGCCAGAGAGTCCATTATCCCGCCGGCCCGGGCATGCCCACGGAGACGAGAAGAATCCCTCCCCCCCCGCAAGTGGATCTGCAAGGCAAGCCGTCCGGCAAGGTCGACGCTCCTGATTTTTGGACTAAAATGGGCGGTGAGATCCTGAAATATTTAAATTCCATGGACAAACAAGACGTCAAAGATTTGGAAAAATTCGCCGACAGTCTCAAAGGCATCCTCCCCGAAAAAGGCCCGTACGTGGAGGCTTGGAAAAGCTTCAGCGACAGGATCAATGAAAGAAAAAAAATGGGCGGAGCCGGAAAATCGCAGGCGGCCAAGCCGTCCGGTCCCGAAGTCCAGGGTGATATGCAAAAGCTTCTGGCTCTCGTCTCCGAGCGCCAATCCGCGCAGAAAGCGAAAGATTCGATGACAGCCGCCAAGGTCCAGGCCCAACGAACAAAGAACCTTGATAAAAACCTTCTCTTCCGCCTGGCCAGCTATGAGGAGACCAATGCCGACGACGCCTTCGCCAAGAATGATCACTCCGGTTCAAAAGCTCTCTACCAAATCCTCGAGAAGATCTATGCCCTCTGCCCTCAGGGCGGCACTGAAAAGGACTGCGTCGAGAAGTTGGAGCAATTCGTTGCGGACCTCAAAAAAGAAGCCGAGGAGAAGGGCGCCACGGCCTCCGACCAATGGCTTTACGAATACGCCCGCGAGATAGAAAACCAGGCCCGGGCTTTTTCTGAAAAACGGGACTGGGAAAATTCGGGCGGAGCCTATATGCGGGCCGCTTTTCTCTACGAAAAGCTCAAAGAAGCGTCCTCTTCCAAAAAATAAAACTGCGACGACTTATTTTTTTATCCGAATCGGGTACGGAGGCCGCTGGAACTTCTTCGGCGGATTTTTCCTGAGCTCGTCCATCACGACCTGGATCGCCTTTTCGAGCTGGGGGTCGTGTCCGGCGATGACGTCGGCCGGATTCATCTCAACTTCGATATCAGGCGGAACGCCGACGTTCTCCACGACCCAGCCCTCCTCAGTCCAGATGGCCAGGTTGGGAGCGGTCACGGAACCGCCGTCCATAAGAACCGGGAAGCCGAGCATCCCAACAAGACCGCCCCAAGTCCGTTTCCCGATAAGCGGACCGAGCTTGAACTTGCGGAACATCCAGGGCAAAAGGTCTCCCCCCGATCCGGCCGTCTCATCGATGAGCATGACCTTTGGACCGTCAATCGAGGCACTCGGCGATTTCAGGTCTGCGCCGTAGCGCATGGCCCAGTAGCTGACGAAGGGCTTGCGCAGATGGTCGATGTAATAATCCGCCAACGAGCCTCCGCCGTTGAACCGCTCATCGACGATAATCGCCTCCCTGTCGGCCTGGGGATAGAAATATCGTTTGAAATACAAGAAGCCGAGCGTGGACGTATTCGGCACATAAACATAAGCCACTCGGCCTCCCGTCGCCTTCTCGACTATTTTGAGATTGCCTTCCACCCAGTCGCGGTTGCGCAGGTTGTATTCGTTGGCGATGGGCACGACTGGGACGGTCCGCGAACCCGTCCCGTCCGCGTTCGGACCGACGGTGATTTCCACGAGCTTGCCGGCCGTGTTCTCGAACATCGCATAGAGATTGGCGGGCGGACGGATGTCCTTGCCGCTCACGGCCAGCAGGTAGTCGCCGCTTTTGACGTCGACGCCCGGCTCGGTGAGAGGCGAGCGGAGCTCCGGGTTCCAGTTCAATCCGCCGTAAACTTTTTTGAATCTATAGCGGCCGTTCTCGATGGAATAATCAGCTCCTAAAAGCCCTCCGGGAACGGACTTGATCTCGAACGGCGAATCCCCTCCCCCGACGCGGTGATGTCCGACGGCCAGCTCGGAGCACATCCATTGGATGACACGGTTGAGGTCGTTACGGCAGGCCAGGTGCGGCAGGAAGACTTCATATTTTTTCTTCATGGCCGGCCAGTCGGCGCCGTGCATGTTCGTCGCGTAGAAAAAATCGCGGTTGATGCGCCAGGCTTCATCGAAAATCTGTTTCCATTCAGCGACCGGATTGATGCGGACTTCGATGGCCTCGACGTTGAGCCTGCCCTGGCCCGCTTGAGGCTTGGGAGCGAGCGCGGTGATAAAAAAGTTTTGTCCGGAGGAATAGAGGATCTTTTTCTTGTCTGCCGAAAACTCGAACCCTGAAACGCCGCTCAGGATGACCTCGTCCTTGCGGGCCTTGAAATCATATTTATGGAGCGAGGCGCCTCCTCCCTGCCCGGAAGCTGCCGCCGATCCGATATCCGGAAGATTTTCCAAATAATAAATCTGGCCCGTCTCTCCTGCCAAAAGATTCCTGTAACTTCCCGCCGGAACCGGAAGCGTCACGAGGCGGTGATCGAGGCCGTCAAAATCGATTTTCACGGCAGCGGCCGGCTTTGGGGCGGCCTCTTTAGGTTTTTCTTCTTTCGCCTGTTCGGGTTTGTCGCTCTTGACCGCTGCTTTTAACGGAGCGCCTTTGTCCTCGCCAGTTTTTTCTCCGGCAGGCTTTTCCTGTGTTCCCTTTTCCTCATCGCTCTCCTTGACTAGTAGATTCGGCGCATCCTTCGTCAGGGCGACGACATAGATCGAATAGGTCAGGCGCATATCGGCCGAGGACAAGTCGAACCACTGCTTCACCGGGCCGGCATCCGTGGAGGCGAAGAAATAAAGGTACTTGCCGTTGGCATCGAAAACGGGCTCGGCCACATCGCTCAGCCCGTCGGTGATCGGATAAGATTTATCCTGCTCGATCGAATAAACAAGGACTTTCTGAATGTACGTCGCTGAATTCAGCGTATAAACGAGCCAGGCGGAATCCGGCGACCACACGGAATAGACGCTCCTTCCGCGGCGGGGTCCGTACAAATATTCGGAAGCGATTTTTTTCGAAATTCCCGTTTTCAGGTCGATCCAGTAATGGCTCGAGGAATTATCCGCGTACGAGATTTTTTGGCTGTCCGGCGACCATTCCAGAGAATCATAGAAGCCAGCGCCGGTGAGCTTAAATTTTTTCGTTTCCCCCTTGCCGTCCTGACTGCAAAGATAGAGCTCATATTCACCCGATGCGTCGGAAAAGTAGGCAATCGATTTGCCGTCGGGGGACCAGACAGGAGAGCGCTCGTGGACGCCCGGCGTGTTCGCAATATTGCGCGGATCTCCCTTTTCAGCGGGCGCGGTGACGATTTCGCCGCGGAATTCAAACACGGCCCTGGCTCCGGAGGGAGAAATCGATGCGCCCCGGATCCAGCGCGCTCCCTTCGCATATCGCTCGCGGAGCTCATTGAGATCGGCCGTAACGCCGATCACAAGCTTCGTGCTTTTATTGGATTGGGGATCAAAAATATGGAGCCGGCCGGCCTGTTCATAGATGATCTTCCCGCCGCCGGCCGAAGCGTTCAAGATCGGATAATCCGCGTGGTTCGTCAGCTGCTTCACTTCTTTGGTCTTCGTCTCGTACGAGAACAGGTTGAATTCGCCGTTGCGGTCCGAACGGAAATAAATTTTATCGCCGATCCACATCGGCCCTGGATCATTCGACCGGCCTTCGGGTTGGGGGATCTTTTCGATCGAATAATCGCTCGTTTTAAAAATCCAGATGACCGAGTTCATTCCTCCGCGGTAGTTCTTCCATTGAGTAAAAGCGTCATAGAGAGGGTTGTAGGCCAGGCGTGATCCATCCGGCGAATAGACGCCGCGGAAAGCGTAAGGGATTTTGAGCTGCTCGGGAAATCCGCCTTCGACGGGCACGGTGAAAAGTTGAGAATAACGATTTGAATAGGTATTGCGGCCGGACGTGAACAGCACAGCCTTGCCGTCCGGAGTGAAGACCTGGACGAGGTCCGGGCCCGGATGCCAGGTCAGGCGCTTGGGAACACCTCCGGCGACAGGAACGATGAAAACATCGGTATTCCCGTCATACTGAGCGCTGAAAGCGATCTGGCTCCCGTCGGGAGAAAAAGCAGGATAGGTCTCTATCCCGAGGTCGGTCGTTAAACGCCGCACGTTTGTGCCGTCGAGGCCGGCGACCCAGAGGTCGTTGGCATAGACGAAGGCGATGTGCGTCTTGCTGATCGCCGGCTGCGTCAAAAGCAGAGTGTCTTTGACGTCGATGGCCTGGAGGAGGGTCAACAGTCCCAGGAAGATTACGATGAAAAAGAATAGTTTCAAACCATTGGGCTTGTTCATAAAAACCTCCTTGTCAATTCATCAGAGATGACTTCGAAAACCCGATAGAAAAACTTATAACACATCCCATTCGCGGAATCAAACCACGATTCATTTGGCCATCAAAGAATTAGGTGCGGGACCTGTCACCGATCAGCCCCAGAGTTCTCGCTCCTCACCCACCTTCGGGGGGTCCCATCCGCTTCAAACTCTGGGGCGCCCCGATCGGCGCCACCCGATCTCTTTAAATATATGCAAAAATATTCGATTCGCGGCTGGCCGCAATCCTTTTTAACTACGATATTGGAGAAAAATGCACCGCGGCTTTAAAAGCTGACACTCAATCGAAGATCTTTTCAAGCGCTTGATACTTCGAGTGAACCTTCTCCACGCCCTTCTCCAGGCCGTCATGGTCGTGGGCCTTGCCTGCCGCTTCAAGCTCCTTCACCGCATCGAAAAGTTCCGAAGCGGCCTTCTTAAAAGGCTCGGTTTTTGCCTGGAGTCTGGCGGGGAGAGAGATTTTGATGATCGCTTCGGCCTTGGTTAAAAGGTCAGAGGTGGATGTCCGGATTTTGTCATATTCCTTGTCGGGCGCGTATTTATGATAGACGACATAGAGGGACTGGTGAAATTCATCGACTTCTTTAAGCAAGGGCCGGATCGCCCGAACCAAAGCTTCATACTTGGCATGGAGAGCTTCTGCGGCGTTCAAAAGGATTTGGTCGTCCTTGCCGGAAGCGGCGGCGTTATAATCGTCTACGGCCTTTTTAAAAGCAGCCAGGCCTTCTTTCCACTTGGCTTCCTTTTCCCTCAGGATGCCGGGCAACTTGGCATTATAGATTGGCGCGGCCAGCTTATTGATCTCGGCCACATATCTTCTCAAGGCCGCATAATCCTTTTCAGGATAGGCTGCGTGCCAGATAGGATAGATGATCTCATGAAAAGCGATCAGCTCGGGCACTTCGCTCTTGGTTTCACCGGAGCCGGCCATTTCCTGGGCTTGAGCGATGAGACCGAAGCAGAAAAGACAGAGAAGAAAACATAAAATGATCGTGATTCTTTTTGTCATAAAGACCTCCCAATTTTTTTATTAGCTCATATAGTGCTTTGTATTTCCATCAAGACAGCCAAGTGTTCCTTGAGGCCGGTCCGTTGCCTCAGGACAGCATTTTCTCGAAAAAGTCGTTCCCCTTATCATCGACAAGGATGATGGCCGGAAAATCTTTGACGGTGATCATCCAGATCGCCTCCATTCCGAGCTCGGGATACTCGAGCGTTTCCACTTTGGTGATGCACTCTTTTCCCAGCCGAGCCGCGGGGCCGCCGATAGAGCTAAGGTAGAACCCGCCGTATTTTTTACAGGACTCCGTCACGCTCTTCGAGCGGTTGCCCTTGGCCAGCATGACGAGAGCGCCTCCCATTTTCTGAAAAAGAGGGACATAAAGGTCCATCCTGCCGGCCGTGGTCGGGCCGAACGAGCCGGAAGCGTATCCCGGAGGGGTTTTGGCCGGGCCGGCATAGTAAATGATGTGGTCTTTAAAATACCGGGGTAGGTCTTCGCCCCTCTCAACTCGCTCCTTCAGTTTGGCATGGGCGATATCCCGAGCGACGACGATCTTGCCGGTCAGCGACAGCCGGGTCGCGACCGGATATTGGCTCAAGGTGGCGCGGATCTCACTCATGGGCTTATTGAGATCGATGGCCACGGCCTTGGTTTCTATTTTCACGGATTGGGGCAGATATTTGGACGGATGCGTCTCGAGTTTCTCGAGAAAGATCCCCTCGCGGGTTATCTTGGCCTTGATATTCCGGTCGGCGTTACAGCTGACACCCATGCCCATGGGACAGGATGCCCCGTGACGAGGCAGCCGGATGACTCGGACGTCCAGGCAAAAATATTTGCCTCCGAATCCGGCCCCAAGCCCGAGCTTGCGGGAAGCCTCGAGCAATTGGCCCTCGAGCTCGAGGTCCCGGAAAGCGCGCCCGGAAGGACTCCCTTTCGTCGGGAGATTGTCCAGATAGCGGGCCGAGGCGAGCTTGACGGTCTTCAGAGTCTGCTCCGCTGAGGTGCCGCCCACCACGACGGCCAAATGATAAGGCGGACAGGCCGCCGTCCCGATGGTCTTCATCTTCCCCACCAGAAAGCTGAGAAATGTGTCGGGGTTGAGCGTCGCTTTAGTCTCTTGAAAGAGGAATGTCTTGTTCGCCGATCCTCCGCCTTTAGCGATAAAAAGAAAACTGTATTCGTCTCCGTCCGTGGCCGAGAGTTCTATCTGGGCCGGCAGATTCGTCCCCGTGTTCTTTTCATCGTACATTGTCAAGGCGGCGTTTTGCGAATAGCGGAAGTTATTTTTGGTGTAGGCGTTGAAGACGCCCTTGGCCAAAGCTTCTTCGTCCCGGCCTCCTGTCCAGATCTGTTGTCCCTTCTTGCCGATGATGACGGCCGTTCCCGTATCCTGGCACATCGGAAATTCCCCTGCGGCCGAGATGACGGCGTTCTGGAGAAGCTCGAGCGCTATGTATTTATCGTTATCCGAGCTCTCCGGATCTTCCAGAATCTCTTTGAGCTGCCGGAGATGCGACTCTCGGAGAAGGAAGGAGACATCCCGGAATGCTTGTTCAGCGAGCAGGGTCAGCCCTTCCGGAGCGACCTTGACGATCTCGCGGCCTTCAAAGAAGGCGCGGGAGACGTGGTCCTTGGTCAAGGAACGATACTCGGTTGTATCCTTCCCCAGCGGAAACATCATTTCATAAATAAATTCGGCCATGATGACAGAACCTCCTTTTTAAAATTCTTATGTCCTCGACGCTTGAGGGTATGAAAACGAAAATGAGAAGGGGCATCTTGCCCGGAAAGCGTCTTCAATCGAATGACGTAATACTATAGATTCTTTGAAATTGCCTGTCAAGAGACTGTCCGCCTGACCGTATATCACTTTTCAAGGGGGACACGATCCGGAAAATTCGGGACATAACCCTTTTCTCTCGAAAAGGGATTGTGTCCCATGAATTTTCCGGTCATGTCCCCGAAAAGTGATAT
>Ga0315282_10013943_pt1 | contig 12036 bp, 15 predicted proteins | sample YL17G07_20_MG_FD_203693 | JGI IMG/M metagenome (GOLD analysis project Ga0315282, IMG submission 203693) | Sediment microbial communities from Yellowstone Lake, YNP, Wyoming, USA - YL17G07_20 | ecosystem: Environmental > Aquatic > Freshwater > Lake > Sediment | place: USA: Wyoming | collected... | reverse complement strand
TTTCATAGAGACTCACGCGGCCTCGGCAAAGGGTCTGGAGTCCGTCTTTCGGAACGAACCGAAGGCTTCGGGCCTGCGTCTTGAAGATGACGGCACGAATCTGGCTCGAATCGTCCTTTAGCGTAAAGTAGACATGCCCGGAAGGAGGGATACGGAGATTGGAGATCTCACCTTCGACCCAGAGGTCAGGAAAGTGGTCTTCCAGGAGGTCTCTGATCTCCCGGGTAAGCTCGGAGACCGTGAGAACATAAGGAAATGAACGATCCATCGATTCATCCGATTTACTGGACGTATGTTTCATAGGTTGTGCCTGAGGACATGCTTACTATAACAGAAAGAAGTGCACGTGTGAAGGTTCTATGATGGCTTAGCAGGCATCTCTCTTCCTGTGGTAGAAATTCGTACGGGTCTCTCGCCACCTGATGACCACCGGGACGAGGCAGACGGGCCAGCGAGAAAGACTTGGACCTGCCTACGCGAAGCCCCGCCTCCAGAAGCCTTGCGGAGGGCGGGCGCTTCGGCGAAGGCAGGGCGGAACATTTCTTGGTTCTGCTTCTCACGTTCCATGGTTTGAAAGCATCATTTTTAGCACCCTGAAGGTCACCCCTAATCTTCCAGTCAACCCGCAATTCAAGGGTTTTCGAGGTCTGGGCCGTCTGCTTCTGCAAAGCTCACCCGCCCATCACAGTCTTTGGGGATGCTTCTGAGGGCTTACCCGTTGATTTGACTATTGTTAGATTAGATTATAAAATTCCCATAGTTTATGGTTCAGGTTCGAATCTTGAAAGACCTCCCTCTGGATCAACTCAAGAAGATTGCCATCGAGATCTTTCTCCGGGCCGTGTCCTCGGTCAATCCCTCCAAGCGACTCAGAGAGATTATCACCGTTGAACAAGATACACTTCGAGTTAAGATTGGCGATCGCTCTGAAGATCTCTTCCACCTGAGGGCTTTCAAGAACATCTTCTTAATTGGGACGGGAAAGGCTTCTGCCTCCATGGCTCAAGCCATGGAGGACCTGCTGGCTGGACGAATTTCCTCAGGGGTGATTACGACCAAGCTGGGTCACCGTCTCCCGTTGAAAAGGACGGACCTCATCGAAGCCGGCCATCCCATTCCAGACCGGAACGGCCTTGAAGGTGCCCATCGTATCCGGAGCCTTCTGAAGGATTCAGGGCCAGAGGATCTGGTTCTCGTCGTCCTTTCCGGTGGAGGGTCAGCCCTTCTTCCACTCCCTGTTGAGGGGATCACTCTCGAAGAGAAACAAGAGGTGACCCAGTTATTGCTCGACTGCGGGGCTGACATCAAGGAGATTAATACCGTCCGGAAACATATCTCGCAAATCAAAGGAGGTTGGCTCGCAAGATGGGCTTACCCTTCAACCGTTCTTGTCTTTATCCTGTCCGATGTTGTGGGTGATCCACTCGACGTCATCGGTTCTGGTCCAACCGTTCCTGATCCCTCAACCTTTGAGGATGCGTGGGAGATTTTGAGAAAATATAATCTGATTCGGGAAGTGGCCCCTTCCATTCAGAAGCACCTTCAACTTGGCCGTGAAGGAAGAGTGCAAGAAACGCCAAAGCCAGGAGAATCAGCCTTTGAAAAAGTTCACAACATCTTGATTGGTAGCAATATCCTGGCCCTCCGAGCTGCTCAACAGGAAGCCTCATCTCAGGGATTTCACACCCTCATTCTCTCTTCCTCCATCGTAGGTGAGACGAGAGAGGCCGCCCGCTTCCACGCGGCGATTGCAAAAGAAGTGATGACCAGTGGAAATCCAATCCCTAAGCCTGCCTGCATCATTTCCGGAGGGGAGACGACCGTGACCCTTCGAGGCCGGGGACGCGGCGGACGGAATCAGGAATTAGCTCTCGCTGGGGCACTGGAAATCCAGGGGCTCGAGACGGTGGTGCTTTTGAGTGGCGGGACGGACGGGACCGATGGTCCGACAGATGCTGCAGGGGCCGTTGCTGATCACACGACGGTGAAGAGAGCACTCGCCATGGGCCTCCACCCCAAAGCCCATCTGGAAGAAAATGACGCCTATCCTTTTTTCGAAAAATTGGGAGACTTACTCATCACAGGACCGACTCAGACCAATGTGATGGATGTCCGCATTCTTCTTATCCTCTAATCAGCGGGCAAGTCGGCTGGATCCCCCGCCTTCCTGCTGCAGGGGCGGGGAGGAAAGCCGACCTTGTAATCATATCTACATTACCCGGAAGCCCCGCCCTGTGGGCGAGGAGCTTTCCATCGGAGAGAACCTCATGTATGAACTGACTGTCCTTTCTCATTTTTCAGGGGCTCACCGGCTGCGTTCTTTGCACGGTCGATGCGAAGGCCTCCATGGTCACAACTGGAAGATTGAGGTCTGCGTCACTTCCGGTCGTCTTGGGAAAGAAGGGGTGGTGATCGACTTCAAAATCCTGAAACAGAAGTTGGCTCAGGTCCTGGGAGAACTCGATCATGCCTATCTGAATGATCTTTCTTATTTCGCCAAGAGGGAGCCGTCCTCAGAAAATATTGCCAAGTTCATTTATGAAAGATTAAGGACCGAGTTGAAAGGACAACCGGCAAGGATCAAGAACGTGACAGCCTGGGAATCCGAAACGGCTTGCGCGACGTATCTCGGGAGCAAAAGATGAGGGATATTCAAACGGAAAGGGATCAGCGAAAAATCGAGATCAACAAGGTGGGGGTCAAGAATATCCGTTACCCTATTACCGTCTTGGACAAAGCCAAAGGGGTGCAGCACACCGTGGGCAGTATCAACATGTATGTGGATCTTCCTCATCGGTTTAAAGGAACCCACATGAGCCGGTTCATAGAGATCCTCAATAAGTACCGAGGGGAGATCGATATCAAGAATTTCTCCCGAATCCTCCAGGAGATGAAGGAGAAACTCAAGGCGAAGACGGCTCATCTGGAAGTAGAATTCCCCTATTTCGTTGAGAAAGAGGCGCCTGTATCGAAAGCGAAGAGCCTGATGGAGTATACCTGCCGATTCTGCGGCTCGAATACCCATGGCGATTTCGAAGATTTCTACGTGGGGATCCTCGTCCCCATCACCACGGTCTGTCCCTGCTCAAAGGAGATCAGTGAATTTGGCGCCCATAACCAGAGATCCATCGTCACCGTCAACCTGCGCTTCAAAAGATTCATTTGGATTGAAGACATCATCCAGATCATCGAGAAGTGTGCCTCGTGCGATCTGTATGCGATTCTAAAAAGGCCGGATGAAAAATTCGTGACGGAGAGGGCTTACGAGAAACCGATGTTTGTCGAGGACGTGGTGAGAGAGATCGCTAAGCGCCTTTCCAAAGACCCCAACATAACCTGGTTCACGGTAGAGTCAGAGAACTTTGAATCCATTCACAACCACAGCGCTTATGCTTTTGTAGAAAGAAAGCCCGAGGGACGACACCGGAAGGGTCGTGGAAGGTGAGGTCTACTTCTTCCTGCCAATCCGTGCCTTTGCAAGATCCCAACAGTAGTCGTAGAGATGGAGTCCCTTGCTAGCAGCAATCATCTCGCCATCTTCGACTCCCACCTCTTTCGCCATATACTCCTTGAGCAATTGAATCCCTGCAAGATTGGAAGGGAATCCAGCCCACAAATCCCACGAACGAAAATACAGCATGAAGTGGAGTTTCCCATAGCGAATCCGCGTATCGATCCCACGCAGGCAGGGAGGGTCGTCAAGGGCAAGAGACTTGGCGCTCCCAACAGCCATGTAGGCCTGGTTCGTATGATGACCGTCTTCTTTGTACATACGGATGACCTCTTGGATCTGCGGCTCTAAATCCTCCCCGTAGGTGTAGGTTTCATTTGGGGACTTGATCGAGGTGATCAGCTTTTCGAGATACTGCTCCACATAGTCCATGGACGTCGGGGGCGGGACGCCCACTCCCGGTGGGATGTCTGGGATCAGAGGTCTTGTCCCTGGGTGGAGGATGTGGATGACGATATAGTCGTATTCGAGCCTCTGGTGACCGACAAAGCTCCCTCGCTCGATCGTGTATTCATGGCCCTTCTCAAAAAGATTGTAAACACATTGGAACCACGCGTCCGGCAGATCCCTGGCCTGAATGAACTCAATCTTCACGCCTCTCCCCCTGTCTTTTCTTGGCGAAGTTGAGAAATAGACTAACTCAGCCAAAGAGAGATTGTCAACACGAGTAATCTACGGAACGTCAGATTGGATGGAGGACTCTTCAGGCGGGCTCGTTTGATTCGAACATGAGCTCAATTCCGTGGAGCAATTGAGACTTTGTAAAGGGTTTGGTCAGATAGTAATCGGCTCCGAGCTGGTATTCTTCGAAAAGATCGGGGACCTCTTTCTTCGTCGTGAGCATAATGACAGGGATGTCTCTCGTTTTCGGATTCGACTTCACCCGCTTGAGCACTTCAATTCCTGTCTTATGGGGCATCAAAATATCGCAGATCAAGAGATCGAAATTGTCCTCGACCAATTGCTCAAGCGCGTGCCGTCCATCTTCAGCCTCTGCAACATAGTACCCCTTCTTTGCTAAGTGCGTTTTGATTAATTTACGGATCACTTCTTCATTATCGGCAACCAGTACCTTCTTTTTCATATCTACGCCCTTTCTTGCAACACCTTTTAAAGGAAACTCCCCGCGCACAGCACGGGGAGTTTCCCGGCAATGATTCACTATTCATATTGTGCCCCTTGACCCCGCCCAGATGGCGGGGCTTGCGGGGCACGCTCCGGTCAAGAAGATAGACTTCAGACAAAGGCTATTTCAAGCAATATATGTACCAATGGAGTGGTGTTGAGATGCAAGATTAACAAGATATATCTAAGCAGTTGAAAACTCGTGTTTTTGGAAAATCAGAGGGTTCTGACCATCCATGTGATTAAGTCCGTAAAGGGCCCAAAATTACCCTTTTCCTAACATTTTTGCACACCACCCTTTCTAGTCTACTAATGGTTTTTAATCGGGATGCTACCTGTTTCCATTGGAGTGTGAATGTCTGGACATTTCAGGTGAAATCTTGTATTTTAAGAATTAATCGGGGAGTAGCGCAGCTTGGTAGCGCGCTTGGTTCGGGACCAAGAGGCCGGGAGTTCAAATCTCCTCTCCCCGACCATCTTTATTAAGAACCTCACGCACTTGCAAGTGGCGGGGAGTCTAACTGCGGCAGATTTGTGACATAACCATGCACTTCGTCTTCAATCTTCCTGTTTTGTTCCTTGATAAACTCGCTCTGTTTTTCTGACGCCTGTTTCAAATCAGAATCGTTCACGATGTTGTAACGGTCAAAGACACTTCTCGTCTTGTGGCCTGAGATCGTCATGGCCACGCGCTCGGGAATGTCTGAATGGATCATGTTCCTGACCGCCGTTCTCCGAAAATCGTGAAAGAGTCTGTCGGGGAGCTCTGCCCTCTCGCAAGCCGCGTTCCACGCCTTCTCAAACTTGACGATCGGCCTCCCGTTGTGGTGAAAGACAAAGGGACAGGTTTCAAACCAGTGTTGAGTTTATCTTTTTTACTTTTCCTTTTCCTCTTCATCTTGCCCTCCACACGACGCCCTGAGTTACTTCTTCTCTTCGTTATTCAAATAGTCTTCAATAGCACGCCGGACCAGCTCGCTGACTGATACGTCTTTTTTCTGTCCCAGTTTCTTGAGCTTTCGGAGTTGTTCTTCAGGTAAGTAGATGTTCGTCCGTCTTGGCATTGGGGGTTCCTCCCTTATCTGTTGCGACTATTATACACCATTATTGAGATTAAGGTCAATCAGTTTCGTGATAGAAGAGTTATCAGGGAAGAGTTATCAGGGAAGAGTGATTAATCTGTCATAAAGAGGAATAATTCGGCGGATCCTTTGGAGCGACCTTTGGGTCAGCGAGTACACCTACGAGCACTCAGTCTAAGATAGCCCTGATGATTAGCGATTGGCGAGAGAAACGTGGATAACAAAAAAGCAGGACTATTTTGGCCCTGCTCTTTACTGAATACGAGGGTACATTCTCCTTCTGATTCCTTCCTACAGTTGTATTCCCTGCATATCAATCAGGACTTTGATTGCAGCACATAGAGGTTCCCCTTCTTCTGGGACTCCACCTCCTTCCATGCAGGAGTTGTGGCACAATCCCCGCATCTGCGACAGGGAAAGCTGGTGACAGCCTAGCTATGTCGATTTCTGTTAGTAGTATCCACCGTAACTAGCGAGCCCGGCAAAATAAGCGGCATAGCCATTATATATTTGCGCAGTCAAAGCATAATCGATGGCATAAGTGGTATAATCATAGCCTAGATAGCATGCATACAAATATGCATATGCATTGTATGTATATGCATAATCATAGTAAGCGTAGACATAGGCATAGTAAGCATTGGTGGTGCCAAGGGAAATATAGCCATCATAACAGTACTCATAGGCATTTTGCGCGTATGTAGCTGCATCATACATATTTTCATATGCATAATACAGATAGGGGGAAGCATCATACCCGTTCGATAGATAATATAAGCCGTATTCGCCATACAGCTGAGCAGTCGCCGCAGAGATGTGACTGGTAAACAGATAATAGCTCCCAGTTCCAAGATTTCCGGCGTTCGCGATATTTACACCGCCACACAGGACCACCAAGGTAACAATCACCAGGGTTTTCAACAAACTCTTCTTAGTTTTTACTGACATAGCATTTCCCTCCTGTCTCAAAGATTCTTCTTTCAGTGAATTTCACCCTTTCCGACACAAACACAATGGCCTATGCCCTCAGCCCGCAAAAATCGAAAAAACCCTCCTTCCTCTCATGTAAGCTGTCTTAGTTGTCACTACCCACCGCAGTTGCCATCCGAAAACTCCAGCAAGATATATCTGCCTTCGGACCCACGCTTTCGCCTTGTGACAACACGGGAATGCTTTAAAAACCCCTCGGTAAGAGTATTCATATATTGTGTGAGTGCCACTCACTCCTGCATCGCCTCAATTAATGAGGAGGTGGCAATGATTCAATATCCGGCAGTTTCGGGATAGAATTTAAAAATTCCTGGTACTCGGCATCATTCAACACTGCTTTGAGGTTCTCTCTCAACTCATTGTCGCTCTCCTCCATGACTTGCCTCATAGTTTCCGGGTTAGGGGGAGGACCGCTTGGAAGTTTTGCACGCAAGGTATCCGCATGCTGTTTAAATATCTCTTCCACTTTGCTGCGCTTTTTTTTAGGAAGTTTTTGAATCCATGCAGTTGGGTCCGTCCCCATCGGTGGTCTCATGAACGGAACTTTACTTTCAGGAGTGACAGAGCTGATGGGAGGCTTCTGAGGACGGGATATCGCGCTCTTATTCTCTAGGCGGGCGAGACTTTCCATGATGGTGTGAAGGCTTTGGCTGATTTCATTCAGATCTTGCGGCAACGCCGATTGACCCGAAGCGGGCGAAGAGCCTTGTTTCTGTATAGCAAGCGTGCTCTCTATTTTGTTCAAACGACTTTCAATGAGTTGTGTTTGTGTGGAAAGAGATTTCTGAAAGGCTTCCAAATGTCCCGCGCTGCTCGGGATCAAAAACCTGATTCCGATCAGAACAGCGGCAGTAGTCAGGACACTTTGAGTAACAATTAATTTCCAGTTCACATTCCCTCCGTTAGGGACTGTTAATTGCTACAAATAAACCAAGCTTGATAGAAATCTACACCAGTTCACAGAACATGTCAACCGTAAACTTCGGGAAGAAAGTGTTGTTTTCAAACTGTCTCTGAGGTAAAATGACAACCTACACAATTCTTGGGGACTGACTGTGACAGATTTGTGACACAACCTTGTCAAAAAGGGTAAAAAAGGCTGAAATAGGGTGAAGGAGAATAAAATTGTTTTTCCTTTAGATTTCAAACACTTTACGGGAAACCAGACTCGAATCAACGGGTTACCAAAAACCTCTTGTTTTGAGTTCAAATCTCCTCTCCCCTACCATCTTCTATCACGAAATCAGGCGGTTGCAAGAGAGGCATTTTGACCCTCTTTCGCATTTCGGTCTGTTGTTTCCATTTTGTTTCGACGGGCCAAGCTAACATTACATAATCCATTCAGAATTTCTACGGTCCTTTTCGCATACTCCTCTGATAGGTGGGCGTACTGTTGCGTCATTTCTTCAGAGGCATGGGCCAAATAGTTCTTTACCATCGTTGTGTCTGCGCCTTTATCAGTTAAGAGACTGATGCAGGTATGGCGTAATGTATGGAAGACAATTTTGTCTTGACGAGTCTCACCTTGTTTGATCTCTACTTCCTTTAAGGCTATCTCAAATGAACGCTTGATGTCCTTGAATGCCTTTCCTTGTTTGTTTCGAAAAACGTATTCACCCTTGACGGGTAGTCTGTGAAACAGGTTAATCATGTCCGCATTTAAGACGATCGTTCGTGGTTTTCCTGTCTTTTCTTCGGTCAGCCTGATTACTCCTCGCTCCAGAGCAATGTTACTCCATTTCAAAGTCAGGATGTCTCCCCTGCGAAGTCTAGTATACACAGCAGTGATAACCATTGGTTTGAGATAAGGCGGGGGCAAAAGCACAGGGAATGTTGATGAGATCATGGCGCCTTTTCGCTTATGGAAACCGGGGATGACTTCTGCCGAACTGGCTAACCGTGCCATTCAGGAGGAGGCCTTTGTCCGGGGGAAGGCAAAGCGTATCAAGGACATGGTCATGAGCAATTTGGGCCAAGATTTGTTGGTAATGGCGGGCGGGCTCCGGCACGCAGGGTGAGCAGAGGAAACTTCAGAGACTGTGCCCGCCGAGAAGAGTGATGGTTCCTGCGTCTCCGTCGACACGCAGCAGAGTGTCTGTTTCGAGCAGCTGCATCGCCTGAACGTCTATCCGGTCGACCAGGGGAATCTCGACGTCGTAAAGACGATTCGCGAGGATCAGCGCGGTCACTATGATGGGCTCCGTTTCGATGTTCACGATCGCCGCGGGGCCGTTGGCCTGGCGTATCGTTTCCAGCAGCCACGCAGAGCCGGTCGTTGAGCCCTTTCCGAAGGCAAAGACAAGCACTTTACCCTTCATCGTCTCGTCCAGAAGGTCGGAACGTACATCGATGATCTTCCCTGTTCCCGGGTCTACGCCATGGGCGAACATGAATGGGCGAGTGCTGACGAGCGCGAAGCCGTCGGCTCTCCCCGGCATGACGCCGCGTCCCTGGATCACGTTCCGCCCTCCCTTATTCTTGTGCCTTTGCGCCTTCATATTGCTTCGGTTGCCGTGAGGATGCAGGTGTCTATATCCCGGTAGCTGATCCGAACATTGTGCTCCGAGGGAACCACAAGCGCGCACTTCGCTGAATTGGTCATCACATGTGAGAATCCCCACACCTTCACCGGCGAGATCGTGGCGCAGGTCCCTGTTGAGAACCAGATGCCGGCAGCCTCCAGCGCCCCGATGAGGCCCATGGGGACGGCCAAGTCATAGGTTTCCTGCGAGAGATAGATCCAGAAATGGATGTCTTTCCTGACCTGTCGGCCACCCATTCTAGCAAACACCTGCTTCAGCTCCTCCACCGACAGCAAAGGGCAACCCAGCGTCACCATGTCCACCGGTGCAGCCGGATCGGCTGTGCTGATGCGTCGCTCCATCTCCTGTAAGTCATCACGGGTGACGACCATTCTCTGCATCGACTCGCACCCGCTGAACCGGCCCTGCAGCCGGGCCTCGGGGGTCACCCCCATGATGTGGAACAGGGCTACAGAGCCCGAAGAGGCAGCCGCTGCCCCAAACGTCTTCAGCTGATCGTTGGTTACCGACGTAGGTATGCCCCTGATGGCAGGTACGGCCGATCCGGAGCGGCTGCCGACGATTGCGCCGAGCGTGTGGTAATCGAGATCTGACAACTGCTGGACCTGAACATCGAAGAGTATCGTTGCCACCCGATTCTTTTTACGGTACAGGCCGGAGTAGGGGATCCTCCCGGTAATGGCTGCACAGATGTCGAGGCCAAAGGGCGTTCGGTTCGTCCGGGCGCCAATGACGGAATTCGCGTAGACTACAGCCGAAGACTCGGCCCAGGCAATATTCTGGCCGAAGCGTGGCACGTTCATCGAATGATAAGGAATACAGGACCAGGACGGTGTTACGCCCAGCCGTTCGACGGCCCGGCGAAGGCGATCCTGCCGCGACACGTAATCACTGGACACGCGGAACGCGTTGGCGCGAGCAAAATCAACCGACGAGGGATCCACGGTGGTCGGCACGCGACACGCACCGCCATCCGCGGCCAATCTTTCCAGCAGTTCGATCCCTGCATCATGAAGCGAACCATAGTGGCCCAGGATGTGTGCCGATGTGATGGGAATGAGCCGTTCAGCCTCAAACGCCCTCCCTACATCGACGACGACCTCCATGGCAAGCTTTTCAGCGGGACCGAAGTGGCCATCAAGGAAAGCCCTGTCCTTGTCGTTCAGATGCAGACATGTCTCTCGGCTCATTTTTTCTAAGAACTCACTTTAGGGTTAGTTAAATATACGAAAAGCAACGTTTCATTTGTTCAGAAGGATGCTGAATATCACGCTCCACACCCAGGAAATCACTCTTTCTATGGAATCTGTTTTGTGGTTTCTCGTCATAAAAGGGACCCGCCCGGACTGTATGTATAAAAACAGTCCAGGCAGCTACCGTTCTATGAACAGCCGTTTAGTAAAATATTCTAATTGTCCTACTTAGGGAAATTCCACATGAACACCTTCTCAAGATTGATGTCAAATAACTAATAACTCATATCTCATGGCTCTAATTTTTTCACTGGCGTTACCTAACTTCAACAATTTGATTCAGATCAGGCTTTCGCTAGAGATCTTCCCTCCGCTCATGCATACTTACATCATTTTCGGATTACAGAGTCTTCTAAGATCCCAGGCCTTTACTTTGAAAGATCTATGGTGAACTCCGGGGTTGAAATAAAGAAAATCCTTTTTGAGGAGTTCTTTATCCATGTAGATAGGTAGCTCTGTCATGTGGCCAAAAGGCGGAACGCAGCCGACCTCACACCCAACCAGCGGGAGAACTTCTTCAGGCTTTGCGAATTCCACTTTCTTCGTATTGAGTTGATTGGCAACAACTTTCCAATCCAGTTTCTTATCGCCTGGAAGAACGAGAACAGCAAACTTCCCCTCCCTCGTTTTCAAAACAAGTGATTTCACTGTCTGGGATTCCTTCACTCCCAGCACCTGTGCCATGGCTGGGTTCGTGTAAACAGGCTCATGCTCAGTGATTTCAATGGAAATTTTAAGAGATTCCATCATGCCCCGGATCCGTTCTTCCAGATTCATTTTCTCTCTCCTAAGCTATCTTGGTTCAAGATGGCTCTCGTAATGGAAACGGCTCTGTTGAAAGTTCTTGCGTGTCAACGTTTCAGCCAAAATTTCGTTCCTTTTCCGAAACGCCTCGATAATCTCCATGTGCTCCGCCAAGGATTCCGTAATCCTCTCAGGGAATCTGAAACTTACTGCACGCATATCTAACATCTGCAGGCTATCCTTCAGGTTATTGATCAATCCAACTAGCCTTGTACTGCCACAGGCTTGTATGATCATGCTATGAAATAGCTCATCTGCCTGAGCATAATCAATTGAACCATCCTTGTATTGCGCGAAAAAGGATTCGAGCTTCTGGATAGACTCCTCACTAAGGTGGTTGGTCGCCAGCCTAGCAGCAAGCCCTTCCATTACCTCCCGAAGAATAAGGATCTCAACAACCTCCTCTTTGGAACAGTTCTTAACAAAAGCACCCTTCCTCGGATATATTTCGACGGTTCCGTCTTTGGATAACTGATTCAGGGCTTCACGGATAGGAGTCCGACTCACTCCCAACTTCTCGACCAAATCTGACTCCTTCAGCTGGCTCCCTGGAGGTAAGTTCCGACTTACAATCGCTTCTTTGATGCTCTTATAAACTTCACCTTTCAAATCTCGGACCGTCTTGATTCTTTTCAAAGGACTTTCTCCTGCTCCATGATGCAAAGCGACGGGCTTACCGCCAACTATCATCCTGGCCCCATGCGGATCAACGCTGCTTCGGCCCCTTT
>Ga0315282_10013942_pt1 | contig 12036 bp, 11 predicted proteins | sample YL17G07_20_MG_FD_203693 | JGI IMG/M metagenome (GOLD analysis project Ga0315282, IMG submission 203693) | Sediment microbial communities from Yellowstone Lake, YNP, Wyoming, USA - YL17G07_20 | ecosystem: Environmental > Aquatic > Freshwater > Lake > Sediment | place: USA: Wyoming | collected... | reverse complement strand
TCTACATTGTCCTTTAGGCCTTGCTTCTGCAGTTCAGCTCTGAGAGTTTCCATAACTCTGCGAGCGCCGAGCGCAACGCAACCTGTGCTAACGCAAACCGAGATTGTGGGCTTGCTTGGCTCTCTTTTAGCTCTGATTTTTTCGCGAAGCTTATTAAGGCCTTCGGGCGAGGTTATACACTTAACGGCTCCCACAGTTTTCTCACCTAGCTGTATTTGGATAGAATTTTTTTCACGTCGGGTAGCTTCAGGTTTCCGTGGTATTCGCCGTCCACGGTCATCATCGGACCTAGAGCGCAGCAACCTAAACAGTTGACTGTTTCAAGACTGAATCTGCTGTCTGGCGTAGTTTCCCCCTGCTCTATGCTCAGAAGCATCTGCACGCTATCGAGGATTATTGGCGCACCTCGAACTTTACACGAAGTCCCCATACATACCCTGATCAGATGCCTTCCTCTGGGAGCAAGAGAGAAGGTCTTATAGAAAGTTGCGACTTGGTAAACCTGACTAAGGGGAATATTCAGCTGTTTGCTTACTTCCGATAACATTTCCATCGGAAGCCAATTGAAACCTCTTTGCAATCTTAAAAGAATTTGGATTAACATGTTTCGTTCGTATTGATAGTCTTCCACTGCTTTGTTCACTATTCCAGCAATCCCAAGTAATTTTACCGGTCGTTTTTCTATAGAGAAACTGCTTTTCAACTCCTGACTCGACTTTTTCTGACGCAAAATACGAGCCTCATCATCAGGGATCTTGACCTTATAACGACATTGGGTGCAGGTGGCGTAGAGTTCGTTCTCACCACGGTAATCCCATCTATAACCGCAATGCTGGCACTTCAGCAGCACCCTGTTACTCACCTACCTACCTTATGCTGAGAGCTACGCCCTCATAAATGCTTTTCGATCGCGCGCGATATTGGAAATCTGTCTGCGTTCAGGTAGAGTAGACTGTGAGTGCACGGGATTTCCTAGGGTAATGAAAAATAAAGAATATGATTTGCAACCAAAAAAAAGGTGCAGTACAACGATATCTGCAGGAGAGTTCTTATTGCCGGGATGGGAAATATCTCTTTTTCCAACAAAACGTGTAAGCTGAGTCCAAAAAGTCGTAGCATGTGAGTCGAAAAATATTTGAAATGATCCGAGGTGGATAGACGCGTGATAAATTTAGAGACAGTGGGCGCGATAGACATGTCGCCTTTGCTTTTCACTTCAACAAGGCTGCGTCGAACACCTTTACAGATGGTGCATTCGACATTGAGTCAAGCAAGGTGAGGATCTCCGTGTACTTGTGGCGACAGTTATATTTGAGAAGCGTCAATAATGCGCGCGAATGTGGTGACCTTTTTGCACAAAATCTTGCGTAAAGATACTCTTACGTCAGACGCCAATCTGTTAGTGGTTGAAGCTCCAGAAATCGCTAAGAAATGTAAGCCTGGCCAATTCATCATCCTCAGGATTGCCGAACGTGGTGAAAGGATACCCCTGTCGCTTGCCGGCTACGATTCGAAAAAAGGAACGATAACGACCATATTCCTGGCTACGGGAAAGACCACCCAAGAATTGGCCTCTATGAACGAGGGGGATTTCATAGCCAACGTAGCTGGCCCCCTAGGTACCCCTTCAGACATAAATCACTTTGGCCATGTCGTTCTATGTGGCGGCGGATTGGGGATAGCTCCATTGTATCCCATCGCGAAGGCGTTAAAGAACATGGGGAACATGATCACTGTAATAATCGGGGCTAGAAGTAAGAATCTTCTATTCTACGAGGACAAGCTCAAAAGTGTTAGCGACCAGTTGTATGTGACGACAGACGATGGCACCAAGGGGAAGAAAGGTTTCGTCTCCAACCAACTTCAAGATTTGCTTGCATGTGAGAAGATAGATCGAGTAGTTGCGATTGGACCCGCTATTATGATGAAGTCGATCGCCGACGCAACCAGGCCTTACGGCGTCAGGACCGTGGTCAGTCTAAACTCCATAATGGTTGATGGTACAGGGATGTGTGGCGCGTGTCGCGTAGAGGTTGGGGGCGAGACGAAGTTTACTTGCGTTGACGGCCCCGAGTTTGACGCGCATCTAGTCGACTTCGATCTACTCATGAAGAGGCTGAACACATATCTCCCTGAAGAGAAGAGGGCAAAGGAGCTTTACAACAAAACAAGCATGGGTGCACACTAGATGGTGGTCAGAAAGACTGCTGTTCCGATACCTGAACAAGATCCTGAAGTAAGGATCAGGAACTTTGACGAGGTTGCCCTAGGATATTCAGCGGAACAAGCGGTCGAAGAGGCGAAAAGATGCCTCCAATGCAAAGACCGGCCATGCGTATCAGGCTGTCCCGTGGAAGTCGATATTCCTGCTTTCACAAAACTCGTTGTTGAGCAAAGGTTTCAAGAGGCTATCAGGAAGATCAAGGAGACAAACAACCTGCCAGCTATCTGCGGACGCGTGTGCCCACAAGAGGAACAGTGCACTATGCATTGTACTCTGGGAAAGAAGTTTGAGCCCGTGGCGATAGGCAGGCTGGAACGCTTTGTCGCCGACCTCGAGCTTGAAAATGGGTTGCCACCTGTTTTAAGGGCGAAACCAACCGGGAAGAAGGTTGCCGTTATCGGGTCAGGACCTGCTGGGTTGACGGCGGCCGCGGACTTAGCTAAGCTTGGCCACGAAGTGGTTCTATTCGAAGCTCTCCACAAAGCTGGAGGGGTGTTGACATATGGTATACCTAATTTCAGGCTTCCAAAAGCGGTGGTCGGGGCAGAGGTCGGTTACGTTATGAGTCTTGGCGTCAAGCTGGAAACCGATATAGTTGTAGGCAAGCTGTACAGTATTGATGAGTTGCTTGAATGCTTCGACGCCGTCTTCATCGGTACAGGCGCTGGTCTGCCACATTTCATAGGGATTCCAGGCGAGAATTTGCCAGGCATCTACTCGGCCAACGAGTTCCTGATAAGGGCAAATCTGATGAAGGCCTACCTCTTCCCGGAATACGACACGCCTGTAAAGATTGGTAAGCGCGTCATGACAATCGGTGGCGGCAACGTTGCCATGGACGCTGCTAGAACAGCCCTCAGACTGGGAGCTGAAGAGTCCGTGATCATTTACCGAAGGACAGAAAGTGAGATGCCCGCCAGAATTGAGGAGATAAAACACGCTAAAGAGGAGAGAGTGAAGTTCCAGCTTCTAAGCCAGCCGGTGAAAATTCTGGGAAACGATTGTGTTCAAGCAATAGAGTGCATAAGGATGGAGCTTGGCGAACCGGACGAGAGTGGGAGAAGAAGGCCGGTCCCTGTTAAAGGAAGCAACTTCGTTTTGGACGCAGACTTGGTAGTCGTCGCCATAGGTCAAGGGCCGAACCCCTTAATTCCCAAGTGTACGCCTGACCTCAAAACGAACAGTGACGGTACCATCCATGTGGATGAGGGAACCTGTATGACTTCGAAGGAAGGCGTCTTCGCAGGCGGCGACATCGCCACGGGGGAGGCGACCGTTATCCAAGCTATGAGCGCTGGCAAGAGAGCCGCCAAATCGATTCATGAATATATCACTCATAAAGATCGTAAGGCAACAGTTTCTTGACATCGACTCTGACAAAAAGGAAAAAGCATCTTTCCTTGACCTCATCGGTCTATAATGATAGATTCTCCCGCTTTGTAATGCAAGAGATGGAACAAAAGAGAAAACCTCATTATAGAGACGATTGGTCGGGAAATTGCTTACTGCACAATTAGCTTCTGGATACGATGATTCAAAGTATCTGCCACATAGATGTTTCTTTCGATATCTACAGCGATGCCGAACGGCGCTGCGAATTCTCCATCTGCTTTGCCCCTTTTGCCAATCTTAAACAGAAATTGACCTGTAGGGTTGAATTTCTGGATACGACAGTTGTTCGCCTCGGCCACGTATATGTTTCCTTGCTTATCTAAGGCGATGCCGCGAGGCCAGTTTAGCTCAACGTCTTTGCTGCCATGTTTGCCGAATTTGAGCAGGAAGTTGCCTTTATGGTCGAATTTCTGCACAACATCGTTTCGAGTGCTTGTGACGTATATGTTTCCTTGTTCGTCGATAGCGGCGTCGCTTGGCACCCTAAACTTTCCGTTCCCTTCCCCCCATTCGCCAAACTTCAACAGGAAGTTGCCTTGCGAATCAAACTTCTGGATGCGATGGTTCAAAGTATCGGTTACGTATATGTTTCCATGTTCATCCAAGTCGACGCTATAGGGATTCTTGAATTCCCCGTCCTTGCCTCCTTTTCGTCCGAACTTGAATACGAAGTTGCCTTGAGAGTCAAACACTTGAATGCGATGGTTACAAGTGTCCGCTACATATATTCTTCTTTGTCTATCCAGGGCGATGCCGCACGGATTCTTGAATTCTCCATCATCGCTTCCCTTCTTTCCAAACTTCACAATAAACGTGCCTTGCGGGTCTAGCTTCTGAACGCGATGGTTTGCATATTCGATCACATACAGATTTCTCTGCTCATCTAAGTCGATGGCGTATGGGCTTTGAAACTCCCCCTCTTTGTTTCCTCTTCTCCCAAATTGGACGACAGAAACAATTTTGGACATTTTTGGCCGATTACTAGTTTAGTTACGGTAAGAAATAAGGAGTTTTTCAAAAACGAAAATCGATCAGTAGCTTGGAGGATCCTGAGTCTCCAGCTAAAAGGTAGCTATTCATTACTTTTCCCGTTGAGAAATTAGTCAACCCTGCCTGTTACCTACATTGGAGTTGAAAGAAACAATGACGAAAGAACTGGTAAGCATCTTCCATGGAAACAGTACAGGTTCTTTTTCCTAGTGATTGGTAGCCCGGAGGTAATGATAGTCTGGACTTTCATATACTTCCCCCTCTTTTTTTGACCAGCGTGAGATTCTGGTGCGCACGAATTAAAGTAGTGCCAACCATCTCTGAATCTTCATAATCATTAAAGATGAGTGTGCTCTAACTTTATGATCAAAGAATTGAGAAAAAGGTAGTGAAAAAGGGTGACAAAGAAGTGGAAGATGGAGCGACTGCCCCAGAAGACAAAGAAGAAGCTGAGTCGGTTGGGAATGAGATGGTTGAAGACGGGTCATAGCGTGAAGATAGTAAAAAAGCCGAAAAAAAGGGTCTAATACGTTTTCTTTCCTGATTAGGATTTTTTCGTACTATCTATGGTCATCTAAATTTTAAAAATCAAGAAGACTAATGCCAAGAGAGTGTCGATATCAGACAATTCGTCATACAAAATTTCAAAATTAATCGATGCTGAAAAAGAGAGGGAAGTGAAGAAAAGCGGGTGACATTCCACTATAGGTCTTGTTAAAGCTTAGAAAGTAGTTTTGTGGCGGACGTGGGATCTAAAAAAGGGGGAATTCAGTATAAATTCACGCTTGAGCGGTGGTAGCCCGGGGGAGATTCGAACTCCCGTCGGCGGGTCCAAAGCCCGCTATTCAAGGGTCAGAGGACCTTGCTTGACCGCTACACTCGGCAAAGATTCTTCTTTTCCACCGGGCTTTCCCGGGCTAATGTGAGCATTTACGCGCTGACCTTTTGAACCTTTCTCTAACCTTTTTTCAAGAAAAAGATCCGATGTGCAAGTTTTTATGAAAAGTGCTTAGGCGAGGTTAAACGGTTTTCCTTCCTTCAAAATATTCTTCGGAACCTTTTTCTCCCACTTCTTAAGGAAAGATAGATCTTCCTTCTTCGAACGTAGTTCATCTGGCAACATATGTGGTATCTCATCGATGATGGGATACCAGCGGTTGCAAGCCGAACAGGTTATCAGTCCTTCAACGATTTCCTCCTTCTCATCAAAGACATCCAGATCTAACGGCGAGTGTTTACATATGGGGCAAGCCAAAATTTCCATGAGTTTGCGCTTCAAACTTCTTCCTCCAGATGCCGTGTTATGTCTAGCTACGATTACTATTTCAATTATATGTACGTCGATCGCTTTAATTTAACCGATTCACCGATTCGTGCCGACTTCAATGCGGCCTCCGCAATCTCTAAAGCTCTCAACCCATCGAGACCCGTAACCTGTGGCTTCATGTCCCCGACAACACATTCAGCGAAGTGTTCAAGTTCCAAACTCAGCGGCTCTTTCCAGCTGTAGGTAGGACTGACCTGTTTATCAGCATCCTCGACGAGGATCTTCTGCGTAATGTAGTCCACCGTCGCCATGGCATCGCTTCCCGTCACCGTTAACTCCCTTATCTTGCGTGGTGTAAGCCAATTAGCTTCAACGAAGGCCGTCTGGTTGTCCTTGAAGCCTAAGATTATCTGGGCGTAGTCTTCAAACCTATGAACCAGTCTTCCCACCCTGGCGTACACGCTTGTAGGCTCCGAGTTGAACATAAATCTCATGATATCTATGTCATGGATAGCGGCATCCTTCACAACTCCTACGTCTCCAACTCTCTCGGGCCATCTACCAACCCTCCTAGCAAAAGCCAACACAATCTCTCCGAGACTCCCCTCTTCTATCAGGGCTTTCATCTTTTGGATGCCAGGGTTAAAACGTTCAATGAACCCAGTCATCACGTGAACACCCCTCGTCTCAGCGGCTTTCAAAATCCCCTTTGCCTCCTCGACCGTGTCCGCAATCGGCTTCTCGACCATGACATGCTTCTTCGCGTCGATGGCCTTTAGGGCAACCTCGTCATGGGTTGTAGTTGGTGTACATATAGTCACAGCGTCCACATCATTCCTTCTAAGAAGTTCCTGGTCATCAGTAAACCAGTCAACACCAAACTTCTCGCCTACAATCTTAGCCCTCGCCGAATCTCTGTCGCAAACCGCCACCAGAACAGCGTTTTTCAGCTCAGAGATGACTCTGGCGTGGTTTCGCCCCCAAAAGCCTACACCTATTACTCCAAATCTAGCCTTCCTCAATTCATCGCCCCGCAACCGACCTCGCGGTAGATAAATTCTTTCCTCTTAGCGTATTTGAAATCGAAGACATGGCTACCGTCGACGAGTATAAGAGGCTTCTTAGTATATCTTGCCAGCTCTTCAAGCTTCAATCCCTTAAATCTCTTATGGCCGACTGCTACAAACACGCAGTCGGCTCCTTCAATTGCTTGTTCGAGGTTGTTCGAACCCTGGAAACCCATCTCGCCGATTTCCTTAGCGCTAAAATATGGGTCGTAGACCGCGACCCTTGCGCCCTTCTTCAAGAATCTCTTAATGATCTCTACAACAGGCGAGAACTTTACCTCTTTAACATCAGCTCTGTAGGATATCCCTAGCACAGCGATCTTTGTCCTCATCAGAGTCTTTCTGCCAGATCTCAACGCCTCGGCTGTAAGCTTGACCATGTGCGATGGCATATCATCGTTAACTTTCCTAGCGTAAGTGGTCAGCCGCACCTTTGCCCCTACCTCTTCAGCCTCGTCGATCAGAAAATAGGGGTTCAAAGGGATGCAGTGACCCCCTACCCCCACGCTTGGCACGTGGAGATGGGAATATGGTTGCGTGTTAGCCGCTTCTCTGGCTTCCATATAGTTAATTCCCACCTTCTCGCAGAACATCGCCAGCTCGTTTGCTAAAGCGATGTTCACGTCCCTGTAAACGTTCTCGAAAAGCTTGGTCGCTTCAGCCGTCTTAATGTCCCGTACCTTGATGACCCCCTCCTTCACTACGGTTCCTAGAATTGCACCAGCCAACTCTAGACTCCTTTCATCCAGACCTGCAACAACCTTTGGATAGTTTTGGAGATCCTCCAAGACTCTGCCCGCTGTCGCTCTAATCGGGCTATAAGCCAATCCGAAGTCTTTACCTGCCTGCAAGCCCGAAACCTTCTCTATGACTCCCTTTACGACATCCTCCGTCACCCCAGGCCCAACTGTACTCTCGAAGATTACCAGACAGCCTCTTCGCAGCCCGACGGCGATGTCCTTGCTTACCTTCTCAACAGCCGAATAGTTCGGCTTCTTCCTGTAATCCACGGTAGTTGGAACAACTATCACGAATATGTCGCTTTCAGCAGCGGCGCCCTCCACGCTGTCTGTCGCCAAGAGTCTTCCAGATGAGACATGCTTCTTAACTAGGGTTCCGACTCCAGGCTCCTGTATGTGACTTTTGCCTTTGTTGATCTGCTCAACAACGTGTTCATTTACGTCTACACCTATGACTCTACAGCCCGCGTCGGCAAATAGGCAGGCGGTGGGCAAGCCCATCCAGCCCAAACCAGCCACGCAAACTGTCGCACCACCATTCTTAACAGCTTCCGCAGCCTCTTTTGGGTCCATTTCCATGATTGTTTTCAAAATCATCCCGGCAGTTTAGGCTCAGAATAATGTTTTCAATGAACATCTTTAAAGTTTTAAGACATGATCTTATTAAACCTGAAAGTCAATGAATGAGTCGTACGTAGCAATTAGTTATCACGCATTTCACACATTCATCATCCAACAAAGTGAGGAAGTGATATGAAGGTCTGGCTTGACTTCTTGACGCCGAAGCAGGTGTACTTTCTTGGAGAATTAAGTAATAGATTAGAGGAGCTAGGTCATGAAGTCTTCAAGACTACAAGAAGATATCGAGAAGTGAACGAAGCCCTTGAACAAAGGGGAATCAGCGCACTTGTAGTCGGAAAGCACGGCGGCCCCGATCCAAAAGATAAACTGATCGCTAGTGCCTACAGAACAGCCAAACTCGCCGGGATTGTGAGCGAAGTTCGACCAGACCTCTCAGTCGCTTTCGCGTCGCCTGAGGCTGCCCGAACCGCTTTCGGACTCGGTATACCCCACTACACGGTCAACGATTCCCCTCACTCGACAGCCGTAGCCCTTCTAACCGTCCCGTTGTCGAAAAGGCTTTTCACCCCAAAAATAATTCCGCTAAAAGCTTGGACAAACCTAGGCATTGAGCAAGGCAAGATCATCCAATACGATGCCTTAGATCCCGTCGCGTGGCTCAAACACTTCCATCCGAATCCAAACATCTTAAAGGAACTTGGCTTAACTGGGACCAAACCTCTCATGGCTTTTAGGGTTGAAGAGTCCCTTGCCTCTTATCTGCTGGGCAAAGTTCCGTTTGATGAGTCCATAGTGATTCCAATCATAGAGAAGTTACTACAGAGACTTGGAGAAACCATTCAGATCCTCGTTCTTCCAAGATACAAAGGACAGGTCTACGCGTTAAGGAAGAGATTTCATCGTAGGATTTTTGTTCCATCCAAGGTAGTCGATGGACCCAGCCTCCTTTCATACTCGACCCTTTTTGTAGGAGCCGGAGGCACCATGACGGCGGAGGCTGCGCTTCTCGGGGTGCCAGCCATCTCCTGTTACCCAGGACGACCAACGCATGTAGAAAGTTACCTAATTCGGAAGGGACTTGTTTCTCGGTTAACTGAAACAGATGCAGTCATAGAGAAGGTCTGTAAGATCTTAGACGAACCTCCAGAATGGCGTGGCCATCTCAAAGAAAAAGCGCGTGAAATGTTTTTCAAGATGGTGGATCCGATAGACGTTATCGTCAAGACGATTAGCAGAGATTTTTCCTAGGTATTCTCATTCGCGGCTTTCTTTACTGTCCTCCAAAAATAAGCGTATTCTATCCTCTTCCACAGCCAGAGCCATGCTATAGCTAGAATGATGCTTGCTCCTATCTTAAGGGCTCCGGTGAGAAGCGTTCCCCACCAGCCAGCGATAGGAAGCGTGATATTCAGTATCACTTCCAAGACGAGCCATAGACCAGCTATAATGCCCAGCCAGACGAAGAGCAGGATTCCGAAGAGCCAGACAACACCGCTCATTTCATCACCGTCAAAAACATGGTTATGAAGGCAAGGAAGCTTGAGAAAGCCGTCAGCAGGAGAAAGATGTTCACTATCTCCTTCTCTTTCTTCGGTCCATCAGCCAAGATTGTTCGGGTCAACGTCATAGGTGCCCCGGGGTCGCTACTTGCAGTCAGCCTCCCGTCATTTAGAACCCTTATAGGTCTACAAACTATCTCTTTTCTCTCGAACAAGCGTCCTACACTGGCTAAGCCATAAAAGGCATTCATAATATGCGGTATCAAGGCTACAACCCCAACCGCCTCAAGGCGGCCGATGACCACTATTGCTCCAATCGCGGCTCCGACCGTTAGGCTCCCAACATTGCCTGAGAAGACCCTTGACGGAAAGCGATTGTAACGGTAGAAAGCTAGGAGGCAGCCAAGAAGTCCAACACATATCAGTGCCGCATCCCAGCGCCCAAGAAACACCAAACAGGCAAATAACAAGAAGGAGACGATACTGCATGTGCCGCTCATGACGCCATTCAGCGGATCCATCATGTTTATCGCGTTGGCTGGAACCGCGATGGCGAAGGGTACCAAGAGAGGGTATATGATCGTCAATCTCGTTCTTCCAACGATCGGCAATAAAGGGCGCGGGTCGAAAGTGCCGAATAGAATGATTGGCAGGCCGGCGACGGCGGTCAGTAGAGGCTTCAGCCTAGGCCCCAAGACTCCGCGGTCGTCGAAGAAGCCGATAAGCCCAGCAAGTAGAACAACAAAGAGAAACGATAATACTACGGTAAAAAGCGATGGAAAAACCATCATGGTCATGATAGATGACGCTACTATGCCAATCAAGATTGAAAGGCCGCATCGCTCGGGGACCTCGGGCTTGTTTAACTTATGTATATCTATCCCGACGATGCCCTTCTTTGTCATCCGCTCGGCGATTACAGGCGTAAGGTAAGACGTTACGAAGGCGCCGACGAAGAACACAGTGACACATGCAAGGGCTGGGACAAACATCATACTCACGACTAAGGTGGGTTTGAAGAGAGATTGTCAAGCTTTAATAGTTAAATTTTCTCCTATCCATACCCTGAACACCAGATCTTTTAAGAAGATATTACTTTGACAGTGGAGACTGCTAGAAACGTCTACAAAATCGATGTTCACAAAAGTTTCCATCGTCATACCAACATACAACGAGAAAGAGAACATCCTGAAGCTAATACCAGAAATCGAAGCCCTCAGGAAAACCATCAATCTAGTCCCCCACATAATAGTCGTAGATGATGCGAGTCCTGACGGAACGGCGGGGGTAGCTGAAGAATTTTCAAAGGAATACGGCAACATCATGGTGCTTCGAAGATCAGGCAAGCTTGGAATTGGAAGCGCCTACAAGGACGGGTTCAAGATCGCACTTGAAATGGGCGATGACATAATAGTGGAGATGGACGCCGATCTCTCTCATGATCCGAAGTATCTTGCCGCCCTGATAGGGAAAATCGATCGGGGTAGCGACCTTGCGATCGGCTCCAGATACGTGCCTGGGGGATCTGTACCCGGATGGTCTCTCCGAAGAAAAGCAACGAGTAAAGGCGCAAACTTCTTTGCAAAAACCCTCCTAGGGCTACAGGTCAAAGACGCGACGAGTGGATACCGGGCCTTCAGATCTATCGCCCTCAGGAAAATCGATCTATCAGAGATAGAGTCTGACGGCTATCTGTTCCAAGTAGAGATGCTCCATCGCTTCAGTAAAATAGGTCTGAGCATCGCTGAGACGCCGATAACCTTCGTTGACAGGCGAGTGGGTAAGTCCAAGCTAGGCCTCAAAGAGATACTGAAGTTCGCAGTAGGGGTTATCCGCCTCTCTCTAGGATTCTGACAATGTGCCTCACATAATCTTATAATTTTCAACGGACAAAGAGATGTGACGCCAAACGGTGTCAAACTATGCTGAGGGGCAAGAAGACCGCTGGATCAAGGCTAATTAAAGTTACGTCATTATCCATGGCCTTGATCTTGATTCTTGGCCATCTCACTTTTCCTATTAACTCTGCAAAAGCGGTTGAACAAGAAGCTTTGCAAAAAAAAGAACAGTATGCCCTCGAACAAGGCTTTTCGAGCGTCCAGACACCCGCTTTCATAACTGCTAATGGAAGGACCGTAGCCGTTTTACAGAGGGTGTGGAGTTCTAAACTCAACGCCTATGGAACGTGGGAACTCGCAGAGATGTGCCCATACAGTAGAAGTAAGCTTGGACAAGGAAACGAAGGACTGACCTATAGCGTCTCTGAAGCCTACTT
>Ga0315282_10013941_pt1 | contig 12037 bp, 16 predicted proteins | sample YL17G07_20_MG_FD_203693 | JGI IMG/M metagenome (GOLD analysis project Ga0315282, IMG submission 203693) | Sediment microbial communities from Yellowstone Lake, YNP, Wyoming, USA - YL17G07_20 | ecosystem: Environmental > Aquatic > Freshwater > Lake > Sediment | place: USA: Wyoming | collected... | reverse complement strand
AGTGCCTTGTTCAAGTATTGCAAGTGGGAGGATGTGGCTACTCCAACACGCATTGAGGACCTTGTGAGTTTGAAAGCCAAGTTTGCTGCAAGAGACGTGTTGATAAGCTGAGGCGATTAAAATGGCGGAAGTTGAGGTTTTGAAGTATTTTGGTCGTGAGGCTGAACTGAAAAAGAAGTGGATGAGGATGTGGGAAAAGCTGGGTGTTCGGATTCTCAACATGCCTAAGTGGATGCAAGAAATAGTACTTGAAGACATAAACACCGCCATTAAAAACCGATTAGCTGTTATGGAGATGATTCAAAATTCGAACAGAAACCATTGAAATTGATGAAAAGTTTGGCAAGGAGTATGCTGGACGCTATATCTTTGGCGAGATCAGTTGGGCAAGGCGCTCGAGAATTATTCAGAAACATACTAAATACAGTCAAATGACGGGGCAGGTTCAGAGTAGCGATTACGTGGCTATTCAAGCAGAGACAATAATGGCAAGCCTTAAGGAGCAGCCAGAGCACAAGCCGATAACCCTTGAGAAGCTGCTTAACGAGGAAAGTGGTGTTCCAATAGGCTTAGGGGAGCTTTTCAGCCAAATTGCGAATCGACTTAACACGTTAACGGTTGAAGAGAATCGTTTTTTGTCAGAGCAATCCGAAGAGGCAAACCTCACCCAGCAGTCACAGAATACAGAATTTGTAAAGAGTTCGGGTGGACGCCACAGCAGCTCCGAAGACAGCCAGCAAAAACAATCCAGCAATTCCTCGTGATTCTGAACGAGGTGGACAGGCAAACGCAAGAAGAAATGGAGAAAGCCAAGAGGGAGACGAAGCTGCGATGATTGAGTTTAGAATGAACGTTGAAGGAATCGAAGAATTACAAAGGGCACTGGACAGGCTGCCCCGTTTAATGCACACGTCTGTGAGTCGTGCTTTGGATCGTGTTGGGGCGGATATACATATGGATGCAAGGCGCATGTGTCCTGTTAGGACGGGCTTCCTGCGGGACAGCATTTACCATAAGGTTGAAGATTGGGTTTTAACCGTAGGAGCAAGGGCTTCTTATGCAGCTTATGTGGAGCTTGGCACACGCTACACTGAGCCACGGTATTTCCTAACCGAAGCTTTCAACCTCAACTTTCCAAACCTTGAAAGAGTTTTGAAGTGGGCTTTGAATGCAGCCATAGAAACAGCGAGGAGTGAGACATGAGTTTTCAAGAGTTAGCCATAACCATTGCTGCTGAAAACCTTGCAAGCAGTGAGTTCGCACGTGTGGGCGCTGATGCCTCAGCCATGGCCAGCAGAATCCAAGGTTCTGTTAGCGTTGCTGGAGCGGAGTTCCACAAGACAGGAGTTGAAGCCTCTGTGATGGGAGAAAACGTTAGAGCCTCAGCCCCCGCCTTTGAAGAGGTTAAAACCAAAGCCGAAGCCACAACCGTGAGCTTGAGAACAGTGGGTATGGCGTTTACAAGCGTTGTTAGCATGGGTTCCGCCGTTATCAGCCTTGCTGGAGATTTTGGCATTGTCGACAAAGAATCTGCTAAATGGGCGAGAACTATATTGGCTGTTATAACGGTTGTTTCTACATTCATTCGCCTAAAAAGCTATCTCACGGTTCTTACAACGGGTCACACGGCATCCATAGCCCTAAACACGACAGCAGAATCGGCTAACGCTTCAGCAAGCATAGTCTCAGCCGTAGCCTACAAGATTAAAGCGGCAGCAACATGGATTGCAACAGCAGCCCAAAACGCCCTTAACATCAGTCATGCGACTTTTCTGGCTTTGACCGGAGTTGGAATAGGCGTGATAATCGCTGCCGCCGCAGCCATGGCATATTTTGCAGGTCAAATGAACGCTGCAACATCTTCAGTTCAAGGCTTCAATGAAGCTGCGAGTGAAATGCCATCTCGTGGTCGTTCAATAACTCGTGCAGGTGAAGAGGAACTGTATAGGCGAGGTGTAGAGTAGTGAGTGTTGAAATTCCTAAGGTTGCAATTGCCTTTGGTTCTGTGGCTCCACCTCAAGGAGATGTAATCGATTTAAGGGTTCATCTTGGTTGCACGAAAGAGGTAAGCAGCTTTGAGGTTTTGCTTCAGAACTGGGATAAAAAGTATAGTCCGGGCGGAACATCGCCTATCACTGTTGGCTTGGATGGGCACATAGACATCGGGAGAGGCACGAATGTTCCACAGATTATAACATGCCGTGTTGAAAGTGCCAAATACGAATCCACACCAACAGAAAATTACATTCGTGTTAGCGGACGTTGTTGGGGAGAGAAGCTTTTCCGTAGAGTAGTCACAAAAGAGTATGAAAGCCAGAAAGGAGAGGACATCGTTAAGGATCTGATGGATTCTTACGCGGGTCTAAGCCACGTCCGAGATAGTACGGAACTTGTGGAAAGTACGGATACTACGTTTACGCATTTGGAATATGAAAATTCGCCAGTATGGGACATTCTGAAATACATTGCTGAATCATCTGATATTGCCGGCGTGATCGGATATGACTTTCGTGTAGCTCCTGACGGAAAATTCGAGTTTTTCCCCAAAAACAGCAAAACCTCACCCATTAGCCTTACTGAGAAGATTGAGGTTAGCGAGTACCGAAAGGACATAGTTCGCATTCGCAACAAAATTAAGGTTTATGGCATAGCTAACAAAAGCATTCCTGCGGATAAGGATTCTTGGACAGAAAACAGTTTAGATGGTTGGAGTGCATCTCAAGGACATTTATATTTACAAACTTATTGGCAGAAAGTAGGCTCAAAGTTTCTGGGATGTTATAAGGACATCCCAACTGAAGGATATGATTTAGACTTCAAAAAGACCCATGACTCTGTGAGCAATCCTCTTAAACTTATAATGTGGCTTACAAGAGACCTTTATGACGTTGACTCTTCAAACAGTTACATCAGAATCCTGGCTCCAGATGCATCTAACTATTTCCAAGTTAATTGGGCCGACCTAAATGTACCAAACATTGCACAAGGATGGGGACTTAACGAAATCATATTGTCAAAAGAAAACATTTATAACGCCAGCACAAATCCAAACGGGAAGCTTCACAAGGTTGGTTCAGCTTCACTCATTAACATTCAAGGAATCCTCTTCCATAAAGTTTCTATAAATACACTAACAGGAACAGCAGACTTTAGAGTTGACGGGTTATATTATGACGGTTGCAGATATTTGGCTATCAGAGAAGACACAGCAAGCCAAACCGCTTACGGACTAAGAGAGCTGACGGAAACAGATGATGAACTTGTAAGCGACACTGAATGCGATTTGAGGGCTAAAGCCTTACTTGACTATTTCAAGGCTCCAGCAGAATACCTTACGGTGCGAAGCACCGTTATCGATTATGGCACTACTCCTATTTTGGCGGGTGACAAGATTCACGTTACATTGCCGAACGAGAATGTTGATTCAGATTTTCGTGTGGAAAGCGTTGAATACCGTGTGGACGCTAAAACCCAGACTTTGGAGATAACGCTTGAGCTTGGAAAGGTTCCACCATTACTTGCTGATTACTTATACGGTTTGAGAGCCACAACAGTTACAGTGGAAAAGCTTGCACGCACAAAACTTGGTAAAGGCACTATTCCCCAAATGGCTGGCGGAGGCTTAGGAAATCATCACACTGGACATGAAGCAGGCGACCAAACGGGTGCTCCATGGTCTGAGAATGCTGGCGGATGGGATAAGATTATAGGGTGGATATGCCCCAACTATATCGGTCCCGTCAATGATGAAGCAGCAATAATCAATTTTCGCACTAAAAACAAGGCTGGAACAGCTCTCTTAGATCATCAGTTTAACCCAAGTGATGATCAACACGGCGTTTTCGGAAATGAAACAAAACGTTGGAAAGAAGTGCACACGCTTTACTTGCTTTTATACACTGACGGATACATGCAGATTAAAACTGTTGGAGAGGCAAATCCTAAGGTACGGTTAAGCGCTAACATGCTCCAGTTCGGAGCCGGTGGGGCTTCAGCTTTAGACACATGGCTTAAACGAATAGCTGCAAACCAGTTTGAAAGTTCAGGAGACATAATTCCTGACGGAGACAACGTGAGAAGTCTCGGTTTGGGCGGAGCCACGCCTAAACGTTGGAAGGAGATTAACGTTGTCAATCTTAGCATGAGTTCACACTTGATTCCCGGCGTAGATAACACTTATGACATTGGCGAGGGAACCACTCCAAAACGTTGGAGAGACCTCTACCTTGCAGGCGCCATTAAAGCCTTAGGTGGCGGAGTAGCAGTTCACCTTCTGCCTAACGCGAACTCCACTTATGACTTGGGCAACAGTGCAATGAAATGGAGCAACCTCTACGTCAACGGCGTTGGCGACTTAGGCTGGCTCAACGTAGGCGGTTTCACTGTGATAACCTCCGCTCGTGTTTTGCAGAATGTGGCAGCAGCAGCCGGCATCATCACAAGCGGACGCTTTCCATTAGCGAGACTTCCAGAAGGTGACAGCGGGAAATTCCTAAGAGCGTACGGTGCCGGTTTTGACCCTATGTATGCATTGCTTGCTGCTGGTGACATTCCAAGCTTAGATGCTTCTAAAATAACGAGTGGACGCTTCCCATTGGCAAGGTTTCCAGAAGGAACAGCGGGCTATGTGCTTGAGGCTGAAGGTGCAGGTTTCGACCCAATGTATGTTAACCCAAATGGAAGGTATCAACCAGCAAGTCACACGCACAGCCACGCATCATTAACTGGAGTAGGACCTAACGACCATCATGCTCAAGTCCACAATCATGCTGGAGAAGCGTTAAGCCCTGATTCCATAGCTGTAAACACATTGTCGGTTGCTGTAAGCGTCAACTGCACTAACTGGGTACATGCAGATATCACCTTCCAAAATGACTTCCGAATAACAGAAGCTGAAAAGCTCGGTTTCAAAAAGGGCTTGGCGTTTCTAAATCCGAAAGGCAAGGTGCTAATGATGTTGGATGGGGAAGGCAACTTGCATGTGGCTGGCAAAGTTAAGGAAGGCTTACCCAGAAAAGCCAAGAAGGGTGTGGCGGGCTAATGAGTGTTGGCAAGGATAAAATGAAAAGGCTCAGGGAGAAGCTGAAGCGGAAACAAGTGGAAGGTGTAACAAGATAAAAAGGCGAGAGTTTTTCCGCATAACCCAATACGCAAGAAAATTTGACCGCGCGACTGGCAAGTTCCTAATCAACATAGCGTATGAAACTGCTGCTCCAGAGCCATCGTATAGAGTTCAAAGCGTTGCTGAAGCCTTTGGCTTAGGCTTAGACCAGTGGGAAAAGTTTGTGATTTACGATAATGTTGAGTTGAAAATTGGGCCAACGGACATCACACTCATAACAGGCGATTCAGGCTCGGGCAAAAGTGTTCTACTCAAAGCCTTAGAGAAGGACATCAAACAAGACTTGGGCTTAAGCTACATTAACATTAATGATATTTTACCAATCATTGGTAAACCACTAATCGAAACTGTTGGCGAAACCCTTGAAGAAGGCTTAGAGCTTCTCAGCAAAGTAGGCCTAAACGACGCTTTCCTTTTCCTTCGCAGTTATGAGCAGCTTAGCGACGGACAAAAATACCGCTACAAAATAGCGAAAATGATAGAGAGTAAGGCTCAATTTTGGATAATGGATGAAGCTATGGCTACGCTTGACAGGGACACAGCCAAAATAGTTGCTTTTAACCTTCAGAAACTCGCAAGACAGCAAGGCAAAGCAGTTTTGGCGGCCACAACACACACGGATCTCCTGGGGGATCTGAACCCTTCGGTACATATTCATAAGCGATTTGGAAAAGAAATCTGTATAGTGTACTACACAAATGAGCCTGCCAAAGAATGCAGTCTTGTCAGGGAAATGTGTGTAGACGAAGGCACCACTGAGGATTGGCGTAAGCTTGCAGGCTTCCATTACAGAAGCCACAAAATAGTTGGTCCTCGCAAAATCTTCTGTTTGAAACGTGGCGACGAATTATGCGGTGTAATAGTCTACTGCTATCCGCCTCCAACATGTTTCGGGCGTAGGCTTGTTCTGCCAAAGATGTCTATGAAGGAGCTGAATGAGAAATTGAGCATTATCAGCCGAGTTGTTGTTCATCCGAAATACCGCACTATAGGCTTAGGCGTCAAGCTTGTAAAGGAAACCTTGGCTAAGGCTGGAACGCCTTACGTGGAAATGCCCGCTGTCATGGCGAAATATAACCCGTTCGGAGAGAAAGCTGAAATGAGGAAAATAGCTGAGCAGCCACCGCCTAAAGAAGCCTTAAAGATTGCGGAAATTTTACAGCATCTCGGCTTTAACATTCAACTGTTGGGCAGCGAGAAATACGTTTTGAATAACCTCCAAACCCTAAACGATGAAGGCCTAGAAAAGTTGAGGGAAGCGTTCATTAAACATTGTCATGCACGCTTTATGAAATACTTTTTCTGCCATGTTCCCTTCGGAAGGAAGGAAGTTTACGCCAAAGAAGTAATGAAAGCCAGCCTTGAAAGGCTTTCGCACTTAATCAAAGTCTGCGGCTTCCTAATGCAGACTAAAGTTTACCTGTTTTGGGAAAAATCATAGGGAATTAAGGTTCTGTTGCATAAATGAGGTTTGTGTTGCAAATTAAGGTTTAGCCTTCCTTCGTTGTTGCAAACTGAGGTTATGTCATTGAGTTTCTAGTTCTTTCTCAATCCACTTGAACAGTTTTTCTTTTGGATACGCTTCTGCACATGGAATTTGGATATACCACTCAGGGACGCCTTTAAGATACTTCTCTTGAGCCTTATCCGCATTAAATTTTTGTATGAGTTCTAAATCCAGCACGTATTCTGAGTTCTGATAGACCGTGTAAAACCATGTATCTGTATCTTCTCTTTTTCTTTTCTGAGCCGCTAGGTATTTTCCTCTTAGGATGAAAATATCATCTGGTGGAATCATTTCTATATCTGAGCCTGTTACCTCAATGTCGCAGATTATGATATCATCGTATTTTATTAGAATGTTAGGTTCATGCTTCTTATGCTTCTCATTAGGTGGTATGTACCCTTCACTTAGAGCATATTCTGTTGGCTCTATTGTTAGGTTTGGGAATCTTTTCTTGAGGACTTTCAATACGTGCTTTACTCGACTGGTCCCTGGTTTCCACTCTGTTCCATAGATTTCTTTCCAATAGTTGCGGTCAATTTCCATGAAGTTCAGGCTTCCTGAAGAACATCACTAAATCATGACTTATTTTTAGATTCTTTGTATATATTGGCTCTGCTATTATAACACCTGATTTCTTTCTGCTCACTTCTCCATGTGCAAGTTTTATAGCGTACCCATAATCTATAAAACCTATCTCTTCGGCAACACTTGTTGCCTCTCTACAAAGCGGAATGAAACGTCCATCTCTAATTAGGTCGCCAAGCAAAACGCACATGAATTTTCCACGCTTCAGTGTTCGATAACACTCTTGAAAGACTTGCTTAAGCATATGCAAGAATTCCTCTGGTGTTTTAGCCCTGGATAAATCAGGTAGCCCTTCCTCAGCCTTCGTAAAATATGTTAAATTCCAGTATGGCGGATGAATGAATATCATATCAATAGATTCGTTGTCCAATGGAATTTTTCGACTATCATTTCGAATGATGTCCGTTCTGTTTGATGGTGGTTTAACGTCATATCCTACACATTTTCTATTGTATCTCTTGCAGACATCCATAGTTGTTCCCGAGCCAGCCATAGGGTCTAACACTAAATCTCTTTCATTGGTGAAACGCCATATACACTGCTCAACCACTTGAGGAGAACAATTTCCATGAAAATCCTTGTCGCCAGCGTAATCATCTCGGTATTGGAAGTCCCAAATTGTGTAAGGTATTACTCCCCTTTCTTCCATCAATTTTAGGTATTCAAATTTGGGCTCAATTTTCGCACTTTTCTCTGGAAATATCTCTATCCTCTTTTGAAGCGATTTAATTTCTTCTTCAAAAATCTCTTTTGCTCTTTCCATCTTCTCCTCAGGGACATTTGCCAACAATTTTTGCATTAACTGCCTCTTCAAATCTTCTATTCCTAAGACTTCTCGCATAAGCGGATATTCTTTTTCTATGAAATCCCTAACGAACCTTGTATCGCTCAGCAGTTCCTCTCTTGCCTTAGCTTTCGCCTCTTCCTCTATTCTTCGCCTTTCAGCGTCTTCAAGTTCTTTTGCCCTCTTCTCAGCCTCTTCCTCTATTCTGTGTTTTCTTTCTTTTTCCTCAAAGTTCTTAATCGCCTTATCTACATCAGCTTTAAGTTGTTTTGTCTCCTTAATCGCTTCATCTGGATCGTTAACGATCTTTGCTTTGATCCTCTCGATCCTTTTTTCAAATTCTGTGGTGTCAATCCTCATTTTCTTAGCTTGTTCAATCCAAAAAAGAAGACTGATCTTCCCTTTCACCAAAGCATTTCTAGCTTTCTCCCGTTTCTCCTCAAGTATCTGCTCAGGAGTCTTAAGTTCTTTTGCTCTCTTCTTCAATGCTTTAGCGGCTTCCTCAAATTCTTCAGGGGTCTCGGGTGCCTTTACTTCGGGTGCAATGTTTTCAATAGCTTTTGTTGCTTTTTCAACAGTTTCTTCAGCAATTTTCTTTTCTCGTCTCCTGATCAGTTCTCTTTTTTCGTCCGTGGTCATTCGTTTATCAATAATTTCTCTAACGATAGCTATTGCTTCATCAATATTCCTATTGATAATGGGTTCAAGATCTCGGATGTCAGTCATATAGACTTTGAAAGCTTTTGACCCGCGGGTCAATCCGAAAATGTTATCTCGAATATCTTTGGGGAATCTCCATACGTTCAAACATGCTTGAACCCACTGATGGTCAGCTCCAAGGTCTGTTTCTATTTGATATGGCTTCATCCCTTCTTTTTCAACTAATTTTTTAAAGAATGTTGCTTCTTCCTCAGGGGTGTAGTCCTTGCGTGCTTTATTCACTTTGTAAATCATTCGTCTTGCCATTACGTCGTCAATATCAATGACATCGCATGGAACGGTTTTGTATCCAAGTTCTTTTGCAAGGCGTAGCCTTCTCTCTCCGTCAATAAGCTCATAGTATCCGTCTTTCTTTCGGACAGCTAATGAAATCAGTATCCCGTCTCTTTGGATGCTTTCTCGAATATCTTCTAAGTCGAAGGTTAATCTTGGCTGATAAGGACTTGGTTTAATTTGGTCCAAGGGTATTTTTATTGTTTCTACAACAGCTTTAGTTTGACTCATTTCTTTTCGTCACCTTTCTCTATACATTGTTCTATTGCTTCTTGAATAGCTAGAGTCATATTACCTCTTTTCATCCCAAGCCTTTTAAAGACTTCCTCTCTGAACCGCTGTTCTAAATCATCTGGTATGATTATGTCTATTCTTGCCATTTTTATCTCCGTATAGTGTTATTGTTCTATCTCCTCACTTTAGGCTCTCGCGTTTAATAAATGTCCATAAAACTTTTTTTGTAATAGCTCCTGGGGCCTAAAAAAGTCCAACTTTTTTCCATGGCGTCCATGTCACTTTCACGCTTAGAACTGAAAAGTAAACTTTAAAATTCTAAAAGTTCACATGGAAAATCCGCTTTGCTGCACGGAAACGTGAAATCCGCCGTTTTTGCAGCTTATTTTCTCACAAGAAAGCAACTCTAAGCCATTTTTAGAAAAGCCGACAAAGTTAGAAGGCGAGCGTGAAAAAATGGAAATAGAAAAAATCTTAAAAAAGATTAAAGAAGAAAATAAGAAAATAAATAATCTTAAATCTAAGAAAAAGAGAGACCCAGAGCTTTTCCAGCTAAACGCAGACGATTTAGAGCTTCTACACGCCCAAGAAGAACTAGAAAGTCTCCAAAAAGAATTTAAAGCCTTCTACACAAACAACAACGCCACCCTTTCTTTTTCTAATCCCTTACTTGGAGAGGAGGTGAGCGCATGCACAAAATTGTAAAGGAAAAAGAGTTTGTAAACTTGTTAAAGGAAGTGAGGAAAATATACCCCTTAAGTGATAGGGACATATGTAAAATGTTACGTATGAATATTCCAAGAGATACTTAAAGGAGGATCAGCTTGTGAAAGTCGAAAACAACATAGACCTTCCCATCTTTTTGGATGACCTAGTTAACAGGGAAAGCTGGGAGGTTGAATATGGAAAAGATTTTGAATTGCCAATAAAACTTGCACAGCCATTAGACGAATGGAAAGTCGAAATTAGATGGCATAACGGCAAACACCCGTTCCACGGAAAATGCCAGCCCTCCCAAAGGCTAATCACAATAGCCATAAACAAAAACGTCACTTACCCGTTCACACAGAAATTTGCAGTCGGAACAAAGCAGATTTTCCACCCGTTCCAAGGCTACGAATACATCAACGAAACAGTCGCTTTCAACAGCCCTAACGAGCTCGCCCGCTTTATTTTCCTCCATGAGTTTAGCCACCTCTTAGACTATTACCGTGGACTTAACATTAGCAGAAAACAGACAAAGGCAAACCGTTTCGCCCTAAAACACTTCAAAAGGTGAAAAGCAATGCCCAAGTATTTGGTGGAATTAATCCTCATCGTAGAAGCAGAAACCACAGAAGAAGCCCGAAGAATCGCAGACTACATCATAAACCTTCCCATTCCAGACAGCAAAATCGAAAACGCAATAGAAACCCTGAGGTATGAAGAAATTGTCCAAATCAGAACCTAAGATTTGCCCAAACTGCCCCCTTCTTTCTTTTCTGCCAATAATCATGGCGAACAGAGCCTGCTACACCCGACAAAAGGAGCCTTTAACGCCTCACAAGGTCTGTCAAATGCTTCGAGCCTTCGCTAAACAACACCAGCTAACATCAAACGCTTGCCCCTATTTTTCTGAAAAAGAAACGATGGAGCGTTACTTACGTGTCGAAGCAGAGGCAGCCTGGTAAATTTTGGCCTTGGGTGAGACCTATGATTTGGGAGAAGGCTCAGGAGCTTTATCAGATGGAGCAAGCTAAAACTATGGGCGAGGATTTCAAGGGCATAACGGCGGAACGGAAAGAGCTTCGTGAAGGCGGATACTTCTACACAGCCAAGCTGATTGTTCTGCGGAACCTTTGGCAGCAAAAGAAAGGCTTGCCCTGCATAGAAGAGGAGGAAGCGATGCATGCCTGTAATAGTGAATGAAGACGAAACTGACGCTCAGTATATGTGCGACATTTGCGGTGTTGAAATTCAGGATCAGACGCAAGGAACATGTTGCCCTACGTGTGGGCGGATTTTCTGTTTAGAGTGTTCTGCTGACCATCCCATTACGAAAGTTAGGGTTAGAGAAGATGGCCCAGACTATGAGAAGGATGAGTATATGTGTGACCTATGCTATCGAGAATGGCGTAAAAAACATCCGCATCAGGTGAAGCTTGATGACTTCGTTTCAGGCAGGTGAAGTTGGATTATGCTTTTCAAAAAGTGGCACATTGAGCTGATTCTTTCGGGAAGGAAGACGCAGACACGAAGGCTTCCTGACAAGTCGGCAAACTATCATGTGGGGCGTGTTTACGGCATTAGAGACCGCTGGTTTAGTAAGCCTGAAGCGCACATTTTGATAACCCGCAAGTTTAGGCAGAGGCTCGGAGACATAAGCCTTGAAGACGTGAAAAAGGAAGGATACAGCAGCCTAGAAGAGTTTCAGAGGGCTTGGGAGGAAGTCCACGGGCCAGGAGGCTGGAAGCCTGATTTGATAGTTACTGTCTATGAGTTTAAGCTAGAGGAGCGGCGGAAATGAAGAAAACGAATATGTATCCTTTATCAGTGAAACAATGGAACCCATGGGTAGGATGTAAATATAACTGCATTTACTGCGAATCTAGTTTTCAGCGTCAACTAAAACGATGGGGAAAAGAAAAATGTCCCTTATGCTATGAATACAAGCCCCATGCTCACCCTGAGAGACTAAGCCAAGCCTTGCCACAGACAGGTTACATGCAATTCATTTTCACAATTTCTAATGGAGATGTGGCTTTTTGCCCGACTGATTATCTAGGAAAAATCCTGGAAAGGATAGAGCGAGAGCCTAATAAAACGTTTTTAA
>Ga0315282_10013940_pt1 | contig 12037 bp, 8 predicted proteins | sample YL17G07_20_MG_FD_203693 | JGI IMG/M metagenome (GOLD analysis project Ga0315282, IMG submission 203693) | Sediment microbial communities from Yellowstone Lake, YNP, Wyoming, USA - YL17G07_20 | ecosystem: Environmental > Aquatic > Freshwater > Lake > Sediment | place: USA: Wyoming | collected... | reverse complement strand
AGACGATCATGGGTCCTGTATAAGTGAACTTCTTTACGGTGGGGTCCGTTGTATTGGTCTGCCTGTAACCACGCAGTGTGGTCGGGGGCAGGTCGCTGTGCAGCTGCTCGGTATATTCCCCCAGCTCTATCTCGTAATAATCGGAGCCGGGATAGGTGGTCGTGTCCGGTGTGGCCACGGGGATGTACTGCCCGAGGTCGTTGGCGTTCGCAGCCCCCATGCCCGGCAGCGAGTCGGTGAACTTCCTGATGCCGGTGCCGGGGACCACGCTCACGCTCGTATCAAACGTGAACCCGACCACGTCGTGCCCGCCGGAAAGACATCCGAAGAATATTGACCGCTACATGAAGCGGGGTACCAGTCGGCGAATGCGGGAAGGGACCCTGGCGAAGAGCGCCCCGGGCAAGGCCACCTCCGCTATCTGGAAGACCGTCCTTTTGGCATGGCTTATCACCCGGCAAGCCCTTGCTACTCCGTATAAACGTACTCATGCGATGTTGGATACGGAAACCTTACGATGACGGAAAGGCACCCCTCAGCGCAGTAGTTGGACGGTGACCTCTTCCCCGGGCTCCAGGCGGCCCACGTCCCCGGGGAGCACCGCCAGGCCGTTCCCCACGACCATGGACTTGAGGATGCCGCTTCCCTGGGGGCCGGTGGCCCGGGCATGGTAGCGCCCCTCGCGCCACTCCACGATCACCCGGATGAACTCCGTCCTCCCCGTCTTCCTCCCCATGGGGGAGTCCAGGACGGCGGTGACCTCGGGGCGGAAGATATCCCGGCGCCCCATCATCTTCAGAAGCGCCGGGCGCACGAACTGCTCGAAGGAGACCATCACCGAGACGGGGTTTCCCGGCAGGCCGAAGAGGGGTTTGCCGCGGATGTGGCCGAAGGCCTGGGGCTTCCCCGGCCGCATGGCCACCTTCCAGAAGTTCATCTCTCCCAGCTTGCCCAGGACGTCCTTGACCATATCGTAATCGCCCACCGAGACCCCCCCGCTGGTGATGAAGAGGTCCACCCGGCCTAGGTTGTCGAGGATGGCGCTCTCCAGGGCCGCGGCGTCATCCCTGACCACCCCCAGGCGCAGGGGCTCGGCCCCCGCTTCCCGGACCATGCCGTAAATGGTATAGCTGTTGGAATCCCTTATTTTACCAGGAGCGAGTTCCTCGCCCACGCCCACCAGCTCGTCCCCCGTGGATATGATCCCCGCAACCGCCCGGCGGAAGCAGCGCACCCGCGGGTAGCCGAGGCTGGCGAGCATGCCCATCTCGGCCGGGCCTACAGCCGTACCGGGTTCCATTACCGTATCTCCATCCCGCACGTCCTCGCCCGCCCTGCGCACGTGGTATCCCCTGGAAAGCTCTTCCATGATGAGGACCGATTCGCCCTCCGCCCGGGTGGACTCCACCGGCACCACCGTATCCGCGCCCCCGGGCAGGGGAGCCCCGGTCATGATGCGTATGGCCTGCCCACTCTCCACCCGGGTCCGCGCGGCGCGGCCCGCCGGCAGGTCGCCCAGGACGGCCAGAGCCACCGGCTTCTCCGGTGCCGCCCCGCCGATATCCCCGGCCCGCACGGCGTACCCATCCATGGCCGAGTTGTCAAAGGGTGGGATATTGTGGCGCGCGACGGCCTCCTCCGCCAGGGCAAGCCCCAGTGAATCCAGGAGGGGGACCTCGATCTCCTCCAGCCGTTCCACGGACCCCAGCACGTATCTCCTGGCTTCATCCACGGTCAACATCGTCCGCCACCTCCGACTGCTTTTTCCCGTTATCCCACACCCTACCCGGAGGGGGGCTCCCAGGCGCCGAGGTTAAAGAATCGCCGGGCATCGTTGGATATAAGGTAATTAATAAACTCCTGCGCGCCCTTGCCGTTCGTGTCGGGATAGGGCAACCCGCTTACCTGCATCACGTGATAGGGATTGTTTAGACCTTCGTCTCCCTCGAGCAGTATCTCCAGGCCCAACTCCCCGGAAAGTCTCTGGAAGTTACTGCGGTCGGAAAGCGTATAGGCGCCCTCCAGGGAGGCCTGGCGCAGGGTATCATCCGTACCCGCTTCGGTCTCGATCAACCAGCCTCCAACCTCCTCAACCCCGGAGGCTGCCCAGGTCATTCTCTCCTTGTAAGCGGTACCGGAGCCGTCGGTGCGCAGGATGAAGGGCTTCTTCGCCTCGGCTATTTTTCGAAAGGCGCCCACGGCGTTCTCCGCCTCCCCGGCTCCCGCCGGATCATCCGGGGGCCCCACCACGACGTAATCGTCGTGCATGACCTCCTGCCTGCTCTCCAGGTAGTTCATCCTCTCCCGCTGCTCCTCCTCATCGGGTTCATGGGTTATAAGCAGGTCGCACTCACCATGCATGGCCATCTCCAGTACATCCTGGTCGGGCGCAAACACCGTCTCCACCTCATACCCGGATCTTGACTGGAAATCCTTCACCCATGCCTGTACGACCCCGCTTTCCTCCAGGTCTGAGGTTGCGGCGAGGAGCAGCGTTTTATTGTCCGATCCTCCCCCGCATCCCCATTGGGTTATGAGGGCCGCGAGAAAAAGGGCGGCGAACACCGCCGACAATCCGTTAGCAGCTTTACGGACACGTTTATCCATGAAGATATTCTACACCACGACCAAACCATGGGGTCACCCCCGGACATGGGGTCAGGTCTTGAATCTTGAATTTATGACCATATTCTTCCATTAATAGTAAAATATGTTGGAAAATTCAAGATTCAAGACCTGACCCCAGTGAAGGGCATGACGTGGATGGAGGTGGCCTTGATTACCGCCGTTAACTTCCGGCCCGGCTCGATGCCCATCTCCTCCTGGGAAGCCCGGGTGATGTAGGCCACCAGGGGGAATCCGCACTCCAGGCCCACCTTCACCAGCGCCCCCAGCACCTTGACCCCGGTGACCCGCGCGGGTAAACGGTTGCGGGCCGATCCCGCGTCGCCAGTATCGGCCAAGAGAATAACCTCCTCCGGGTGGATGAGGACCTTGGCGCGCGAACCGGGGTGTAGCCCGCATAGGGCCTCCAGCTCCGCGCCCTCCACGCGGATCCGGGCCATGCCCTCCCGGCACTCCACCACCTCACCCTCCAGGAGGTTCTCCGCGCCCAGGAACTCCGCCACCACCTCCGTGACCGGGCGGCTGAAGACCTCGTTGGGTTTTCCCGCCTGCAACAGGGTACCTTCGATAACGACCGCCAGCCGGTCGGCGATCTCCAGCACCTCGTGATAGTCATGGGTCACATAGATGGCCGTAACCCCCATCTCCCGCACCAGCCTCGAGACGTCCGCCCGCAGGATCTTCCTGGACGGGACGTCCAGTGAGGCCAGGGGCTCATCCATGAGCAGCAGGCGCGGCCGCAATACCATGGCCCTCCCCAGGGTCACCTTCTGGGCCTCGCCTCCGGAGAGGGTCATGGCATCGTGGTCGGCCAGTTCCCCCAGGTTTAACTTGTCCAGCATCTCATCCACCCGTTTTTCCCTCTCCACCTTATCCATCCTGCGGACCTTGAGCCCGTAGGCGATATTGGCCCGCACGCTGCGCTTAAAGAGCAGGGGTTCCTGGAAGATCATGGCCATCTGCCGGGACAGCTCCTTCCTCTCACTGCGGCGCAGATCGGGCAGCCGGGAGTCGTTCCAGTAGGTGATTTCTCCACTGGAAGGCTTTTCCAACAGGTTTATCAGCCGCAGCAGGGTGCTCTTCCCGGAGCCGTTGGGCCCCACTACCGCCAGGATCTCGCCCTCCCCCACCTCCAGGCTCTCCACGTCCAGCACCTGGCGGCGGCCGTAGAAGTGCTTCAGCCCCTGGATGGACAGAAAGCCGCTCAAGCCGGGGCCTCCTTGCGTCGCCGGGAGAGGAGGTTCCTGGCCACCCTCGCGGGGTGGCTCAGCAGGGTGCCCTGCTGGATAAGGGTCATTATCCACACCAGGAGGACGGTTATCGCCAGCAGGATGATGCCCAGGGCGATGGCCATCTCGCTGTTCCCCTTGCTCACCTCGAGGACGGTGGCCGTGGTAAGGGTGCGGGTGTAGGGCTCGCCATTGACAAGCAGGTTTCCCCCTACCATCATGGCCGCACCCACCTCGGAGATTATCCCCCCGAAGCCGGCGATGACCGCCGCCACCAGGGAGAGACGTGTCTCCCGTAACAGGGTCAGGACGGATCTCGCCTCGCCCGCGCCCAGCGACCTGGCCTGCAACCGTATCTTGGGGTTCTCGTTTTGCAGCGCGGCCATGGTTATGCCGGCGATCAGGGGCATGGCCAGCACGATCTCCGCGGTGACCATGGCCTTGGGGGTGTAGAGCCAGTTGAGGAAGCCCAACGGCCCCCTTCTCTTAAGGAAGAGATAGACGAAGAGGCCCACCACCACCGGCGGCAGCCCCATGCCCGCGTTCACCAGGGTGACCAGGAGTTTTCTGCCACGGAAGCGGTAGAGGGCCAGGGACGACCCCAGGGGTATGCCCAGGAGCAGGCCCACCCCGGTGGCGATGGCGCAAATATAGAGGGTGAAGAAGGTGATCCTCATCACGTAAGGATCGAAATGGACGATAAGCTTTAGGGCCTGCACGAAACCGTTCCATATCTCTCCCATTTTTCAAACCTCCTCCGTACGAATCCGGTAGAACCGGGCAGGAGCCCCGCTATCCCGGCCGGGGCCCGGCCGTCAAAGGTATTTTGTTACAATCCTTAAAGGGCGTCGGGGTGGAACAGCTGCTGCCCGTACCTAGCAACGCCGTAGGTCTGGAGGAACTCCTGGGCCTCCGTGGCGGTCACGAAGTCGGAGAAGGCCCGGGCGCCTTCCACGTTCACGTCCGGCCACTTCTCCGGGTTAACCTCCATTACGTGATAATTGTTATAAAGGATTGGGTCTCCCTGGTAGAGGATCCCAAGTTCCAGGTCATCCTTCATGCTCAGGAAAGTGCCGCGGTCCGAGAGGGTGCAGGAGTCCTCTTCCGACGCGATACGCAGGGTGTCCCCCATTCCCTTGCCGCTCTCTATATACCACGCCCCCGAGGGGGTTATCCCGGCTTCCTTCCAGACCTTCAGCTCCTTGGTATGGGTGCCGGAATCATCTCCACGGGAAATGAATTTGGATCCGGAGGCGGCGATGCGCTTGAAGGCGTCCGCCGCCGAGGTCGCCTCCTTTACCCTGGCGGGGTCCGAGGCCGGTCCAACGATGATGAAATCATTGTGCATCACCGGCTTGCGGTTGATGGCGAGCCCGTCTGTAACCATCTTTTCCTCCTCCGCCGGGCTGTGCACCAGCATGACGTCGCACTCTCCCTTGCGCCCCATCTCCATGGCCTCGCCGCTGCCCACGGCGACGACCTTGACGGAGTAGGGGTACTCCGCCTCGAACATGGGTACCCACTCTTCCAGGAGGCCGGAGTCCTGGGTGCTGGTGGTGGTGGCCAGGATCAAATCGGTCCTCTCGACCGTCCCACCGTTCTTTTCACCACATCCCGTGGCCAATGCCAGAAGCGCCGCCATAAGGGCGAGGACGATCACCGTGATCCATGCTTTTCCGGTTCTCATGCCGTCTCCTCTCCTCGTTTCATGTTTCCCTGAAACGCTCCGTACCCGACCCTGAAACCGCTGCCACCCTTCCGCGGGAGGGGGCTCTCGCCACCTTCCCGCGGCATGGGAGGAAAACATCCGCCAATAAAAAACCCGCCGGGAGGCGGGCATCGTAATCGGAAATACCGCCACCTCCTTTCCAAACACGGGAGGCATGAGGGTTTCCCGTCATACCCTTGCGGCTCATATCCTTGGCCTTACGGCTTTAGGAACGGAGCTCGGAGGCACCAAGCCTTCTTCACGTTTTCAAGGTACCTGTCGAAACAACACCGACATTGTCCTTGCGAGCGTAGCGAAGCAATCTCCCGCTATACTGTCGCAACGTCTCTCCAAAACGATATCGCCACGTCGCTTCGCTCCTCGCGGCAAGCTTTCCTCGGCCCCTACGGGCCTGGGCCACACCTTTCTTTGGGGGCTGACTTTCCCCGGCCCCTACGATCCCCCATGGAGCGTGCTGTTAAAAGCAACCCAGCGAGCAGTTGGCGATCTTGATCTTCATGGCGTTCGCCGCCTTGCCCACCTCAAAGGGAGGGACGCCCAGCTCCTCGGCAAGTTTCAGAGCCACGGCGCAGGCGATGCGCCCATCCTTGGCCTTGGCCTTCACCGCCTCCATTACCTTCTCGTCCACCTCGGCCGACATGTACTCACCTCCCAATCTCCCCGCCGCCCGGGAGAGCACTACCTCCCATGCCCTTTGCTTTCCCAGCTCGGAAACCACCACTACTTTGGCCCCCGGGTTCTTCTCCTTAATCTCTCGTTCCAGCTGGAGGACCTCCTCCCCTGATAACTCCCTGCCCCCGTTTACCACCACCGTGTGGGCCTTCTTTATAGCCTGGAAGGCCGATGGCTTGAAGCCCTCAAAGGTAGGGCCCATGATGAAGACGGCGTAGTCGGGATCCAGGTGCTCCAGGATGCTGTTCCCCTCCACGACAATCACGGGGGCATCGCTATGTGATATGGCCTCCCTGAAATCTCGTGGAAGGTTCTCCCGGGTGGTACGGACCCAGAAAACGGGGCTGGCCCCGGCCCTCACCAGCCTGGCTGTGTCCGTCTCTGGCGCGGATTGGGGATCCGTCTCCTCCACGATCACCTCTCCCGGGGGACGCTCGGGGTGGATGGAGACCTTCATCCCCGCGCACCCGCGGCAACGGCCGGCGAGAAAGGCGGCCAGGGAGCTCTTGCCGATATCCTTATTGGCCCCGGATATGGTGATGACCTTCGGCCTCGCAAGACCTGAAAAAAGCCCGCCCGGGGAGGGCGAGCGTAAACCTTCGGTCAAATCCCTCTCCTTTCCAAATACGGGAGGCACAGGCGTTTCCAACTGCACCCTATCGGTCCAGCACCTTAGCCTGAGCCTTAGGCGACTGGACTCGGAGAGCTCCTCACTCAGCTCTGCAAACAGGCGAAGCAAATTATAACCCCTCACGGGAATAAAATTCAACAGGTAGGTAGGCCTTCGAGTACATTTATGAGGCAGCAGGGGGCGGCAGGCAGAGACACCAATATCAAAAACGGTGTCTTGCAATCGGCACATTAAAACTGGTTCTTCTCCTTAAAGCGTGGGTAACGATGAAGCGTCAACGCAAGCTCAATAGATATAATAGCAGTTAGGAGGAGGCTTGCCCGCTACGGGCTTGCTTATCTTCCGCCGATTACCCACATTTTTGGAGATGATCCTTAAAACTAAATATCGCGCAGGGGGTAAAATAGAGTCAAAAGACCTGGAGAATAAGGTAAATAAGATGAGCAACGAGGAAAAGACCAGGGAACAGCTTGTTGAACAGCTGGAGGGCCTGCGCCGGCGCGTGGCCGAGTTGGAACCGGCGGAAGCCGAGCTTCTGCGGATAAAGAAGGCCCTCGTCAGGGGTGCCGAAGCCCTGAGGTTGATTCTCGAGAACTCCCTGGATATCATGGCCTTAATCAACGCCGATGGGACCATACGATATATAAGCCCCCCGCTGGAGCGGATGACCGGATACAGGCCGGAGGAATTGACCGGCAAGTACGCTTTCGACTACGTGCACCCGGATGACGTTCAAGGGCTTATCCGCCGTTTCAACAGGGGGATGGAGACGCCCGGGATCACCGAGAGGGAGGAATTCCGCTACCGCCACGCGGACGGCTCCTGGCATACCCTGGAGGCCACCGGCATCAGTCTCATCCAAGATCCGTCCGTGTCCGGCGTCGTCTTAACCGCCAGGGACATCACCGATCGCAAAGAGGCGGAGAAGGCGCTGCAGCGGAGCGAGCGCTATTACCGTTCGCTCATCCGCTACGCCGGGGACATGATCAGCATCCTCAACGCCGACCTGACCTTCCGCTGGGGCAGTCGCTCCGCCGGAAGGATCACCGGCCATGCGCCCGGGGACATCTACGGCAGGAGCCTCCTCGAATATATCCACCCGGACGACATCGAGGACGTCAAGGAAACCCTGGACTTCGCCATGCACAATCCGGGAGTTACCCGATACCTGGAAACCCGTTTCCGGCATAGTGACGGCTCTTACCATTTTCATGCTACGATCGTTAACAACCTCCTCGACGACCCCTCGGTGCAGGGCCTGGTCATCAACTCCCGCGATATCACCGAGCGCAAAATGATGGAGGAAGAACTCCTGGTCCGCAACCGGGAGCTCAACGCCTTCGCCGCCACCGTCTCCCACGACCTGCGCACCCCGCTGGCGCTTATCGAGGGATACGCGCAACTGATGCGGGCCGAGGATACCACCGGGGAAGAAAAGGAAGCTTACCTGAAAAACATCATCGCCGCATCCAGGCGCATGGACGAGCTGACCGAGTCCCTCCTGGAATACGCCCAGGCCGGCCAGCCAGGCGGGAATGCCGTCACCGTCGATCCCGCGGCGGTGATAAATGAGGTCCTTTCGGAACACGTGGATGTCCTGCAATGGAAGAACATGGTAGTAGAGGTCGGGGAGGACCTTCCCGGTATCGTGGCAGATGCGTTGAAACTGCGCCAGGTCTTCGCCAATCTGGTGGACAACGCCATCAAATATATGGGAGATAACCCCAGGCCCAGGATAGAGATCGGGGCGCAAACCAACGGGGCGAAGGTCACTTTCTACGTGCGCGACAACGGCCAGGGGATAGACCCGGACCATCAGGAGGAGGTTTTCATCCCCTTTAAGCGCTTCGGCGCTTCCGCCTCCCCCGGCCTGGGCATAGGCCTCTCCACGGTCAAGCGGGCGGTGAAGGGATGGGGTGGTAATATATGGGTTGAGTCCAGGCCCGGGGAGGGATCCACCTTTTACTTCACCGCGCCCGCGGCGGAGGACTAATGTACCAAAAGGGGCCGTGTCTTCGATCTTCGGTCTTGACCCCTGGCGCATGTGCTTCTTCCATAAACCGAAGATCGAAGACACGGCCCCCTGATCCTTTATAAGCGCAGGCGGGTGCGGGATACGATCTCCGCTTTCGTCGCATCGGGGAGGTCATCGAAGTAGGCGCAGTAGCCGGCCACCCTGACCACCAGCCCGGGGTACTTGCCGGGGTTGCGGCGGGCGTCCTCCAGGACCTCGGGGTCGATGATGTTGAACTGCACCTGCATCCCCCCCTGGGCGAAATATCCCCGCATCAGCGCCGCCAGGATATCCGCCCCCTCCTCGCCGCTGAGGTTCTGAGGGTCGAAGCGCAGGTTCAGGGCGCAACCGTTGGGCATCAGCCGGGAATCCACCCTGGCCACCGACCGCAGCAGGGCGGTGGGGCCCAGGCGGTCGCAGCCGTTGGCCGGGCCCAGACTGGCGGCGAGGGGCTTTCCGGCCCCCCTGCCGCTGGGCAGGGCGCCCACATGCCTGCCGAAGGCCACGTGGCAGGTAACGGAGTAAAACCCGGGCACGTAGGGACCGCCCCGGGTGTTGCGATGCCCGGATAGGGCGTCGTGGAAGATGTGCACCGCCAGGTCGGCATAATCGTCCGCCAGGGAGATGTCGTTGCCGTACTTGGGGGCGCCGGCGAGTTCGGCCCGAACGCGCGGGAAGCGGGCGAAGTCCTCCCGCAGGGCCTCCAACACCTCCTGCAGTGACAGCTTCCTCTTGCGGAAGACCACCTCGTCCAGGGCGGCCAGGGAATCGGCCACATCCGCCACCCCCACCCCCTGGATTCCGCTGGAGTTGTACCTGGCCCCACCGGCGGTGAGGTCGCGCCCCGACTCCAGGCACCCGTCCACCAGCATGGAGGATAAGGGGGTGGGATGATAATCGCGGTTCCCGCCCTCGACCACCCGGAAATCCGCGATCATCCTCTCCACCATGTAGTCCACCTGCCGCCGGAAGGCCTCGATCACCTGGTCCATACCCCGGAAGGACGAGGGATCGGGTGTTGCGACGCCCACCCTCCGGCGGTGGCCGAAACGGCGGCCCCGGTTGAGCGCCAGCTCCAGGCATAGGGGCAGGTTGAAGAGGCCGGCGTCGGTAGAAAAGAAGCTGTTTCCCGGCAGGGCCAGCTCCACGCAGCCCACCACGCCGTAGTTCCGCGCCTCCTCCAGGGGGTAACCGTGATAGACCAGGGAGGCCACGGCCGCCTCGTCTGAGAAGACGGCGGGCATCCCGTTGCCCTTCCTTGCCACGTCGGCCACCCGGCGCAGGTACTCGTCTGGTGAACCGGCGTGCACCCGCGCCTGGTAATTGGGGTCGCGCAGGCCGGCCTCCTCCATCACGTCCAGAAAAAGGTAGGTTAGGTCGTTTACCGCGTCCCTTCCCTCCCGGTCGGTGCCGCCCACTATGGCCGCCTGTACCACCAGGTACCCGCCGTGATACTGGCTGATCCTCTCCGAGAGGAGGAAGACGTGCTCGGCGGCCTTGGCGGTGAAGGAAAGGAGGAGCTCCCGGGCTTCCTCACGGGTAAGCCGCCCTTCCTTTATATCCCCGGCGTAATAGGGGTAGAGATACTGGTCGACGCGGCCGAAGGAGACGGCCGAGTTGAGGCTCTCCAGGTTGACCGCAAGGTGGGTGAGCCAGAGGGACTGCAGGGCCTCGTGGAAGGTCTCCGCCGGCTCGGCTGGCACCTTGAGGCAGATGCGGGCGAGCTCCTTCAGCTCCTTCTTGCGCTCGGGATCGCCCTCGGCCGCGGCCAGCCTCTCCGCCTCATCCGCGAGGCGTCCCGCGAATACCGTGATCCCCTCGCAGGCGATGCGCGCGGCCTCGTAGAGGTCCCCCTCCTTACCCCGCATGGACTCCAGGTACCCCTTAACCCCCAGCCTGAGCATCTTCTCGTAGTTGGGGAGGAAGTGGCCGATGCCCCCCGCCTCGTTGATCAGGTAATAGGTGGGGTTCAGCTGCTCCCTTATATAGCGCAGGAGGTGCCGGCGGTTCTTGAAGGCGCGGAAGTTCATGTTGCGCGTGAGCCAATATGGTATTATCTGGAAAAGAAACCGCAGCCGGTCCGGCCAGGATATGAGCAGGGGCGTGGTCCTCCTGCGCTCGATCCATAGAAGGTCCTCGGTCATGAAGACCCCGGCCAGCTCCGGTTGGGTGATGGCCGAGATGCGCCGGGACCCCACGTTCCCCACGATAAGCTCGCCGGGATAGATATGGACCGACTTACGGGACAGGAGGTAGCGCAGGGCCTTGGCCATGCGTACGGGCATGCCATCCGAGGGATCGTCGTGTTTCTTGAAGAACTCGGTGATGAGCAGGGCCCTCTCCGGGCAGAGATAAACCGGCATTGAGAGCAGCTCGCGCTTGATACGCCGGAAACGCTCACTCTGCCCCGTCTCGGTCTTTGCCTCCGCCATGTATCCCCACCTCGCATAGATTATAGCAAAAGCCCCACGGCAATAGAAAAGCGATCGATCGTTTGCAGCGCGTAAGCGCGCCGACGCCCGTAGGACGGCGGCACGGTGCCTGCGCCGTGATATGCGCTGATTCTACGGCGTGTCAGCGCCTCCGGATTTCCGAATGTGGAGGCCTGATACCCGTCCAAATCTTCTGGAGGCCTGGCACGCATGCGTCCTCATGCAAGTAAAGGCAAGGCTCAAATACCCGACCCCATATCAAGCCTGGTATGCGGAAGGTCGATTACATGTAGCGACGATGCTTTCCGGAAATATGGTGGGAATATACGTGGAAGAAGCAAGTCCCGGGTTAGAGGACATCTTCAGGGCCGCCTCGAGGAGGCTGATGCTCAAGGCCTCCCTTTCCGCGATAACCCTCCCAATCGTGGTCCTGGCCCTCTTCTCCCTGACCATCTTCCGGTTCACCTCCCGCCAGTACCTCATCTTTTTACTCGCCATCGCCGCCGTGGTCATCCCCCTGGCCGTCCTCCTGGGGCTCTTTTACTTCGCCATGCAGCGCCGCCAGTCACGGAGGCTGATGGCCTGGTACGGGAGAGTGAGAGACCCGCGTTTCCAGGATGACCGCGACCTGACCCTGCGCCTCCAGCAGGACCTCTCCTCCTCCAGCTTCAAGCACGGCGCTCTGGTCGCATTGGGAATCTTTTT
>Ga0315282_10013939_pt1 | contig 12038 bp, 14 predicted proteins | sample YL17G07_20_MG_FD_203693 | JGI IMG/M metagenome (GOLD analysis project Ga0315282, IMG submission 203693) | Sediment microbial communities from Yellowstone Lake, YNP, Wyoming, USA - YL17G07_20 | ecosystem: Environmental > Aquatic > Freshwater > Lake > Sediment | place: USA: Wyoming | collected... | reverse complement strand
TCCCCCGTTGGTATACAGATCCAGAAGGTGTCGGACATAGACCAGAGGCAATAGATGCTATGTGCGAAGAATTCTTAAAGATTAGTAGGGAGGTATATGGCTAAAGAGAAGTATAAAGAGAACTGGAGAGAGGCAAAAGAACACTTTAAGGCTTGGTGGAATCGTTCAAAGATAGATAGACCTATCTTGAGGGTTATTGCAAGACGAAAAGTTCCTATAGAAGAGTTAGAATCAATAGAGCCACCTAAAACTTTAGGGGAAAATTGTATTACAATCAAAGATTATATAAAATCAGATAGTATTAAGGAGAGGTATAGAAAGAACAGAATTTATTAAGAATTTATGCCAGAAGTAATTATTGTAAATCTAAATCCTGCATTAGATAGGACTGCTATAGTAAAAAAGTACAATCCATTTGGGGTAAATAAAGCTGAAAGATTAGTAGTATTAGCTGGTGGTAAAGGTGCCAATGTGGGAAGAGCTTTAAAAACGTTGGGTTATAATGATTTTGTCTGTTCAGGAATAATTGGTGGAGAAATAGGAAAGATTTTTCAGAAAAGGCTAGGAGGGGAACAGATAAATAATGACTACTTCTGGATAAAGGAAGAAACACGAATAGCCTATGCAACATATGAAGAATCTCTAGGGGTAGGAATGATTACAAATGAAGTAGGTCCAGAGGTTACAAGTAAAGAGATAGAAAGTTTCAGTAAATTCCTTGTAGAAAAATATCTTCCATTAGTAAAGACATTTGTCATCTCAGGAGGAGCTCCACCAAGCTTTCCCCCAGACCAGATTTATAAATTAGTGAGTATATTTAAAAAAGGTGGTAAAGAAATATTTATAGATACAAGTGGGAAGATCTTAGAGCTCTGTTCTCAATTAGGAGCTTTCTGTATAAAGATAAATGAGGATGAGTTGAAGGGTGCATTTAATGTAGATATTAATGACAGAAAGTCTCTTATAGACCTCTACATAAGTCTTCATCAAACTGGGACAAGATGGCTCATAATTACTAGGGGTGAGAAGGGCGCTATATTTATAGATGGAGACAGGATGATAGAAGGGGTAAACAAAAAGTTATATTCAAAGTACTCTATAGGCTCGGGCGATGCATTTTATAGCGCAGTTATATACGGAAAGGTTAAAGGACTCTCATCTGAAGAAATACTGAAACTTGCTATGGCATGTGGTACAGCAAATACATTAAGTTTTGGTGGATGTATATTCAAAATAAAAGATGTAGAAAGAATAAAGAAGGAGATAGATATTAAGAGACTTTTGATGTAAGGTTTTCTATATCCTGTTTAAGTCTAGCTATATCCTCTTGTAATCTCTTAACTTCACACTCTAAACATCTAATCACTCTACTTTCTACATCAGGTATATCTCCGTGAGCCAACTGTTCTGATGGAGTAAGTTTATGTCCATTCCTTCGCACTATCTTCCCTGGAATCCCTACTACCGTAGAATTTTGGGGGATAGACCTTAAAACAACTGAACCAGCTCCTATTTTGACGTTATCCCCTATATTAATTGGACCGAGTATCTTTGCACCAGCTCCTACTACTATATTATTCCCAAGAGTAGGGTGTCTCTTACCCTTATGCTTCCCAGTACCACCTAGTGTCACACCTTGGTATAAAAGGACATCCTCTCCTATTTCTGTAGTTTCTCCTATTACTACACCCATTCCATGGTCTATAAAAAAACCTTTACCAATTTTGGCAGCAGGATGAATTTCTACCCCAGTAAATCTACGGGTAATAAAAGAAATACATATAGCAAGACTTTTAAGTCCAATGTTCCAAAACCAATGAGCTATCCTATAGCCCATAATGGCATGAAATCCTGGATAAAATAGTATTACTTCCAAACCATCTCTAGCAGCTGGGTCTTTTTCGAAAACTGCTTTAAAATCTGCCTTCAAAGTCTCAAACATCAATCTTCCTCCCATCCAAACTTTACTAATATGGTAATATTAATTATATAAGTAAAAGAGGTATATGTAAATGCTAGGGTGCACATTTTTAGATTTAGGAGTAAAAAGATATAAAGATACAGAACTTCTTCAGGAAGAGCTAGGCTTAAGAGTAATCAGAGGAGAAAGCCCAGGTTATATCTTATTTGTTGAACATCCTTCTGTAATTACTCTAGGGAAAAGCACTAAAAGAGAGCTAGTATTCTTAAAGAGTATAGAAAAGATAAACTCAAGAGGTATAGAGATACATAACTCTGCTAGAGGTGGAAGTGCTACTCTTCATGAACCTGGACAGCTTGTAGTCTATCCGATATTAAAATTGGATAAGAAAGATGTCCACACATATGTAAGAGACATAGAAGAGCTAGTAATAGAGACACTTAAAGAGTATAACATAAAAGCAATAAGAAGACCTGGTTTTACAGGGGTATGGATAGACGAAAAGAGGAAAATATGTTCTATAGGTATAGCTGTAAGAAGATGGGTTACTTACCATGGGTTGGCACTAAATGTAAACAATAAACTGGAAGATTTTAATCTTATCCATCCCTGTGGATTGGAAGATGTAGAAATGACCTCAATGGAAAGGATTTTAGGTAAAAGAATTCCAATAGACGAACTAAAGGACAATTTATTGCATATATTTAGTAAAATCTTTGATAGGAGGATTATATTTGAGTAGTAAACCTGTATGGCTAAGGAAAAGGATAACTAATGAGACATTAGAAGCATTAAGGGTAGAAGATGTATTATTTGAGAGTTCACTTCATACTGTATGCCAAGAGGCTCTATGCCCAAATATATCTGAATGTTTCAACCAAGGGACAGCAACTTTCCTTATTCTCGGAAATATCTGTACAAGAAATTGTAGGTTCTGTGCTATAGAAAAAGGTAAGCCGTCTCCAGTAGACCCTGAGGAACCAAAAAAAGTTGCCAATGCAGTAAGATCCTTAAACCTTAAATATGTAGTTATTACATCTGTTACAAGAGACGATTTGATAAAAGGAGGTGCAGAGTATTTTAGAAATACCATATTAGAAATAAAAAAGAATTCTCCTGAGGTCAAAGTAGAGGTTCTTATACCAGATTTTAAAGGAGATAAAGAGGCTTTATATGAAGTCCTAGATGCCCAGCCTGAGGTGTTAAATCATAACATAGAAACCGTACCCTCTCTCTACCTGACAGTAAGGCCTATGGCTGATTTTAATAGATCTATAGATGTGCTATACTGGACTAAAGAATATAATCCTAGTATAATTACTAAATCTGGGATAATAGTAGGATTAGGAGAAAAAGAAAAAGAACTTTTTATTACATTTAAAAGACTAGCAGAAGCAGGATGTAATATACTTACTATTGGACAGTATCTACAGCCATCTAAATTACATCTACCTGTAGTTGAGTATGTTCATCCAGAAAAGTTCAAAGAGCTAGAACTTATGGCTTACGAAGCAGGTTTAAAGTATGTTGTCTCTGGTCCTTTTGTAAGGAGTTCTTATTTTGCACATAAAGGTTATGAAAAAATATCGGAGGTGAAAGATAGATGAAAAGATTTCTATGGTTAGTATCAGTAGTATTAATTTGTACTATTATTATTTCTTCTGTTGGTTTTGCACAACAGACAAAGAAGACAAAGCCTTTAATCCAGGTAACAGTGAAGATTATTATAACAGACCCATTAAAGTATGACTTTGGTAAACCGATACCTGAGGTAGATATAGCAAAACTAAATCTCTCTTCAGAACAGACAGACAAACTCACTAAATTTAGAGAAACCTTACAGGAAGCAGAACTAAAGTATCAAAGAGCTTTTTCTGATGTATGGAACAAACAGTTGAAGCCAGCTGCTCAGAAAAATGATCAAAGCGCTATAGGTAAAAGCAGAGAACAACTACTAAATAATCTAAAGGAGCTACAGAAGGCTAGGATAAACTACTACTTCGAAATGCAAAAAGTCCTTACACAAGAACAACTTAAACAGTTTCCAATCTTATTTACTAAAGAACAGGTAGATAAGCTAGAACACCTTAGAGAATCCTATGATAAAGAGAGACTAAATCTAGATATAGCTCGTATGATAGAAGCCTATAAGGTTCAGCAGTTAAGACAGGAAAATGCATCAACAAAGGATATAAATACAAGGGTAGCTCTGATAATAGCTATAGATAATAAAAAGAAGGACGATTTAATAAATTATAGGGTGAATCTAAGAGAAGTTCTCACTAAAGAACAAAGAGAAATACTTTTTTAAGAAAGGAAGTGACAGGAATTGGACAGATTAGACCTGCTTCTAAAGGATTTGACAGAGACTCCAGGGATAAGTAGTTATGAAGACAAGATAAGAGAAAAATTAGCCAAATATCTTTCTCCTTTAGGAGAGATAAAGTATGACAGGATAGGCAGTCTCCTCTGTGAAAAAAGAGGAGAGATGAGTTATCCAAGAATAATGCTCGCTGCTCATATGGATGAGATAGGCTTTATAGTAAAGTATATAACTGATGAAGGCTTTCTAAAATTTGCACCTATAGGAGGTTGGTGGAGTCAGGTATTACCTTCTCAGAGGGTAATAGTATATTCGAAAAATGGAGAATTCCCAGGGGTAATTGGTTCTAAGCCCCCCCACCTTCTACCACAAGAAGAGAGAGAAAAACCTGCAAAGATTGAAGACCTCTTTATAGATGTAGGAGCAAGAAATAAGGAAGAAGTAGAAAAGGATTTTGGTATAAAACCTGGGTCTCCAATAGTTCCTTGGTCTCCGTATCAGATGATAGGAAAAGATGGAAAATACCTTTTAGGTAAAGCATGGGATGATAGAATAGGATGTGCTGTAATTATAGATGTCATTGAAAAGCTAAAAGGAGAAAAACATCCAAATATTATTATAGGGGTAGGGACTGTCCAGGAAGAAGTTGGTTTAAGAGGTGCAGAAACAAGTGTGAAAGTGGCAAAACCAGATGTAGCATTTGTCCTAGAGGTAGGCTTGGCTGGAGACACGCCGAATGTAAAGAAAGAGGAATCAGACGTAAAATTGGGTAAAGGACCATCTATCGGGGTTATGGATAGTAGTATGCTTCCCAATAGAAAACTGGTAGAGTTTGTAGAGGAAGTAGCAAAAGAGATGAATATTCCCTACCAGTATGAGCTTCTTCTAAGAGGTGGGGAGGATGGAGGTAGAATTCACCTCTATAGTTCTGGTGTCCCTACGGTAGCTATCAGTGTTCCATCAAGGTATATACACAGTCACGTAGGAATTATACATAGAGATGATTTCGAAAATACTGTAAGACTTATGAAAGCTATCATCAAAAGGCTAGATGCAGAAAGAGTAGCCAGTCTAGTATGAGTGTAAGGGTAAGATTTGCTCCAAGCCCTACTGGATACCTACATATAGGCACCGCTCGTACTGCACTCTTTAATTGGCTGTTCGCTAGAAAAGAAAAAGGTATCTTTATCTTAAGAATAGAGGATACAGATAGAGAAAGGTCAAAGAGAGAATTCGAAGAGGCAATCATCAAAGATTTAGAATGGCTAGGGATAGATTGGGACGAATTTTATAGGCAAAGTGAACACCTAAATATCTATAAAGAAATTGCCGAAAGATTAGTTAAAAAGGGGAAAGCTTATGAGTGTTTCTGTACTAAAGAAGAACTAGAGGCAAGAAAGTCTCAAGGATATGATAGAAACTGTCTAAATCTATCTGAGACTGAGAAGGAAGAACTAAGAAAGACACACAATCCTGCGATCCGTCTATTTGTTCCTAAAGAGGGAGAGACAGTATTTTACGATTATCTAAGGGGGGAGCTTCTCTTCCAAAATAGTACTATAGACGATTTTGTAATACTAAAATCAGATGGAACACCCACATATAACTTTGGGGTTGTTGTAGATGATATAGATATGAAAGTAACTCATATAATAAGGGGAGAAGACCATATCTCAAATACACCAAAACAACTTCAAGTTTACGATGCTTTAAATGGAAAACCTCCAATATTTGTTCATCTTCCAATGATACTTGGTCCAGATAAAGCTAAGTTAAGCAAAAGGCATGGTGCTACTTCTATTGGAGAGTACAGAAACATGGGTTTTCTCTCAGAAGCATTAATAAATTTTCTCGCACTTATGGGAGCTTCTTACAATGACAAACAAATATTCTCAAAAGAAGAACTAATAGAACTATTCTCACTAGAGCGACTAACCAAAAATCCTGCTATTTTTGACATGAAAAAATTAGAGTTTTTATCACAAGAACATATTAGGATGAAATCAGAAGAATTGTTATGTTATATCTCTGACTTTCTCATCCAGGAAGGACTTAAGGAATGGACTCTAGATAAGTCATACCTACAAAAGGTGATAAAGTTACTTCAATCTAGGCTAAAAACCCTAAGAAACTTCATTCATTTGGGAGATTTCTTCTTTACAGAAAGCTTCTCTAGAGAATGGGATATAGAAGAGAAAGATAAACTTAAAGATGTTCTTCTAAGACTAAAGGATAAACTTTCTTCAGTGGAAAGTTGGGATGCCAACAGCATAGAGAAGCACATAAGGATATTTTTAGAGGAAGAATCACTTGGCTCAAGATGGTTTCTCCAGACATTAAGAGTTATAGTGACAGGCAAAAAAGTAACACCAAGTCTTTTTGAAACACTAGAAGTCTTAGGAAAAGGAAAAACTCTAAAGAGACTAGAAGAATTCATTATTTCATAGTATCTTGTCAACATTCCAACCATATGGTATACTTTCATAAGAAATCGGCATGCTTCACAGTCTCTAAGTCTACCATTAGGTGGCAGTGAAGCAAAAGTCTAACTTAGAGGAGGAGAATATAAATGGCAGTAGTAACTATTAAGCAGCTCTTAGAAGCCGGGGTTCACTTTGGACACCAAACTAAGCGTTGGAATCCAAAGATGAAGTCTTATATTTTTGCTGAGAGAAACGGAATCCACATTATAGACCTTCAAAAAACAGTTACTTGCATAGAAAAAGCTTATGAAGTAGTAAGAGATGTTTCCAGCAATGAAGGGAAGGTCTTATTCGTAGGGACAAAAAAACAAGCCTATGAGGTAATACAAACTGAGGCGATAAGATGTAGTATGCCATACGTAAATCAAAGATGGCTTGGTGGATTGCTTACAAACTTTCAAACAATAAAACTAAGCATAAAGAAACTTAAAGATTTACGAGAGGCAAGAAATAACGGACTATGGGATTCTTTCACTAAAAGAGAAAGGAAACATCTAGAGATTGAATTGAATCGATTAGAAAGGTATCTCGGTGGGATTGAAACATTAGAAGAGTTACCTAATCTTCTTTTCGTAATAGATGTAAAGAAAGAAGAGAATGCAATAAGGGAAGCAAAAAGGATAGGAATTCCTACAGTTGGTATAATAGATACAAATGGAGACCCTGAACAGGTAGAGTATCCTATCCCAGGAAATGACGATGCTATAAGAGCTATAAAGTTATATTGTACCAAGATAGCAGATGCAATCCTAGAAGGAGCAGGATTAAGAAAAGAAGAAGCTGAAGAAGAAATCTCAGAGATGCCACAAATAGAAGAATTACCACCAGAGGTAATAGAAGAAAAGAAACAAGATGAGTATAAGGAGGAATCAATATTTTGAGTATTAACACGGACCTTATAAAAGAATTGAGAGAAAAAACAGGGGCAGGGGTAATGAATTGTAAGAAGGCATTGTTAGAGTCAGGTGGAGATATAGAAAAGGCTACAGAGATATTAAGGAAAGCAGGGATAGCTACAGCAGAAAAGAAAGGTACTCGTGTAGCAAAAGATGGAAGGATTGAAAGTTATATACACCCTGGGAATAGACTAGGTGTCCTCATTGAGATAAACTGTGAAACAGATTTTGTCGCTAGGACTGATGAGTTTAAGATACTTACTAAAGAGATAGCTATGCATATAGCTGCTAGTAATCCTAAATATATCTCCACTACAGATGTACCAGAAGAGGTCTTAGAGAAAGAGAAAGAGATATATGCTACTCAGGCTAAGAATGAGGGAAAGCCTCCACAGGTTATAGATAGAATTGTCCAAGGTAAATTAGAAAAATTCTATCAAGAAATATGTCTATTAGAGCAGCCATGGGTAAGAGACCCTGAGAAAAGGATAAAAGACCTTATAAATGAGACTATCGCTAAGCTAGGAGAAAATATTATAATAAGAAGATTTGTAAGATTTGAATTAGGGAAAGATATTTGATGGATAACCCTAAGTATAAACGTATTCTTCTTAAATTAAGTGGAGAAGCCTTTAGAAATGATAGTGAACCTATAGGATATCAGTCATTAGTAATGCTTGCAGAAGAGATAGAATCTGTATATAAATTAGGAGTTGAAGTAGCTATAGTTGTAGGAGGAGGTAATGTTATTAGAGGTATTACCTCCAGTTCTCTTTCTATAGACAGGGCAACCGCTGACTATATGGGAATGTTAGCTACTGTAATAAATGCCCTCGCCCTTCAAGCAAGATTGGAGGCTATGGGTATACCTACCAGAGTTCAAACTTCTATTGAGATGAGACAGGTAGCAGAGTTATATATAAGAAGAAGGGCAATAAGACACTTAGAGAAGGGGAGGATAGTTATCTTTGGGGGAGGAACAGGTAATCCTTTCTTTAGTACTGATACAGCAGCAGCATTAAGAGCTGCTGAGATTGGAGCAGAAGTAATGATTAAGGGGACAAAGGTAGATGGAATTTATGATTCAGACCCATTAAAAAATCCAAATGCTATAAAATATACTGAAGTGAAGTATATGGATATCTTAAGTAAGGAATTAAAAGTAATGGACGCTACAGCGGTATCTTTGTGTATGGAAAACAAGATTCCCATAATAGTATTCAATATTTCAGAGCCAGGAAATTTAAAGAGAGTACTTTATGGAAATGAGATAGGCACTATAGTGAAGGGGTGATAGAAGGTGGAGGAAAAAACTTTTACTCGAAGTATTGAAGAGAAGATGAAACAGTCAATCTCTGTATTCCAGAAAGAGCTGATTGGGATAAGAACTGGAAGAGCAAATCCTGCAATTGTGGAAGGATTAAGTGTGGACCACTATGGAACACCAACTCCTCTTTATCAGCTTGCAAAGATTACTGCCCCTGATTCTAGGACTATTCTAATACAACCTTGGGATAGACAGTCCCTACAGAGTATAGAAAAAGCTATCCTTAAATCGAATCTTAGCCTAACTCCAATAAATGATGGAACATCTATAAGGCTGAATATCCCTTCTCCTACTGAGGAGAGGAGAAAAGAGCTAGTAAAGCTGGTAAAGAGAAAGGGAGAAGACGCCAAAGTAATTATAAGAAACATAAGAAGGATCGGGATAGAAGAATTAGAAAAGGAAAAGAAGAATAAGAAACTTCCTGAAGATGTAGAAAAAAGGATAAAGGAACAGCTTCAGAAGATTACTGATAAATATATAGAAGAGATAGACAAAATACTTTCAGAAAAAGAAAAAGAAATAATGGAGGTATAATCTTTGGACATAGAAATGTTCCCCACCCATGTAGCTATTATTATGGATGGGAATGGTCGATGGGCACAGGCAAGGGGGCTACCACGGATATCAGGACATCAAGAAGGAAGACGTACAGTAAAACGTATAGTATCTTATGCACTAAATTTAGGAATAAAGCATCTAAGTCTTTTTGCTTTTTCTACTGAAAACTGGAAGAGACCTAAAGAAGAGGTAGAAGGGCTAATGGAAATCCTAAAGTTAGGGCTAAGAGAGGAGAGGCCTGATTTTATAGAAAAGAAAATTAATGTTACCTTTTTTGGAGATAGGACCAAGCTTTCAAAAGAAGTATTAAATGAAATGGAGATAACTGAAGAGTTAACTAAAACTAATGATAAACTCTATCTTGCATTTGCCATAAATTATAGTGGAAGGGATGATATTGTAAGGACATTACGTAACCTATCTCAGAAGATTCTTTTAAAAGAGCTTGAGGTAAAAGAAATAGGTGAAGAATTAATCTCATCTTCTTTAGATACAAAAAATTTCCCTGACCCAGATTTAATAATAAGAACCAGTGGGGAATTAAGAATGAGCAACTTTTTCCTCTGGCAGTCAGCTTATAGTGAGCTCTATTTTACACCAATCTTATGGCCTGATTTCGATGAAAAGGCGTTCGAAGATGCTATACTAGATTTTCAAAAGAGGAAGCGCCGTTTTGGAGGTATCTAAAAGATTGATTCTTCAAAGAGTTATAAGTGCTATCATAGGAATCCCAATAGTTTTATTGGCTATAAAATTAGGGGGTATTCCATTACGTATTTTAGTTTTAGCCCTATTTATATTGGGATTTTTTGAGTATAGCCGACTTTCTGAACTTATGAATATAAAGATAAGGTTCTGGGAGGGGCTAATAGGAGGCACAATCATCTTAGTATGGGGATGGGATTACGCTACAAGTGTATTACAGACTTTGATTGTCCTTTGGGTCTATCTTATGCTCTACTTTATAATTATGCAAGATATTAAGAATAGTTTATCCATAATATCAGCTACAATCTTTGGGCTAATATATCTAGCGGTTCCTCTTTCTATGTTTTTGATAATGAGAAAGTTTGATATTGAAGGATATTGGTGTGCTATGGTAATGATAGGTACCTGGGCATTTGATACTACTGCCTATTTTGTAGGGAAAAAATATGGAAGACATAGACTTGCATCTATTTTAAGTCCTCTTAAATCCTGGGAAGGATTTATTGGTGGCTTAATAGCTACGACTCTAGTAACATTTGCATTTTTAATGGATTTTAGAGGTATCTTAATTGGTATACTTCTTGGTCTTGGAGTCCAAGCCGGAGACCTATTTGAATCTCTTCTAAAAAGAGAAGCAAAGGTCAAGGATTCTGGTAATATAATTCCTGGCCATGGAGGAGTCTTAGATAGATTCGATGGATTTCTAGTTGGTGTAGTAGTAGTCTTTCCCCTAATAAGATTTATAGTAGGTGGCATATGGTAAAAAGACTTGTAGTAATTGGTTCTACTGGGGCATTAGGTACTAAGACATTGGAAGTAGTAAGGGAGTTTCCAGATAAGTTTACTATTATAGGACTTGGTGCAAGGCAAAATGTAAAAAGATTAGCAGAACAGGTAAAAGAGTTTCATCCAAAATACGCCCTATTAACAGAAAATAATATGTCTTCCTCTTTAGACAAAGCTATAAACGATTCAAAGAGTAAATATTTCTATGGTATAGAAGGGCTTAGAGAAATAGCATCTGTAGAAGATGTAGACTTGATAGTCTTAGTAATGGGTGGAACCTTAGGTATCTATCCCCTTTGGGAAGCAATAAACCATAATAAAGATGTAGCTATTGCTAATAAAGAATCTATAGTAGTTATGGGAGAAGTAATAAGGAAAAGAGCGAAAGAAAAGAATGTAAGGCTTATTCCTATAGATAGTGAGCCAAGTGCAGTATTTCAATGCTTTAATGCACTGCATAAGGAAGAAGAGTTAGAGAGTGTAGTTCTTACTGCTTCAGGCGGTCCTTTTAGAAGTTTCGATAAAGAAGAACTTAAAAGAGTAACTCCAGAAGAGGCATTGCACCATCCCGTATGGAAGATGGGAAAAAAGATAACTGTAGATTCTGCTACTCTTATGAATAAAGGATTTGAATGGATTGAAATTCATAAATTTTTCGATATACCTTATGAAAAAATAAAAGTAGTTGTTCATCCTCAGGGAATAATTCATGGGATGATAAACTTAAGAGATGGGTCATCAATTGCCCTTATGAGTATACCAGATATGAAGATTCCTATATTGTACGCCCTTTCTTATCCTGAGAGAATAGAAACCAAATGGACTAGATTAAATCTTTTCTCCTTAAAGCAAATTACATTTGAACCACCAGATGTTGAAAAATTCCCTGCATTGAAGATAGCTATAGAAAGTGGGAAGAAGGGACTTACTTACCCTGCGGTCTTAAATGCATCAGATGAGGTCGCTGTAGAATTATTCCTTAGAGGTGAGATAAGATTTACTGATATCCCGAACCTTGTAGAAGAAGTTTTATCCA
>Ga0315282_10013936_pt1 | contig 12039 bp, 9 predicted proteins | sample YL17G07_20_MG_FD_203693 | JGI IMG/M metagenome (GOLD analysis project Ga0315282, IMG submission 203693) | Sediment microbial communities from Yellowstone Lake, YNP, Wyoming, USA - YL17G07_20 | ecosystem: Environmental > Aquatic > Freshwater > Lake > Sediment | place: USA: Wyoming | collected... | reverse complement strand
TCACCTCGTCTCCTTTGCCGATGCCGAGTGCCAGGAGCGAGAGGTGGAGGGCTGCGGTGCAGGAATTCAGTCCCACCGCGTATTTGGCGGTGGTGTATCGGGCGAACTGTTTTTCGAATTGCACGGTCCTCTGGGACCTGGTTACCCATCCGGAGCGCAGAACCTCGACCACCGCCTTTTCCTCCTCCTCGCCGAACCAGGGGCGGTGGAAGGGGAGGAAATCCTTGCGCACCGGCTTGCCGCCAAGAATCGCCAGTTTTTTTGGGGAGGCCATGGGTCAAGACTCCTTTCCGGTTTTTTCCGCCAGCACCAGGATGGAAAGCCCGAAGGGGAAAGACAGATGTCCGAGCCAAAGCCTTTCCCACCTGAAAATATAATAGAACATTTTGTTGATGGAGGCGGGCAGAGGAGGGATGAAATCTCCGGCGGCCATCTTGGCCTTGAAGAGCCGCTCATAGAAGCGGTGGGATACGGCGAGGGGGAAGAGGAAGAAGCTGTAATAGCTGAAGATGAGCGGCTTTAGTCCGGCGTTATGCAAAAGCGCCTGGAACTGGCTTTTGGTGTAGCGGCGGAAATGGCCAAGTTCGTCCATCTTGGACCACATCCATTGGAAGGCGGGGACGGTGGCGAGGAATAATCCGCCGGGCTTGAGCACCCGGCTCATTTCCGCGAGCGCTAGTCTGTCCTCCCGGATATGCTCGAGCACATCCAGTGCCAGGCAGGCATCAAAGGATGCGGTCTTTAGCGGGAGGCTCACGGCGCTGGCCTGGGCCAGGGCATTGAGCCGGTTGGCTGCGCAGAACTGGAGGGCGTCTTTGCTGCAGTCCAGGCTCAAGACCTGGCCGAATTTTTCAAAGCGCTTGGAGATGAATCCGGTGCCGCAGCCGAGATTGAGGATTTCTTTCGCCGCGGCTCCGGGGATGCGGGCGAAGATGTTTTCCAAGATGTCAGCCCGGGCCTGGTACCACCAGTAGGATTTCTCGTTGTCGTAGGTGGTTTGGAAGGAAGCTTTTTGCATGGTTTAATATCTGGCGGTCTTTCCGTCCTCGGTAAGAATGGGCACGGTTCTCATCCATCGGAGCGGCTCCCACCAGCCGCGGTTCTCGGTGTACCAGTCAATGGTTTTTTCCAGGCCCTGGTCGAGCTTGGTGGCGGCTTTCCAGCCGATGAGTTTTTGGGTTTTGTCGGTGGACGATATATGCTTGTCGACCTGACCTGGCCGCTCCGGGATATAGGTGAGCATGGATTCGGACTTGCCCATTATTTTCAGGATTTTTTTGGCGAGTTCCAGGACCGAGACGGCGATGCCGGTTCCGACATTCAGCACCTCACCGCGCAGCTGGTTGAGGTCAGCATGAAGCGCGGCCCCAATGGCCTGGGCCACATCCTCAACATAGACCCAGTCGCGGGCGGCCGAGCCGTCTCCGTGCACGGTGAGCGGCTCGTTGAGGAGCACGCTGGTGATGAACCTGGGCACTGCTTTTTCCAGGTGCTGGTGGGGGCCGTAATTGTTGAACGGCCGGATGATGATGGCCGGGAGGTTGTAGGTCTTGACATAGGAATAGACCAGGCGGTCGGCTCCGGCCTTGGCCGCGGCATAGGGGGTGAGGGGATTGAGGGGGTGGTCCTCGTCCATCGGCTCGCGCGCCGCGGTGCCATAGACCTCGGAAGTCGAAATATGGATGAAGCGCTCCACCTTGTTCTTGTTCTTGAGCACGGCGTTGGCCACGGCCTGGGTGCCCATGACATCGGTTTCAAAGAAGATGCGGTTGTCAAAGATGCTGCGCGCCACATGGGTTTCCGCGGCGAAATGCACCACCATGTCCGAGCGCGCCACCAGCTCGTTGACCAGGGTGATGTTGTTGACATTTCCGTACCAGAATTCGAACCGGTCCGACTCCTTCAATTCCCGGGGCAGGTTGTCGGGATTGCCGGCATAGGTCAGGGCATCGAGCAGGATGATGCGGGTGTCGGGATATTTGGAAAAATAGTACCTGATGAAGCCGCTGCCGATAAAGCCGGCGCCGCCGGTCACCAGCATGGTTTTCATTTTCCAACCCCCTGAAAGTAATAGTGATAGGTATGAAAGGCATATTTAAGAAAGAACCCCAGCTCCACCCAGGCTTTTTGCACATAGAAATTATTCAGCTGGGTCGCAACCCTCAACAGGTTGACCTTGTCTTTAAAATATTCCTGCCCGAAATTGATCATGCTGGTGTACACCCGTTTTCCCCGGAAATCAGCCACCACCCCGGATAGGATTATTTCTCCGATGGAGACGGGAAGGATTTTGTTTATTTTATGATAAGTTTCAACGGTTGAGACTCCCGCCAGTTTGCCGTCAATGGCAGCGAGGATGCAATCGTCAGTCAGTCCTTTGCAGGAATTCAGCATCCATTGTTCATAAAGCTCGGTGCTTTTTTGCTGGTCAAGATAAGGGTCGCGGTGGAACCGGTCAATATATCCCTCGAACATATTTTTAACCGACTTTTTGATTAATTCATAATCAGAATCCTGATAGAGCCGCAGCTGGCACAAATGGGAAATTTCCGGGATATTCTTCCTCTTGAAATCAAAATAATATTCCACGATGGTGTCGGCAAGGTAGTATCTGGCCTGTTCCAGGGCCAGGATGGCGTTGAAATCGTCCGCGGACAGCCGGACCGAGATGTGGCGGATTTGCATTTTGCGGAATTGCTCATGGGCCGCTTTAAGCAGCATTTTTTTCGCCGCGAAATCCAGGTTCTCATCCACCCCTCCGAGGATATGCCTGATTTTGCCCATGGGCATCCCGAAATGCTCGGTGTCCCAGTTCAGCTTGTGCAGGCTTAAGAGGCCCACGGGCCGGCTTTGGCTCATGGCCATGAATACGGTGAGCGCAGAATTTTTTGTTCCTTCCAGCTCCTCAAAGAACAAGTCATTCAAAGCTTTGCCCGGTATTTCCGCAAACTGGGAATAGCTCTTGTATTTTGCCCGGGCAATGAAATCGTCATATCTGAACAGCTCGGAGGGAGAGATTTTTTCCACTATTATTTTTTTACTGGCCAATCTTGTTTCCTTTTCTGAAAATATCCCGAATCAGGTAATCGGGCCGGCGCCTGGTCTCAATGTGGACCCGGGCCAGGTATTCGCCGATGATGCCGAGAAACAAGAGCTGGACTCCGCCGAAGAAAACCACGGCCGCGAAAATGCTGGCATAGCCCGGGATTTCCACCTGGAGCAGGAATTTCTGGATGACCACCTTGAGCGCCATGACCAGGCCGACGAGCGAGACGAGGAACCCGAGCCTGCTGGTGAGCCTAAGGGGGTACTCGCTGAAGCTCACGGTCATGGTCACGAGTATCTGGACCAGTTTGCGGAGCGAGTAGTGGGTCTCTCCGGAGAGCCTTGCGGAATGCTCCACCTCCACCCCGATGCTTCTGGCGCCCAGCCAGCTGAACAGGCCGGTGAAAAACTTGTTCCGCTCCGGGCAGTCGTTGAACGCCTCCACAAACTGCCTCCGAACCGCCATGAACGCGCTGATGTTGCCGCTGGTGCCGAAAAATTTTCTCAAGATGAGCACCGCGAAATAGGAACCCGTTCTCCGAAGAAAATTATCCTTGCGCTCCTTCCTCACCCCGAACGCCAGGTCATATCCCTGGTCCAGCCCCTGGAGCAGCCGGGGGATTTCTTCCGGAGGGTTCTGCAGGTCCGCGTCCATAATCACCACCACATCGCCCCGGGTCTGGCTCAAGCCTGCGGCAATGGCCGGGTGCTGCCCGAAATTGCGGGTGAGGGTTATGGCGGCCACATTCGGGTCTTTTTCGGAAAGCCGCCTCATGATTTGAAGGCTCTGGTCGCGGGAGCCGTCATCCACCAGGATAAGCTCGTAGCTCTTGTTCAAGGCGAGCAGGGTCTGGCGCAGCCGCTGATGCAGCTCTTCCAGGTTTCCTTCCTCGTTAAACACCGGAATGACGACGCTTAAGTCCTTGCTTATTTTTTCACTCATTGGGAAACTCTCGAGGACCCGGCTTTAGTTGATTTGTATAACACAGGGGGTGCTTAAAGTCAAAAATCCAGATTGAGCAGAGGCCGGCAAGCGCTTGACCCGGGAACCGAAAGCCCCGAAGTGCTGGCCATGAGGCCAGGCCTCCGTTGGGGTCAGACCCTATCGACGGAGTTTGACTTCGAGGTTAGGGGCCTGTTGCCCAAATAAATAATCTTTCCACGATTGCGGTTATGCTTCTTTGCGCCGGTTCATAACCAATAATCCGCCTCTCCCTTATTTGTCATTCCCGCGCCCGTTTGCACGGGGTAAACTCCAGCGGGAATCCAGAATTGGCCGGAATCTTATGCCAGGTCCAACAATCAGGATAAAGCGCCTGGATTCCGCGTCAAGCGCGGAATGACAATAAAAAAAAGCGCGGAATGACCTCAAAGGACGGACGCGCCCCGGAAGGGATTTGGGCAACCGGCCCTTAAGGCCTGGCTCCAAGGGAATTTTTGACAATGGCGGCAAAGCTTTCCGCCTTTAAACTGGCTCCTCCCACCAGCGCGCCGTCAATATCCTTCTGCTGCATCAGCTCCTTGATGTTCTCCGGCTTGACCGAGCCGCCATACTGGAGCCGGACCGCGTCCGCCAGCTCCTGGTCATACAGTTCCGCGAGCAGCTTGCGGATGAAGGCGTGAACCTCCTGGGCCTGCTCCGGGGTTGCGGTCTTGCCCGTGCCAATGGCCCAGACCGGCTCGTAGGCGATGACCGCCTTGAGCGCCTCCGCTTTGGGGACAGCCAGCAGTCCTCCGCGAACCTGGCGGTCAATCACCTTGAGGGTTTTCTCCGATTCGCGCTCCTCAAGCTTCTCGCCGATGCACATGATGGGCGTAAGCCCAGCAGCCAGCGCGGCCTTGAGCTTCCTGTTCACCATCTGGTCGGTCTCGTTGAAATATTCCCTCCGCTCCGAATGCCCGATGATGCAATAGGAACAGCCTGCATCCTTGAGCATGGAGGGGCCGACCTCGCCGGTGAAGGCCCCGGCGTTCTCCCAGTAGACATCCTGGCCGGCAAGACCGATGTTGGTTCCGTTCAGGATTTTGCTCACCCGCGCAAGCGCCGTGAAGACCGGCGCCACCGCAATCTCCACCTCCTGGACTTCCTTCAGTTCCTTCTTGAGCCTGCTGGCCAGCTCCGCGGACTCGTCGCCTAAAAGGTTGAGTTTCCAGTTCCCGGCAATGAAAGGTTTTCGCATCCATTCCTCCCTTGTCATTCTCACCGCCAAGACGCGAAGAGCGCAAAGCTTTTTTGTTTCAAAGGCAAAAATTTCTTTGCGTCCTTGCCTGCTCCGCCGCAGCCGCGCGGCCTCGCCGGGCCAAGGCTGGATGCGCCTTTGCGGTTGATAAATATCTTCACGGTCACCGCTGCTCTAAACCTTGAGCGCGGCCACGCCCGGAAGCTCCCGGCCCTCCAGGAATTCGAGGGATGCGCCCCCGCCCGTGGATATGTGCGTTATCTTGTCAGCCACCCCGGCCTTGTTAACCGCGGAGACCGAATCCCCTCCCCCGACCACGCTCATGGCGCCGGAGGCGGCCACGGCCCCGGCCAGCTCCATTGTGCCCTTGTCAAAAGGCGGAGTTTCAAACGCGCCGGCCGGCCCGTTCCAGAAAATGGTTTTGGCGAGACTGATTTCTCTTTTATACAGGTCAATGGTTCTAGGCCCGATGTCCAGCGCCATCATCTCCGGGGGAATTTGGTCAACCGCCTGGGAGGCCGCGTTCGGCTCCAGGGCTTTGGCCACGATATGGTCAACCGGCAGAACTATTTTCACCTTGCGGGAAGCGGCCCGGTCGAGAATTTCCTTGGCCAGCCTCACCTTGTCCTCTTCCACCAGACTCTTGCCCGCAGCCTGGTTCCTGCTTAAAAGGAAGGTGTAGGCCATGGCTCCGCAGATAAGGATTTCGTTGACCTTGCCGAGCAGGTTGGAAATGACCGGTATCTTGTCCGAGACCTTGGCCCCTCCCAGGATGGCGATGAAGGGCTGCTCCGGGTTCTCGAGCAGCTTGCCCAGGTATTGAATTTCTTTTTCCATCAGGAACCCCACTCCCTTGTCCTTCACATAGCTGGTCATGCCCACGGTGGATGCGTGCGCCCGGTGGGCCGTGCCGAACGCGTCATTGATATAGAGCTCGCAGAGCGAGGCCAGCTTTTCGGAAAAGAGCTGGTCGTTTGCCTCTTCCTCCGGATGAAAACGCAGGTTCTCCAAAAGAACCACCCGGCCCGGCTGCATCTCCCTCACGATTTTCTTCACGCCGTCCCCGATGCAGTCGTCCGGGAAGATAACATCCTTCTTGAGCAGCTCGCTCAACCGGTCCGCGACATTGAACAGTGAAAATTCCTTCGCCACTTTTCCCTTGGGCCTTCCCAGATGGCTGGCCAGAATCAGCCGGGCCTTCTTCGAAAGCGCGTAATTGATGCTGGGGAGCGACGCCTGGATTCTCGTGTCATCGGTTAGGGCCCCGGTTTTTTTGTCCTGCGGAACATTGAAGTCCACCCGGAGGAAAACCCTTTTCCCTTCCAGCGCAAAATCCCGTATGCTCTTGATCCCCAAATCTTCCCTCCTTCACAAGGCCGACCCGGTGGTCGCCCCTACAAAAGCTTCCGGGTCAGGTCAACCAGCCGGTTGGAATAGCCCCACTCGTTGTCATACCAGGCGATAACTTTGACCAGGGTCTTCTCGAGCACGAAAGTGCTCTTGGCGTCCACCGTGGCCGAGAACGGGGTGTGGTTGAAATCAATCGACACCAGCTCCTCCTCGGTGTAGTTCAAGATGCCTTTAAGCTCTCCCTCCGCAGCCTTCTTGAGCGAGGCGTTGACCTGCTCAACCGTGGCCTCTTTGCCCAGCTCGCAAACCACATCCACTATCGAAACATTGGGAGTGGGCACGCGGATGGACAAGCCGTTCAGCTTGCCCTTGAGATGCGGGAGCACCTCGCCCACGGCCTTGGCCGCGCCGGTGGAAGTCGGAATCATGGACATGGCCGCAGCCCGGCACCGGCGCAGGTCCTTGTGCGGAAGGTCCAGGATTCTCTGGTCATTGGTGTAGGAGTGAATGGTGGTCATCAGTCCGCGCTTGACCTTGAAGTTGTCATCCAGGACTTTGACCACCGGCGCCAGGCAGTTGGTGGTGCAGGAGGCGTTGGAGAGAACATGGTGTTTTTTCTTGTCATAGGCCTGGTCGTTCACGCCGAGGCAGACGGTGAGGTCAACCTCCTTGGCCGGGGCCGAAATGACAACCTTTTTCGCGCCAGCCTTGAGATGCGCCTCGGCCTCGCCCCGCTTCGTGAACTTGCCCGTGGACTCAATCGCCACATCCACGCCCAGCTCCTTCCACGGAAGCTGCGAAGGCTCCTTCACCGAAAGCACCTTGACCTTCCGGCCACCGGCCACGATGCAATCGCCCTCGGCCCGAACCGGAACCTCCCAGGTGTGATGCACCGAGTCGTATTTCAACAGGTGCGCCAGGGTGGGAGCGTCAACCACATCGTTCACCGCCACCACTTCCACATCGCTGTTATGCGCAATGCGTAGATAGCACCTGCCAATCCTCCCGAAACCATTGATTCCGACTTTAATGGACATTTTTTCCCTCCTTGCTCCTCCAGTTTTTCCGATGCCCGAAACTACAGGCTCTTACGCTTGCCAGAGTAATATTATGCGATTTCAACCGGTTGTCAAGAGTTGCCAGAGTGAAAGTGGGGTCCGGTCTTCAATTTTTAGATAACTGTCCCGCCTGCGGAGACCATTTTTAACCGCAAAGACGCAAAGGCCGCAAAGAAGGAAAATGGGGTCAGAGCTTTAGTTTTTAGTTGTCGTTTTTCTGCCCGGTTGATTTGCCGGCTTCAAAACTTATGGCGAGCTTGAGCTTTTTTCCGAGCGGGGCGCCACTCTGATTTTAGTGTCGAGATAAATGCGCCCCTTTTTCTCAAGCGAGCAATTCGGCCAGAAGGGCAAGCCGGCTCCGTTGGGGTCTCCGGTTTTGGCAAAGTTGGACCAGTAAGCCATCATTACCCTGGAGAGTTCCAGCCGGGCTGGTTTATTCGCCTCGCTCCAGGCATATCTTAATACGCTGTTTTGGTCTTTATGAAAATTTCCGAAAACAAAAGGTATTTCCATTCCATGCATTGCCCCAAAGATAAAATCCAGCGGTTTTGGCTCTTCATCCCAGTCGAATCTGTAAACATATATATGATTCTGATGTTGCGCCATCATTTTTGCCGGATTATCTACACCCATCATCTGAAAGCCCTTTCCCAGCAGCCTCGCCATCGGCTCATAAAAAGGATAATAAACCGGGTTCTTGATATAGTCTGAAATTTTAACATCAATGTTGTCCGGGTTAATCGCTTTGGCCTTTTGGCAAAGCTCCGGCTCGGTTACAAAAGATAACATAAGGGGCAGGAAGAGCTTACCCTCTTCTTTATTACTTCCTGCCAGGAAGGGGACCTTATTATAATTGCCTTGGTTCAGGCTTGCTTTTATATCATCTTTTAGTACCGTGCCATCTATAAATGTCCCCCCCAATCCATCACTTTCCCTCCGCAAAATAAACCGGGACATTTCAATCTTGCCGAGAGTCCCGAAAAAGCTTTTTTCATAGCAGGCGTAGATTTCTGCCGCGCTTTTTGACCTTAAATATTCAGCAATCCATTCATTATTTTTATCTTGAACATATCTTTTCGCCTCGTCCTCGGTTTTGGCAAGCCCGTCTTTAATCAGAAGTTGATGGAGCAGCCACCGCCCTTTTTCCTCTCCCTGCGCCTTGGGCACCGACATCGGAGCGCCGCTTTCAGAGATGGCTCTGTGAAAAAGACCGGCGGCCAGGGGCGAGGCCAGCAAGGAATAGACATTCATTCCGCCCGCGCTCTCTCCGGCAATCGTGATATTATCAGGGTCGCCTCCGAACTTCTGGATATTATCCTTCACCCACTTCAGGGCCTGAATCATATCCAAGCTGCCGTAATTGCCGGAATCATCAAGCGGGTCTCCGGTGTTCAAGGCAGGATGGGTGAACCATCCCATAGGGCCGAGTCGGTAATTTATGCTCACGAAAACTAGATTGGATTTGCCGGCAAAATTGGCGCCGTCATATAAACTCATTGCAGATTGACCAACACAGTTCCCTCCACCGTGAATCCAGAAGAACACCGGCAGCTTCTTTGCTTCACTGCCGGGACGCCAGATATTCAAATAGAGGCAGTCTTCACTCCCGATAAGCTCTCCTATCTTTCCGCAGTCCATAATCGACATTAAACCGCCATACTGGGTGCAGGCAGGACCGAACTCAATGGTTTCTTTTATGCCCGTCCATTTTGCCGGCTCCCGCGCAGCCTTCCAGCGAAGTTCCCCCACCGGCGGGGCCGCATAAGGAATCCCTTTCCACCCGCATACGGCCTGCTCGGTTTCCGTTTTCCCCCTGACCAAACCCTGCGTGGTGGCAACCGGATTTGCGCAAAAATCATCTGCCGCCCGCGCGAATCCGGCAATAATTGAAGACAGCATAACCGCTGACAGAACCGCCTTATGGAGCTTTTTCATTTTTCCCCTCCTTATGAATTCGATTTCACAATCGTCATTCGATTCCCTTTCCTGGATAGCTAAATGGCGCCAAACCGTCTCTCTATTCAAAAGGGTCGGCAACTGATTCTTGATGATGGCCTCTTTTGTTGTCCTGCCGGTTTCCCGCATTTCCAATCCAAATGGTCATATAATGACCACCGGTCATTTTGGGGGGATAATCAAGGGGCCCGGGATTTACCCTCCCGCTTTGCTTGCTTCCAGCCCAGGCCCTTGAGGATGAAATCAATCAGATATTGCTGGAAAGGCTCTTGCTGAAATAAGCTGCGGTAGCTGGAGGACGCGGTCAAGGCCATGCGGATGGCTCCGTTGATAGCCGCGCTGGCGGCAAAGAGCATCAGGTTCACATCTCCCTTTTTGAACAATCCCTGCTTGATGCCCTTGCGGATGAGCTCGCGATAAAGAGAAAGCAGGGAGTCCTCCGCAGTCGCTAAGTCCTCGGCCAGCCCCGGCGAGATGCGCGCAATGAAGTTCTCCTTCTCGTAGTAGCTGTGCATCCGCAAATGGAAAAGCGGGTCTTCCAGATGCAAGCGCCAACCCACTTCAATGCTCTTGCGTAAAATTTCCACCGGGCCCAGACCCGGAACCAGCTCCCGCTTGAGCTCCCAATAGAGCTTCCGCCGAATATCCAGCAGGATGCGCGCGACTATCTCGTCCTTGCTCCGGAAATGCTTGTAAACCGTGCCTTTGCCGATTTCAGCCCGCTCCGAAATCTCCGCGACCGTCACCGCCTCAATGTCCCGCTCATGAAAGAGCGCAATCGCCGCGGCGAGAATCTCTTCTTCCCGCCGCTTAAATTCCCTGGCCTTTCGCTCCGCAATGCCCATTCTTTAGCTCAATTGTGACTATAGGTCATTATATGACCATTGGTTATATTTGTCAAGAAAAAATGCGGGGTTGCCGCTAAATTTTTTATGTGGAAACAGGACCGTTGTTGATTTCCTTTTTCAGGGGCCTGCTCCTTCGGGATTATGTGGCGCACCCGATTTCTCGGACCCAAGATTAGCCCGGCTTTAATTCTGGCGGGACGTTCAGCCTTGTCAAAAAATTTAATCGGGCCGGTTTGGGGCTGATAAAATCCTTTCGATTCCGTCAACTTTCAACTAAAGACCTGACCCCCACACCACAACGCCCGTTGGAATAATCAGGCTGATTTTTCTTGATATTTAAACGGATTATATGCTAACTTAAAAAAGGTTCAATTCCTCCGGTTGAGCGCAAGCAATTAAACAGCGTGAATTTTTGTTGAAAAAACAGCGAACTGGCTTGAGCCGTCCCTGAAGGACGGCAAGAAGAAGCGCTTTTAGGGCAGCTGCTTAGGGCATTTTTTCCTATTACGGCAACCAGCTACGACCTGCGGTCTTCTTTTCCAGTCGGGAATTTCGACAGGAGTTTTGACTGAAAAGCAGGTAAAGGAGAAACGCATGGTTGCCATTTCAAGGCGAAGATTTCTGGCCGGGAGCGGAGGTTTGCTGGGGTTCCTGGGACTGAACCTCCAACCCACAATCGCATACGCCGAGAATAAAGCCGGCTCGTTCACGAAGGGAAGGCTGACCACCAGCATCTGCCCTTATTGCGCGTGCGGCTGCTCCGCAGTGGTCACCTCGGAACAGCGCAACGGGAAGTGGACGGTCCTCAATGTCGAGGGCGACCCTGACCACCCCATTAATGAGGGAACGCTCTGCCCCAAAGGCGCTTCGCTCTTTCAGATGTGCAACGAGAAAACCAGGTTGAGCAAGGTGCTGTACCGCAAGCCCGGCGGGGACCGGTTTGAAGAGATTGACTGGCCGGCCGCGGCCAAGAAGATTGCCCGGCTGCTCAAAGCCACCCGGGATAAATCTTTTACCGAGACCAACGATAAAGGCCAGACCGTTAACCGGACCGCGGCCATCGCCTCCTTGGGCAGCGCGGCGCTGGACAACGAGGAATGCTGGCTGTATCAAAAGTTTCTAAGAGCGCTGGGCCTGGTCTATATCGAGCACCAGGCGCGGCTCTGCCACTCGTCCACGGTGACAAGCCTGGGCCACAGCTTTGGACGCGGAGCTATGACCAATCACTGGATTGACCTTAAAAATGCCGATGTGGTTCTGGCCATGGGAAGCAACCCCGCCTCCAACCACCCCATCTCGATGCATTGGGTGACCAAGGCTAAAGAGAGGGGCGCCAAGCTTGTGTGTGTGGACCCGCGCTTCACCCAGACCGCAGCCGTGGCTGATATCTATGCCCCGCTCCGCTCCGGAACCGACATCGCTTTTCTGGGAGGAATGATTAAATACATCATCGATAAGGACCTGATTCAGAGGGAATATCTGCTTAACTACACCAACGCGTCCTTCATCGTCAGCGACGGCTACGGTTTCGAAGAGGCCACCGGCCTGTTCAGCGGCTATGACCCGGAAAAACGCAAATACGACAAGGGCAAGTGGCAGTAT
>Ga0315282_10013935_pt1 | contig 12040 bp, 7 predicted proteins | sample YL17G07_20_MG_FD_203693 | JGI IMG/M metagenome (GOLD analysis project Ga0315282, IMG submission 203693) | Sediment microbial communities from Yellowstone Lake, YNP, Wyoming, USA - YL17G07_20 | ecosystem: Environmental > Aquatic > Freshwater > Lake > Sediment | place: USA: Wyoming | collected... | reverse complement strand
TGATAGCCAGATGCTATTTCTACAAAAAGGATACGGCAAAGGCGCTTTCTCTTCTGGAGGACCTGGAAAAAAGAGCGCGGGCCAGCACCACTGTGTATGAAAATGGCCAGAAACAGAGCACGACGGGCCTTTATGGAGTCTATAATTTGCGGGGTCAGATAATGCATTCAATGAAGCGGTATAAGGAGGCCATTGACTGCTACAAACAGGCCAGGGACCTCTTCTGCAAGCTTCACGATGAACGCCGCCCTCGTCCCGAAGAGAACCGGGAGTTTATCAAGGAAGCGCAGCGGCTCAGTTACGATCTGCGGATTGCCGACTGTTCTCTGGAGGCCGGTCGGCCCGCCGAATCCGTTGCGGAAATGTTCCGTCAGCTTCAAGGCCGGTACGAGGCGATCCAGAAGGACAAGTCCGCAACGCAGTACAAAGGCTACTACCAGTTTCTAAGCCGCGTGTATCTGAAGAAGCGGATTGGCGACTGTCTGCATGATAGATCCCACTATAAGGCGGCGCTAGAGAGCTACCCAGCAGCGCCGGACGATTTTACAAGGAAGCTTTTGTCCGCGGATGGGTATTTTCTTAAGAAGGAAACGCTCGATGCTTTGTCCAGGGGGATTGCACAACCAAAGTCGAGCGATCAAGAAACCACGGGCACAAAGGACGCGACTACGGGCACACTCAAAGTGGTGGGCGGTTGTGGTTCGGGATGCGGCAGTGGCACAGAGACGGCCCGCGCCCAACCGGCGGCGAAACCGGCGGAATCAGCGGCGAGCAGTAGTGGTTGCGGCTGCGGCTCGCCTCAACCCGCAGCGAAACCGGCGGGACCATCGGTGAGCGGTAGTGGTTGCGGTTGCGGGTCGCCGGCGCCGCGGGGGGCCGCCGGGCAACCGGCGCCTCGGCCGGGCGCAGCGGCGCGGTAGCGCGATGCGGGCCGATCAGTAGAGTATCGGTGTGTCATATCCCAATGGGAATCAACAAGACGCCTGGCCGAGGCCAGAGCGAAAGGAGGAGCATTGTCATGAGCAAGCGAGCATTCACGTGGATTGAGCGAGGCTTCACCTTGATTGAGTTGTTGATTGTGGTGGCGATCATCGCGATTCTGGCGGCGATCGCGGTGCCGAATTTTCTGGAGGCGCAGGTGCGGTCCAAAGTGGCGCGGGTCCGCGCCGACATGCGGAGCATAGCCACGGCGCTCGAGATTTACTGCGTGGACAACAACATCTACCCGTGCCGGCCCACGTGCGAGGCCGACTGCGGATGCTGGCGGGGCGCCCTCACCACGCCCATCGCCTACATCTCGGCCGGGTTCGAGGACCCGTTCGCGAGCCGGGACAGCCCGGAGAACCGTTATTACCGCTACTCGATATGCTACAAGATGAAGAGTTGGATTTTCGTGAGTTTGGGTCCGGACCGCAAGAGCGCTTTCGACCCCACGCTCTGGATGTGCGGGATGGCCCCGGCCCTGGCCTGTTCGAGCAGCCGGGAGTGTTGCATGAGCGCGTCGAAAGCGGCGGCCGTTTCGCCCGGCGGCGCGCTCCCAATTCCCAACGGCTGGGAAACCTCGTCCGAATTCCACGCCCTCGCGCGCAAGCGCGCGGGGCTTGCGGCGTCTGCTGACTGCCTCCCGTTCAGGAAAATCACGTCAACTTCCCTCGCTTCACCCGCCAATAACGTGAAATAGTTGTCAGCGACGTGGCACTGCCCAGCAACCGCTGAATCCGTGTCGAGCCCCACGAACAGCGCGGGGACCTTGCCCCGGTTTCGCACTGTGGCCCGATGGATGCGCGCGGACGAATTGCTCCCGTCGGATTCTGTTCCAGGGCTGACAGACAATTCCAGTTCCGTGGCGGGCGCGGTCAGCAACGGACGCAGGCAACCGCGCGGCACGTTCTGCTCAAGTTGCAGTCGGATGGGCACAGGCCCGCGCACGGCTGCCGCCTCGGCTGCCGCCACCTCGTTTGCCGGCAGCGGCTCGGCTTCGTACACCTCGATCTCATCAATGCGCGTGCCGGCGCCGGTGTCAATGGCGACGCGAATCCACCGTGCTTTGATCGGCTCAAAGTCGAATGTCTTGCTGCCTTGCAGCGGTTCGCCTTTGTAGGTGGCGACCGTCTGCCACGCCGGCGCGCGCGAATCCTCCGGATACACCAGCGCCGCAAGGACGCGGAACTCCGTTGCGCCGCGATCCGTGAATCGCCGCGTGTGATCGTTGCCGACGCAAACGCGGGAGATCGTATGGATCGCGCCCAGATCAACCTGAGCCCACGACGGGCGTTCCCCTTCGATCCAACTGGCTTCGTTGCCATACCAGCCGTTGTTCAGGTGGGCCACTTGATGGATGGCGTATCCGGGGAGGACAGACGAGGCGGCGGCTTTGGCTCCCGGCAGCAACGCCAGGTTGCGCCGGCCATCGGCTGAGACAGCGGGGACCTGCAGCGCGCCCGAAACATCCGCCGGATGTTGGCTGACGACGCCGAAGGTGTAAGTCTGGACCGACAAATTCCTTCCTTCCGAAGCGCGCAGTTGCAAGTGGACCAGAACGACGCTGCCGACAGCCTCGTCCGGCGGATTCAGATCCAGGTTTCCCACAACACTCGTGGTATCCGGCGCAAGATCGAGTCGCCATCTCTTGCGATCGTATTCGCGACCTCGAACGTCCACCACGGTTGCCGTCAGGCGGCAATCCTTCAGCATGTCGGCCCGGTCGCTGGTCACAAAGACCTTCAGCGGAAACGCGGCACCGGTTCGGCAAACGACCGAGGTATACTCTGCGCTCACGTCCACCGGGGCGTAAGCGTTTCGGGTGTAGTAGTAGGCCATCTTGGGTCGGCCGTAGTACTCCACCACGCAACCGTGCGCCGCGTTTGGCCACGGCTCATTGTAAGTCCAGGAGGCGCAGGCGCTCCGGTGCCATTTGAAACGGCGCATGGATTGGTTGGCGTAACGCAGTCCCTCGGCCTGGACAAACTGGCTGGCGCGCACCGTCGTTTCGAGATCGGGCAACTCGCCGAACAGGTGGAGATACTGCGCGGAGGCCAGCCAGTTGTCGTCGCCATAAGCGCCGAACGCCTTGTGCCAGGTCCAGTACGGGTCCGACGGGCGGATGGGCCAGAGATGTTCCGCCGGCATGATGCGTTGGAGGGTCTCGACGGAAGAAGCTCCGCTGGCCCCGTATTCGGTCCATTCGAGGGGATTGTCCGGCCCGCCAGTCAAAGGATATCCCGTGTTATAGGTCCGGTAGTGCTGTGCCCAGTCGTAGCCGTGCGGGGCGTGCCGTTGCGCGATGCATTCGGGATCGGGATCGTGGTACGGCCTGGTGGGGTCCGTCTCGTTGCAGATCTTTCGCAGTTGCGCCATCTGCCGGCTGCTCTGCGCGTTGCGATACCACTCGTTGCCCCCGCCGTAACGAACAATGCATGGGTGGTTCATCAAGAGCGGCAGGATCCGGCGGACTTCGCGCCCCGTAATCGCCAGGGCCGCGTCCGTTTCGGACAACCGCGCTCCGGCGTTGGGAAACTCCTGGAAAAGCATGATGCCGTAACGGTCGCACAACTCGAAGAACTCGGGCTTATCAATCAAACCGCCGCCCCAGACGCGAAACAGATTGAAGTTGGCCTGCGCGGCGAGGCGGATCAGGTGCTCATAGGAGGGCTGACGCGGACGCCCGTAGAGCAGGTCGCAGGGCAGCCAGTTGCCGCCCCTCGCGAAGATGCGGCGGCCGTTGATCTGGATCAGATACTTTCGTTCGGGCGGAGGCTGCGGCAGCCGGTGCGTCACGGCCTGGTCGGTGTCCCAGTCCATGTATTCAACACTGTCGGCGGCCTCGGCATTTTGGAGCATCTTCAGGTCGCGGATGCCAAAAGTGGCCGCTGCGTGGTCCAGCGTCCTGGCTCCGTCCGCGGTCTGGATGGCCGCCTCCAACTCATAAAGATGCTGCTTGCCATAGCCGTTGGGCCACCACAGTCGCGGTTGCGGAACCTCCATCGAGAAGGTCAGGCGCTGATCGCCGGCGCCAAGGCTCGCCTTCTGGGAGGCGACCACGGGCTGATCCGGCGCAGTCAGGCAGCGCACGCGATAGATGACTTTGGCCGCCCGCGGTTGGTCGCCCCGGAAGTCCAGTCGGATGTTCAATGTCGCCCGGTCGTACGGCGGCGCGAGTTGCGGCAACACGATCGGGTTGGCAAGACAGACGCCCTCGGAAGCGATCAGCCGCACGTCCTTCCAGATACCCATGGTGATGATCTTCGCACCCCAGTCCCAGCCGGCGTTGGTCATGCACTTCCAATAGGGATAGGCCGTCCGTATTGCCTGCATGACCGGCCATTCGCCGGCCCCGGCGGCAATCGCGTCGCGCACCGCCGCTGGAGCGGGATGGATCAGCACTGCCAGAACGTTTTCCCCGTTCCCGCGCAGCAGGCCAGTGACATCGAACTCGAAGGGCGTGAACTGGCCCTCGTGCCGTCCCAGCGGGCGGCCGTTGAGCCACACGTCCGTCAGGTAGTCAACCGCCTCAAAACGGAGCCGAAGCGTTTTGCCCTGCCATGCGGTCGGTGTGGCGAAGGTCTTTCGGTACCACCACTCCTTGCCCGCTACCCAGCCGATTTGCTGACTGTTGAGGCCGTAGTAGATGGGAGGAATCTTGCCGGCGCGTTCCAAATCCCAATGCACGTCGCCGGGCACCGTGGCGGCGATTGCCTCGGCTGCGGGATAGCCCTCCGCAAAAGCCCGGCGCTCCATGCCCTGACCTGGCTCGAAGGAGACAATCCGCCAATCCTCGCCGGAGAGAGAAAGCGCGCGAGATGAATCGCTGACCAACGGTGCCTCATCCGCGGCCCGCCCCGCACTGCATGCCGAGGCCAGGACCGCCAGGAAAGTCAGAGTGTGTTGCATATTCATGGTCGTCTCCTGTTCATCTGGCTAAAGGATGCGGTAAAGCTGGACAATAGGTAGCCGTTTACCGACGTGTTGGGACGGTTGCGGGCTGAATGGTCACAATCTGCCTTTGTTGTTCCTGGCGAACCACAATCGGCAACGGCTCCAACGAGGCGGCCGGCAGCGGAGCATTGTAAGTCAACGTGAGCGTACCCTTCTGGAGCGGATTTTCCGCCCACAGCCACCAGCCCGCCTCGGCCTGCACGGCTGGCAAGCCGCCCTTGGGACACTCGATGGCGACCGCAACTTCGCTCCGGCCTGGCGGGAGATCGAACTGAAACCACACCCACGGGGCCGGGGGATACTCGGCGTACATCCGGTGGTCGCCGACGTTCGTGGGACGATACAATTTCGAGTCGTTCACGGCCACGTTGACGGGCTTGCCGTTGACCGTGGCCATGCATTGCGGCTTGACGGCGCGGAGTTTCTCGGCTTGTTGTTGGAGGGCCGCTTTCTCGCCGGCATCGTCGGTCAGTTGGAATCCGGCGGATGTGTCGGAGAACTTCGCGGCGGGCGGATGGAGAGCTTCCGGGTGAGCCCACAGCAGATGCATGGTCGCCCGCGTCCCTTCCGGAACAGAGGCTACGCAGTTGCCCGCGATTCTCCACCCCTTGTCGGTTGCCCGGCTGACGAGTCCAGCGCCCTCGACTTGGCACGTCCGCGTCGCTCCCTCCATGACCAGCGGCAATTCGAGGCCGTGCGGGGTCGTCGTCGGCGCGACAGGCTGGCCGTTCCAACGCACTTCGCTGGGTCGCGCCGCGCCCGCGATCGGCACGACCAGCTTCTCGCCGGGCCTGGCGTGGACCGTGTAGCTCACGCGGTTGCCCGATCGTTCCGCCTCCTCGTGGCGCACACCGAGCAGGGCAGTGCCCGATGGCTCCAGCGGCGTTACGTGAATGACGAGCATCTCGTACGCGCTGAGTTCCACGGTCAACTCATCCCCGTAGTGCAACAGCGAAGGGAGAGTCTGATGATAGGGATAAACGATTCGCGCGACCAGCGGATGCCGTCCCTTCTTCTCGGCCTCGGCGCGCGTCCAGCCGGCCGATTCATCGAGCTTGACCTTGACCGTCCGCGGCGCGACAAACGGGTTGCGCAAGAGGAGAATGCCCCGCTCGCCGAGGAAATGGGCATAACCGTAGGGCTCCAGTTGCATCGGATCGCCGAGGATCATCCGCGTGCGGAGCAGGGTCTCCCCGTTGTGCCGGGCCCAGTTGATGGCCGAGCCGAAGAAACGCCAATCGCGCTCGGCGTTGTCGCCCTGGGGGACAGGCACGTAGAAGCTGATCAGACGGCAGCCGCGCCCCAGGATCGTCATGATCTGCTCGTCAATGAAGTTGTAATTCTGCGTCCAAACGCCGAGGTTCTCGAGCGCCTCGAATGGAAACCAAGGATTCTCCCGACAGCGCTTGCGAAACACCGCGTCGCGGTCGGTGATCTGGCTGTAGGATCGCTCGGGCGTGGGCGCAATGGCCGGCGACCAGCCGTCGTACACCTGGTCCCATACCGAATCCACGTATTGCAGCCACCAAGGGCTTAGCCAGGCTCCCGTGGTGATGTTGATGAAGATACCCGGCTGAGTTTGGCGCAGCGCGGCCTGGAGTTCGAGATAGGCGTCGGTATTCGCTTCCTTGGCGTAATTGTCGGGCAGATGATGGTCGTGGCCCTGGGCGTCGCACGGGGCGCAAAAGGCGTCAAACTTGACATAGTTGACGTCGTGCTTCTTCACCAACTCCGTGACGGCCTTGACCATATCCCGTCGGTAGTTCGGATCGGACATGCACAGGAGCCAATCCCAGGCGTTCTTTTTGTACCCCCGATTGGCGGCGAGCCAGTCGGCGTGCCCATAGCCGCTGCTGGGCGAAATCCAAAGTCCCAGGCCCGTCTTCATCGGCTTCAGGGCGGCCACGAGCGGCTCGAAACCGTGTGGAAACACGCCGCTCTCGATTTCCCAAAGACTGGCTTTCTTGTCCCAGCCGTCGTCCAAGGCGAACGAATCCAATCGCGCCCCGGAGGCGTCATATAGTCTGCGACGGAAATCGTCAATCAGGGCCAGGCAGTTTGTCTCGTTCGGCGAACTCACCGTCACCCAGGTCTTCCAGGCGAAGAACAACGGCGGCGTGGTGCGCACTCCGATCACCGAGTCGAGGTACCGCCGAAACCGGCCGGCCACCTGGCCCGGCTCCGCCACCCCCAGCACCACCGTCTTGCTGACAAACCGATCAATCGTTCGGCCGGGATAGTGCCGGAAAGTCAGCAACCCGGTCTCGTAATGGTTGTAGCCGGCCGGATACTCCAATCCCCAAAAGGTGTCTTCCATGAAGACCGGGAACCCGAAGCCCTGATGCTTGGCGGTATACTTCCATTCGGGACCCAGTTGGAGATAGACGGGAACGCAACGTTCCTGAAAAGAACACTTGCCTTGGAATCCCACGCGCCACATATCCACTTCGCGCAGCGGCAGCGGGGCGGCCGGCAAAAGTTCCAACCGGCGGCGGAGAAAAAAGTCGCGGTCCCCCAACTCGTAGATGACGTTCAGACGCGCGGATGGCGAATTGCCCGCCAAATGCAGCGTCAGACGGCGGCCTCCCGGAATTGCCTCCTCGGTCGCTTTCTGAAAGGTGAAGTCCGCCATGCGAAGCGGTTCCCGGCCCTCGATGCCCAACGAGAAATCATCCTCGGTGATGGGAATCGTCCGGCCGGAGAGCTTGTTGGCCAGTTGATGAGCGACGACTTGACTCCCGTTGCGCCGGAACTGAAGTTCCAGCCGCTCGTTTCCCAGACGCCACCCCTGGTCGGCGCTGGATTCGCTGAGCAGGTTCGGCGGGCCGGCGGCCGAAGCAGCCGGGAGGCAGGACAGCAGCGCCAAGGCTGCGATGGGGATGGCCGCCAAGCGGCGTGTGGCGTGGTGTTTCATGCGGATTCTCGTTTTGTGTTTCATTGGATGGCTTCTGGGAGCGTGGATTGGAGCCGGTAGGTTCCGACGCGTTGAACGGAGCTTACTCCAGTGCAATGATCGTATCAACATCGTCCCAATGATCCGCCGGGTCGAGCGTCAGACGTACGCCGGTGTCAGTCTGGAGCAACGATACCTTGCGGCCATCGTCGAGCAGCCGGGCTGAGGAAAAACGACGGCCGTCAGCGGGCACGGGAAGTTGGAAACTGCGATCTTTAGGCGGCAGGAAGAGATGGAGAAAAGTCTTCTTGCCATCCGGCGACTCGGTGGCGGCGAAGTCTTCGACATCGAGATTGTCCGCCAGCTCATCAAGGCTCTGCACCACTGCGCCGTCGGCCCACTCGGTCGCGCCCCATTGATATGGCTTCCCCACGAACATGTAGTGGGCGAACAGTCCCAGGTGCATATCGGCGAACGACGCGTGATTGGATGTCTGGCGCGGCACGGGCCCTTCCTCGCCCCAAGACACTGACTGGCCTGCCAACATCATCCAGGCAAGGATTGCCGTCGCCATCCCCCTTAAGTAACAAGGATTAGAGGACATCAGGGAAGCTCCGGTAACTATCCTTCTGAACCGGGTTGAGGGTTGAGGTCCGGTTTTTGGTGTGGTTGCGGTCATGGCGGCTCCTTCGGCTGTGGGTTTCATGGCGTTCTCTCTTGGGGTTCTCCTTCGGAATCACAAGGAAAACCCCTGCACTGGTTCCTTCCGGCAAAGACCCGCTCCTTGATTATGCCGCCTCCGCGTGCCTCCCGGAGATCAGTTCGCCGTTTGCGGACATTGGAGGTTTCCGACTACCCTCAGGATGTCGCCACGGCTCTTCGTTCCGTTCGTGGGATCATACAGCAAGTCCATCCAGTGCGTGTGAAACGTCTCGAGCGAGGGCGGCGGAACGGTCGGATGATTGCAGTAGAAAGGCCACAAGTCCGCTATGTCGAATATGCGGTCTGGCCCCAAACTCCGGATGGAAACGCCCTCCTGGTACCAGGGCTGACCTGTGGCCGGATCTATGGGGGGAGACCACCCCCCGTTGAGAAAATCCGACCACTTCTTGGAGAAGGAGTTGTACCCGTAAGTGTCCCACCCAGGAAAGGCGTTGGACGCATCGAGGTTCGAGTAAACCACAAACGGGTCCTTCATGGCCACCGACGACAGGTACGCAACGGGCGTCGTGAGCGTGTAGCATGCTCCCACTTGGCCATAGCGAGGCAACGGGTAACAGTTGTAGTCAACGAAGTAGGACTCCATGCCGGTGGCGATGCTCCGCATGTCCGCCTTCACCCGCGACACCTTCGAGCGTGTTTGCGCCTCCAGAAAGTTCGGCGCCGCGATCGCCGCCAGGATCGCGATGATGGCGACCACAATCAAAAGCTCAATCAGTGTAAAGCCCCTTGGATGTCTTCGCATTTCAGTCTTCGTTTCTTACATGGTCTTCAACTGCGCCGCCCCTGGCGCCTCTGGCCGGTTTCCAGCGCCGTCACTCCACACAAAGCGGCCCAGCAACGCGTCGGGAAAAAAGCGAGGGGATATTGTGCGATCCCCTCGGATCTACATCCCCTTCTCTGCCCGCCAACTCCGGCCTCAGCCTCCCGGCTGTTGGGGAGTGCCGGCGACATCGCCGCGGAAACGGGCGAAATCGCCTTGGCTGCGTGTACCGTTGGTGGCCTCATACACCAGGTTGGGATAAGCTGGCTGCGGGTACTCATTGCCTTCCCCATCCGAAGTCAGCCTCCGAGGATGACGGGGATCTTGGGCATGCCGCCCGAGCGGCCGATGTCGCCCAGGCTGCGCGTGCCGTTGGTCGGATCGTAGATCGAGTCGATGGCGCTCTGCGGGATGCGATTGTAGGATTGGGCCTGCCACCAGCCGGGAATGTGCACGTCCATGACGTAGTGCTCGAGATACGTGATCTCGCGGTCGGGTCCCCAGCTGATGATGAGGAACCCCCCGAAGAAATTGTTAGAACCCCAGTTGCTCCGGCCGACGCCGGTTGCGAAGTTGCCGTACCAGCACGAGCCGATGAAGTCGGCTCGGAAGTAATCGGGCGTGGTGTAGATGGCTCCGACGAGGGTCGGCTTGAAGGGATCGCGCAAGGAAACGGACGTGATGTAGGCGACGGGCGTCGTCAGGTCGGGAAGGTATTGAATGTAGTCGAGCGCTCCAGAAAGACTGCCGTAACGATCGTAAGGAACGGGGTACTTGTTGTAGTCCACTTGGTAGGCTTCGAGGGCGGTGGCCAGAGAGCGCTGGTCGCTCTTGACGCGCGAGATCTTCGAGCGCGTCTGCGCCTCGAGGAAGTTCGGCACCGCGATCGCCGCCAGGATCGCGATAATGGCGACCACGATCAGGAGCTCGATCAGCGTGAAACCTCTCGGATCTCTTCTCATTTCAGTCTCCCTTTCCTACATAGTCCTCAACTGTGCGGCCCGTGGGGATCTGCTTGGTTTCCAGCGCCATCAGTCTACACAAAGCGGCCCAGCAACGCAACAAATCCGACGCGATCTCGCGATCCCCTCCGATCTACCTCCCCTTCTCTACCCGCCAACCCCTGCCTCAGCCTCCCAGCTCTTGGGGAGTACCGGCAATATCCCCGCGGAAACGGGCGAAATCGCCTTCGCCGCGCGTACCGTTGGTGGCCTCATACACCGGGTTGGGGTAAACCGGCTTGGGGTATGGATGTCCTTCCCCATCCACCATATCCATTTCCGGGTGATGGTACGCGAACGGGTAATGCTCGATGCCCGATTCCAGTTTGTCCGGACCATACCAGCTGATCACGCACCCTTTCCTCGGAAGCAGATCGGCGTAATACTCTGGCCTGGCTGCTCCCATCATCGCTCCCCAGGATGAGGCGTAGTTGAGGTAACGATACGCCGGGATCCAATCGGGATCGGGGGCGTAGCCACGGAGCGCCATCCAGTCCTTCGGAATAAAGGGATCGAGCAGGGCGACGGAGGTGGTATAGGCAAAGGGCGCGGTGGCTGTGGTACTTCACCACGATCAACGCCTCCTCAAACGTCCCGGCGGGCTCGGTGGTCCACAGGCGCCACAGAATGGGTTCCTTCACGTCCGCCGCGGCGCCCACTTCCCGCGCCTCCACCAGGGTCAGCGCCGGCGGGACGCGGTCGGGGTGGTGCGGACTGGCCGGCTCAAGCACCAGCGCAATGGCGCGGATTTCCACGCGGGCCGTGCGGGCGGGCCTGTCGCCCCGGCGCATGATCTGCACCTCGGTGACACCCAACAAGGGCGCGCTCGCCACCAGGATGCGCCCCGGCCAGCCTGCCGTCCTCCGCCCGCGCGCGGCGGTTCTGGGTGGATCGGATCACGCAGCCCTCGCCATGGCGCACGGCGTCCTCGATCACTTCGTGCACGTCGCCTTCGCGGTCGAAGATATGAATCAGGCCCGGGCGCTGCTCAGGCGGCAATTGCCCGGCAAAACTCCGGCGCGCCTCCCGCATGCCGTGGATCCACTTGTAACTCTCCTTCTCCTCGATGGGCAGCCGCTGGCGTTGCTCGCGCGTCTCTTCCCTCTTGTCCCCGCGGCTCCACACGTCCTGGACGACCAGGCCAATGGGCATTCCTTCCAGGGTCGCCAGCAGGGTCGAGTGAGCGATCAAGCCGCGGATATCGGTGTCGGATATCAACCCCAAGCCTTCGGTGGCGGGCGCTCTGGGAAAGCTCAGGGTCACGGAATCCTGGATCGCCAGGAGCGCGCGATGCCCCGTCGCGTCTCGAACGGTTTTCTGAGAGAAAGCGCGGCGCAGATGCACGGGCCGCACCCGTTTGTTTTCGATGCAGCGATAGGCGGCCTTGACATCGGCGGGGTCGTCAAAGGCTTGGGTGATCGGATCGGTGGGCTTCTGGGCGAGGTGGGCGGCCATGTTGACGAGGCGGGGATTGAGGCGTTTGTCCGGCATGGGAGCGGCTTCGTAAAGATCCCGGCCCCACTCCGCGACCGTGGATTCCTGTGTCCGGGGTATGTGCGAAATGGGGTTTTCTGTTGCCTCTTCGCGCTCACGGAAACAGGAAAAGCACAAGAACCGTGCAAAAAGCTATTGTCTTTTTGCGTAATCTTTTTCCTTACTATGCAAGTTGCAGATGTGGGTAATGAACAGCGGCATATCAGGGGGATACCATGTGCCTGTGCTTTACCT
>Ga0315282_10013934_pt1 | contig 12041 bp, 5 predicted proteins | sample YL17G07_20_MG_FD_203693 | JGI IMG/M metagenome (GOLD analysis project Ga0315282, IMG submission 203693) | Sediment microbial communities from Yellowstone Lake, YNP, Wyoming, USA - YL17G07_20 | ecosystem: Environmental > Aquatic > Freshwater > Lake > Sediment | place: USA: Wyoming | collected... | reverse complement strand
GCTTGGCGGCTCGCCGGCGTCGATCTTCGAGTCCTTGGAAATCACGTCGCGGATGCACCAGTGTTTTCATGCATCCAGTATATCTGAAGAATTAGAAATTGTCACTGTATTATGCGAGGTTCAGTAGGGTTTCGCTGCCTTCAAGGTCCACTTCGATCACCCGGCCACCCATCAGTTCCACCAGCGGCCGATAGGAATCGCCACGTTCCAAAATGGAAATAAGGGGGTTGGCGCGCGCCATCATGACTAGGAAAAGCTGGGCCATGAAGGTCTTTCCACCCCCGCTTTTCGCCATGATGAGCATGTTGGCGTCGCCCAAGCTCGAATCGAACGGTGAGAATGGGATCAACCGGTGATGAGGAGTCTCAAAAAGCATGAGAGGCGAGTTCGGTGTCCCCTCCCAAGGCATCTCGACAGGTAACAGGTCCGCCGCATGAAGGGTGAGTACGTCAAGCTCTCTTTTGTTCTCCCCTGCCATCGCCGGAAGCCCTCCAAAAAACAGACGCTTCTGCGCCAAAGACTCCGGAATTCCACGGCTCCCGTTCATACGGGCAATTGCATGGAGCAGCCGCTGCCGGCGGTCTGCCAGGGTCCGCTCGGCCTCCACGTGTTCCAGCCTGCTGCGCGCCGGCCTGGAGGTTCGTAGCGCAACAGTCAGGCTCATCCGGCAACTCTTGAGCGAGCTTGAAATCAGGTCCTGCAAGACTTTCATCAACTGCTTTTCCGCCACCTGGGCGTCGACATTGACTCGGAAGCCGCCATGAAAATCCCTCTGTGCCGCTGACATCTTCCGCAGTCGGCTCTTGTAGTGCTTCACCATCTTGGCCTGGTCGGGAAGAATCACCTCCGCGTTCACGACAAGAGGGAACTCCATGAACATGAGTTCACGTAGAATGCCCGGAAAGGTGGCATCGGGCAGATCCTTCAGACTGATCCAGGAGTAGAGCAACCCCCCGATTTTGAGGTAATCGTCCGTCTCATCCTCAATGTTGACGTTGGCCATCTGGCTCCGGGCACTCTCGTAAACGAGCGATCTTTCAGGAGGGCGATATGGCGTCGCATCGTCCCCCACCGGATTAAGCGCCCGTTTCACTTCGCGGAAGATACTGTCGTGGGGCATTCGGCGTATCGCCATGCCGGTCGCTTGAAGTGTTGCTTCAACCCCAGACATTAAACTGTTGAACTCCGCCAGGAGGTCCTCGTGCTCGCGACGCGTCCGCTCGATGATCTTGGTAGCCGAAAGGCTGGCGCTTGAGCCCCGCATCTTTTTCTTCCACTCGAGGTCCGGCGACTGGTGGTGGATTCTAGGGTTCCAGATGAAATAGGCGTGAAGCATGTGACGGAGGTACAGCCCGTCGCTGTCCCTACTGCGCCAGAGGTCGGCGTGTACTCGGTCGACCGCTTGCAACACCGGGCTCTCGTTTCGTTGCTCCCGGTTATACCGGCTGACCAAGTCGCCATAGCCTTCGCTAATCTCAAATCGCACCTGCATACGCATGGACCGTTCCGGCAGCGACCGAACCAAGGCTTCGAGCCCGTTCTTGCCCCGATTCCTCATCTCGTCGCTCGCATAATAGGAGTGGACTCCACCGAGCTCGTAACCGGCGACGAAGGATCCATCAATTTGAATGGCGACGTTATCCAGGAGGTCTCGTATGCGCAACTGCTCACATAGCGCCGGCGCGGAGAGCGACTTCTCATATTGTTGAAGTGTTACCGGCATATCTCCTCCTCAGGCTGGAGATATTCGCGTGTCAATTGCGAGTCGTGTTCAAGCGCTGAATACACGTGGGGCCTGGAATGGAACATCACCCAGTCGAGCAGATACCCTCGTTGCTTTCCGTACTTGAACAACATCAAGGCGGGGATGCTCAGTAAAGGGACCAGGTACTGCATGATCATGTTCATGGGCAAGCCAAACATCTCACGTTTCAGGAACCGGCCGAGAATGTTAGTGACCACGGCCAGGGCCAGGATGGCAAACAGGTCCTCAGCCTCGAGTCCGAGGAACGTAACTCGCGTTCGTAAGTTGCGATAAACAGGCGTCACGTCAAGCGCCAAGATTTCCTCCCATTAAGTCACTCCCCCTGTTCCTCGGGTTACGAAAAACTCGCCGAGCCGAAGCAATCCCGACACCAGCAGGCACAATCCCGCGGCGGCGAAGTGCCGCATCCAGGAGATCGGCTGGTGTCGGTGGGTTATTCCCGCCAGTTGCAATCCGCCCGCGGCCACCTGTAAGGCCGCGTAAATCGGCAGAAGTACGTTGCAGATCCAGTCCACGATGCTGACTACCGAAGCCCAAACCAGGTTGGGGTCGTTCCAGGCGCGCTGCGAAGCGAAAGTCTCGAAGGCACGCAAGAGTCCCGAGGCCATAAGGCACATGAACCCGCCGTACATCGCATACGAGTACTCCTTGCCTTTGGAGAACTGGATGATCCCGATGGCCATGAACAAGCCCGCCAGTGTGGGCAGGATCACGTTGCCGCTCCAATTGGTCAAGTTCAGGATTCCGTTATAGAAAGACATATCCGCTCCACCTCTATGCCGCCATGGCCAGCACCAACTTCCAGATGGCGGTGACCGACAACAAACCTAGAGCGACACCCGCCAGACGAAGCGCCGGCCGTCGCGTAGCCACGTTAATGATCGCCCCGATGATGGCCAGTCCCGCCGCGATCGGCATAATAGTGCCGGCAAGGTAGGTCCAAAGGCTGTCCAGTACATCCGCCGCCGCGTACTGAGTTCCGGAGTTGTAACTTTGAAGAAGGTTGTAAGTCGTCTGGATGCCGAGCATGAACATGGCGGTCAGAATCGATGGCAAGGGATGCTCACCCGCCGCCGAATCGAGAATCGCCCGGAGCACGAAGTAAGCGGCGAGCGTCGTTGCCAGCCGCGCGACCACGAAGTTGGTCACAAACCTCGCGACACTCGACTGGAAAGTCGAAAGCCAGGAACTCGCGATGCCGCCCCCTGGCAGCGGCACGCTGACCCCGAACGAACTGAACCAACTGAGCAGCGGCTGGAGGGTGAGGAAAATGACTGCCCAGAAAATCCACTTTGTAAAACCCCCGCCGATCAGGAAGCTCGTTCCACCGCCTTCGCGCCGCAGGCTGATGCCTGCCAATACCAGGCACAGGACTGCCGCGGAGGACGCTAGCAGTAGTAAAACGTTCACGATATCGTTCAAAAGTTGTGGCACGGCCATAGTTTTAACTCTTCGCTGAAAAGATGAATTCAATTGCTGGATTTGCGGCAGGCAACCCGCTCTTCGAGACGCGTGGTTGCCTGCCGCTTTCACTTCGGGGATTCCCGCTCTTTTTTTCTAGGTGACACCTCCTGTTCCGTTCGTGATCCAATACTCAATCAATCGCGTAACGCCTGAGACCGCGAGCAACGCCCCGGCCGCAAACAGCCACCGGCCAAAGCCCCGGCCTGTGAGCCACGCTATGATGGCCCCCAGCACCGCCCCGCCCGCGCCCACGGGCGCGATCACGTTGCCTACCCAGTTGATGAAGTTGAGGAACGCACCTTCCGGTTGCGCCCCCGTTTGACCTTGAACAGCTACGTTGAATTGTGGGTTTTGACCCAGGTTTTGAGCCAGGACATACTGCGCAGCCAGCACGAGGCAAATCGCGCCCACCGCGAGTGGCTTCTTGAGCGACATGTCCCACTTCATGCGCATGAATCGGTACCCTCCTTTCCCGCCTACTGCTGTTCTGATTCGCAACATTCCCGAACAACGGCGGCCCGTTGCGAAAAGTAATCTGAGATGTTTCTTGCGTCAAATGAGGTCGGAGTACTTTGAGAAGGAAAAGACGGCGAGGAGACAGAGAGGTTTACTCAAGCTATCTGCCCTCTTGCGAGGATCGGGCGCTCACTCTCCGTGCAACGTCCACCTCAATCACGACGAAGCAGGAATCGCAAGCAACTCGCGCTATTCAGCGGGGTTAGTCAACCTTGGGAATTATTTGTCGCGGGTCGGCGATTGTGAGAACCGGGCTGGGATAAACTGCCACGCGAAAGACCGGTGGTGCGATCCGACCGTTCGCTTTTGGAAGCGGATGCCGCGTGCCGACTTTTTTTCACGGGTCGACAGTTGTGAGAACCAGCTTGCTCAGTGGATGCTTCAGTGAACACCCCACTACCCAACACGCCGGGCTCTGCTTTCGTCTTTCGAGTGCAATGTCCACGTCGTGGAGCTTGGCGTTTTTTCGCAGCGCATGTCGTGCCAACCGAACTGTGGCACACGCCATCGAACTCGACCTTGACGAGCGCCTGCTCGACGAGTCGAGCGTTGGTCAATTGGTCGGCTTACCTTCCTTGTAAAGTGGGGTTTGGCGACGGCGACCCAAAGTACGCTTAGGCCGTAATACGTCCAAGCAGAGAGGAGCGTAGGTTCACACATCCCAGAACCCCGTTTATCGGGAGTGACTTGACCAACTGCCCGGAACTGAGCTCGCAAAGTCAACTGAAGTTCAGGACCTTCTCCGCCAACCGGGAGCCGACCCTTACTAGGTTTTTCAGAACGTAACCTTCTTGGCTCTTAGCAAATCCTGGTGAAGGAATCCTGCACCGCGAACGCCGTTGTCAGTCATCAAGTCTGAAATCAAAATGATCGCCTTGCGATCATCCACCGAAAGCTCAGCGCCTTTTTGCTTGATAAGGCGGTCGAGCAACTCGACGGTATCGTCGCCGTTCGCCTTCCAGAACCCTTGATCGGCTTTCTTCTCTCGGGCGATCTGCTCAAGCCATGCGAGCGCGGGTTTTGGCAGCAGGTCGAAACCGCCATTCTTCAGGAAGGTTGTGACGGCCAGATAAAGCGTATGATGGCGTCCGAACTCCGTCACGGCCCTCTCCAGGATCGGATTGAACTTTGGAAGGTGGGGCCACCTAGGCTCAACACCGCACAGCAGTGGAGAGAAATCGGGCGCGACGCAGAACAACACCGCGAAGGCGCAGGTCACGAATTCCCGGTCAAGATGTTCGCTGTCGGGATGCCATGCGCGGCTTGCGAATATCCAATCGGTGATGTCCCGCCATAACGTTAATTTGTCCGCGGTGATGTCCTTCGCTCTGAGAAACGCCTGGATCATGAAGGACTTCGTGACGCCCTGCATGATCATAAGAGCCGTATCGGTGTCCCGGCTGAATGCGCGGTCGAGAACAGCCTGATGGGCCTCGGCAGGTGTTAGGCATGCGCAGATCCGCCCGCACCACGCGGCGAATCCAAACACCCACTCGAATGGCGTATTGCCCCAATGATCGTGGCGGCTGTCTGCAAAAGGAGGAATAACCTCCTGAAGGGTCCAGTCCAGCAGTTCGCCAACTGTTTTCAAGAATTTCACGCGCCTGGCTGCGTCGGCAAGGATCGGCTCCAAGGGTGCCTGAAAAAGCACCTTACCAGCCTGGTGATGTAGGAAAATCGTCTTGTTTCTGGCATAGCCTTTCGTATCGTTGCGCGCCGACTTCTGCCTTCCACCAGACTTGATCCAGGGCAAAGGGATCGGGGGAAGGTCGGGTGTTGTTCCGGATTCGGCAAGGGCTTCCGCGCGCGCGAGGAGTTTTTGCTTGAATTCGGCCTCTTTTGCATCGAAGACGATTGAATGGTAGTCGGGAATCTGCTCGTCCGTTACGACGCATTGCCCGAGTGCTACCTCCAGCAACAACCAGTAGAACTCAGGCCGGGTGCCCGCAAATTGGCTAGCCGCGGCGAACACCGCGGTCTGCACGCCTTCGAGCGGATCGACGGCAAGCCGTAGAAGCGCTCGCTGGCAATGTGCAATGTCTTGTCCTTTCGCGAGCAGGGCCGCATAGCCGTGAGCAGCAAACACGAGTGGGTGTAGCGAAAGGATGGTGCCGCGGGACGACCATCGACTTGGCTCCCGCGTCGCGGATAACGCGCGGTCAAATACGTCCCGGCACCATTCAAGCAAGTTGGCACCCTGCGCATCATTCGTATACCGCGCGGCGACGAAAGCGGCGCCAGCAATCGCTCCCGCGCGCTGTTCGTCCTCGAACGCTTCCTCGTCGACGCTATCGAACACCCCAGGCCGGTCCCATTGTTTAGCCTTGGCGACTGCCTTATCGATCGAGATTTGCTCGCCCACGACCCCATCTCCGAGGGCTTTCTGTGCCCAGATGGCGATCGACGCGAAGTCGTTCAGCTGTTCGTGCTCCTGTTGCTGAACACGATACTTCTCCTGCTTAAGCGACGGAGGCTCATTCCAGATCTTGATGTGCTTGCCGTCTTCGGTCGGCTCGGCCTTGAAATTCGCCGGGTCGCCCTGCTCTGAGAAGAGTGTCATTTGTTCACGCAACGCATTGAGGTGTCCCTCCTCAGCCTTCTCTTCCTCGTAGCTGAGCGGCAAGTTCTCTGGAAAACTCCGGATTGCCGCCGCGTACCGGTTGATCAGGTCCTCGTTGCCAGAAAACACGAAATATGGCACCAGCTCACGAATTTCCCTTCGGCGATGGGGGTATTCGTTGAGCTTGTGGACGGCGTTGAGTTGCACGCGATGCCGATGCCAATCGCCCATCTCATTCGTGCGAACGCCCATTTCTTGAACGAGGCGCGAGATGTCCCAACCCCACAGATGTGGGCAGGTGACGAGCGGCAAAGCGCATTCCAGCGACTTGCCGGGGTAGGCGAGGCAGAGACTGACTCCCACCCCAAGCGCTGCAACCGAGTTATTGCCATCAATGACCTTTCGAAAAACCTGCTCGAAAGGTGTTCCTTTCTCGCAAGAGTTCAGCGCCCACTGCTCCATTGCCATCAGAGCCGATCCGACGGCGTCACTGCCCCAAATGGCACGAAACCACAGGTAGACTTGGCCGTCACCCCAGAAACTCTGCTGGCCCCAAGGAAAAGTCAAGGTAATTGGGATCGGCTGGACCGGGCTTCTCCACATCCTGTGTTGGCAAGCCCACCGCCAGACCGAGATCGAGTGGTTGCAGAGGGAGTGTACCAACCGCAATCCCACGGCTTCGTTGGAGTTGAGAAGACCCAGAAACGGGGGCTGGATCGGCGACGCCGGATAAAATTGGTGATGCTCGGCGACACCCAATTCGCGAATTAGATGATCCGAGAATCCGCCAAACCGGTCGATCCGGTCCTCCGGCCTTTCGAGGAAAGCCCCCAGGAAGAAATCGACCAGCTCAGCGGGAAGATGCCGAACAAGAGCCCCGCAGTTGGAAAGGATTGGTCCACGAAAAATATGCAGGCGATCTTGATCGGCGAGCTTCTTACGGAGGTATTCGGCGCCCAGATTCGGCACGTCGCCGACCGAAGACAAAAACAGGGTGCGCAACGATTTTTCAATGTCCCGACCGTTCAACGCGCCGCCAAAAGGCGCTCGCACGTCCCTATAGTCCCGCGCATGATTCGCTTCCTCGACCGCGGTCAGCCAGCCATAGCTGATCTGTCCGATTTGTCGGCAATAGCGCACTCTGTTCCCAGCAAAGGCGTTCTGCCAAGTTGTAAAAACGGGAAGCAGGTCCGGAATCAACTGAGGAGGAAGACTCGGCACCAATGGGATGAGCCAATCGAGGAAGCGAACCCACGTAACAGGCTTTGGGAGCGCGGCATAATGAGCCAATGTGGCGCGATCCGCCGGCTCGATATCGGGGGTCAGCTTTTCGTCGAGAAACATGGGGTTCGGCAGTACCTCGGTCGTCGCAAGCGCCATGAGCATCGTTCGGAGATGATCACCGTTGTTTTCAAGGAGGTAATTCGCGGTACCGCGCAGAAGTTGAGTGGCTCGCGTTGAATGAAGACTAGACGTAAGGACCGCGCGCTTCCAGACAGGACGCAAATCCGCGCCACCAACATTCTCGTACAAGGCCTTCCAGTCCTCGGCGGAGAGTTTGGTCTCAAGCAAGTATGTCCCTAGGAGTTGCACGGGCCGAACAAACACGTCCGCTTCACTATGATTTTTCAGGAAAACAGCAACATCATGGCCTCGGCTTATGAGAAGCTGGCACAAAGCCCATTCCTCGTAGATGTCGTGCGTGAACACGACTGAGTGTCCGAGATCCTTGTCCCTTAGTATTCCGGCGGATTTCAGTTCGGCGATTCTCTCCGGTGCGAGATCGTTGATGGAGACCGGCCTGTTCGGCGTCGTCGCTAGCCGTTCCGCCAATTGCAGCAGCAGAATCCGCCGGTGTTGAGCGAGCGAGAAATCTGCTCGATCCGAACCGCCAAGTTCCCACCATAGCTTCAGCAACTCCACTTCGGTTGCCGGAAGCCGGTCCGCTCCCTCGCGCCCCGCCAGAGTCAGCATGGCATCGAGGAAGAATGGCCGCCGCAGGATGATATCGGCATTGCCCGACTGATTGAGCAGAGGCCGCAGGCGCGGGAAGCGCTTGGCGACGATATCGAGTTCGTTATCGTTGAGTGCTTCGACCGGCACCGTCCGCAGCGGCAGTTTCTTAAGCACAACCGGATCGAGCCACGTTTCGAGGTGCCTGAGGTTTTGTTCTCGGACCGTAACCACGATTCGCCATTGCGCGAGCGCGTCATCAAACGCGATCGCCTTCAGCACGTCGTTCACAGTTAGTTGGATCGCGGGATCGACGATCTTGTCGATGCCGTCGATGAAGAGAACGGGACTGCCCCCGCAGGCGTACTCGCGAAGCAATGAGGGCAGATCGGCGGAGACCCCTAGCACATGCGCGTGCGACGCCCAACCCTTCGGCTGAATCCGCGTATCTTTCAATACCAGAACCGGCCCATTCCGACGGCATTCCTCAGCCAAGTCCTTCAACAGCGCGGATTTTCCAGATCCCGGTTCGCCATCGATCTGGATGAACCGCGCCTCCTCCAGACCTTTGCGCACACTCTGATAAGGATCAGCCCGGTGCAGGCGCAAACCAAGAATGTGCGCTTTGATATCGCCGAGGGCCAGTGCCGACTCTCGCTGCAAGGTCGCAATGTCTCTCCAAAACGACGGCGCAGATCCGAGAGAAAAGCCATCTCGGCTGAGCTGCTGCACCAGCGTCGCCCGGCTAGCCCCGCCGCCGGCCGGAATCAGTTCGCCAGCCTTCTTAACCAAGTGGTCCCAAATACGGGCCGCGAGCCCGCGACTAGCAGGGGCAAGCAGTCCTTTGAGCCGGTCAACCACACCCGCGGTATCGCGAGACGCTTCGCCTGACTGAAAGTCAAAATGGATGATGACAAAGGAACCGAGGAACCTCCACACTTCGTCGTCAGCGGGCTCCCGCCCGACATGGGCCGTCAGGACCGTGCGTACTGTGTCCACGAACGCCTGTTTGTCCTTATGTGAGTAATCGTCTTTCTCGACCCGTTCCCTGAAATCCCGCCCGTCGCTGCTGTGCGTAGCCCACGTCAGAACCGACTGATAATGCTGGTCGGCGCGCGCGTTGTAGGTCCCTATACCGACGCCGATCCGATGCAGCGTGGGGTCGAAGCTTCCCCTAGCGAACGTGTCCCACGCCCGCTTCAGCACATCAACCCATTCCGAATCGTTTTCGGTAAAGGTGAGCGCGTTCTTGATCTGAATGTCGAGCCGAGTCTCACGACCGTCTTGGCGGACACCCTTGACTATGATGTCATCGAGCGGATCGCCGAACGCTGCCCGCTGCGACTGAAGAACCGTAGCGAAATCACCGGGGAGCCCTCGCACCGGTGCCTCGCACAACACGGCGGCAATAAAGGACGCGGCGACGCGTGCTTCAAAATGTGTTCCACCACCGCCAGAGGAAAATGGGCTTGCCATCCTTAAACTATTATACGTCGGGCGGTTCCAAACGCCTAAACTGTAGCTGCACCGGACTCGATACGATTTGCTCAGCAGCGCAGCGCGCAGGTTCGACAGCGTACTGGGATCAGTCCTCGGAAGTCGGCTTCGAGGCCCCGAACCCCGTTTCGGGACCGCCAAGCCGAATTCTTAATGATATGGGCGGTTATCCACAGCTAGTGGTAAACCCAAGGCTATCGACTACTCGTTACCGATGACAGGCCGATGGGAGTCTGGCCCGCTTTCAAGGTGCAGTCGTACCATTTTTCGTGTGGGGCATTCCGTAGGGCAAATCTTGGGAGCCCAGGTGCTCCAGAATTAGCGGACAGTCTCCGAGTGCCTCCTCGTCTGTGCATTTGTCCAACAGGACACAGGTCAACTCCGTATCGGTTTAGCCGAGTGTACTGCCACACGCCCGAGCCTAGCTGGTCGAGACTGACAGGTATCCGCTGCTGCATGGACTCGTAGAATGGTGCGGAGTAGAATTGCTCCGTGAGTTCAGATCGCTTCCAACAATACTTGGCCGCACTCCGCCCTTTCGCCCGGCTATGGCAGTCTGTGGAGTTTGTGTGCATTGCGGTTGGTGACATCTCGGGCCGGGACAGGTCGGGCGAGCTTATCAGCTTAGCAACCAGCGTCGTCTTCAAGCCTGAGCCCCTTACAGCGATCAAGGTCAGGCGCAAACTCGACCCATCTGGGCTGAGTACCCGCTTCGTCGCCATTTGGGTCGAATATCCTCTGTTGGTGGCCCTAAACGAAATGCAACCGCTTAAGACCCTAGTCGCGAACGGGCACTTCACATTAGACTTGGGCGATGACCTTTATACCGTTCGCTTGTTTGGCGCAGCTGCAAGCCCGGCGGTCGGGCAATCCGACTATTGGACAGAAGTCCTGGATCTGCCAAGGGCGGAGTCGAAGAAGCGGTTCGGCATCGATAGACATTGCATAGCTTTGCTAGACACCTACGATTCCTCTCACATAGCCGACCTTATTCTGCCGCGCGAACTCCTGAATGAGATTACTGCCAAGCTGAGCAGTCCGCCCTTCCTAATTGACGGCCTGAATGACCTTGTTTCGCAACTCATGCCTGGCGTACACCTGAGTATGGACACCAACCCTCCTACCCGGGTCATTGCACCACTTCCATTCAACTTGGCCTTCTATCCCGAAACAGAGTTGAGACTGCAAGCGCCGCAACTCGCCTTTGAGCACGAGGTGGAAGTGTCCTTTTTTTTCCAGCCGTCAGGGCCCCCGATTGCTTACCGAGTTGGAGCTCAACACACAACGGAGATTGACCAAACAGGCGGGCGTGAATGGCGCCAGAGCATTACCTGGCCCTGGAGTTCGGAAACGGGTAAGGCAGTACTGCTCTACCAGCAAAAGCAGATCGACGAGCTGAGGTTTAGTCGTTCCGCAGCCCAGGGACTTCTTGGCGCTGCAGGCACGGGCGCTAACGATCTCGCGCCTGCGCGGAGAGGAGTCCAAGAGCCTATGAGCAAGCGGACTGATTGGGAAGAAGTACGACCGCTGGGTGCGGGTGGGCAAAGCGAAGTCACCTTGGTCCGCCGTCCCAAACGAGTGCAAGAACGCACCGAAAGCATTAGAGATATATCGCAGTCCAATCCGTGGGTGCCGATCGTGGCTCCAGAGGACAGGGACCGGCCACGCACACTCGCCACGGCCGTATGGAAATATGCTCGCCCCGAAACTCCGTCCGAGCTTGCAGCAATGAAGCTGTTCAAACTGCGGGAGGCAGGTGCGCAAGGCGAGGAACAAGCTGCTGCACGTCTGAGGAGCGAGATCGCAATACTCCAACAGAAGAGATCCGGACTTCCCGAGTTGCTCGATTCCAATGAGGCGGAAGGTTGGATCGTCACGGAATTCTTCGCGGAAGGCACACTCGAAGACCACATAGCTCGATATCGAGGCAAAACTGCTTCCGCCCTTAGAGCCTTCCGCTCTTTGGTGGAGACACTAGCCCCCCTGCACAAGGAGGGAATCGTGCATCGCGATATCAAGCCAGCTAACGTTTTTGTTCGAGGAGTTGACCAGCTCGTTCTGGGGGACTTCGGAATTGTGTACGTCCCGAATCAGAGCGAACGCGTGACGCGCACAAACGAACGCGTGGGCCCGCGCGATAGCATGACCCAGTGGGCAGATTTAGGGGAGCGCCTGGAGAATATACGACCGAATTTCGACGTTTATATGCTCGGCAAGCTCTTATGGTGCATGGTGGCGGGCCGTCTCAAACTTCCTCGTGAGTACCACAGGAAGCAAATGTTCGAT
>Ga0315282_10013933_pt1 | contig 12042 bp, 10 predicted proteins | sample YL17G07_20_MG_FD_203693 | JGI IMG/M metagenome (GOLD analysis project Ga0315282, IMG submission 203693) | Sediment microbial communities from Yellowstone Lake, YNP, Wyoming, USA - YL17G07_20 | ecosystem: Environmental > Aquatic > Freshwater > Lake > Sediment | place: USA: Wyoming | collected... | reverse complement strand
AAGGTGGAACGGGGAGCCGCACGGAGTCACGAAATTCAGCAACCGAGTCCTCAACTTTCAGATCATGTTGGATTGGTTCGATAAATACCTGAGGGACGAACCTGAAGCCTGGCAAGAGAGGTATCAGGCGACCCGAAAATAGCCAGTTGGTGAAAGGAGCCCTAATGAAGATACGGAGCCTGATTTTTATTTTCTTGCTACTCTCAACTCTTATTATCTTTTTTTCACCGGCAATTTCCGAGGATGCCCAACAGAACTCGGCTTGGGGGCTGCGGGGAACCTTCGATTATGTTGCCACTTATGAATCGGGAAGCCGGGCTGGAACGCAGACAAAGGGGCACAGAGTGACCTTGGATACACTTCCCGATGGGCAATATCAGCTTAACTGGGGAGACCTGAAAGCTATAGGAATGAGAGTGGGCGATGGCCTGGTCTATAAGTGGCAATCAGGCGAACTGTCGGGCGAAGGGATCTACATTATTTATGATCACGGCGAAAAGCTATTTGGGACGTTTCGATTAAAAGATGCAAACGGTGAGCAGAGAGGGTATACACAGGGAACCAAGATTGAAGTAAAAGACCTAGCCTCCCCAAATTTCGAATAAAGCCGAAGCTATTTGCTTTTTTCCCTTTTGAGGGTTTGCACAAGTTTTTTTATTGTGTCCTGATTGGAATTCAATTCGAGCGATTTTTCCCAGGCTTTTATGGCTTCCTCTTTGTTTCCTTCCCGATAATAGCAATCTCCCAGGAGGGTAAGAATTGTATAATTGACCCCAAACCGAGAAATATAATCTTTATAATAAGTAACCGCTTCAGTGAGTTCGCCCAAAGCGTGGTGGGAGCGGCCCAGCAATTCAATGATTTCGTTATTTTTTTCATTCTGAAAAGGAGCCAAGATTTTAATGATGGAGTGGAAGTCCTTCTGTCTGAGAAGCACCTGACTGTAGCTCAAAGCGAACTGGACCGAATGAGGATCCTTAAGATAGGCTTTTTCCAATAAGGGTTTTGCCCTATCCACATCGTTTTTCTTGATGTATTGCTCCCCCAGAATGTTGTAGTAACGCGGATCCAGGGAAGATGAGATGATCGAAGAATGGAGCCAAGGACGTGGAAGCGCCGCCGCATAAGAGATGTAAAAATATTCTTCCTCGAAGATCATTTCCTTCATTTCTTGATCAAGAAGAGAGACGCGGATTCTATAGTTTGCCGGGCTGAAAGCCGATAACGAGAATTTTTCGAGATAAAAGCTGGCCGTTCCGTATTCGGCCACTTTCTTAGTAAAGGATTTGAATGTTTTGTCCTCTTTAAATACGGAAACTCCGACAAAATACTTCTCTTTCTGCTCTTCAGGCAATCCGTATATCTGGAAAAATAAGAAGAGAGGATCGCCTGTCGAAAATGCAGACTGGATCGAGGGAAAGAGAAGGTCCTCCCCAATCTTGAACGGCTGGTTCGAATCAGGAACAGTACTTTTGTCTAGTTTAAAAGCGAGTATCAGAGGACTGATTTGAAGCTGGGCGGCATTTGGAACATAGATATTTTTTTCTAAGGAAGTGAATTCTTTAGATGCTTCATTCTTCAGGAGCAGGCTGAAATGATAGTTCCCTTCAACCAGGGGGAACATGTCCTGGAAGGCAAAGCCCTTTGATTTAACTTCAGCAAAGCGCTCCGGGCCGAGCTCAAGAGGAATAGTCCTTTCAAATTGAAAGACAGAGTTGCCGCCCGGCTCCGTCACATTCCCATTGACGAGAAGGCTCGTGAAATATTTGTTATCTTTGGAAATGAGAGAAAGGGAAGGAATGGAGATCAGATAGTTCACAAAAAAAATGCCTGAATCATCTCTTGTGATCTTCACAAGGGAATTGTTATCGATGTAGTTCGCGGAATATTCTACTTCGATTTTATCCTTGTAAAGGAGCATTTTCTCGGCGTATTCGTCCCGGACCTTTTTCTGGGGATAAGAAGAAATATCAAAAAGCAATTTATCGGAGGAAAGGGAAGGGCTGGAGTCAAATGATGGTTCGGAAGGAACAAGGGACAGCGAAATCTTAGCTAGGTTGGGGTCAATTGAGACGAGTTCTCTATACGCTGAAGGGTAATCTGTTTGTCCAGCGGCGGCGTTCGCCAGCAGGCTTTGGGGACCGTCGATGGAGGGGCTATAAAGTTTATAATCTCCGGCGCCATATCTCTTAAAAAAGACGACATAAAATGCATCAGGCAATCCATGCTGACCCATTTCTTGATAGAACCAGACGATGATGGGATATAAGGAGGAGGCTCCTTCATAAGTCTGAACAGAATTTGGGCGGCCTAGGATAATATAAATCCTCCCCCGATCGGTCTTCCAGCCGGGGATCGCCGCCTCTCCAAAGTTGCGATTTGCATACTCTATTCTTTTATAATGCTCGTCCTTGAATTCATTCCTTTCTTTAGTGGGGGACGGATTGCGTTGCTTCCAGAATGCTTCTATGAACAGATCTCTGTCATTGTCTGTTTTAAGCTGAAGGAAAACGGCTTTTTCCTTGGGAGTAATTATATAAACGATTTCTTCATCGAGCCATTTTTTATATTGAGGTGGAAGTGGATTTGAATCTCTTCCTATCGAAAATAGATTGAATGATGCGACGAGAAGCAACTCGAGAAAAACCACAAGAAATCTCTTCATCGGCGCGGGCTTTCCTTCAATCTGTTATCCTGATTGGGATGGCGCATCTTCTTTTTAGACTAAGGACAAGTCCTTTTAGACTCATATTCTACCATACCCAAAATTGCCGATAAAGGTTCTTTAAAGGCATTTTTGCTTGGCAAGTGCCTATAGAGGTTAAAGATAGGTTTAGGAAAGTGACCAAGGGAAGAGGTTCTCTCGTGCTTTAACAGGTTGTTGGTGCAGAAGGCTTTTTCCGAGAGCCTTCTCGCGGGGTATTATGTTCCGGGATGTCGGGGCCAGAGAGAAGAGACTACGGGAAGTTAATAAAAAGCCAAGCACATAATACTGAAAAAATCGCTCATTTTTATGTTTATTCCTGCATCCTCTGCCTGAGGAAGCCTCAAGGACCAAAAATCCTGGGATTTCAAAGTTTACTTTCACCGCTTTAGGCAGGCATTCCAGACTATCAGGCTTTGGACCGGATTATCGCCTACCTAAAACTGACATTCGTGGCCGATAGGCCTCTGACCTGCCCCCGCGGGGCCGATCCGGTGACCCGGAAGTCGAACGCCGCATCGAAGCCCGCTTCGGGCTTGACCTGGAATGTGACCAGTACCGGCTCGCTTAGGTCGCGCGGCAGGAGCCGGTCGGCAGTGCCCAACTTGCCCGCAAGGGTGACAGTGGTGTCGAATGCCGCGGTGGCACCGATCCCCTTGATCGCAACCTGGATCGGGCCGAACACCGTCGAGCTGCCCACGTTCCGCACCTGAAGCGCCATCGTGACTGTGTTCTTTGCCGGGTCGAACGTGGGTGGCCCGGCCATTACCTCGATCCGATTCGATATGTCCGTCTCAACCAGCTCCGCCGGCCTCTCGGCCGGGCCCAGGACGATCCGGGCCGTATAGAGCTCCTGCGTCCCTCCCCGCCGGTCGAGCCAGACCGCGTGGAAGGTTCCGTCCCGATCGGCGGCGAGCCCGGTATAGTGCCCGGGCCAGAGGTTTCGCGCCGGGTCGAACGAGATGGTCAGCCGAGGGCTCGAGAGCCCGCGGTTGGCTTCGTCCCGCGCTGCCTCGTTCTCCCGCGGGTTCAGGATCTGGATCCGCTCGGGGAGCGAGAGCCGCTCGAGGAGCGAGTCGGGCAGTCGGTTCGGATCCGGAATGCGGGGGCTCACGTTGTGTACCGCCACGCTCGGCGGATAGCCGGGGGGCGGGCACGAGGGAGCCGAGCTGATCTTGAAGTTGGGGCCGAAGGTAGCTCCGCCATCGGTCGACAGGGCGGCGAAGTATTCCCAACACATCCGATTCGGGTCGTTCCGTCGGTCGTACCACGCCACCATCACCGTGCCCGCCGCGTTCACCGCCACCACCGGCGTCATCCGATAGTCCTTGACCCCGGTTGCGGGCCCGGGGGGGTTGTCGTTGAGCCTGATGGGCTTCGACCAGGTCCGGCTTTTGTCGGTCGAGCTAACGAACCAGATGTTGGAGGCCCCCCCGCTCACGTCATCCCAGGTGAGATAGATCCGGTCCTGGTACGGGCTCTTCGGCGAGGTATCCGCGGTCACGATCGGCAGGCTGAACGCGCGGCTGAACTCGGTCACCCGTTCCCGCCAGATGTGGGGCCCGAACTCGAATATCTTCTCCGGTGCCGAGAACATCCGACCGCCGTTGGTGGACCGGGCCACGAACATCGGCATCCGCTGGTTGTCCCGCCGCACGATCGGATTGAAGTACTGATAGTAGGTGACCAGCACCGTGCCGTCGGAGAGCACCACCGGCTCGGTCGCCACCAGCTTCCCGTCGGTGCCGGTCCCGATCAGCTTGGGGTTTGTGAAGGTCTTGCCCTGGTCGTCGGACCACTGGAGGAACACCTCGTACTGGTCCCGCACGAACTCGTCGAGCCAGTCGTTCCAGGCCACGTAGATCCGGCCGTGGGTCTTCGCGGCCGACAGGTCGACCGTCATCCGCGGGTGGTCGGGATCGACCGAGCTCGCGAGGTCGGTCGGGCTGTCCCAGGTGAACCCATTGTCGGTCGAGGACCAGAAGCGGATCGAGGATTTGGGTGGCGCGTCCTTAGTGGTCTGCGCCCAAAAGGGGCCGCCAATTACCCCGGTCATCACGTAGAGCCGGCCGTCCGGCCCCGCCGCGACCATCACGTCGAACGGCGTCGCCGCGGGCCAGCTTGGGAGACTCAGCGGCGTCCAGATCCGGCCGCCGTCGCGGGAAATGACCACCGAAACTCCCATATTCTTGGGGAGGGACACCGTCTCATCCTGCTGCGCGGCCGCAATCAGGATGTCCGGATTGACCGAACTCACCGCGACCCAGGGCTCGTTGTGCTGTCCAGGCAATATCCTCAGGTTCGGGCTGATCCGGACCGCGGGGGCCTGCGCCGCAAGAATGCCCGGGAACACGACCAGCCAGACCAGTCGGGTGGGAAACATGACGGCTCCAAAGTTGCGTTGGGTCGACTTAATGCCTGTTAAGTTAATGCCGGATCGGAGCCGATCAAGTGACGCGGGTCCGGCGAGGGAGAACGCCGCGCGAGCGGCGGTTAGGCCTCCAGCTTGCCGCCGCCGCCAGTTACAGCCCAGTGAGACAAGATTGAGCCTTTCGATTAATGAGCGTTTCACACGTAGTGTTATTTCAGTCCATTGTTTTATCATCTCTTTTGTTTTTTCATTTTTAATTTGAATTGCCATAATGTTTCTCCTTTTCCTATTTTTATTTAGATGTATTGACCACAGGGAATATTTAAGACAGAGCAAGTCATATAACTGGAAAGACCTGAAGCTAAGAATTAAGCTGTGGGATAAAAAAAAACTTTTCTGTTGCGCTGGCTGAATGAGCATGCGGGCTTCAATTTTCCCTCTTCCCATCGTTTGGGATGATAAATCGCGGCGTGAACGGATGTCAAGTCGAGCTCAAAATAGTTGAAGGCGGATTAAGATGCCGTGGGCAAACTCGGAATCCGCAAGAGACGGGAAAAAGTGACGAGTCGCTCCTTGCCAAAGTCCATACCGCGTTCTGCGACTTCCTTGATAACCGGCGGGAGGAATCCGTGCCCCTTCTCGAAGCAGCTCTGATGCTCGGCCATCGCTATGGAAATAACTGCGTCCCCCTAAAAGAATGCTACAGGTCAGCGGCTCTTAATTTAGAAATCATCTAATCAACCTAGATTCCAAGAATCTATCAATATCTTCTTTTCGGAATAAAACCTTCCTCTCGAACTTGATATAAGGGAAGGCTTTTTGCTTCATTAGTTTATACAAGGTTTGATGGGATATCTGAAGATATTCCATAACCTGATTCCGAGACATTACTTGTTTCCCCGTATTTGGGTATATTTTCAGCAATTTAGAAGGCGGCGCCCCGAACCTAGAACGTTGCCGCCAGTTCATTCTCGTTTACTGTTTTTCATCAAACTGTGGCAAACAACCTGTCACTTTTTTTATGTTGACAGAAGGGCACTCGCCACTTATTTTTGGATTGAGATGAGACAATCAACCGGGCCTAGGGTAGCTCCCGAAAAGCGGAAATCCCTGGCCGCCTGGCCCCGGTTTCTCGTAAGGGGATCTACTAAGGGAGGTAGAAATGGCAGACTTATTAGAAGCCAAAAAAAAGGCGATTAATTTTCTATGGGGGGCTATCGCAGAAAGGGTGCCTTATTTGGAGGCGTTCCTACCGAACGCGGAGTCCCCCCTAATATTTGAAGGCTGCTCATATCTTGCCAACAAGAATATTATCAAAAAGACAGAGTATGGCGACAGCATAAAGCAAATATGGGATCTCTGGACCAAAAATGACCTTATCGGACCCAGGCATGTTTTTTGGCCCGCCACGGACAGGCATTGGTGGGAGACAGGCTCCGATCCGGATCGGGTTAATTATGATTATGAGGTGGGATTCGACCTTGAAAATCACGTCTCGATGTTCAGGGCGAAAGAAGTTTTTGCCATTCCAGGGTATCAAGATGATTTCACCCTCGCAAAAAGAGAACTGATAACAAAACTAAAAGATCAATTCTTATTAGATGATTCTGAACATGAACGGATTCTATGGCAGATTGCGAGAAGCCCCTTTCTTCGGGAGGCTCTAAAAGAGCATCTTAGGAACGTTGCAGAAAAGATGACCAACACACAATGGGGATGGGTAGGCGATAGCGAGAGGCCGATTCCCCCCACATATAATCCGACAAGAATCTTTTTTTTGCTGACTACGAATTTTGAAGACTATTGTTTTGATATTGCCGAAGGTTACATTGGTGAACTGCTAGGGCGCCAGAGAAAAAACGGATCGTTTCACGACGACCTGATTCAGACGTGCTTAATTTTATGTTCAGTGCGCTTGTTGGGTGGAATTGATAAAATCGGGACATTCAGCAGTCGAGCGATAAACTGGCTGCTTAGCAAACAACAAGAAAACGGATTCTGGCGTTATCGTGATACAAAAGATGTCATCGGAACAACCGAATTCAAGGAAGAAGACATATTCATCACGGTCTTCGTTCTGGAGACCCTTGATCTGATTACTAATGATAAACCCTTGCCTATCTGGGCGCCAGAGTCAATCGAGCGGCCGATGAAGATCGCAGAAAAACGAATCCCGCCACTCTCAATTCCCGAAGGCTCGAAATGGGGGGACATATCTATCAGCTTTACAGGGGATTTGGAGGAATCGATCTCGATCATGGCGGCGGGCAAACCTATCGGCGTATGGAATTTTATAGAGCTCGGCTTTGATGACAGAAGGACTCACGGAAAGACACAACAAAAGCCCAGGCCGAATGATCAATGGGAGCTGCTGGTCAAGTTTGCGAAACGTCAAGGGGTGATATCTTCTTCCCAAGAGATAGGGAAGATCTCTTGGGACGGCAAGTGGCGGGATAGTGAGGTACTCCCGGATAAAGCCGCTGAATACTTGCCAACTCTTCCAAAAGACAAGCCCCATATTAAAGCGCTGCGAAGAAAACTCAAGTCCATATTCCGGATTGCCGACGATCCTTTTTATTCCTACAAGAAGCGACCAAGCGGGTATAAAACGAAGTTCAGTATCGGCTTTTTAAGGGACAAATCGGACGAAGAATCTCTATAGCGAATATTCCCCATTTTTTTTAAAAATACTTTGATATTTATTATTTAGCACATCCGTTTCATTCTAAATAAGTTAACGGACCTCATCCCTTAGCGTTTTTCCCAGGAATGCCAACAATCGGGAATTTTCCCCATATACAGGTATGAGCAAAAATCAAGAGGAGATAAAAATGATTTCAGTTGCAAAGAATGAAAGGATGAAAGAACTCCGATACCAACAAAAGAAACCACAGGCACTTCTTGCCCTTGAAACCTCAATAGATTCATCTACCATCTCTCGGATTGAAGGCGGATATCTCCGGCCTTCAAAGCGCCAGTCTGAGGCAATCGCCAAGGCACTGGGCGTAGAGGTGGAGTGGCTTTTTGGAGAAACGGATGGCGACTGAGCGAAGATGGATAAAAATCAAAAGAGCAGCCGTTTACCTGGGGATGCACCCGGCTGGCGTTTACGGCTTTGTGCAAGGAAACAGCCGCCCTATGCGAAAACTTACGGGGGTAGGAGTCCGGATCGGCAAACGGGATCAAGACGCGTTGTTTGAGCGCAGGGAAATCAGTCCTGAGGGAATGGGCAAGCTTGGGAACGATGCAGGCGGCAATGCAGGAAAAATCAAAACAAAATCATCTTCTGCGTGCTGGCGAGATCCTTTGAGCGGTTTGATCCTTTCTCGCCGGGATTCTCGCCAGCTTTCCAAAAAGGATCTAGATGAAGAAAAGGACGAAACCTAGATATATTGAAGGACCCTTTTATCCGTGGCTAATAGAAATGGGTAAGTCTGCTGCGATGAGACGGCTGATGAAAAACTCAAAGGCAGTAAATGCTTTGATGATGTTCAGCACGAAGTTTACAAGGGGCAATGACGGTCAGGGTCTTTGCGTGACTTACGGCGAAGCTTTAGATTTTATGTCAGCGGCCACCTTCGCCAAGGCCAAGCTCTGGTGCATCGCCTTCGGATTCCTCCACTGCAAGGTATTTGGCCGACTCGAGCGACAGGCGTCAATCTATGATCTCTCAACGAAATGGAAGCATCTAAGCAGGCAGCCGGAGAAACTTGATCGGATCGAGCGTCTGCTAAAAAGACATGATCGAGTGATGCGCCTTTCAGTCAGCAAGATCCATGCCCACGGCCAGATCCCACCCCAAACTAGAAAAAGAATGCTCCTCAGACGAATCGAAAAGCAAATTCTAAGTCAATGAGACATACTCCCCAGAGAGATGGTAGATCTTTAAAGGTCTTTACCTGGTGAAGAGGAATCGTGAAACGCTATATAAAGGTCTTTACACAGTGGAGAGCTAATTTGGAGCATCTTCACCGCGTAGAGAGTCGTATTCACGTCGTAGAGACGCCCTCTTCACGCAGTAGAGTTGAAACAAACATGGATGGAAGACCTGTAGCCGGCATAAAGGAATATTTGGAGGAAAAATGACGACGAAAAAGATATCAACCAAAAAGGATCTATCCAACTTCTCTGCAAAAGAGGGCAGCGAGAAACAGGAAGGTGCAAATGGTGGGAAATTCCAGGAAACCGCAAGGACTAGTCTTGCGGAGGTTAAGTCCACAGCCCTAGAAAGATGGAAAGAAAGAAACAGCGGCAGGATGTCGGCCCCGAAATTCAAAAAGATAAAAGACATGACTGTGACCCTGGAGGTCAGCGGCGACCTTCAGCAACAGTCATTTGCGGCAGAGACATCCGGATCTGCCGACATCGACTTCTTTAAGACTCTAATAAGCCAAGTCACATCTACATACCAAAGCGAAAATTGCGAGGAAAGGGCTAATTATTCATCGGCCTTCATGCACGGATTGAACCCAAGCGATGAGACAGAAGGAATCTTGATAGCCCAAATGACTGGGACTCACAATCTGATAATGGAATTTATGAAAAGGGCCGTCCTATCTGGGCAAACGGCGGAAGGATCAAACGATAATACAAATAAAGCTTGCCGGCTCATGAGCATTTTCCTCAAACAAATAGAAACCCTGGAGAAATATAGGGGAAAATCGGCACAACAAAAAGTCCTGGTGGAGCATGTCCATATCCACGAGGGCGGAAGAGCCATCGTTGGAAATGTTGAAAACAAGCCCCGGGGGGAGGGGGATGAATAAAAAACTCGAGGCTAAACCCCATGAAAGGCGAAGGGGTTGGCTTAAGAATAATAATCCCCCTGGGGACTTCTCCCGGGCCGCGAGATGCCTGGCCAGGACGCGCAGGGGCACCCCGTGCCATGCCCCGGCTATGAAGAATGGGAGATGCAGACTTCATGGTGGGAAAAGCACAGGCCCAAAGACCCCAGAAGGCATCGAAAATATACGCAAGGCCCACCTCAAACACGGAGAATATACAAAGGAAGCCCAGAAAGCGCGTAAGGAGTTCTATGCGTTGTTGAGAACTCTTAGCTCTATGGTTAAAGAGATAGAAGGCGAGGCACACAACGTCAGCTTCAAATTGCCCCGGCCTTCGGGGAAATAGGTATCTCAGAAAAGAACGAGGGAATTGAGGTGAACCAATCGCTTCTCACGGTAAAAGAGGCGAGCTCATTCCTTCACGTACACCCCAAGACCCTCTATAAATGGACAAACGAGGGCAAGGTCCCCTTTCGGAAAATCAACGGTCTCCTTAGGTTTAGCCATAAAGACATTGAAAATGGACCTGGGAGCCGCCCAGAGCGCTTCCCTGCCCTTTTAGAGAGCTTTCCCAAGCTTTCCCTTTGCCTCGCAGACTATGATAGAATGCACCTGAAAGGAGGCAAGAGCGCTTTGGGAAAAAACTCAAAGCGCTGGAATTATGGTTTTGGTGCTATTTATCTAAGAAAGACAAAAAAGGGAAAGGACCGCTGGTGCATCGATTACCGTGACGGTCAGGCCAGAAGACAAAGGCATGTGGTCAAGAATGCGCAGTGCAGGGGGGAAGCATTGATCGCCCTTCAGTCCGAAGTCGCCGAGGTTTTCAACGGCAAATTCCATCCCAGAAGAAAACTAGAATCCATGAGGTTCAGCGAGATGTCCCGGATCTACCTCGATAACTATGCCAAGGCAAACAAGAAGAGCTGGATGTGTGATAAATATTGCCTTGGAGCTCACCTTAATCCTTATTTTGGCAGCATGCGGCTTTCTGACCTCTCCCCTCTCCTGGTCGAAAAGTACAGGGCCGATAGGCTGAGAGCCGGTATCCGGAAGTCTACGGCCAACCGCGAGCTGGCCCTTCTGAAGAAAATCTTCAACCTGGCCGTTGATTGGGGATTCATAACCTCGAATCCCGTCATCAAGGTCAAGCTCTTCCCAGAAAAGGACAACCTGAAGGAACGAGTCCTCTCGGAGGCTGAGGAAGCCAAGATCCTCCGGGAAAGCGCCCCCCACCTCAAGCCCATCATCATTACGGCTCTAAGTACCGGGATGAGGAAAAACGAAATTCTTAGCTTGATGTGGTCAAATGTCGACGTGGGCCGGAAGACGATCCTCGCCTCAAAAACGAAGAGCGGGAAAAACCGCACGATCCCCATCAACACGGTCCTGGTAAAAGTCCTGGAAGACCTGAAAGCAGGGTCCAGGAGCGAGTTTGTCTTTTCCGGCCCAGAGGGCAAGGGCATTAGGACTGTCCGCAGGGCGTTCGCGAACGCCTGCAGGAGGGCGGGCGTCAACGGGCTGAGATTTCACGACCTGAGGCACACCTTTGCTACAAGGCTCATCCGGAAGGGCGTTGATATCGTCACGGTCCAGAACCTTCTCGGCCACCACAGCGTCACGGTCACTCAGCGGTACACGCACACGGACGGCGGGCAGAAGAGGGAGGCGGTTGAGCTCCTCGCCTCCCAAACGGCCAAAACCCCCGAAGATCTGTCACACATTTGGCACACGGAGGGAGGCAAGGGAAAACCTATCCTCTCAAATTCTTTGTTTTCAGTTAATTAAAAATGATGATGTTAGGCCGTGCTCATGACTCTGGATCATGTGATCAAGGTTCGAATCCTTGCTTCCCAGCCAGCCTTTATCAAGGTCAGCCTTCGTCAAGTAACAAAGTTTCAGACGGTTCACCGCGTCTTCTTTCTGCTTTTCATCCGAGTGTGAATACCTCAGACTCATTTCCAGAGAACTATGCCCCAGCAATTCGCGGAGCGTAACGATGCTAGCTCCCTTCTCAATTAAGCGAGAAGCGAACGTGTGCCTTGCGTCATGGATTCTGAAATTCTGAATTCCAGCGCGTTTACAAGCACTCAAGAAGCCCTTGCGGATAGATCGTTGAGGGAAGATAAAACCATGATGATTGGTGTCAATCGTCATGAGCGTTTTCCATGCCAGCTCATTCAAGG
>Ga0315282_10013932_pt1 | contig 12043 bp, 12 predicted proteins | sample YL17G07_20_MG_FD_203693 | JGI IMG/M metagenome (GOLD analysis project Ga0315282, IMG submission 203693) | Sediment microbial communities from Yellowstone Lake, YNP, Wyoming, USA - YL17G07_20 | ecosystem: Environmental > Aquatic > Freshwater > Lake > Sediment | place: USA: Wyoming | collected... | reverse complement strand
TTTTATCTGGCGGTCTCTTACCGACAGATAAAAAATTACCTTTTCTCTGCGATCTTCGCGTCTCTGCGGTGAGGGGAAAAATACGTTATCGTATTTCCGAAAAAGACCACTTAGCTTCTGAACTCTGAAACCTTTCTGCCGAACATCCTTCTCGGGCTCGCCACACCGGTCTTCATATTTCATTCTATAACAAAACTCTTGCCATGTCACTTCCATAAGATCTCTTTTTAGGGCCACTGTACTCAGGCCTCACCCCCTTATCACCCTATCTCCGGAACAGGATCTTTACCGCGTCCAGATCGAAGTACCACCCAATAAGGGAATACCGATATAGCCCCTCACCTCCAATCGATCAGGGGCGGAGAGAGTCAATTTGCATTTATAGTTCCTGCCATCGTCAGGATTGTAAATGGTTCCCTTCTCCCAGACATTCTTGCCGACATAGGTCAGCCCTTCCATAAGTTGCAGCCCAACAAGAGGACGGCTTCGAAGGGCCGGGTTGCGATTCTCCCGGTCAATCTTCGGCTTGCCGGCCATCCCTCCTTCATCATCAGCCGGGTAGTTCGGATCCTTCAGCTCAGCAATTCGACCGCAGTATTTGTCACCGCAGCAAAAGATTTCGATTTTGCAGTCACCGTCCGGGGTTATCCATAGACCGAGAATCCCGTCTCCGCCTGCTCCAAAGACGGGACAGGCTATCACCATAAGGAACAAAAAAGGCAACAGAAGCCTGCTCTTCATCAATTCTTCGTAACAATTAGCCCTATGAAAAAGGGACAAATATGACTTGTAGTGTAGGGTTTTATGCCCGTCGACAAAACAGGAATAGTTTTCTTTTCCGGTCGAAGATACGGCCACAAGGGCCTACACTACGATTATTTTTCAAAATACATGACTTTCTCGGCTATTCAAGAATCTGTTGTATCTCCTATAATGGATACCCTACGACTCTGAAGTCAGATGCGAAATATAGCTTTTCAGAAAATGATTCTGGGGTGCACGATGCTCTCTGGTCGTCATTCCGGCTAAAAGCATGCCGGAACGACGGTGAGTGGCTCCGGCCCCAAATTCTTTTTCTTAAAACCTATAGATGGCATGTACTCGTATCGCTTAAAAACAACAGCAAATCCAAAGAGCCGAAACTCATGAAATACTTAAATGATACAATCCCTTTTTTTCTATGTTCACGGATGGTCATTAACCACCGGTCTATCGGTGCGCGGGCCAAGGAGAGAGGCCCACAGGGCTCTTAACGGATGTGAGAAAGCATCATTGACCGCCGTGGCTTCGAAGCCGCTGTGAAGCATACAGTGGGCGCACTTGGGATTACGGCCCCTCCCATAGTTACTCCAGTTTGTCTCTTTCAAGAGGGCCTTGAAACTCGGGGCATATCCCCCGTCGTTTAACAGATAGCACGGTTTTTGCCACCCAAAGACATTTCGCGTCGGATTCCCCCAGGGGGTGCACTGATAGCTCCGGTTGCCGGCAAGGAAGTCAAGGAACAGGGCCGACTGGTTAAATCTCCAGCGGCGCCCTTTCCCGAGCTTGAAAATCTCCCGGAAGAGATCTCTACTCTTCGAAACTGTCAAGAAAAGATCCTTTTGCGGAGCGCGGGCGTAACCATAGCCTGGCGATACGGTGATCCCTTCCACCCCCAGGGCAGTCACAAAATCGAAGTGTTCAGCAGCTTCTTCTGCTGTTACGCCTTCATAAAGCGTACAGCTGATGGTGACACGAAAGCCCTTCTTCGCACATAACTTGATCGCATCCACCGCCTGATCATATACTCCCTTCACGCCAGCCAGGGTATCATGGCGCTCGCGGTTTCCATCGAGATGAATCGAGAGGGTGAGATACGGCGAGGGGGCATAATCTTCGATACGCGTTCTAAGAAGCAATCCATTGGTGCAAAGGTAGACAAACTTCTTCCGCTTTATCAGAGCGGCCACGATCCTCGGCATCTCTTTGTGGATCAGCGGCTCCCCGCCGGTAATCGAGACGACGGGCGCTCCGCTTTCATCAACTGCCGAGAGACACTCTTCCACACTGAGATGTCGATTCAGGATCTCTTCTGGATAGTCGATTTTACCGCAGCCGCCACAGGCAAGGTTACAGCGAAACAGGGGCTCCAGCATCAATACCAGAGGGTAACGCTTCCTTCCGCGAAGTCTCTGGGTGAGGACATACTGCGCAATACGATACTGCTGGATGAAAGGAATTCCCAAGGAAAACTCCCAGAAGGGCTTTGTGACGAAAGAAGACTCCCTCGCCCGGCCTGGCGGGAGAGGACGGGGGGGGAGGGGGGAACCGATCCGTTGCCCCTCATCTGAATCCTCTCCCCAAAGGGGAGAGGAAGATTCATTTGATGTCTCCGGATAAGATGTCCATACTAATACAGGCGCATTAAATGAGATGCTGAACCGATACTGAATCAAGTTCAGCACAAGGTTGAGCATGACAAAACAAAGGGTGTCATTCCGAACTTGTTTCGGAATCTCAAAGGTTACTAATGACAATAAATCAATTGCGTCTGCACTAATTTGAGACTGTAAATATCCTTAAAAGGGTCACATGGAGTCCGGCAAACGGAAGTGCATGGTTTCCCGTTCCCCCTCCATCTCGATGACCGCGGTGGCACCATAGGTCCGTAGCCGGTCCAGGACCTGCTGTACAACGGTTTCAGGCGCGGAGGTCCCCGCCGTAACACCCACTCTGCTTTCTTCCGAGAACCAATCCGATTCCAGTTCCTCCCCATCCTCGATCAAATAAGCCGGCAATCCACTCTGCTCGCCCACCTCGCGCAACCGGTTGGAATTGGAACTGTTACGGGCTCCCACGACGAGCAGCAAATCAATATCCTTGGCCAGCCGCCGGACGGCATTCTGTCGGCTCTGAGTCGCATAGCAGATATCGCTCAGGTCGGGGCCCTGAATGGGAAATCGATTTCTCAGGGCATCGATCACCTCCTGGGTATCATCAATGCCCAGTGTCGTTTGGGTGACATAGGCAAGTCGGCCGGGGGAGTTCACCTCCAACGTTGCCACCTCGGCGGTTGTCGAAACCACATAGACCGGACCTTCAACACGGCCCCGCGTGCCCTCGACTTCCGGATGGCCGCGGTGGCCGATAATGATAACCTCAAAACCCTGCCGGCTGTACCGTTGGGCCTGGAGATGCACCTTGGAGACCAGTGGACAGGTCGCATCGATGACCCTGAGATTTCTTTTTTCCGCCTCCCTGACTACGGCAGTTGAAACCCCATGGGCGCTGAAGATCGTCGCGGCGCCGGCCGGCAATTCATCGAGGGTCTCTACAAAGACAGCGCCCTTCCCTTTTAAATCCTCAACGACATGGCGGTTGTGAACAATCTCATGCAGAACATAGATAGGCGTGCCATGGATCATCAGGGCCTGTTCAACGATTTTGATCGCCCGAACAACCCCCGCGCAAAATCCGCGAGGCTGAGCGAGGAATACCTGCATCTATCCGTCCTTCGTCTCAAGAAAAATCGAAATCCGAATATCGAAATCCAAAACCGCCGGTCTCGCAAGAAGGAAACCGCCCCGTCAACCTGTTCCCAAATCCCACTATTTTCCCCATTTTCGGCGAAACCATTCCACGGTAATTCGCAGCCCTTCTTCAAATTTCACCGCGGGCTTCCACCCCAGCTCACTGCGGGCCTTCTCTCCTGCAACCTCTTTCCCACCGAAGTCCCCGGGACGCTCCGGGATGAATTCAATTTTTACGTGATCCCCGATGGCAGCCCGGATTCCTTCGGCCACTTCCAGGACCGTTACCTTTTGTAAGCCCTCAAGATTATACGTCTGGTTGACCGCGACCTCCTTCATAGCGAGAACGTGCGCCTTTGCCAGATCGCCCACATAGATAAAGTTTCGATACTGACTGCCTCTTCCTGCCACGGTGAGGGATTGCCCAGCCAAAGCCTTTTTGATGAAGGTCGGGATCAGGAGTTCCTCTCGCATTCGAGGTCCGTAAGGAATTCCCAGACGTAAGATGGTAAAAGGGACATTGTAGAGTTGACTGTAATTGTGGAAGACCATCTCGCACGCCATCTTGGACGAAGTATAGATATGGCCAGCTCCATTCAGGTAAAACGGCACGGACTCATCCAGGGGTTCTCCATTGGGTGAGCCATTATAGACCCAGACCGTAGAGGCCAGGTAGACTCGATGCGCGCTGTTCATCCTCGCCGCCTCCAGGACATGAGCAGTACCCAGGACGTTCAGCCCGACCGTATAGACAGGATATTTGTAAGCGTAATTGACGTTCGAAACCGCAGCGAGATGAAAAATATGCTCCGCACCCCTGGTTGCCGCTACAACAGAGGACATATCCATCAAGTCGATATCTTCGAATCCGACGTCATCACGGTGTGGACATACACGGTGATCGATGACCGTCACTTGGTGTCCTGCCTCCATCAAAGCGTCCACAACATGGGACCCGATAAAACCACTCCCCCCTGTAACAACAACCCTTGCCATCGCAAAGCCCCTTCTATCCCACGACTTCTTTCAGCGCCCGATGCACCTGTTGAGCCTCTTCTTCTTTCATCCCTGAAAATATCGGAAGGCAGATATGGCGAGCGCAGTAATCCTCCGAAACGGGTAAGGGACCCGAGGCATATTCTCTGAACACAGGTTGCTTATGAAGGGGCTCTTCATAAACCTCCCCTGAAAGAGATACGCCATAGCGGTCGCGCAATAGCGTTTTGAGGGCCTTCCTATCCGCTTTTCCCTTAAGGACGGCAACATACTTGTAGTAATTGCAGACCCCTCCTGCAGGAATCTCGAGGGGACTGAGATTACGAAATTCCTTCAGGCTCTGGTCATAGACCCTGGCAACCCTCTGCCGATCTGCGATCATCTCGAACAACCGCTCGAGATGCCTGAGACCGATAACAGCGTGGGGTTCGGACATGCGCCAGTTATAGCCCATCCGGATGTGGGCATTCTGCGTAAAACTCGCCTTACCCTGATCCCGATAGATTCGAGCCTCTTCGGCAATGTGATCGTCACCGGTTAGGATCATCCCACCCTCGGCTGAGGTCATGACTTTGGTGGGATAGAAGCTGAAGGCACTGGCGATTCCAAAGGCTCCAGCCCTGATTCCATCATACGAAGATCCATGCCCATGCGCCGCGTCCTCCACCAGCCAGATCCCTTTTTTCTGGCACAGATCCCGGAGTTCCAGTATCCGGCAAGAAACGATCCCTCCGATGTGAACGACGATGACACCCACGGTCTTTGGAGTGAGGCGCTTCTCTATGTCCTCCGGTCGAATGCCAAAAGATTCCGGGTCCATATCGATCAGGGCCGGCCGTCCTCCAGCATGGATCACAGCCGCTGCCGTAGCGAAGAAGGTATTCGTGGGGACAAGCACCTCTTTCCCTCCCACGCCCAACACCCGGAGAATAATTTCAAGGGCGCTCGTGCCGCTGTTGACGGCAATGGCATGGCGACAGCCGCAGAGATCGGCGAACTTCCGCTCGAATTGGGTTCCATATTTGCCTAATGTGAGCTGCCCGCTGGCCAGAATTTCTTCAAGACGCTCACTAATCCATGCTCGATCTTCTGGAAGAAATTGGATTCTTGCAGCGGGGACCAAATTCTTTGGCGCCTTGGGACTAAATTCAAGATTTGAAGTTTTTATGAGAAACTCTCCTTCTCTTCAGATGTTACCGCGACCGCGGGCAGAACAATCAACGGGCCATCACATATCTTGCGATACTGCCCGCCCGTTCCGCCAGAAGCGGGGCTTGCGGGGCACCTGCCGATCGGTAATCCTTATCATAATCGTGCGTGAAAACGGCTGTCAAGTGAAAGCATAACTTTTTTTTGGAAAGAAAAGCAGCGCAAAAAGCAGCAGGAATATTGACAAACAGGAAAGGAGATTAGATAGTTAATGTTAAATCAATGCCGCGTGCCGGGAGGCCACCTTCGAACCATGAAGAAAGGCGAACGATTTTCTCTCTGTTGTCCTCTCTGGTCTTGATTGGTCGTGGTGGGCAGTGGCCACCCTGCATTGGTCCTGATTGGTCAAGGTGGACACGCTTCGCTTTGTCCACCCTACCCTTGTCCTTGCGGACACGGATCACGGATCACGGACACGTTCTTTTCTAACTAAAAAGGAGAAAAATGGCACTTTATCTCGTGACAGGTGGAGCCGGCTTTATCGGTTCCCATATCGTGGAGGCCCTGGTTAAGAAAGGAGAACGGTTAAAAGTCCTTGACAACCTCTCAACAGGGAAAAGAGAGAACCTATCAGCAGTGAGCTCCCGGATTGAGCTCATCGAAGGAGACACCCGGGAGGCCTCCCTCTGCGCGCGGGTGATGGGCGGGGTGGACTATGTCATCCATTTAGCGGCACTCCATGAAGTTCCCCGCTCGGTGGAACACCCTCTGGAAACCCACGAAGTGAATGTGACAGGCATTCTGAACGTTCTTCTCGCAGGCCGGGATGCAGGTGTGAAAAGGTTTGTGTACGCTTCCTCGTCTGCGATCTACGGGGACAGTCCTCATCTCCCCCGGTCTGAAAGCATGGTTCCCTCCCCCATCTCTTCTCCCTACGCTGCCAGCAAACTGGCCGGGGAGATTTATTGCCAGCTTTTCTCTCACCTCTATGGGCTTGAGACCGTGTCTTTGCGCTACTTCAATGTCTATGGGCCCCGCCAGGATTCAGCATCGGATTATGCCGGCGTCATTCCGAAATTCATCTCTGCTCTTCTTTCCGATGCCGCTCCTACGATCTATGGGGATGGAGAACAGTCCCGTGATTTCCTTTACGTCGCCGATTGCGTGGCCGCAACCCTTGCCGCATGTCATAGCTCGGGTTTGTCCGGCCACGTCTTCAATATTGGTACAGGGCAGCGCACCTCTGTCAATCAGTTGTGTATCTATCTCCAGAAGATTCTTCATCGGGAGATTTCTCCCCGGTTTGGTCCTCCTCAGCCGGGAGACATCAGGCACGACTATGCCGATATTGAGAAGGCGAATCGTCTCCTGGGATATCAGCCCCATTGGGAAATCCATGAAGGGTTAATAGAAACCGCTGATTGGTACAGGCGATTTCATCAAGCACCCAACCCCGGGAAGTGAGGCGAACAGAGATGCATTCCTGATGAATTGCATATTGGGAAACTGGAATTTATTTGGAGTCCGGGATTTGGTTATTGGAATTTTGTCCATTGCAATGCCACCTACAGCGTTAGGATCGGTTGGGTAAAGGAATGGGGATGAAGACGCTCCTTTTGAATCCTCCCTCCTTCGAGAATTTCGACGGCGGAGCCAGTTCGCGCTATCAGGCCACTCGGGAGATCACCTCCTTCTGGTATCCGGTCTGGCTTGCCTACCCTGCCGGGCTGATTGAGAAAAGTCGACTCCTGGATGCCCCCTCCCACGGTGTGAGTCCGGAAAAGACGGTGACCATCGCAAAGGATTATGATTTTGTCGTGATTTTCACGAGCACACCAGGGTTCAAGAGTGATACCCGGCTTGCCGAGATGATGAAAACGGTCAAGCCCGACCTGAAGATTGCTCTTGTCGGGCCTCACGTTACGATTCGGCCCGAAGAGAGTCTGGCCGCTTCCCGAGCCGTCGACTTTGTGGCGAGGAAGGAATTCGACTATTCCATCGCCGAGTTTGCCCGGGGCAAGAAAATCGAAGAAATTGCAGGTATCAGCTTCAGGGAGGACGACCGGATTATCCACAATCCAGATCGTCCCCTGCTGGAGGATCTCGATGGTCTGCCCTTCGCTGTTGAGATTTATAAACGTGACCTCGATATCACCCGATACAACATCCCCTATCTGCACTATCCTTATGTTTCCTTTTACACCTCCCGGGGCTGCCCGGCCCTCTGCACGTTTTGCCTCTGGCCACAAACCATGAGCGGCCATCGCTGGCGCACGCGGAGTGCCGCCAACGTGGTGGCAGAGGTCAAGCGCTGCCTCGAGCTCTTTCCCGAAGCGAAAGAGATATTTTTCGACGACGACACCTTTACCTGGCAGAAGTCCCGGGTTCTTGAACTGTGTAAAGAATGGAAGCCTCTCAAGTTCACCTGGTCCTGCAATTCGAGGGTGAATACGGACTATGAGACTCTCAAGGCGTTGAAAGAAGCCGGGTGCCGCCTCCTGATCGTTGGCTTTGAATCCGGGGACCCGGAGATTCTCAGGAACATTAAAAAAGGGGCAACCGTCGAACAAGCCCTCAGGTTCATGAAAGATTGCAGGAGCCTGGGAATCACCGTTCATGGGGATTTCCAGGTCGGACATCCTGGCGAAACCCATGAGACGATCGAAAGGACGATCAGGTTTGCCATGCAGCTCGACCCTGAAACCATGCAGGTTTCAATGTCTCATCCTTATCCAGGGACTGATTTTTACAATTATCTCGAAAAGTGCGGGTATCTGACGACAGCCGAGATGACCGACGAACTGGGCCATCAACTGCCGAACATCCAATATCCCGGTCTTACCCGAAAGGAGATTGTAGAGGCGGTTGAAGATTTCTACGCGCGCTACTATTTTCGGCCCCGCATTGTCTTTAGGATCGTCCGCCGGGCCCTGTTTGACAGCGTCGAACGCGGAAGGCTCTATCGAGAGGCCAAAGAATTCTTTAGGCTCCGCGCCAGAAGGAAAGGTTTTGTAAAGACCTCGTGACATCACGGTTCAGAACTTACATCGTATTGACGCTGGCTGTCTTTGCTCAGGCAACTGGAAATGTCTTTTTGAGCAAAGGGATGAAATCGATTTCCGCAACTCAGATGGCGGAGGGTTTATCTCTTTCGACAGTCCTTCAGGCCGCCGGGAGCCCCTCGATCTGGTTGGGAATCGTCCTGTCGACCCTTTTTTTCATTCTCTTCATGACCGCCCTTTCCTGGGCCGATTTGAGCCTCGTTCTGCCTGGTATTTCTGCAGAAGTCATCGTCAATGTGGCTTTTGCAAACTATTTCCTGAAGGAGCCGGTTTCGTCGGCCAGGTGGGCGGGTGCCTTATTTGTCGCCATCGGAGTAATCCTGGTATTGAGATCCGGTAGGAAGATAAATCAAACAAGCGGTAAAGGAGAAGCCCCTCGATAGGCCCTGGCGATGAAAACAGCCCTCCTGATCATGATCATCGTTTTCGCTGATTCCGCCGGGGATGTCCTCCTCGCGAAAGGGACGAAACAGGTGGGCGAAGTTACAACCATAGCCTTGAAGCCACTCTTACGAATTCTTCGGAAGGCGGCCCGAAACAGGAACGTTGTCATGGCACTTTTCTTCATGGCCATCTACTTCTTCGGTTTTCTGGCACTCCTCTCCTGGGCCGATTTGAGCCTTGCCTTTCCCGCAACGGCCCTCGTCTATGTCGTCAGCACCCTCGGGGCAAAGTTCATCCTGAAGGAGACGGTGACGCTGGAGCGCTGGGCCGGCATCCTGCTGGTCTGCCTGGGGGTTGCCCTGACCTCTCTGCCTTAGAAAGGAAGTTGTTGCGTGATGGCGTCATGGGTCTTGGATCAGTGAGGAAACCGTTTCGACCCAGGGCAGAAATAAGGGGACCGTTATTTTCGGTCATAGCAGAAACCCTACAGAAAATGGTGTGTAACGCATCGTTTATTAATGGGATTTCGAGAACCGTCCCCAATGGCGTATTGTCATCTTCCAGCTAACTCGGGATGAAGATTCTTTTTCTATCACACTCAAAGGTCGCTGAATGTGATCGTCTCAACACCAGAGGCCCTGAGAGCCTCCTGGATGGCGGGGCTGGTCAAAGCTTCGAATTCCGCCCGATGATTGCCCTTCCCGTCGGGTCGATCGATCTCCGGGCGTCGGGAGATGGCGGGATGGAAATAGATTTCCGAAATTCCCTCGGGCAGGTTTTTAATAAGCCGAAGGACGAGATCGAGGTCCATTCTCCCACTGTCGTTCATGCCAAACACGAATTGATTCGAGCGGATACGTGCGTATTTGAGCCTCCTCTTTAAAAATGCCGTCCAGGGTGCAAGAACCAGCCCCATCCCCAGTTTTCGGAGAAAGGCCCTCCTCGAAGCACGCCAAGAAGGGAGGATGGGTTCATACGGTAACCTCATCGCTCTCATTCCGAACTCCCGTCCCACTTTCAGGATTAGTCCCAGAACCGTGGGATGAAGATGCATATGGTGGTGGGCATTGACATGATCCAGGAGAAACCCGGTCTTCTTGAAAGCCTGAAACTGTGCACGAATCTCCTTCTCCAACTGTCGACTTGCCCTTGGTCGGAAGAAGAGATTGATTCCGGCCCGAACAAGGCGGGAAGAAAACTCTCCCTGACTGGTGACAAGATCCGGAACCTGCCGGGCAGGCAATACCGGTGAGCCGTCTACCAGCGCGATATGGAGACCCACCCCCAGTGTAGGGAGACGCCTGGCTCGTTCTATGGCATCCGTCGCGGCTCTGGCTCCCACCATGAGACTGGCCGTGGTGAGAACCCCCTGCCGGTGGGCCTGCTCAATGGCCTCGTTCGCAGGCACGGTGAGACCAAAATCATCGCCTGTGATAATGAGTTTTTTCATCCTCTCCATCCAATTGGGTTATTGGGTTATCGAGTTATTGAGTTATTGGGTTATTGAGTTATTGGGTTGAACCCAACTAACCCAACTAACCCAAGTAACCCAACTAACCCAAGCAACCCAAGCAACCCAAGTAACCCAAGCAACCCAAGCAACAGAGTTTATTCCTTTGGCAAAAGCCGGCCATCGCGGATCAGGATAAACTCTTTTCCGCGCCAGATAACCGTCCTCTTCGTAAAGGCCAAAAACCAGCAGACAAGGCCTGCCACGTCTCTTAAGGGAAGAAGTCCAAGACTTCTCAACCCCTCACGGTCCTGAAGTCCCCACCTCGCCGTGAGAGCGGCCGTGGCCAGGCGAATGCCAACGGCTCCTGCCAATAGAGCCAGCCCCAAGGCGTCTGCCAACCGGAAAGCCGCGTAAAAAAGGGCGAAGGGAATAGAACGGGTCAATAGGCTGGCGAAAAAACCCGCAGGCTGTGCTGCGCGGGTATTTTGATCCCAATAAACCTGATGATTCCACCATTGAAAAGGGCTTTTGAGATCCACGACGAGGTCGATGAAATAGCGAACGATGGCAACCTTCTTTCCTGAAGCCCAGAGTCGCCTGCCCATTTCATAGTCTTCCACCAGATAGTCTGATAAAGTCTCCAGGCCCCCCATCTCATCCAGGGAAGACCGCCGCAGGGCCATCGAGGGTCCAAGGCAGAACTTTGAAGCTCCGGTGACATGGGCGAAGATGACACTGGGAATGAAATCGGCGTTAAAGGTGAGCAACTCCATTTTCTCGAACCATCGGTCCGCACAGGTCGCCTTGTAGAGTGTGCACACGCAACCCACGCCAGGATCCGCCAGGGGAGCGATGATGGCTTTCAGGTAGTCGGGTTCAAGGCATACGTCACTGTCGCTGATCACCAGAAGGTTGTGGCGGGCATGGGGCAACGCACCCAGAAGGTTATTAATCTTCCCGTTGGGGCCGGCCTGGCGGTTTCCAATGGCCACGCATACCATCTCGGGCCCGAACTCCTCCTGGATCTCTTTGAGAAGGGGGATGGCCGGATCATCCCGCTCCTGAACCGCAAAGACGACCTGGAACTCCGGGTAGTCCTGCAAACAGGCGCTGCGCAAGTTGACTTTCTGATTCTTCTCAAGCCCGCGGATTGGTTTCAGGATGCTGACCGGAGGCCACTCGGGAAAGGAGTGCTGGGCAGGAGGATTTGTACATCGGCGGAAGCGCAAAACGGCAAGAAGGCAGAGAACTGCATAAAGGGATCCGCCGACCATGGGAATCAAACACATCCACTGCAACAAAGAAAGAAGGGAGTGCATGAATTACCTGTTGGTTGGGTTTATTGTGTTTATTGTGTCACTTGTGTTGCTTGGGTTCAACCCAATAACTCAATAACCCATAACCCAATAATCCGTAACCCTGTATATCATCCTCCTTGACATATTTGCAACGTGTTCTTATGATTATTCTTGAGTTGCTTGGGTCAAGAT
>Ga0315282_10013931_pt1 | contig 12043 bp, 12 predicted proteins | sample YL17G07_20_MG_FD_203693 | JGI IMG/M metagenome (GOLD analysis project Ga0315282, IMG submission 203693) | Sediment microbial communities from Yellowstone Lake, YNP, Wyoming, USA - YL17G07_20 | ecosystem: Environmental > Aquatic > Freshwater > Lake > Sediment | place: USA: Wyoming | collected... | reverse complement strand
CCTCGATTCTTTTGATTTCCTCCAAACATGCCAGAAAGCATGAGGGAAAAACCTATGTAGTAGGCTATAGCAGGCAACAATGAAACGAACATCATGATCTGCACATCTCTGTGTGTTAGGTGTCCAAGTTCGTGTCCGACGACAGCTGCAACTTCACCGTCATCCAGCGTTTTCAAAAGTCCACTTGTAACGGCTATCCGGGTTCCCGCTATCGGTGAACCGTAAGCGAAAGCATTTGGCAATGGGATTTGCGCGAGCATTAACCTCGGTGTGCTTATGTTGCTTTTCTTGCTGAGGTCGTCGACAACCTCGTGAAGCTTCGGCTCCTCAGTTGCAGACATGGCACGCACGTGGTACATTGCATCAATCATGTAGGGTGAGACAAGCCACATGGCAATGTTAAACACCCCGACCAAGATGCCCATGCTCAAGAGATCAAAAGTTCCTGTCAGGGTAAGAATGACCGTGAAAAACAGCGTTGACAAACCCACTATTAAGGCAAGCGTTCCAGCCATGGACAAACGAAGCTTCCAAATATCCATTTTAACTACACCGATCCGTTTTTGTAGGTCAATTCTCGCTTATATTCCTTACTATGCATACAAGGAGGTTGCAGCAACTCTGCGAGGCATTCACATAGTTTTAAATCGGCTACTGTTTTACATGTTTGTATGGCAACACTGGTTGATGATGTCGGGAGCTTTCCACTACCAGCAAATGTGGATAGCAAACTGTTTGAAGAGGCATACCGGGCTGCGAGAAAAGCAATAATCGATGGAAAGCATCTTGAAGAGAACAAGTTCTTGTCGTGCAATTTCAATCAAATCGTGATTGGCTCTTTTGTAAAAAAGATTGAGGCAGGCTTGGATATCGTCAACTACCCACAACACTATGACATGTATAGGCAGTTTGCTGAACCGATTCATGGGGCGATGAAGGAAGGCACCTATATTGTTGACAAGAAACAGGCCTTCATACCTGAAATGTACGTCATCAATCAAGCAGCTAAGCAGCTTTCAGAAGAACTCGGAAGAAGAGTGGCGCTCCGCGCGTGCGTTACGGGACCGATGGAGCTGTACTTGAAGGAGGTTGGAACAGTCCCGTACGAGGATGTTCTTCTAATGTTTGCTGAAACGGTTAGACGGTTTGCGAGCAACTCGACACTGGATTCCAAGCACGTTAAGACTGAAGTTGTGTCGCTAGATGAACCGAGCTTCGGGCTCCAAGACATATCTGCCGATCGAGACACAATTCTGGAGGTTCTGGAGCGTGCTTTCGACTTCAAAGGTGTGAAGAAACAGATTCACCTACATTCTTCTTCAAGGGTTTCCGACTTATTGGACGTCGAAAACGTTGACGTTCTAGCTTTTGAGTATGCAGCGTCGCCCAGAAACATTGAGAGTCTGCCAAAGCAAATGCTGGATAGAGCTGACAAACAGATACGTGTGGGCGTCTCGAGGACAGACATAGACTCAATTACGGCAGAGCTCTATGACAAAGGCGTCGCAATGCCAACCGCAACGCAAATGGTTGAGAGTGAAGATATTATTAGGAGAAGATTCATGGCTGCCAAGGAGAAATACGGCGACAGAATGACTTTCACGGGTCCAGACTGCGGATTGGGCGGCTGGCCAACTCAGGAGGCAGCTCAGCTTCTTCTGAAGAGGACCGTGGATGCCGTGAAAGCCTGTCGCTAGATGCACACGAGAAAACGATTGTCGGGATTCAGTCTACCGTTTCTTACGTTTCTGATCTTTCTCTTTCAAGTTGTCAAACAAAGCATGAAAAATGGTGTACCTCTCAGGGTCCAGAGGGTACCTTTCTTCACCATTGCCTTTTCCATGCTTCTCCTTATTTGTCAAAGCCTTCTCCGAAACAGTCAACGCCGCACGTTATATCAATGATATTTCAAATGCTGTAATATTCCGGCGTGTTTAACGACACATGGAGCTGTAGGACAGTTTACCCCAGAGTTGGGATAATTCACCCGACTAATCCGTAAATAGGATCTTTCACCTGCTACAGAAGCGGTTACAATGGTAACTAATGCGATGGAAAAACGCAGAAAAATGGCAGAGCTTTACCAAACTAAATGGGTTTAAAGCGCAAGAGCCTCCGCGGAAATAAGCACAAGCTTCAACTTGCCAGATCAGTCTAATTTAGATTTGGGACAGGATTTGGCTGAATTAGCTGAAAAGGTAAAGATTAAGCATCCTATAGATCCCAAAAGCGTTGCCATACACGAAGATCCTTTCTACCCAAGCGCATACATCATAACTTTGCCTTTGGATTCTGACCCATCTTATGTTTGGCAAACACTGTTTGAGCAGGAGCTGTGGTCCAGTCTAGATTTTTGGGATAGAAAAGTCATAATCGTTGGAAAGGAGATCAAACTCGTAACCACTCGGGACCGCGTAGAGGAGAAGCTTGGCTGGCTTGAAGAGTTGGTGAACGCTACGAACAGGCGGGTTGAAGAGCACAACAAGAAGGTCAGGGCGGAAAAGGAAGCAGAAAAGCCAAGGCGTATAGACGAGGAAGCCATCAGAGCGGAATTGTCGGGATGGCTCCTTAGAAGAGCTTCTGGGTGAAGGCGAGACCCCTAAAATCTTCACGCACGGTGCTCGGGCCAGGCAAACAACGACGCACCAATTGTCACTCACCCCGGGATGCTTTTCTGCTCGAGAGTGCCTGGCCCCTCCGCTATATGTGGGTTGAACCTACGGTTCTAGAGAGCTTTATTGCAGCATTTGGCGGGCCCGACGGGAATTGAACCCGCGACCTACGGATTAAGAGTCCGCCGCTCTAACCTTACTGAGCTACGGGCCCACGCATTTTCTCTCTACAAGAACATGAATTAAGAGATAAAGAGCTTTCGGAGTTGCTTTCTCGCGAAATGTACTCTAGGAGTGAGAGGAGGGCTTGTTCGCTTCTTCGGCTGCTGCTCAGTTTTCGCTTTCTTGTTTCGGCTAAGAGGGTGGAAGATATAGTTGTTTCGATTGTTTTCTTGGTTTGTTTCTTGCGAGATTTGACTCAAATAGTCCGTTTGTTTTCACCCGAGTGACTTCAGCCGAGTTAGAGAGCAGTTTCTTGGACGTTTGTTAACGCTCTCCTTGGGGAAACTCGGTTGAATAGAGTTCTATGTACCCGCAACATCCACGTCTGGAAGCAACGACATTCTCTCAAGTTTCCTCTTTTTCAATCGCCAGTTCACCTCGTAGCTAACGCCAGTTTCCACTGATAAAATGCCCGAAACCATTTCTCCACGGCATTTAGGACATTTCAAAACTCTGCTTTCACTCATAGTCTAGTCCTCCTAATTATCAGATGCAATCCTCAGCGGTTTCTTACCTACATAAATCACATTCACAATGTCGGCAACTATCCGTGCGCGCGACATTAAATACTCAGTGGTCAACAGTTTTAAGGCTTAACTGTGAATCAACTCATGAAAGGAGTCAAAACCAATGGGTCAAATCGTGTTCGTTGGGCTGGGCTTACATGATGACCTAGGCATCAGTTTGCGCGGCTTGGAAGAAGTAAGAACCGCAAAACACGTCTTCATCGAGCTCTACACAAGCCTCCTTCCAGACTTCTCGAAAAAGCGTCTCGAAAAGGCCGCTGGAAAAGAGTTCTGTGACATTTCAAGAAAAGAGCTTGAGGACGAGAACGGAAAAGTCATCCTAAACGCTGCAAAAGGCGGAAAGGCTGTGTTGCTCGTTCCAGGCGACCCCCTCATAGCGACAACCCATGTTGCATTGCGAGTAGAGGCGGAAAAGTGTGGCATAAGGACATACATAGTTCACGGCTCTTCTGTGCTTTCCGCGGTCATAGGTCTGTCAGGCCTGCACAACTACAAATTCGGAAAAAGCGTGACCATACCGTTTCCAGACGAGACGCCGTCCGAAACGCCTTACGAAGTGCTCACGCAGAACAAGAAGCTGGGACTCCACACTCTTTGTCTGCTGGACATTAAGGCTGAACAGAAACGTTACTTAAGCATATGGGAAGCTCTCGCCTGCCTTCTAGAGATCGAGAAGAAGAGGAAAAAGGAAACAGTCACGCCGGAAACGCTTGCAGTTGGGATATCTAGAGCAGGGAGCAACAAGCCAACAGTGAAAGCAGGCTACGTGCAAGACCTAGTTAGTTTCGATTTTGGTGGGCCACCGCACAGCATCATTTTCCCTGGCAAACTGCACTTCATGGAGGCTGAAGCCCTGATAGTGCTGGCGGGCGCTCCTGAAAGGATCAGAAGGATGGCTGAATGAGTCTGGATCGGCTTGTGTCAAAGTACATAATGTCTGCTGAACATGTTTTTGGCAACATTAACATTGCCGAATCCTCTGTAAATGTGGATGTCGTCAGCATCAAGAGAGTCTTGGAGTCAGCTAAAGCCTATCTGGAAGACGCAAAGTATTATAGAACCAAGAAAGAGCTTGATGTAAGCTTAACCTCAATCGCCTATTGCGAAGGTCTGCTGGACGCTTTGAGACTGTTGGGAGCAGTGAAGTTTGAATGGCCCACGACGAGAAGAAAGAAAAGAGAAAAGTAGTGCTGGCTTCAGGCGTGTTCGACCTGTTGCATTTTGCTCACGTCAAGTACTTAGAAGAAGCAAAAAAGACAGGCGGACCGAACGCTGAGCTGATAGTCATCATTGCCAGAGACAGCACAGTTGAAAAAAGACGAGGCGAAAAACCGATCATCCCAGAAAACCAACGAGTGGCCCTCGTTGACTCACTGAAAATCGTGGACAAAGCTATCCTCGGCTACGAAGATTTTAATATAGAAAAAGTGATTGAGAAGATCAAGCCGGACGTGATTGCGCTCGGCTACGATCGCACGGATATAGAGCAGAGTGTAGAGGACTTCGTGAAGAAGAGAGGATTGAAAATAGAGGTCGTGAAGATAGGGAAATTCGGAGAAGACGAACTGGACAGTTCTTCGAAGATCAAGCAGAAGATTATCGAACATTATAAGAGGTGAGGCTAGTGTTCCCAAGCCGCAAGAAATTCCCATTAACCTACTTACTGATCGGATTGAACGTAGCCGTTTACGTCTGCACTTCATTGATCGGTGGAAACTTCCTAGTAACAGAGGACGCTGTCATCTGGCAGTATGGTCAAGTCAACTTGCTCGTTATGAATGGTTGGTACTGGCAGCTCTTCACGTCCATGTTCATCCATGCAAACATCACACATCTCGTCGGCAACATGCTTTTTCTTCTAATCTTCGGATTTAGGGCAGAGGAACTGTTCTCAGGCTGGGAATATCTATTGATATACTTTCTAAGCGGACTAGTAGGAAACCTGCTGACGCTTCTTCTTGGACCTGACGTGGTTTCAGTAGGAGCTTCAGGCGCTATCTTCGGGGTATTCGGCGCAGCCACTATATATTCCCGTCGGGCAATCGGTCAATCAATCATAAGCGCCTTGCTGTATTCCTTCTTCCTACTCATGATAAGTTCTGGTCCAGAGGTGAACTATGCCGCCCACGTTGGAGGTTTAGTCATGGGGTTGGCAATAGGTTATGCTCTTGCGCTTAGACGGAAGCCTCCGGCTAAATATCAGTATAGTTTTTCATATTCGCCTAAGCCATAATCGTGAATCGGTTATTGCCTCTGACTAGAGTCGGCTTCAGGCTGTTGCCATTCTCCAAATGGTTTCTTTCATCTCTTCGCCGTGCCTTGCGCCGTAATAGACTCCCGCTACTTTGCCAGCGAATGGGATAGCAAAGCGTTTCACGAAGTTGAAAAGGAACGGGTTTCGGATTCTGTGCTCAAGGAAAGAGTTTCCCCAAATCCTGACATTGTACTCCCAGCATCTCGTGAGCAACTCCCACCGCGCCTTCGAAAGAGAATCAAGTTCTGCCCCGCGTTTGTTCATCAATAGACAATTCTCAAGCGGAACGAAGAGCAGCGGTACGTAGAAAGCATTGGCATCTTTCAAGCCGTCCACCAACTCAAGCGTCTCAAGAACATCTTCCTCCTTCTCGTCTGGAAGCCCAATAATCAACGTGCAAAGCGGGTACCACTCGTTATCGTTCAATATGCCAAGAGCCTGACTGACAACATCCTTCCACTCTTCAGGCTTGAACGGGAGCATCTTCCCAGCCATGTACTTCTTGACAAGCCTGACACTCCCAGTCTCCACGCCAGTTTCGGCAGTCACTATGGGTTTGTCACCGTGCTTGTACCAATGATGCTCTAACAGGATTTCAGCCAGTTCCTTAACCATGCCAGGGTCACAGACCACAGGCGCCAAGGACATGTGAGCCGGCTGTACACACTTGACGCCGGGACATGAAGCCACGCTTTTAACGAGCTTCAACACGGCCTCCTTGTTAGGGATAAAACGCTTGTCCTTCGCGCCGTAGAGGAAAATGTCCTCTGTGACAAGCGTGATCATCGAGCTGCCTCCTCTTACTGTAACTTCCACTTCCTTCATGATTCTCTCAATTGGCACATCTCGCTTCTTCTGCATCGTGGGCGTACAGAACTGGCAGTTTCTGCCGCATCCTCTGGAGATTTCTACGCAGCCATGAATCGCCGCATGTCTAATCAAAGGTGCACTATCGTCTCCTGAACTGTTTTCAACCCGGACCACGCGCGGAATAGGCTCGCCATTCACCGCTTTCCTGAAGACTTCTGGAACAACCTTCTCTCCTTCGCCAATGATTACGCAGTTAACGCCATAACTATCGGCCACCTTCTTGCGCTCCAGTTGCCAAGCGCCAAAACCGCCGACCACAACCTTAGGCTTGAACTTCCGGATGCTGCTATCTTTGACGAGTTCTCTAAACTCAACGGCGTTCATAGGTTCTCCCCCGCCGACAAGCGAAGAATACGTCTTGCTGACATATCCCATTCCAGTCGGGTCCATGGAAGAGATGCCAACGACCTTGGTGCCTGGGCCCACGAATGCTTCAAGGTCAAGCGGGTGAACTACCGCCACTTCTGACTCGTCAAAACCGTTCCCAAGCAGGAGAGATTCGACTTTTCTCAGGCCATACGGCGCATACTTGGCTCTTCCCACGCCGTCATGCCCTGGCGAAGGGTAGAGTGTTCTTCTCAAGAACCACAGGGGCAATGGACCTTTGGCGAATCCTGCCACGAAAGCGACAAAGGAGTTGTTGTAATAGTCGCTCATTTCAGTCGCTGAAGCCGTCAGCACCACTTTTACGCCTGAGGGTTTGGCCATCTTTCTCTTCTCTTTGATGTGAATGCAATTGATGTTCCATTGACTTATTAAAAATTATTGCTGCCAAAGAGCAGAAGCGTTATTAAAAGCCACACTTGCGAACGAATAGCTTTAATACCAAGTTAGCGATTGTCAGCGTGTGCAACAGAATCGATTCTGGCACTAAATAGTATAGGAGTTGAAATGAGAAATGTCCGGAAAAGAAATGTACAAGGCAGTCTGCGCTGAATGCGGAAAAGAATGTGAAGTTCCGTTCAAGCCTGACGGAAGTAGACCCGTCTACTGCCGAGAATGTTACGCTAAACGTAGACCCCCAAGGAGATATTAAGCTCACAAGCTAACATCAATCCTTAGTTAATAGTCCTTTTTTCTTTTTCATTTCCAGTTCTCTTGATCCTTTTCACCAATAATGATAATAGGATGATAGATGCTTCTATGAACTTAGTGTTGTGAGAGGTAAAGAAGAAAGTTATGCCTACTGATCCTGTGTGTGGTGCGATTCTGGATGAGAAGACATCTAAGTTCAAGATAACTCACGATGGAGAAACATATCACTTCTGCAGCGTGACTTGTAAGAAGCGATTCAAGAGGCACCCAGCGAAGTTCGTTAAGTAGATGCCTCCTCCGCGTGCGAACCCGTCTCGATGAAATCAAACTGCTAAGTCCAAAATCCAATTTGGTGGCTGAAGCCTACGGAAGTGTCAGGATTTCCACCTTAACCTTGTGGCCGTCTTTAAGCTTGAGATGCTTCCTCAAAGGAACAGGAGCGATAACTTCAACTATCGAAGCATCATAATGGCTTCTCAAAGCTGAGACTATGGCGCCTTTTACCTTGTTCTCGATTATCGCAGGGTAACATTTCACGTTCCCAAAGGTTCGATTCTCATCTTTGAAGCCTTCAATCTCAACTGCAGGATACGCTTCAAGCTCTGAACGGGTTTTGATGTCGTAGTCCGTCGTAAGCTTCAGATTAAGCGTGCCGGCATAAGGGTCGAAACCCAATTTCTCCATGAACTGTTTGCGGTACTGCTCTAGGGAGATGTAGTAGGCTCCTTCGCCCAGCCCCGTGAAAACTGTGCCCTCTAGGGTTATTGAAGGCGGGTACGCAGCCTCCATCAAGAAGCGCAAGTTAGAATACAGTTTCTTGAGCTCTTTGATGCCAAGATCGGTGACATGTATAAGGCAGCCCTCAGGCGTTATTGTTCGCTTAACCCATCCCATGTTGTCCAGTTCGATTAAATAACGTGATGCTGTCTGCTGCGATGCCCCCAACTTTCCAGCCAAATACTCAGTGGAAATCTTGGCTGTTCTCCGATGCGCTCCCATCTCCGCAAGCTTCAACAAAGTGAAGAGATGACGGCACACATACTTTTCGCTCATTCTCAAGCCCCAGTTTTTGCATCTATTTAGAAGTGACGACATGCATATTTAAGCGGGTCGAAAACTTGCCCTTAGGTTTCTGAACAAACGATGTTTGCAGAGACTTCTAGGACACAAGAACATTCAAAATACGCTGATCTACATAGACTTAGAGAGTAAGCTGTTCAACAATTCAAGCGATGGATTCACTAGCCCAGTAGCTCAGAACACTGGAGAAGCATGTAGCTTAATAGAAGCTGGTTTCGAATGTGTGACAGGAGAGTACGATGACGGTGGCAAAATCTTCAAGAAACGAAACTAGCAAATACTCGTATGGTTCAGTGAAAAGCATGGAAAGTTTAGACATGTATAGACAATCCATACATAATCCTTATTTTTCCGCAAATGCTAGCGACATCGATGATAAGAATGCCCATGTTAAAGACTTTGGACATAACGCTCATGGCGATGAACGCCGCCCTATACGCAGGCATTGGATACTTAGTATATTTCATTTTTCCCGTAGTCGCTCCTACCGTGGGCGGCGTAAGATTCTGGCCAGTCGTCGTAATTCCAGCCACTTTTGCAGTGCTTTTCGGACCACTAGTAGGCGGCGGCGGAGCAGCTATAGGCATATTCATAAGCGACTTGCTGATACATGGCGACCCCTTGCTTAGCCTGACTGCAGGAGTGACTTCGAATCTTGTTTGCTTCGGATTGATAGGTTACCTGTCCCAAAGGAAGCTTGATTGGAGGAAGACTTTTCTGAGTTTGGGAGTTGGGGTGGCGATGTTGGCGACGCTTGCATACTTGGTGATAACACCAGAGACCATTGTTAGCTATTTCGGCACCACACTTGAACAAGCATTATGGAACACATATTTTGTGCTAGCAATATTTGTCGTCAGCTACGCCATTGTCATCGCTGTAGGAGTCATCCGACCAAAGTGGCGGAGTTTCGGAGCAGCTTCAGTCGTGGGATCAATCGTCGGAAGCGCAATAATAGGGATCGGAGTCTGGGGATACACACAATTCTTCGCCTTGCCAGCAGCGATCGGAGGGGCAAGCAACTTACCATACTACGCCGGTATGATACTTTTCGCGTGGACCTTTGCAACTGAGATTCCATTCATGGTCATATTGGTGCCGCCGATTGCGGAAGCATGTTATAAAGCATTTCCTCGGTTGAGAGCTAAGCAAAAAGAGTAGGTTAAGGTGAAAACTGCAAAAGCCTTCAGCCCATCTGGCATATCCAGCTTCTTTGAAATATGCGACACGACGCCGGAAGGCAAACCGATACTTGATCAAGAGAGAGTCGGAGCTCGAGGCGGCGGATTCGGAATTCAAAAAGGAACCACAACAAAAGTGACTGTTTCAGAGTCCAAAATCAGCAAAATCCACATTTTCATAAATGGGGAAGAAACGCCGGAAGCTGAAACGACAAGGACCGTCGTTCAGACGCTACTAGAAAAAGTTAGAGGAGGATTCAAGGTTGTGGTTAAGCACGTTGTTCAAGTGCCAATTGGTGCAGGCTTTGGCACAAGCGCCGCTGGAGCCCTGAACACGGCTCTAGCCCTATCTAAGGCCCTAGACCTGAACCTAACCTACGATCAACTAGGTAGAATCGCACATGTTGCAGAGGTCAAATGCAGGACAGGTTTAGGAACAGTCGGCCCGCTGATGCTTGGCGGATGCATACTTACGACAGAACCCGGCGCACCCGGAATAGCCCGAATAGACCGCATCCCCATATCGACAGATTATGTTGTTGTCGCTGGAGTCTACGGACCAACCCTCACGAAAGAAGTACTCTCTTCCCCCGAAAAGCGCCGACAGGTCAACAAGTGGGGTAGAAAAACCTTGGAAAATATTCTCTCAGATCCCTCGCTTGAAAACTTCATGACTTGCTGCCTTGATTTTGCTGAAAAAACCGAGTTCATGACCGAACGCCTAAGGAAGCTGACTCGGCTCGCTGAGAAAGCAGGCGCGATTGGCGCCGCCCAAAACATGGTCGGGGAAGCGGTTCACGCGCTTACGACGTTGGAAAATGCTGAAAATGTGGTTCAAGCTTTTAAGCGGGTTTTGCCACAAGAAAAAATTCTCCTAGCTAAAGTTGACATTCAAGGTGCTAGACTAATAGGATGAGGGGGAGATGGAGAAAAAATTCAAAACTGTGGCTGTTGGCGGCACCTTTGACGAGTTTCATAAGGGACACAGAGCCTTGCTTATGAAAGCCTTTGAAGTAGGCGAGCAAGTTTTGATTGGCTTATGCTCTGACGAGTTTGTCCAGAAACTAGACAAGCCTCATCCAACAGCGCCCTATGCGAAGAGGTTGGAGGAGCTAAAGGCTTTTTTGCGTGAGCATGGCTTTTTGGAAAGAGCCAAAACTATTCTTTTAAATGATGTTTATGGAGTGACCTTATCTAAGGGCTGTGTTGAAGCCTTAGTTGTGAGTAAGGAGACTGAACTTGCAGCCCTTAAGATTAATGAGAAAAGGAAGGAGCTTGGGCTGCATCCGCTTTGTATAGCGATTATAGAAATGGTTCCTTCTGAAAATCATGCTCCAATTTCTACCACACGAATTTACCGTAGAGAAATTGATCGTGAAGGTCGTCTATTAAAAGCGTGAGAAAGAGGGAATAGTTTAAGCTTCTTTTTTAAATTACATTCATGTTGGAAAGGTGTGATTGTGCAGAGGACAGGTGTTGCTAGGCTTCCGCTTCATTATGGTAAGGCGCCGAGATGGCTAGTTGTTCGCATGCAGAAGCTTGCTAAAGAAATTGTTACAATCATCGTTGATGAGTATGGCACTGGTGATTTTCTAAAGCGAATCTCCGACCCCTTTTGGTTTCAGGCTTTGGGCTGCGTTTTAGGTTATGACTGGCATTCGTCAGGGGTAACAACAGTTGTTACAGGTGTTTTAAAACAGGCTATTGTGTCTGAAGAACATGGCATTGCTGTTTGTGGTGGCAAGGGCAAAGTTTCTTTGCAAGCTCCATTAGAAATTGGAAATGTCGGCGAAAAATTTGGTTTTTCAAGCGATAAAATTAATGCTTTGCGCTATGCAAGCAAAATGAGCGCAAAAGTCGATAATACGGCTGTCCAAGCCGGCTACCAGCTTTACCATCATGCCTTCTTCGTGGCTGAGGATGAGAAATGGGCAGTCATCCAGCAGGGCATGTGTCTCCGAGACCGAACAGCCAGAAGATATCATTGGCTTTCCGAAAGCACCAAAAACTTTGTTGTTGAACCGCATAATGCGGTAGTTGGCGACGTAAAACGCGATGTTGCTTTGGACATGACGGCAAAAGAAAGCGAAGGCTGCAGAAAAACTTCGGTGGACATAGCCAAAGAACCGCCGAAAAAGAGTATGCGAATGCTCATGTCAATCAGACCGGCTTATCAGAAGTCGCTTCAGGAATGGCTGCCAAAAACCGCTGACACGGCATGGAAAGAATATCCAATAGATGTTTTATCCATGCCAAGAAACA
>Ga0315282_10013930_pt1 | contig 12043 bp, 9 predicted proteins | sample YL17G07_20_MG_FD_203693 | JGI IMG/M metagenome (GOLD analysis project Ga0315282, IMG submission 203693) | Sediment microbial communities from Yellowstone Lake, YNP, Wyoming, USA - YL17G07_20 | ecosystem: Environmental > Aquatic > Freshwater > Lake > Sediment | place: USA: Wyoming | collected... | reverse complement strand
ACTGGGGGACAAGCGGTCCAGGGCGGTGGCGTTGGGGGACATTGCGCGGATTCTCAGGGCCAAAGGCGAAGTGGACGCAGCGCTTGAGTTGCTCCAGGAAGCCCAAAGTGTTTTCGAGGAACTGGGGGACAGGCGGTCCAGGGCGGGGAGTTTGTGGGACATTGGAGGGATTCTCAGGGGCAAAGGCAATGTGGACGCGGCGCTGAAGTCTCTCCAGGAAGCCCAAAAGATTTTCGAAGAACTGGGGGACAGGCGGTCCAGGGCAGGGGCGCTGGGGGAGATTGCGCGGATTCGCGCGGACAGAGGCGAGGTGGACGCGGCGCTGGAGTTCCACCAGGAGCAGTTGGCGGTTTACGAGGAACTGGGGGACAAGCGGGCCAGGGCAGTGGTGCTGGGGGAGATTGCCCGGATTCTCAGGAACAAAGGCGAAGAGGACGCGGCGCTGAAGTTGCTCCAGGAAGCGCTGGCGGTCTACGAGGAACAGGGATACTCGGATGGCATCGCCAACGCCCTCTCGTCCATTGCCCAGATTGAATTGCAGGAGGAGAAATTCCAGGAGGCTTTCGAGCACCTATCCAAGTCTTACTCCATCAATCTGAAGTTAGGCCGCCTCGATGGTATTTGTATGGTAGGTCTGGATCTGGGGCGACTCCTTTGCGCCGCGGGAAAACTCGACGAGGGCCTGAAAATCCTTACCCGCTCGCGCGACGGCTTCCAAAAGCTCGGCCGGCTCGATCAGGCTCAGCAAACCCAGGCGCTGATAGACCGGTTTTCCTCCCCGCCCTCCTGATCCCCGCCGGGCGTTTGCCAGATTTCTTCAGACAGAGAAACGGCCGGGAAACCGGTGGTGTTTTCCGGCCGGTTTGCCGGTGATGGGTGCATCTCACTTTCTTGCAGAAGCCGCCCCCGCCGACTTTAGGTCGGTGGAGCGGTGGTTTTGCTCCAGAATCCGTGAACACATCCCACGCCCCCGCCGGTTTTATACCGGTGGGGCGATGGTTGAAGACCTTGATGTTTCGCGGCGATTCCTGGTGTGTTCCCTCCCTCGCCTACCCGGATGGTTTTGCTTTCCACGGGAAGAACAATCATCGCTCCACCGACGTAAAGCCGGTGGGGCCGGAATTCCTCTCCCTGCAGGGTAGTGAGATGCGCCCGCCGGTCATTCGTCGCTTTTGTCTTTGGACTCCTGTTCGAACTCCGCTTCGAGCTCCGCGATGCATTCTGGGCAGTATTCCGCCGCCAGGAGATTCTGCGTCCACCCGGTGTCCGCAAGCTCGGGATGCACGCCTCCCTCGAACAGCACGTGCTCGACAAGGATCCGATAGAGTTGCCGGGCCGTGGAATGCGGGCACGCGTGCACCGCAACGCCCCACAGCGCCAGCTCCACCAGAAGGGCCTTTACCAGCGATTCGGCTTTCTTTTCCGAGACGGCATCGGGCCGGGGCAATCGGCGCCGCCCAAGCAACGATGCCGGCGGATCGGGACTTCCCGACTCCATCAAGTCGTCCATCAGTTCCAGTTCCGCCAGGAGGGATTCGTCGTCCTCGTCTTCGCCGGCTATGCGGCGGTCCACGTCGGCGGCGCGGGCGTCGAGCATTCTTTGAAGGTCCGCCGGCATCCATTCAGGAAGACCGTCCTGACTCGCCTCTTCGTTCGTTTCCGGCACGATGCGTTTCGCGTGCCCTTCCGCGTCGAAAGCAATCACTTCCAGACCCGACGCTGGATTCTCGGGGGGATCATCCGGGTCGCGTTCCGGCATTGGGAGAGGACACGGAAGCGGCTTCCACGTTTCGCCGTCCTGGTATTCCAGGAGCGGGTCCTCGAGCTCGACGACCACGCGGCCATTGCGGCTGAACCACTCGAGGTAGAGCGCGCGTTTCCAGGTGGTGGGCGGTTTCTCTCCCAAGCGCAGGCGCGCCAGGTACTCGCTCACGGTGCACGGAAGAGAGCGCACCCAGCGCGCGGCGGTCATGTCGCCGGGCACGCCGATGTGCCGGCGGAAAAAACGCTCGGACAGAGGGGCTTCTTCGGAACCGGGATCTTCACCGGAGCCAGGAGTCTTGCCGGAAGCAGGACCTTCGCCGGAAACAGGGGCTTTGCCGGAAACAGGGGTTTCCTGGCGTTCGAGGCCGTCGAGATACTCCGCGATGGACGCGGCGCGGCGCGGCGCAAAGCGAATCGCCCGGCCATGGAGGTCCGGCGCGCAGTTGCCCGTAAGCTCTATGACCAAAGGCTGCTTTTCGCCCCGCAGCCATAGATGGCCGGAAGTCTGCCAAGGCTCCAGATTCCTCAGCTCGCCGTAGATTAGACGTTCTCCTATTCGGAAAGCCACTTCGGAAACTCCCTGCGATCCGGCGTTGCGGGCGCAAGCGGCTTAGGAAAAATCCAAAGCGCCCGCAGGTGCTGGTCCTCGGCGCGGGACTATCTTGTAGATCATGACTATTTTATCTTCGTGATGAACCGCATACAGCACGTAGAGATAACAAACTTCATCTATAGAGATGAAGAGTTCCCTGCCTTCCCGTGGTGTAAACGAGAAAACAGACGAAACACTTTCCGGGTGGGAACCAACCTGTCTGGAACCTGGCGGTCCGGGCTCTTCCGATAAGGATACCAATACATTGAACACCTTGTCTTTTTGCCTCTGCGTCAGGAAAGAACGCTCGGGGAAAACGCGGGGTTTTTCCCCTTCCATTTCCTTTCCTTCGTAGAAAACTACTCGGTAGTAGGAAGCCACTGGCTCTACTCTCCACGTTTCTTTCGAATGTCCTCAATGACTTTCTCGATCGGGATATAGTTGCCCGTGTCGTATGCCTTCATCATAGACCGCATTAGCTTTCTGCGTTGTTTGAGAAACTTGGATAATTGACCCGGTTGATTGGCGACTGTCTCCGGCACTACATAAGCCATCCCATCCTTGTCCCTATAAATCCATACCTTCTCCAGAGTCACGGATTTTTCCCCCGTCAATCTGGGTGGCAACTGGCTTCCTCTTCGAGTCCGGCTCGTCTTGGGGCCGCTAACGGCGTCCGGGTTAATCAACCACTTGTATTTCTCCGGAAGCTTTTCCCGAACCCACATCAACACAGCGGACTCCTCCGGTAGTCCTATGTCTTTGGCCATCATGAGCCAAAGGTCGAGAGAGGGTTTCACATAACCCTTTTCAAACTTGAATATCGCCGGGCCGCTGACGTTATACTTCCGTGCAAACTGTTCCTGAGTCAAGCCTGTCTTTGTGCGGCCCCCGACGATCACATCGCAAATCTCATGTGTAGTCATTAGCCTTCGCCTCCTTCATTGCATCCCGCCACACGACATGGGTGACATGCAATCATGGATGAAGTCTACCCCTCCTTTTCCACAAGGGCAAGGCAAAAACTCGCGGTTTTTACGGACTTTGTTCACGGCTTTCTTGGCTGCCGGTTTCTTCGCCGCCGCCTTGGCCTTTTCCCCGATCATGAGCGCAAGCCGCATAAGATCACCCAAGGGAGCGTCGAACCTCGTCGGCGATTTTGGGAGAGGTATCCTCACGGAGGAGTTCAACCATCTCGTTAGATTGCGCGTCCGATTCGATTTGCTCGATCTCGGTCTCGGAAACACCGCCATTTCTCAGGATGTCCTCCGGGCGAATGGGTTGCGAGGAATCCCCGGGATCAATCCACTCCGGGCAGACAACATGGGTCAGGCGGGCAAGTTCAAAGGGTTCGAGCCGGCCATACGAACGCCACACGTCCCCGATCACCTTCTTTTCGTAAGGGGAGATTTCATCCAGCGCGAGACCGGGTGCTTTCTGAGGAGACTTCGTAGTTGGAGGGAGGAGTGATATACTCGAACCAAGGGGTATCGGAGCTCTGAGGTTCATCTCGCAGGAGATCGAGAACCTCGCTCAACACCGGCCCGAACTTCATGGACACATAACGATCCCCGGAGATCGGCCTGCCCTTCTCCAAGAGCGCCGTTCGATCCGCGAGATACATAAGCTTCATGAGCTGAAGGTATTTCATGCTTCTGCCGGACAAATCAAGGAGATGGGCGGCCATCTGCGCGGCCTTTCGCTCATTGAAAACGAAGCGCATATTCCTTGTCCCCTTTCGCCAACGGAATAGACACTTCCGTTTTTGCTTGTTCTGGCCGACATGTCAAGACAATCGCCAGCGGTTCCGACAATCGCAAGAAATCTTGTCAAAGAAACCGCCCGGCGGGGTGACCCACCGGGCGGCTCGGAATTTCCTGCAGGTGCTGCGTGCCGAAAAGGTGCTACTTCTTGCCCTTCTTTACCGGCTTTTTGGTTGTCTTTTCGCCGCTTTTTTCATGGACTTTATGGACTTTGTGGACTTTTGGGCCGCGGCCTTTTTCGCGGTTTTCTTGGCTGCTTTCGTTTTCTTGGCGGCTTTCTTGGCCACTTTCCTAGCCGCCGGTTTCTTGACCGTGGCCTTTTTCACGGACTTCTTGACGGCGGGCTTCTTCTTCGCCGCCGTCTTGGCCTTTTCCTCGATCATGGCGTGCGCCGCCGCCAGCCGCGCGATCGGAACGCGGAACGGTGAGCAACTCACGTAGTTCATCCGCACGCGATGGCAGAACTTGACCGATGCGGGCTCGCCGCCGTGCTCGCCGCAGATGCCGACCTTCAGATCCGGCCTGGTGGACCGCCCACGCTCGACGCCCATCCGGATGAGCTCGCCGACGCCCGTCTGGTCAATGGTCTGGAACGGATCAACGGCCAGTATCTTGCTCTCGAGGTAGTAGGGCAGGAAGCCGCCCACGTCGTCCCGCGAGAAGCCAAAGGTCATCTGGGTGAGGTCGTTGGTGCCGAAGGAGAAGAACTCGGCGTCGCGGGCGATCTCGTTGGCGGTGAGGGCCGCGCGCGGGATCTCGATCATGGTGCCGACCATGTACTTGAACCTGACGCCCTGCTCCTTCATGACCTGTGCCGCAGCGTTGCGGATGAGGTCTTCCTGGTGCTTGAACTCGGCCAGGGTGCTGACGAGGGGCACCATGACTTCGGGCAGGACCTTGATTTTTTCCCTGGTGAGCATGGCCGTGGCCTCGAAAATGGCGCGGGCCTGCATGGTCGTGATCTCGGGATATGCGATGCCGAGGCGGCAACCCCGGTGCCCCAGCATCGGGTTGAGCTCGTGCAGCTGGCTGATGCGGGCCTTGAGGGCTTCGACGGTGATGCCGAGTTCGACGGCGAGCGTGGCGGTCTCGGGCTCGGTCTGGGGCAGGAACTCATGCAGCGGCGGATCGAGGAGGCGGATGGTGACGGGCTTGCCGGCCATGGCCTTGAAGATGCCGTAGAAGTCGTCGCGCTGGAAGGGCAGCAGCTTGGCCAGGGCCTTCTCGCGGGTTTCCCGGGTCTGGGCGACGATCATCTCGCGCATGGCGCCGATGCGGTCCGGGCCGAAGAACATGTGCTCGGTGCGGGTGAGGCCGATGCCCTCGGCGCCGAAGAGGATGGCCTGGGCGGCGTCCTTGGGCGTGTCGGCGTTGGTGCGAATGTTGAGGCGGCGGACCTTGTCCACCCACGTCATCAGTTTCTTGTACCAGAGGTTGTGCTCGGGATCGGCGGGAAGGAGGGTCAGCTGGCCTTCGTAGACGAGACCCTTGGAGCCGTTGAGCGTGATGTAATCTCCTTCGCGCAGCGTCTTGCCGTTGACGCTCATGGTTTTCGCGGAAGCGTTGATATCGAGCGTGCCGCACCCGACGATGCAGCACTTGCCCCAGCCGCGGGCCACGAGGGCCGCGTGGGATGTCATGCCGCCCTTCGCGGTGAGGATCGCCTGGGCCACGTGCATGCCGTGAACGTCTTCCGGGCTGGTTTCCTTGCGGACCAGGATCACCTTCTTGCCTTGTTTGGCCCATTCCGCGGCGTCATCGGCCGTGAACACGATCTGGCCGCACGCGCCGCCGGGACCGGCGGGAAGGCCCTTGGCCAGCTCGCCGGCCTTCTTCTCCGCGATCGGGTCCACCGATGGATGCAGTAGCTCGTCGAGCTGCTCGGGCTTGACGCGCAAGATGGCCGTCTCTCTGTCTATCAGCTTCGACTCGACCATATCCACGGCCATGCGGATCGCCGACTGCCCGTTGCGCTTTCCCACGCGGGTCTGCAGCATGTAGAGCGTGCCTTCTTGAATCGTGAACTCGATGTCCTGCATGTCCTTGTAATGCTTCTCGAGGGTCTGCTGGATGCCGTCGAGCTGCTTGTAGAGCGCGGGCATGGCCTCTTCGAGGCTCTGGACGGCGGCCTGATCCTCGCCCTTGGTCCGCTTGTTCAGCGGAAGCGGGGTGCGGATCCCGGCCACCACGTCCTCGCCCTGGGCGTTGGGAAGCCACTCGCCGAAGAACACGTCCTCGCCGGTGGCGGGGTTGCGGGTGAAAGCGACGCCCGTTGCGGAAGTGTCGCCCATGTTGCCGAACACCATGGCTTGGACGCTGACGGCGGTGCCCCATTCCTCGGGGATGCCTTCGATCCTGCGGTAGCTGACGGCGCGCTTGCCCATCCACGAAGCGAAGACGGCGTGGATGCCGCCCCACAGCTGCTCGTATGAATCGTCCGGGAATTCCTTGCCGGTGACCTTCTTGATGATCGCCTTGAAGGAGTCGCAGAGGGTCTTGAGATCATTGACGTCGAGCTGGGTGTCGTGGGAGACGCCCTTGGCGTTCTTGACCCGCTGCATCTCGTGTTCGAGCTGCTCGCGGATGCCGCCGCCATGGGCGGGTTCGATGCCGGCGGCCTTCTCCATCACCACGTCGGAGTACATCATCATGAGGCGGCGGTACGCGTCGTACACGAAGCGCTCGTTGCCGGTCTTGGCGATGAGGCCGGGGATGGTCTTGCTGGTGAGGCCGACGTTCAGGACCGTTTCCATCATGCCGGGCATGGAGGAGCGGGCGCCGGAGCGGACCGAGACCAGAAGGGGATTCGGGGTGTCGTCGAACTTCATCCCCATCAGCTTCTCCATCTTCTCGATGGCCTTGTTCACTTCACCCTTGAGCGTGGCGGGGTACAGGCGCTTGTTGGCATAGTAGTGGGTGCAGACTTCGGTGGTGATGGTGAAACCTGGGGGTACGGGAATCCCCAGTTTGCCCATCTCGGCGAGGTTGGCGCCTTTGCCGCCCAACAGGTTTTTCATGGTGGCGTTGCCATCGGCCTTCCCGCCGCCGAAAAAGTAAACATTCTTCACAGGACTCATGGAAAGAGCCTCCTTCGGGTTTGGTTGGAAACTATCTAACCAGCGGCGGCCTGCAAACCGGCCCTTCCGCCAGCCTTACGGACTCGAAAGCCATCTCTCTGGCGATCCGGGACCACCCAAACAGACGGCAAAACTTCAACAGAGTACTGCCCCTTTTTGCAGCTGTCAAGGTTTTCTATTGCGTTCGGCGCGTATATTTTGTTCAATCTACAATAGAGGCCGCAAGAAGGACTCGCATCGCGAAGGAGACTTCCGATTATGATCGTTTTGCCGCTCCATATCCCCCCGAGGGAAACGCGGTCAGCGGGCTGGGCCCCGCCTGCCCCCGCAGCCCGCCGTCCACTTCTGTCCTGGCCGCGGGTCTTTGTCGGCGCCGCCCTTCCCGCCGTTTTCTCGATCTGGTTCTCCCTCGTCTGCGCCGCCGGGGCTCAGTCCCCCAATCCTTACGAGCGTCCCCTGTCTTCTTACTCCACCTATGAACTCCAGGACGTGGTGCGGTATTACTATGCGGTGGAGAACTACAAGGCTCTGGAGAGCGCCTTTCAGGAGCTCGAGAGCCGTGATCCGCGGGACCGCGTACTGAACCTGTATCGGCAAATGCGGGCCAGCGCTGTTCGCACGGCCGGGAAGAAGCGCCCCATGTCCGCCAGAAGCGATATGCTGACCTCGAACCTTCTGATGCTGGCCCCGCGCACTTCGGAGTCTCCCACCACCTCCGTCCTCGCGGCGGCGATTCCGGGCGCAGGGACTGAGCCGACATCAGGACCCGTCGCGCCGGTTCCTCCAGTTCCCGAATCGGCGCAAGCGCCGGGTGTTGCGCCACAGGCAACGCCGGCTCCGGCGACCAGCCCCGTGGCGCCCCCACCAGCGGTGCCACAGGAAAAGGCGAAGGGGATTGTGGACACAGTTCCAGGGGGGTGGACCACGGTTGGCACGGGGGGAGTAGTCCTCCTGATATTGATTTTGCTTGTCTTATCCAGAGGGAAACGCCGGAGCGCCGAGGAAGCCGTCCAAGTGGGCCAAGTCCCCCCACCCTCGCCGGTAGGGAAAGCCTCGGTGGAGACGGAGGTTCAGGAGGCCCCCGCCGGACCGCGGCTGGAGGATATCGCCTTTCATCTGGACGAAAAATCCGAGCAGAAGACGGACAGTCCGGGGTTTGCCGTGTTCGACAAGTCCGAGAAACAGCCAGGGAAGGGTGCGGGGGACTCGGCCTATATTCCCCCCGCCCACCGGGAGAGTCCCGATTCCCTCTCGCTGTTCGACACGCAGGAGCAGCACCCCGCCGAGGACATAAACCTGGCGAATATCGGCCTGGAGGATACCGAGCCCCCGGCCGGGCCGGCGGATAGCGGCGAACCTTCCCTGCGGTTCGACCTTGCTCCAAAGGAGGAGCCGCAACCCTCCCTGGGCGATTTGGAAAGCCCGCTGGACTTCAGCGTCGGCGAGCCCGAGTCCCAGAAGGACGCCAACACGTTTTTCCACAGCGCCGACGACACCCAGACCGTTGTCTTCCCCGAGGATTCGCCTTTCATGAGTGACAGCGAGACTCAGGCCCACGGCGGCGCCCCCTCCGCCGGGCCGTCGAGCGGCAAAGAGCCTACGGAACTATTGGACGCGGACACCTTCTTCGGAAGCGCCGAGGACACGCGCACGCACCTGCCCAAGCCGCCTGAAAAGGATAAAGGCAAGAAATGAGGCAGGGAGGCCGGCAAGCATGACCAAAACGGAGAAACAGGAGTCTGATTCCGCCGGAGACGGCGCAACGAGCTCATCGCCGTCCGCGCCAAACGCGGGAGCACTATCCCGCCGCGATTTTCTGCGCTCCGCCGCGGCCGTGGGGAGCGGGCTGGCGCTTACGGGCAAAGCTCTGGGACAGGATGCGCCCGAGATAAAGCCCCAACAGGCGCCGTCCTTGTCCAGCCCGCCCTCGTCCGACACCTTGAATATCGCGCTGATCGGGTGCGGACTTCAGGGAGAAGTATTGATGGAGGCGGCGAGGAGAATTCAGTCTGAGGCCGGGAATCCGACCGTCCGTTTCAAAGCGGCCTGCGATATCTATCCTTACAATCTGCGACTCGTTTCAGGACGGCTCAAGGCTTGCGGACAGCCGGTCAACGCGTATGAAGACTATCGGGAAATGCTCCACAAGGAGAAAGATCTGGATGCCGTGATCGTGGCCACGCCGGATTGGATGCACGCCGAGCACGCGATTGCCTGCATGGAGGCGGGATATCACGTTTACTGCGAAAAGACGATGTCCAACAGCCTCGAAAAAGCCAGACGGATGGTATGGACGGCACGGCGGACGGGCAAACTCCTCCAGATCGGCTACCAGCGGCGTTCGAGTCCCCGCTATCTCCATGCCATCAACAACGTTGCGCATGGCAATCGGTTCCTGGGGCGGATCTGCCAAGCCAACGCCCAGTGGAACCGCGCGAAAATGGAAGACATGGGCTGGGTCAAGAAATACGAGGTCTCGCCCGAGAAACTGGCCAAGTATGGCTACGATTCCATGCACCAATTGCGCAACTGGCGGTGGTTCCGCAAGTATGGCGGCGGGCCCGTCGTGGATCTGGGATCGCACCAGATTGATGTATTCAACTGGGTTTTCAAGGGAAACCCAACCTCCGTGATGGCCGGCGGCGGGATAGGCTATTACAAGAACCGCGAGTGGCCGGAAAACGTGATGGCGATGTTGGAATATGCGACACCGGAGGGGAAGGCCTGCGCTCTTTGTCAGGTCTTGACGACGTCGAGCTATGGGAAGTATTACGAGGCATTCATGGGAGAGAACGCAACGCTCCGGATTTCTGAACTGAGCTACGGAACCATGGTTGTGGTGGAAAGACACGTTGATCGAGAGGAACGCGATAAGTGGGTTGAAGCGGGTGTTCTGAGAGAAGCGATGGCAGGGGAGAGAGTGACGACGCCGAGCGGCGAGATTGCGGTCATAGAAGCGATCGAATCGCCGCCCGGCATGCCGACTCTCTGGGATATCCCAATCACACTGCTTAAGCCGTATCACCAATACCACCTGGAAAACTTCTTCAGCGCGATTCTTCATGGCACTCCGCTCAATTGCCCTCCCGAGATTGGCTACGAGTCGGCTGTCGCGGCGCTGGCCGTGAACAAGGCGCTCGAGGCAGGCAAAACCATCCACTTCAAACCGGAAGACTTCAAGGTCTGATGAAACGCTTCCTGTCCGCCTGATTCGCGCGCTGAAGCGGGCGAGCTCGCAACAAAAACGGCTTGGCGATGGCCCCGCGATGTTGCTTCGCCTCCGGAACATTCGAACAATTCCGGGAAGATGCCGCCTGAGACCGAAGCTTATGTCGTACACCCTCTCCAAAGGTATATGCGCCGCGCCGCCTTCAGGCGGCGATTTCTTGCCCCCGGCTTCAGCCGGTGGGAAAAGGACCAATCCCTCCCCATTCCTCAGCGCGCTTCAGCGCGGCTTCTCGACTCGCTTCAGCGCGGCTTCTCGACCGGCTTTAGCACCGCTTTGCTTGAAAGGCCCCCACATGCTTTCCACCTCGACCCATGTTTACTCCGAAATCTATCTTCATCTCAATTGGCACACCAAGAGCAATACCCCTTTCCTGAGGGAAGGAAACCCGAACCGACGCTTTCCTGAGAGATTACTGTGAGAAATCCAGGGGCATCCGGTTCCTGGGACTGGGCGGTACCGAGGACCATGTTCATCTGCTCATCCAGATGGAACCCCATGTGACCCTTTCGGATTGGGTAGGGAAGATCAAGGGCACGTGTTCGCACACGATCAACGAGGAATTCGGACGGGGCGCCGGGCGGGCCTCCGGTGGGACCGCTGGCCGAACTTCGCTTCCTTCGCTTCAATGGCAGCGTGGTTTTGGCGCGGTGAGCTTTGGGCGGCACGACTTGAAGGCGTTGGAGGAATACGTGTGCGGGCAGAAAGAACATCACGACAAGGGCAAAGTCAATGCCACCCTGGAGCGATTTGGGGATTTCGAGGATGAGGAGAAGGTGGCTTATCTGGAGAGGTGACAGGTGTCTGGAGCACGGGTGGTGGAAGGCGCGGAGACCGTGAGATAGTGGTACTTGGGGGAGAGGGGAACCAGAGGATTGTCCGAGGGGGAGAAGTCGAGACCGCGCTGAAGCGCGTCGAGAAGCCACGCTGAAGCGAGTCGAGAAGCCGCGCTGAAGCGCGCTGGACCGCTGGAAGAGAAGAGCAGTCCATACCCACCGGCTGAAGCCGGGGGCAAGGAGATGCCCGCTGAAGCGGGCGATGGTTAAGGACGATGGCTAAATACAGGCGTTCGTAAGTGCTGTGACATATAGCGGGAGTCTGGGAAACATTGGACAGGATTAACAAGATCAACATGATCAGGACTCTCATCCATTCATCCTGTAAACCCTGTTAATCCAGTCCGGGAAGGATACGTCACCGAACTTCTGAGCTGGAGCACTAAGGATGGTTATGGATTGCATTCCCCGGCAAAGGTTCTTATAGTTCCTCGTGGCAATCGTTGCACGATGCCCTCTGCTTTGAGACCCCATGGGGAGGCCGAAGAATGACTCAAACGGAGAAGGAAGGGCCGATTTCCACCGGACACGGCGCCACACCTTCGCCCAAAGCCGCCGGAGGCAGCGCCACACCTTCGCCCAAAGCCGCCAGAGGGGGCGCCACACCTTCGCCCAAAGCCGCCAGAGGGGGCGCCACCCCTTCACCCGAAGCCGCTGGAGGCGGCGCCACCCCTTCACCTGAAGCCGCTGGAGGCAGCGCCACACCTTCGCCCAAAGCCGCTGGAGGCGGCGCCACCCCTTCACCCGAAGCCGCTGGAGGCGGCGCCACCCCTTCACCTGAAGCCGCC
>Ga0315282_10013929_pt1 | contig 12045 bp, 11 predicted proteins | sample YL17G07_20_MG_FD_203693 | JGI IMG/M metagenome (GOLD analysis project Ga0315282, IMG submission 203693) | Sediment microbial communities from Yellowstone Lake, YNP, Wyoming, USA - YL17G07_20 | ecosystem: Environmental > Aquatic > Freshwater > Lake > Sediment | place: USA: Wyoming | collected... | reverse complement strand
CGTCAGCTCGCGGGCGTTGGTGATGTCGCCGGCGCCCAAAGAGAACTTGGTGATATTCTCTTCCTGGACGGCCGCCGCATGGGCATCGTTGTATTGCTTCTGAAGCTGCTTGTGCTCTTCGAAGATCTTGTCGTAAGCGGCTTGCAGGTCGGCCACCCGTTTCTTCATGGCCGCCGATTTGTTGTATTTCAGCTCGTCCTGGGCGGCGTCCAATTGGTCTTTGGCGTCCAGGGTGGGGCCGACATGATCTTCCATTTTTTTCTTCAGTTCCATCTCCGTCTTGTTCAGCCCGGGAAGATAGGCTTCCTCGATCTTCTCCTGGGTCGCGGAGGTGATCTTCCAGCTTTCCGACTCGATCATCATCGGCTCGAGGGCCATGGTGGACAAGGTCGTCACGTCGTTCAGCATGATGGCATGGAAGTAGCTTTTAAGCAGGCTATCCTCAGGCTTGGACATGCAGCTGGTTAAAGCAAAAAGGAGCACGAGGGCACTCAGAGCATAAACACATTTCTTTCCCATTTTTCCTCCTTCCTGAGCCGTTTTCAGTCTTAATGGATTTTACTTGAATTTCAAGTCGAAATGCAAGCCCAAAAACTTGCCGGGGAAACATTCTTCGCCGCCCGGCCTCCCTCCGGCCTTGATACGGAAGCGGCTCGGGCAGTCCATTTAATTAATAATAAAATGTGAGGCTTTGTATTGACAAACCCCCTGCGATCTCAATAAAATCGACTGTAATTATGGGTTTATCCTTACGTATCCTATAATTACGCTAAGATTGATGCAGGTATATTGAGTCGGCGAGGCCCGACGTCCCGGGGCTTTGCCTTTCTGCGTAAGGGAAAGTCTTTGAGAAATCTATGATAACGACTCTTCACCCAGTGAGTGTCAGGCCCGGACATCTATTTCACCGGCAGCGGCTTTCGCGCCTTCTCAATTACGGCAATTTCTCAAAAAGGAGGCTTCATGGAAATCCAGAGAAAGGTTAAGTATGAACAAGAGCTGGACAAGGCTTTCCTGGCCGAAATCAAACGCTCGTCCCATTGTGAGGAGATCGACCGTTGCATTCAGTGCGGAACCTGCAGCAGCTCCTGCCCCATGTCCATCTACATGGACTATCCACCCCGTAAAATCATCGGCCTGGTCAAGAACGGTTTCAAAGAGGAGGTCCTGAAAAGCTTCACCCTCTGGCTCTGCTCTTCCTGTTACACTTGTCAGGTCCGCTGTCCGGCCAAGATCAGGATAACCGACGTTATGTACGCCCTCAAGAGGAAAGCCATCGAGACCAAGGTCTATCCCGCCCGCTTCTCCATCCCCGTCCTGGACAAAGAGATGTCCAAAATCATCTCCAAGAACGGCCGGAACTCGGAGATGTGGCTCATCCTCAAACTCTACCTGAAGTCCCGCCAGCCGCTCAGCCTGCTTAAGATGGCTCCCCTGGGCCTGAAGCTGATGAAGGCCGGCCGGATGAGCCTGAAGAAACAAAGCATTAAAAACAAGAAGCAGCTGCGGACGTTACTGAAAGCCATCAAGGAGAACGGCTAATGAACGGCTACGTCTATTTTCCCGGTTGTTCCTTAAAAGAAAATTCCAAGCACTACGAGGAATCCATGCTGCCGGTCTTCAAGGAGATGGGTCTGCCCTTGGAGGAGCTCACCGATTGGAACTGCTGCGGGGCCACGGCCTATTTCTCCGTGGACGACACCATGGCTGCGGCCATCTGCGGCCGGAACCTGTCCCTGGCTGAAAAGCAGGGCAAGGACATCGTGGCCCCCTGCGCCGGCTGCTACCTGACCCTGAAGAAATCCAATAATTACCTTCTGAGCGGACAGGGCCGGGCGCCTAAAATCCTCAATGCCCTCAAGCAGGCCGGCTGCGAATATGGGGGCCGGGTCAAGGTCAAGCATCCTTTGGAGGTACTGGTTAAGGACGTCGGCCTGGACGCCGTCCGGAAGAAGGTTCGGCATAAGCTCACCGGCCTGCGGGTGGCCTGCTATTACGGTTGTCAGCTCGTCCGGCCCTTCACCGACTTCGACGACCCCGATTACCCCACCACCCTCGACGCCCTGATGGAGGCCCTGGGCGCCGAACCGGTGGACTTCTCAGCCAAGACCCGCTGCTGCGGCGGCCTCCTGACCGGAACGATCGAAAACGTGGGGCTGAGGCTGAATTATCTCCTGCTCAAGGAGGCCAAACGCAAGGGGGCCGATGTCATGGTCACCATCTGTCCCCTGTGCCTCTTTAACCTGGAACTTCTCCAGGGTAAAATCATCAAAACCTTCAAAGACGACGTGCAAATGCCCATCTTCTTTTTCAGCCAGCTCCTGGGGTTGGCTCTGGGGCTGTCTCAGGACGACCTCGGGTTCTCCCGCTCGGTCATTCCCCTCAAAGCCTTCTGGGAAAAAATCCGGAACGGAGGACACCATGTCTGAAAACGGTAAGCCGAGAATCGGAGTCTTCGTCTGCCACTGCGGCACCAATATCGCCGGTAAGGTTAATGTTTCCGAAGTGGTGGAGTTTGCCTCCCGCCTGGACGATGTGGCGGTGGCCAAGGAATACAAGTTCATGTGTTCCGACCCGGGCCAGGAATTAATCAAGCAGAACATCAAAGAACACAACCTGAACCGGGTAGTGGTGGCCTCCTGTTCCCCGTTGATGCACGAGCCCACTTTCCGCGGGGTCACCTCGGCCGGAGGCCTCAACCCCTTCTACTTCCAGATGTCCAACATCCGGGAACACGTCTCCTGGGTAACCGAGGACCCCGTGCAGGCCACCAAGAAAGCCAAAGCCCTGATCTCGGCAGCCGTGCGGCGGGTGGCCCTCCATGATCCGCTGGCCAAAAAAGAGGTCCCGGTCCGGCCGGAGGTGCTCATCGTCGGCGGAGGGATCGCCGGCATTCACGCCGCCCTGACTTATGCCAATTCGGGGAAGAAGGTCTATCTTGTGGAAAAGCAGCCTAGTATCGGCGGCCACATGTCGCAGCTGGACAAAACCTTCCCCACTCTGGACTGCTCGGCCTGCATCCTGACCCCCAAGATGAGCGAAGTGGGCAAGCACCCCAACATCGAGCTCTTGACTTGGAGCGAGGTGGAGGAGGTGTCGGGCTTCGTCGGAAATTTCAAGGCCAGGGTTCGCAAGAAAGCCCGTTTCGTTGATATCAGCAAATGTAACGGCTGCGGCGCCTGCTGGGAGAATTGTCCCACGACCGTTACTCCTTCGGAACGGGTCGTCCGCAAAGGGAACATGGTCATTAAAAGAGTGGCTAAGCCCAAACAAAACTGACAGGAAGGCCTGGCCCCTTAAGGAGAAAACCATGAACGGAAGCAAAATCACCGAGATTTTGGGGAAATACCAATATGACCCCGGAGCCATCATCTCCGTCTTGCAGGATGTCCAAGAAGCCTGCAGCTACCTCCCCCGGGAGACCCTGGTCGAGGTCTCCCGGGAGCTCAACATCCCGCTCAGCCGCGTCCTCAGCCTGGCCACCTTCTACAAGGCCTTCAGCCTCAAGCCCAAGGGGAAGTATGCCTTCCACGTCTGCCTGGGCACGGCCTGCCATGTCCGCGGCGCCCAGCTCGTCCTGGAAAAGATGGAACGGGACCTGGGCCTCAAATCGGGCGAGACATCGTCAGACCTGACCTACAGCTTGGACTCGGTGCGCTGCGTGGGCTGCTGCGGGCTGGCGCCGGTCGTCACGGTCGGAGAGGAAGTCCACGGCAAGATCACCCAGACGAAAGTCCCGGGTCTTCTGAAGAAATATCAAAAGTAGGAGAGAAAACCCATGCCGAAACTCACCCTGGAAGAGCTGGCCAACATTCGGGAGCAGGCGCGCAAAACAACCATGCTCCGGGAGGGCGGAGAATACCGGGCCAAGGTCACGGTCCACATGGGCACCTGCGGCATCGCCGCCGGGGCGCGTGGGGTGATGAACGCCCTTCTGGAGGAAATGGACAAACGGGAGGTCAGGGACGTCCTGGTGGCCAACTCGGGCTGCGCCGGTCTATGCAGCCGCGAGCCCATGGCTACCGTGGAATTAGCGGGCCAGGCACCGGTCAAGTACGTGGACCTGAACCCGGACAAGATGCGCAAAATCTTCGAGCATCATGTCCTCGGCGGAAAGATTGTCCAGGAGTATGCCCTGGGCATCGGCAGCGAGAAGACAGACTTCAGTAAGGAGTGAGCCATGGCCGAGAAAGCCAAGGATAAAACCTACCGCATCCACCTCATGGTCTGCGCCGGCACGGGCTGCGTATCCAACCATTCCTTCGACATCAAAGAAGCGCTGGAGAAAGAGGTTAAAAAACACGGCCTGGAGGACGAGGTCCTGGTGCTAACCACGGGGTGCAACGGCTTCTGCGAGCGGGGGCCGCTGCTTGTCGTCCAGCCGGGGAACATCTTCTACCAGCAGCTCACCGTCAAAGACATCCCTTACCTGGTGGAAGAGCACTTTCTCAAGGGACGGCCGGTGAGCCGGATGATGTACACCCCGCCCAGGGAGAAGAGGCCGGTCCCCGTACTGAACGACATCGATTTCTTTAAAAAGCAGGTGCTCATTGCCCTGCGAAATCGGGGACTGATCGATCCGGAGAAGATCGAGGAGTCTATCGCCCGGGACGGCTACAAGGCCATGGCCAAGGCCCTGACCGAGATGACGCCCGCCCAGATCATCAAGGAGATCACCCTGTCCGGCCTGCGCGGGCGCGGCGGCGCAGGCTTTCCTACCGGCCTGAAGTGGGAGATGGTCCGCGGGGCCAAGAGCACTAACGGCGGCGGCAAATACGTCATCTGCAACGGAGATGAGGGCGACCCGGGCGCATTCATGGACCGCAGCATCCTGGAAGCAGACCCGCACGCCGTCATCGAGGGCATGGTCATCGGCGCCAAGGCGGTAGGCGGCACCGAGGGCGTGCTCTATGTCCGGAACGAATACCCCCTGGCCGTAAAGAGGCTGATGGTCGCCCTGGACCAGGCCCGCCGGCTGGGCCTGCTGGGCGAGAATATCCTGGGCTCGGGGTTCAGTTTCGACATCAAGGTCCACCGCGGAGCGGGCGCGTTCGTCTGTGGGGAGGAGACGGCCCTCATCGCCTCGATCGAGGGGCGGCTGGGCGAACCCCGGCCGCGGCCGCCCTACCCTGCCCAGAGCGGCCTGCACGGCCAGCCCACGCTCATCAACAATGTTGAGACCTGGGCCAACGTTCCGGTCATCGTCGACCGGGGAGCCAAGTGGTACTCGTCCATCGGCACGGAGACGAGCAAGGGAACCAAAGTCTTCTCCGTGGTGGGCAAGATCAACAACACCGGCCTGGTCGAAGTCCCCATGGGCATCACCCTTCGGGAGATCATCTACGACATCGGCGGCGGCATCCCCGGCGGCAAGCAGTTCAAGGCCGTCCAGACGGGCGGGCCGTCGGGCGGCTGCATCCCCAAGGATATGATCGATCTGCCCATCGACTACGAGAGCCTGACCAAGGCAGGGTCGATGATGGGTTCGGGGGGCATGGTGGTCATGGACGAGGACACCTGCATGGTGGACGTAGCCCGTTACTTCCTGTCGTTCACCCAGGAAGAATCCTGCGGAAAATGCACCCCCTGCCGCGAAGGCACCAAGGCCATGCTCGACATTCTGACCCGCATCACCGAAGGACGGGGAATGGCTCAGGACCTGACGCTGTTGGAAGATATGGCCAAGGCCGTCAAAGACTCTGCCCTGTGCGGACTGGGCAAGACCGCGCCCAACCCAGTCCTGACCACCCTGCGCTACTTCCGCAATGAATATGAAACTCACATTCGCGACAAGAAGTGTCCGGCCCATGTCTGCCGGCAGCTCAACACCTATACCATAGATCCCCAGGCCTGCTTGGAGGCCGGCCGCGGCTGCGACGTCTGCCGCCGCAACTGCTCGTCTGAAGCCATCCGGGGCGAAAAAAACACGGTTCATTCCATTATCCAGGAAAAATGCATCAAATGCGGCGTGTGCTTCGATGTCTGCCAATTCCACGCCGTCAAGGTCAAATAGGAGGTACAGTCCATGATCACCCTGACCATAGACGGTAAAAAAATCGAGGTCGAGGAGGGTACCACCATCCTCCACGCTGCCAAGAAGCTTGACATCAAGATTCCGACGCTGTGCTACCACCCGGTGGTGGAACCCTATGCCGCCTGCCGGGTGTGCATGGTGGAATCTTCGCACCGGGGCCGGACGGAACTGGTCACCGCCTGCAACACCAAGGTTGCCGAGGGCATGGACATCCAGACCTCATCCCAGCGGACCTTAAACGCCCGGAAGCTGAACGTGGAGATGCTCCTGGCCCGGGCGCCGGCGGCAGAACCGGTGAAGGACCTCGCCCGGTCGCTGGGCATCACCCAGAGCCGTTTTGCGGTTAAGGACCCCGAGGAGAAATGCATCCTGTGCGGCCTGTGCGTCCGGACCTGCGGAGAAATCGTCGGAGTCCACGCCATCAGCTTCATCAACCGGGGCACGGAGCGTCAGGTGTCCACGCCCTTCGGCGAGCCCTCCGAGGCCTGCATCGGCTGCACAGCCTGCGCCTATTTCTGCCCCACGGGAGCCATCGTCGCCGAGGACATCCGCGGCCGGAAGGTCATCCACGACGAGCTCCTCCTGGGACCGACGACGGCCATCCGTGTCCCTACCCGCCAGGCCGTGCCCATGGTGCCCTTCATCGACCAGGAGGCCTGCATCCACTTCAAGACGGGCGAATGCCGCATCTGCGCCAAGGTTTGCGACCGCGAGGCGGTCAACTACGATATGCAAGATGAATTTGTAGAGTTGGAGGTCGGCTCAATCATCCTGGCCTCGGGCTTCAAGTCGTTCGACGCGCGGCGGATCCCGGCCTACGGCTACGGACGCTACCCCAACATCATCACCGCCCTGGAGTTCGAACACCTGGTGAACGCCTCGGGCCCCACCGGCGGCAAGATCAAGCTGGCCGACGGCGGGGAGCCGAAGGCGGTGGGCATCGTCCACTGCGTCGGCTCCCGCGACGAGAACTACAACGAATACTGTTCCCGGGTGTGCTGCATGTACTCCCTGAAGTTCGCCCACCTCATCAAGGAGAAGACCAAGGCCGCAATTTACGACTTCTACATCGACATGCGCTGCTTCGGCAAGGGCTACGAGGAGTTCTACCATCGGCTGCTCGAGGAAGGGGCCAAGTTCATACGCGGCCGGGTGTCGGAGATCAACGATTTCGCGGCCACCAAGGAGGAGGAGGGCCGGCTCATCATCCGCGTCGAAGATACGCTGCTGGGCACGGTGCGCCGTATCCCGGTGGACATGGCTATCTTGGCCACGGGCCTGGAGCCGAGCCTGGACCACAATCAGATCGCCAAAACCTTCAATATTTCCTGCAGCCAGGACTCTTTCTTCCTGGAGAGGCACCCCAAGCTGGCCCCCATGTCCACCTTCTCCGACGGCATCTTCCTGGCCGGCGCCTGCCAGGCTCCCCGTGACATCCCCGATACGGTTGCTCAGGCCGGCGGCGCAGCGGCTGAAGCCCTGGCCCTGGCCGACAAGGGGATCTTTGCCCTGGAGCCCATCACCGCCGAGATCGACAAGGATCTTTGCGCCGGATGCCAGATGTGCGTCGGCCTGTGCCCTTTCACCGCCATTACTTACAGCAAGGAGAAGGGTATCTCGGAGGTCAACGACGCCTTGTGCAAGGGCTGCGGGACCTGTGCGGCGGCCTGCCCCAGCGGCGCCGCCCAGCAGAAGCACTTCCGCGACCGGCAGATCTTCGCCGAGATCGAAGGAATCTTCCTTGTCTAATAAAAAAAGCATCGCCGTCTACGCTCCTGGCTTCAAGAAGAGGAGGGGTCCTATTGCGGCTCCTCCGCCGTCCTCTCCGAGGACGCCGACCTCTTGCCCCCTTGATTCCAAGGGGGTGGGGGGATTAATATCTTTTCAATAAAATAAAAAGGCGTCATCGGCGGCCTGCGCAGGAGCTGCGGGAGAGGAGATGCTTCCAGGCAGAAGCGAGTAAGAAGAGGAGTTTCATGATTCAAGAACAAAAGTTCGAACCCAGGCTGGTCGGATTTCTATGCACCTGGTGCTCGTACACGGGCGCCGACCTGGCCGGAACGGCTCGCCTGACTTACGCCCCCAACATGCGCATCATCCGGGTCATGTGCAGCGGCCGCGTGGACCCGCAGTTCGTGCTCAAGGCCTTCCGCGAGGGCGCCGACGGCGTTCTCATCTCCGGTTGCCATCCCGGCGATTGCCACTACCAGGAGGGCAACTACAAAGCCCTCCGGCGGCACCGGCTCCTCACCAAAGTGCTCGAACAGCTGGGCATCGAGCCCGAGAGGTTCCGGCTGGAATGGGTTTCGGCCGCCGAGGGCGTCAAGTTCCAGCAGGTGTGCAACGAATTCACCGAACAGATCCGAAAAATGGGACCTTTGAACATCAACGGAGGAAAACATGAACAGCGCCAAGCCTAAGGTCGCTTTTTACTGGTGCGCCTCCTGCGGCGGCTGCGAGGAATCCATCGTCGACCTGGCCGAGGACATCCTCAAGGTCGTGGCCGCGGTGGACATCGTCTTCTGGCCGGTGGCCCTGGATTTCAAGCGGAGCGACGTGGAGGCCATGCCCGACGGCTCCATCGCCGTGAGCTTCATCAACGGCGCCATCCGCCTCAGCGAGCAGGAGGAAATGGTCAAGCTCCTGCGGCGCAAATCCCAGATGATTGTCGCCCATGGCTCCTGCTCCCATATGGGCGGTATCCCGGGCCTGGGGAATTTCTGGAACAGGGAGACCATCTTCCGCCGGGCCTATCTGACCACGCCTTCCACCGACAACCCCCAGGGTGTCGTTCCCCTTGAAAAGACCATGGTGGACGGCAAGGAGCTCCATCTGCCCAGCTTCTACGATACGGTCTTCTCCCTTGACCAGGTCATCGATGTCGATTACTACCTGCCCGGCTGCGCCCCGCCCCGGGACCTCATCCTGGGCGCGGTCACGGCCATCCTAGAGGGCAAACTGCCGCCCAAGGGCTCGGTCCTCTCGCCCAACAAATCGGAATGCGACGAGTGCGACCGGAACGACACCAAGCCGGAGAAGCTGGAAATCAAAGAGATTAAACGCCCCTGGGAGGTCTTTCTCGACCCCAAGGTCTGCTTCCTGGCCCAGGGAGTGGTGTGCCTGGGACCGGCCACTCGCACCGGATGCGGCCAGCGCTGCATCTCGGCCAATATGCCCTGCCGCGGCTGCTTCGGCCCCACCGATCAGGTCATCGACCAGGGAGCCAAGTTCCTGTCGGCCTTCGCCTCGATCCTGGCCACCAACGATGAAAAAGAGATCGATAAAATCGTCGAGACCATCGTCGACCCGGCGGGCACCTTCTACCGGTTCAGCCTGCCCCATAGCATCCTCAGACGCAAAAGACTGGAGGCGGTCAAATGAACAACGGCAAACGAATCACCATCGACCCCATCACCCGGCTGGAGGGCCACGGCAAAATCGAGATCTTCCTCGACGATAAGGGGGATGTCGAGCGGGCCATCCTCCAAATCCCGGAACTCAGAGGCTTCGAGCAGTTCGCCGTGGGCCGGCCTGTAGAGGAGATGCCCCGCATCACCCCGCGCATCTGCGGCGTCTGCCCCACGGCCCACCACATGGCCTCCACCAAGGCCGCGGACGCGGTCTTCCATGTCCAGCCTACGCCCACAGCCCGCAAGATCAGGGAGCTCATTTACAACACCTTCATAATGGAGGACCACACCCTCCACTTCTTCTTCCTGGGCGGCCCGGACTTCGTGGTCGGCCCTCAGGCCCCCAAGGCGGAGCGGAACATCCTGGGCGTCATCGGCAAAGTCGGGCTGGAGATCGGCGGCCAGGTCATCAAGATCCGGCGAGAGTGCCGGGACATCATCAATTATCTGGGCGGCAAGGTCATCCACCCCGTATGCGGCCTGCCCGGCGGCGTGTCCAAGGGGCTGGACGAGGAGCACCGGGTTCAATTCCTGGAGGTGGCCAAGGCCACCGTGGGCTTCGCCCAGTTCGCCCTGAAGATCTTCGACGACGTCGTCCTCAAGAACAAGGAGTATGTAGACCTGGTGGTCAGCGACGCCTTCACCATCAAGACGTACTACATGGGGCTTGTGGACGACAAGAACAAGGTCAATTTCTACGACGGCGACGTGCGCATCGTCACCCCGGAGGGCAAGGAATTCGCCAAGTTCAAGCCTGGCCAGTACCTGGACCATATCGCCGAGCACGTCGAGCCCTGGACCTACATCAAGTTCCCTTTCCTCAAGAAGGTCGGCTGGAAAGGGTTTGTGGACGGCAAGGACAGCGGCGTCTACCGTGTCGCCCCCCTGGCCCGGCTCAACGCCTCAGACGGAATGGCCACGCCCCTGGCCCAGGCTGAATACGAGCGGATGTATTCCGTCCTGGGGGGGAAGCCGGCACACAACACCCTGGCCTTCCACTGGGCCCGGCTGATCGAAGCCCTGCAGGCCGCCGAATCCATGGTCCTGCTCCTGGAGGACAAGTCCATCACCGACCCCAACATCCGCACCATCCCCACCGCCGTCCCGGACGAGGGCGTGGGCATCGTCGAGGCTCCCCGCGGCGTTCTCATCCACCACTACAAGACCGACCCCAAAGGAATCATGACCGAGGCCAACCTCATCGTGGCCACGGTGGGCAATGCGGCAGCCATCAACATGTCCATCGAGAAGGCGGCCAAAGCCTTCATCAAGGGCGGAAAGGTCTCCGACGGCCTGCTCAACATGGCGGAGATGGGCTTTCGGGCCTACGACCCCTGCCATGCCTGCGGGACGCACGCCCTGCCCGGCGAGATGCCGCTCATCATCAAGATCTTTGACAGACAAAGGAACCTCGTCCGCCGGCTCAGCCGCTAGGGCCTAAAGAGGATAGTCTATAGACTAGGGTCGTCTCTTTTTTTATCCTTAAAGAGGGAAGCCCGGCCCTGCCACCAGGATACGGCCGGGGAAGCAGTCCAAGACGGCCATGACCATCAGATATAAACAATTGTCCCTGCGGACAAAGCTCATCCTGACTTTCCTGGTCATTATCGTCATCGGCGGCCTGCTGTCCCTCATCTTCGGCTACCGTCTGGTTAAAGGCACGCTAATCGGCCAGGCCCAAAACAAGGTTAAACATGACCTGTCCTCAGCCCGCCTGGTCTTCACCGAAAATCTCAACGACATCAGGGATATCGTCAGCCTGACTGCGGCCCGGGAAGGCATCCGTGATGCGGTGGCCGAAGGCCGGACCGATATCCTTCAGAAATACCTCAATCGGGTCCGGACGCAGTACGGCCTGGACATACTGACCCTGACCGACAGCCGGGGAAAGGTCCTCATCCGCACGCGGAATCCGGAGGTGGTGGGCGACGATGAGTCCGGAGATACGCTGGTGCGCCAAACTTTGAACGGAGGGATCCACGCCGGACCGCAGATTGTGCCCCGGCCGGAACTCCTCAAGGAGAGCAGGGCCCTGGCCGACCAGGCCACCATGCAGATCCTGCCCACGCCCATGGCCGCTCAGCGTCCGGAAACCGAAGAAACCAGCGGCCTGATGCTCGAAGCCGCCGCGGGAATCCTGTCCGAGGACGGCCGCCTGCTGGCCGTTCTCTACGGCGGCATCCTCCTCAACCGGAACTACGAGATCGTGGATAAGGTCAAGGAGCTTGTCTTCAAGGGAGAAAAGTACAAGGGTGCGGAGATCGGGACGGCCACCATCTTCCAGAATGACCTTCGCATCTCGACCAACGTCAAAAACCGCAACGGCGAACGGGCTGTGGGCACGCGACTCTCCCACGAGGTCCAGGAAGCGGTCCTGGTGAGGGGGCAGTCCTGGATCGCCCGGGCTTTTGTGGTCAAGGACTGGTACATCACCGCCTACGAACCCATTTTCAGCCCGGATAACATGATCATCGGCATCCTCTACGTAGGCATGCTGGAAAAGCCTTACCTGGACACAACCAACCGGGTCATGCTGACTTTTTCCCTCCTGGCCGGCCTGTTTGTCCTCTTCCTTTTGGTCATGCTCTACTTTTCGACCGG
>Ga0315282_10013928_pt1 | contig 12045 bp, 7 predicted proteins | sample YL17G07_20_MG_FD_203693 | JGI IMG/M metagenome (GOLD analysis project Ga0315282, IMG submission 203693) | Sediment microbial communities from Yellowstone Lake, YNP, Wyoming, USA - YL17G07_20 | ecosystem: Environmental > Aquatic > Freshwater > Lake > Sediment | place: USA: Wyoming | collected... | reverse complement strand
CGCTCCGGCCAATTATCCGCCATATTTAACTAGACCAACTGCCGGTCCCCAGACAGTACAACCGCTGACAGAGTCTCGGGGAGGACAAACAAACACGTCCTACAAAATGGCTGATTTATCGCTGGGCTATGATCTTTCGCCCGTCGGGCTGGGCCGGCCGTGCGAGGCTCGCAAGAACGGTCATGCACCCGGGCGCAGGCTTTGGGCTTGACCGGGGGGCACAACTCTGTTAGTTTGCTCGGGCTGTTCGTGGGCCGGCGGTTTTTTCTGTTCGTGTGGACTGCCGCGTTGTTTCCTGTGGACGGCCTTTGAAAGGTGGCGCAAGAAGTGACAACGGATCGTGGAGAACCGCCGCGGAAAGCCTTCCGACGTATGTTGGTGTATATCCTGCCGCAATGGCCCCGGATCATCGCCGTGTTCGTCAGCGTACTGGTGATTGGCTTGCTGCTGTCCGTCAGCTTCATGACGATCATCCCCCTGCTGACGGTCATGATGGAGGACGAGGGCCTGCACGGGTGGGTGGACCGAAAGGCCTGTCAATGGCAGTATGGGCTGGAATTCGGCATTCCGGGGGCGCCGGAGCTGGCGGCAGGCTCATCGCTGCGCACTGCTCTGCTGGTGACCGGCGTAAAGAAGGGCAGTCTTGCCGAGCACGCGGGTATCAAGAAAATCGACCGCATCGCCGACGTCAATGACATCGCCGCTCGTGAGCCGTCGGGTCAGGCGCCGTACACGCGTCTGCTCATCGAGCTGGCGACAGCGACGCGAGAGACCGTCCCGCTCAAGGTGATCCGCTCGGGGGGCACTGAGGCGATTGAAGCGAGAACCATCGAGCTGGCGACGCCCCAAGCTGAATCCTATATAGAGAGCCTCAACTGGAAAGCCCTCGCGCGACTGAAGTGGCAAGGCAATCTGACCGCCCTGCGGGCTGCCCAGTGGGCCGTTTCATTCCTGCCTCGCGAGCAGAACGCCAAGAACAAGATCCAAGCCGTGGTCATCATCATGTTTGCGATGGTCATCATCACAATCCTCCGATGTACGGCCAAGTTCTATCAGGACTACCTGGGCGAGAAAATCGTGCAGATCGGGATCAATCATCTGCGGGAAGATGTCTTTGCCCACTTGACGTACATGCCGATGAGCGCCTTCGCCCGCGAGCGGCCGAGCGACGCGGTCAGCCGAATCGTGCGCGACACGAACATCCTCGGCACCGCGATCAAGGTTCTGCTGGGCAAGGGTCTGCGAGAGCCCTTCATCGCGTTGGCTCTTGCGGGCACCGCCATGGCGCTGAACTGGCAGCTTACGCTCATCTTCCTGTGCGGAGCGCCTTTTGTCGTTGCGGCGCTGGGCCTGTTCGGATCAAAAATGAAGAAGGCAACCCGCCGCTCGCTCGTCGTCAGCTCGCAGATGCTCGCCAAATTGCAGGAAGCGATGATCGGACTTCGCATCATCAAGGTCTACAACCGGCAGCAGCATGAGCAGCAACTCTTCAAGGGCATCAACGACCGGCTGCTCAAGCAACTGCTGCGGATCTCCAGGGCGGAGGCGGCCACGCATCCCGTGCTGGAGGTCCTGGGGATCATGGCAGGTGCGGCGGCCATCTTCGTGGGCATGAGCTGGACAACCACTGGAAACATGAAGGGCCCCGATTTCCTGACCGTGTTGGCCCTGCTGGCCACATCCGCCGAATCGGTCCGCAAAACCAGCGATATCTGGAACCGGATTCAGCAGGGCAATGCCGCCGCAGAGCGAGTCTTTGAAGTCCTGGATCGGCCCGTCGAAGTTGAAAAGCCTGGCGCGGCTGTCCTGCCGCAGGTCAAGGGCGTCGTCGAGTTCCGCAACATCGTTTTCACATATCCGGGGGCCGAGCATCCGGCCCTGGACGGCGTAAGTCTGAAGGTGGCCGCCGGATGCAACGTGGCGATTGTCGGCCCCAACGGCTCGGGCAAAACCACCCTGGCAAACCTGCTGCCGAGGTTCTACGATCCCGACTCAGGGCAAGTGCTGATCGACGGCGTCGATACTCGCGACGTCACGTTGGCAAGCCTTCGGGACCAAATCGGGATGGTCACCCAGGAGGTGATCACGTTCAACGATACGATCGCGGCCAATATTGCCTACGGGCGGCACGACGCCACGCAAGAGCAGATCGTCGAGGCCGCGAAGCGGGTGTTCGCTCACGAGTTCATTTCCCGCTTGCCCGAAGGTTATGACGCAGTGATCGGCGAGAACGGTGTGGGGCTCAGCGGCGGACAACTCCAGAGGATCATCATTGCACGGGCCATCCTCAAGAACCCCGCGATCCTGATCTTTGACGAGGCGACCAGCCAGGTCGATGCCGATAGCGAGGCCAAGATCCACCGCGCCATTGAAGAACTCATGCAGAACCGCACCACGTTCATCATCGCTCACCGCTTCAGCACGGTAGTCTCGGCCGACATGATCGTGGTCATGAACAACGGCAAGATCACTGCCCAGGGCCAGCATGAGAAATTGCTGCGAACCTGCTCGGTCTATCAAGGGCTCTGCGAGACGCAACTGATCCGGGCATAGACACCGCCCGGCCCGCCGCGAGTCTGCATATTCTCCGCAAACCGACGGATTGAGCGAACTGTACCCGTCCCCACCGCCTATATCAGGCAGGAGCATCAAGAGTCGGCTTATACGGTTCCGGTCGAGTCCTTCGTAGCAGATGACAGTAATCCGGGTGGCATCGCCAAGACCTGCGGCCTTGACGATGCCACCCGGACGTTCGAAATTCCCAGAAGGAATCGGTATTAAGCCGGATAAGAGCGACTCTGAGCGGTCTGGCAAGACGGGCAACATGGAACAACGCGAGAGAGAAAAAAGAGCGCATGACCTGTTCAAAAGGTTCAACGGCAATCCCATCCTGACCGCGGAACAGTGGCCGTACCCGGCCAACGCCGTGTTCAATCCGGCAGCCGCAAAGCTCGGCAACGAGACGCTGCTCCTGGCCCGCGTGGAGGACATGCGAGGGTTCTCCCACCTGACGGTGGCCCGAAGTCCAAACGGCTTTACCGACTGGCAGATCGACGCGGAGCCGACGCTCATCGCCGATCCGCACTCCAATGAGGAACGCTGGGGCCTGGAAGACGCCCGCATCGTCTGGCTGGAGGAGCAGAAGGAGTTCGCCGTCACGTACGTGTCGTTCAGCGAAGGCGGGCCGCTCGTGTCGTTGGCGATCACGAAGAACTTCAAGACGTTCTCCCGGCTCGGCGCCCTGCTGCCGCCGGAGGATAAGGACGCCTGCCTGTTCCCCCGCCGGTTCGACGGCCGGTTCGCCCTGATTCACCGCCCGATCGTGCGCGGCGAGGCACACATCTGGCTGAGCTTCTCGCCGGACCTGAAGCACTGGGGCGATCACCAGTTGCTGATTCACACGCGGCCGGCCTACTGGGACACGCATCGGGTCGGCCTGGCCTGTCAGCCCATTGAGACGCCGCATGGGTGGCTCATCTTCTATCACGGCGTCCGTGTCACCACCGCCGGCCAGATTTACCGCGTCGGCCTGGCGCTGGCGGACCTGAATCAGCCCTGGAAGCTCCTGCATCGAAGCGCCGAGTGGATTCTCGGCCCGCAGGCCTACTATGAGCGGGTCGGCGATGTGGGCGATGTCGTGTTTCCCACCGGCATCATCGTCGAGCGAGAGACGGATGAATTGCGGATGTACTACGGGGCGGCGGATTGCACCATCGCCGTCGCCACCGCCAAGTTCAGCGAAGTCCTCGACTACGCTCTCTCCTGCCCCATCGCACACCATTGATTGCGCGGGAGGGCGGCGACTCCACAAGACCGACTACGGCACATCGCAGCCGGTCGAGGCCTGCCAAATCTCAAACCATTGCTCGCGGGATAATGCGAGATCGAGGGATTCGACCGCCTTGCGAATCCGCGAGATGTTGCCCGTGCCCAGCACGACGACGAACCGCGCAGGATGTCTGAGAATCCACGCCAGGGCAACCTGGTCGGCATGAGCCCCTCCGAGGCTGTGGCCGACTCGGCCGAGGACCTCCCGCAGGCGCACGACCTGCTCCGACTCCTGGTGGAACAATCGGCCGCCGCCGAGGGGAGACCACGCCATCGGCCGAATGTTGAGCCTCTGGCACTGGTCGAGCGTCCCGTCGGCGTGGGCGGCCAGGTGCATCACGGAATACTCGATCTGGTTCGTCACCAGCGGAACCGCCAGGCGCGAGGCCAGCAGCTCGAATTGCGAGGGCAGGAAGTTGGAAACGCCGAAGTGTCGCACCTTGCCGCTATCCTTCAGCGCGACGAAAGCATCGTTGACCTCGTCCGGATCTGTCAACGGGTCGGGCCGATGGATCAACAGCAGATCGATGTAGTCGGTGTGCAGGTTCTTCAACGATTGCTCGGCGGACTTCATGATGTGCGCCGCGCTTGTGTCGTACGAATGGATCGTGTGGTCGGGCCTGTTCTTAGATACGAGCTTGATGCCGCACTTGGTCACGAGCTGGATGCGCGAGCGGTCGATCCCCGCCCCGGCTAGCGCGGCGCCGAACATCTGCTCGCAGGAATAATCGCCATAGATGTCGGCATGATCGAATGTGGTAATGCCGTGCTGCAGGCAGAAATCGATCATCTCGCGTATCTGCCGCTCGTCGCGATTCCAGTCTGCCAGCCGCCAGCACCCTTGCACGAGCCTCGAACATGACGGCCCGCTCTCACTCAGCATGATTTGAGGAACCACCATCTGCCACTCCCGAAGAATCTCTATGCCCTTCGACAATCAAGAAGGATTTGTCGCGATTATATTACTGCAAGGGAATGAGTGTGACAATCCTCGGTGGCGGGTCCGTGGACTTTTGCTGCTCAGGTGAGTCTTCCGGAGTGCGGGCTATGTCGACGATACAACAGGCGCCGACATCCGCAGGCGTGCAACAACCTCGTCGGCCAAGGCCCTGTACTCAAGGGCGGCCTTGCTGTCGGGAGCGAATGTGAAGATGGATTTGCCTGTATTCGGAGCCTCGACCAGTTTGACAGTCTTGTGAATCACCGTGTCGAAGACCAGATCGCCGAGGAGGTCGCGAAGCTGGAATTGGATCTTGCGCGTATACAAGGGGCGATCCTCAACGAACGTCAGCAGAACTCCGAGCGTTCGGGCCGAGCAGGGATGGAAGCGATTCTTCAGGGCCTCGATCGTATCGACCAACCGCTTCAAGCCCTCAAAGGCGTAGAAGTGCGCCTGCACGGGAATGATGACATCCGTGCTCGCCACCAGGGCGTTGATCATGAGCAGCCCCAGCCACGGTGCACAATCGATGATACACAGATCGTAGTGATCGGCCACCTGCCGCAATTGCTCGCCGAGCACGAGGTGCTTGCCCAATGCACGCCGCAATTCCACTTCAGCGCCCGCCAGGCTGACATTGCTCGGCGCCACATCGAGCCATTCGATATCCGTCCCGACGATGACGCTGGACATCGGCAGACCAGGGCTCACCAGAGCGTCATAGATGGTCTTCTCAAGCTGGTCGGGATTGATGCCCACGCCCATCGTGGCGTGCCCTTGCGGATCCAGATCGACCAGCAGGATTCGTTGCCCGGATTCTGCGAAGGCAGCGGCGAGGCTCACGGCTGTCGTGGTCTTGGCACAGCCGCCCTTCTGATTGACCACTGCGATCGTCTTCATGCCTTTACCTCACTGCGTCGACTCGTGCCAATGCCGGTGCGCCCACGAATCCTGATCGGCTCGTGTGGTTGGTGCCCTGCCTCTGGTGTATCGGATCAAATCGTGCCGCGATGAACGATCAGTGCCTTCTCACAGCGCCCAAGCCCTATCCCGCGCCCATACGCCCGATAACCCGCCCGGATTGGCACTTGGCCCCTCTCATCAACATCTGCGGGCATGCAACCTCTGAGCCCCACGGGAAAACAACTGAGGCGAGTTGCCTACACTTGTTGCACCCCCAAATTTCCCTACACTGGATGATCTAAAACTTCCCAGGTTACCACTTGCAGGCAGGTCATAAAAAAAGCCAGATTCCTATGTAACAGAATCTGGCTTCGGAGGAGGGTGATGAAAAGCTATTTGTCGGCCTTCGGAAAGGCTCTTATCGTTACCTCATTACCACGCTACTTCAATCATCGTAGCATGGACCGAAAATTCTTTAGCCAAAAAGCAAGATATGGTAAAAAATACGTCCTTGCTCGCGAAAATCAAGGTTCATTTTTTGAATTTGTCAATTTTTTTTGCCCCGCCGGCTTGGAATGCCCTCATTTTCGACCCTTAACGCTGTTATTTTTACGCTTGCAAACGCGGCTGTGTTCTACTATTGTAACGGAAAAGCTGTTAGTTGTTCGGGCCCCTGGGCAATGGATGATCGCATCACAATCGCGGACCTGTGGAAAGCCAAGCAGGAACACCGACGGATAGCCGCCGTCAGTTGCTACGACTACACGACGGCCCGCTTGGTTTCCCAGGCGCCGGTGGAGGTGATCCTCGTCGGCGACTCGGCCGCCCAGTTGATGCTCGGGTTCGACTCGACGCTGCCCGTGACGATGGACTTCATGGTTGCGATTACTGCCGCAGTCCGCCGAGGTGCCCCAAATGTTTATCTGATTGCCGACATGCCCTTCCTATCTTATCACACGGGCATTCCCGAGGCGATCCGCAACGCCGGACGGTTTTTGACGGAGGCCGGCGCGCAGATGGTGAAGATTGAGGCGACCGCCGCGCACCTGCATACGATCCGGTCGGTCGTCGATGCCGGCATCGCCGTCATGGCGCACATCGGGATACGGCCGCAGAGCATCAATATGATGGGCCGATTCCGCGCGGAGGCCACCACGGCAGAGATGGCTATCGAGCTCATCGGCCTCGCCCGGCAGATGGTAGAGGCCGGTGCAAACGCCCTGCTCATTGAGGGAACCGCCGCCGAGGTTGCCCAAATCATCACGGAGCAGTCCAACGTTCCCGTGATCAGTTGCGGCTCCGGCCCAGGCTGCGATGGGCAGATTCTCATCGCACCCGACATCCTGGGCCTTTCGCAGAATCGCCTTCCCAAGTTCGCGAAAGCCTATGGGGAATTGGGCGTCCGTGCCATCGAAGCCCTTCGAATGTATGCCGAGGAAACCAAGGCCGGCCGATTCCCTGATACGGACCACGCCTATCACATGAAGCCCGGCGAGCTGCAGCGGCTCAAGGAATTGCAGCAGATCGACCGCTAGTTCATTGCCGGTGATGTCATCGATAACGATGATCCGCACTGCCACGCACGCCGCACAAACCGCCACACACGCGTGATCGCATCAACCGCCAGACGGCCGCTATCCACCGGCTGTGGGTGCGAGGCTTGCTTCGGCTGTGCCGCCGTAGGCACCCATATCGATTCGCGTGTTCACATAGGGCTGACCGTTTGGCTGTTCTATGTTCGCAGGCTCATCCAGCAGCGGGCCGGCAGGATCGCCCGCATCGATGCATGAGCTGGTCGTTGCATCAGAGACCCAGGAACGGCTGAGGTTGTCCCACCGCCCTCCTTCGCTCCTGAGGTGGTAATCCCCTGTCCACCAGACAGCGCCCGGCGCCGGCTGATCGCTGGACAGACCGGACCCGCTTCCGCCGACCCATCTGCCCAGCGCGACAAAGCATGGATCGGCCCCAATGTTGCCCTCGCCCTCCCAGCCGCCTTCGATATCCGAATACGCCACGGTCACGTAGCCGCTGGAGATCTGTGCCTTGCCGCCGTTGTTGAAATAGACAATCGAGTTCGTCACGACCGGGGCGACCGCCACAATACCTTCCTGCAGGTTTTCAACAACAGTGCAGTTCGTGATTGTAGGTTTGCCACCGTTGATGCCCCTCTTGCGATTCGCGGCGATGACGCAGTTGCGAATAACCGGCTGGTTATGGCGGATGATGCGTCCCTGCCCCGTGGACGGCATATCGATGCCCGGTCCTTCGTTAGCCGTGATGCGACACTTCGTGATCTGCGAATTGCTCTGATTTTGCAGCTCGATTCCGGGCCCGCGGTTGGCGTTGATATTACATCGAGTGATCGTCGGTGACGCTGCATAGCAGAGAATGCCCGTGTCTCCCCACATGAGCGTCAATCCGTCCAGAACGCTGCCGGCGCCCTCTGCCCGGGCAAACGTCACGAGCGTATTTCCGTTTTGAATGACGGTGCCATCCACGGTTGCAGGGTCCGTCGGATCAGCCGACCGGACCGTGATCGCCTTGCCGGCAAAATCGATCGTCTCCAAGTACGAGCGTTGTCCAACGACAATCTCGTCTCCTGTGCCGGCGTCGCTGATCGCGTGCTGGATGTAGTCGTACCGCCTGCCCGTCCGTGCGTTCTGCACGGGCCCGTCGGCAATGGAATACGCAAAGCTGAGCCAGTAGCCCGCAAGCGTGCTCTGGAGGCTCTCCACGCAGACCAGAGTCGTGCCGTCCAGCGAGGGCAGCATCCCGAGCTGGACCTGCGGCAGATCGACATCGAGGAAGCCGTGGCTGCGAGTCATGCAGGCCAAGCCAAGACGACCGGCGCTGGCGCCGCCATCGATGTAGACGACCTGATGCTGATCTGTCGCCGGCTGATGCTGGAAGCCCGGCTTTCTGACGATCGCAGATTCCCGGATGTCATCCAGATCGGAGATGTCCGCCCCGTAGATGTCGCCCTGATCGTTGCGCTCGTCGGTCCAGACGACGAAGCGCCCTGAGATCGACGGATCGTACTGGCGACCGGCGTGATTGCAGACCGTGAAGATTCGGATGTCGTTCGTGTCGTACACATAGGCCGCATAGATGTCCCCGTTGCCCTCCCAGACCACCATGTCATCGCAGATGTCGACAATGTCGCTGTCGCTGCCAAGATTGCTGACGGGGAACGGATCGCACCGGCCGGCATTGGCGGCAATCGTGAAATACTTCGGCTTCTTCGAGTCGCTGAGATCGGCCCCACAGATGTCGTAGGGCATGTTGTACCATTTCTCGGGGACGTTCGTGTCGAGTCCGAGGTGCTGCACCCACACGGCCTTGCCACCGGAGACGGCCGGATGACTGAACGAGCTGGTGTCGGTTCGCGCCTGAAGGACCTGTTGGGTGCCCGTCGCGAGATTGCGTGCGAAGACGCTGGTGCATACCGGCCCTACGCTGGTGGTGAAGATCGCGTCACCCGACCAGACCACGAGATCACGGTCGATCTTGGGCTGGATGTTCAGGCCGCCGGTGCTGCCGCCGAAGAACGTCTCAGTCGCGCCCGAATTCAGGTCTTTGGAGGCAATCTGCCACGCCGCGCCGTTGACGTACACGACCCTGCTGCCGGAGACGTCTGGATAATACGCCGGCTGCCCGCCCGACGAGATGGTGCTCCTGCCCTCAAGCCCCTTCGTGACGCTGACGGCCGTGTGCCGGGTCCGGCTAGGCCGGCTATCGGCAAACCCGTCGCTGACGACCAGCTCAAAGACGTACTGGCCTTCCCCGCTGTATGAGAAAGACGGCGTCGCCGTATTGGCGTCGCGCAATTCCACCGGCGGTCCCTCGATCTGCCGCCACGTGTAGCTCAGCCTGTCCACGGCGTCCGTATCGTGCGAGCCGGTCCCATCCAGCGTCACAGTCCCGGGCGTCTGCCACACCCTGTCGGCTCCCGCGCTGGCCACCGGCAAGTTATTCTCGGCCACCAGTACAAGCACCCGGTCCGACTCGCCCGCGCGCTGATCGTCCGTCACGACCAGCTCGAAGACATACTGGCCCAGCTCCCCGGGCACGAACGTCGGCCTGGCAGCGTTTGGATCGCTCAGTACGACGGGCGCCCCCTGGACCTGGGTCCACCGGAATTTCGTCACGCCGCAAGGATCGAAGAAGAAGCTCCCGGAGCCGTTGAGCGTGACAGTCTCCAGCGGGTCGAGGATATGCTGGTCGGGGCCGGCGTATGCGGCGGGCTTGACGTAGCCCACATACTCATCGGCCCCGATGTCGATTCTGCGAGCGTAGATTCTCGCAGTGCGGTCGATATCCGTCCGACCCACAGCGGCAGTCGGATTCGGATCCCCGGCATTGATGCACGGCGACTCTGCGGTCAGATGAAAATCCTTGCCAAGCAGGTTCACGTACAGCGGATCGGCGGAGATATTGCCTGCCTTGCCGGTCCAATCGAGATCGCCGTCATAACGTGTCGCATTCCCCTGTTGCGGGTCCGCCGTCCCGTAGTTGCCCGGCAGATTGTTCCAGACATCGTTGAATGCCATCCGGTCCGGCGGCACTGTGCCCTGCATGTAGATACCGCCGCCCGACGGAGCATCGCTGATGATGTTGTTGAACACGTACGGGCAACCCAGCGTCGGGTCGGAAATGAAATAGAGGTTGCCGCCGCGCGGGACGTCCAGCCCCCCGCTAAGACTGCAATCGTTGCCGACGAGAGTGTTGTTGTAGAAAGAGCCGCTGCCGATGAGGATGACGCCGCCGCCGAGAATGGCGGAGTTGTCGTAGACGACATTATTGTTGATAACCGGGTCGCCGATGTAGACGATCAGGCCGCCGGCCACATAGGCATCGTTGCGACGGATGACATTATACGCGATGACAGGACTGCACTCGAGGCAGGCGATCCCGCCGCCGTAGCTGATCTGCCATTGCGTAAGGTCGGTACCCTCGAGTTTGAAGGGGCTGTGATTGCCGGTGATGATGTTCTTGGTGATCGTCGGCGAGGCATGGTAGCAGTAGATGCCACCGCCCCAGAAGATGCTCCCGATGCTGCCACCCTCGAAACTATTGTTGACGGTTCCGATGCCACCGGTGATGGTGAATCCGGTCAGCACGGCGGCAGGCGTCTCGCCGTTCTCGAACGTCACGGGCGAGCCGTCCTCATCAGCGTTGATGATGGTATATCCCACGATCTTGGGGTCGTTCGGGTCCTTGCTCGTGACCACGATGTCCCGTCCGCCGAAGTTGATGGTCTCGTAGTAGACGCCGGGGGCCACGAGGACGGTATCGCCGTTATTGCAGTCCTGGATCGCCGTCTGAATGCTGCGGTAATCGCCAGGCACCTTCCGCGTCGCAGCCGAAGCTGTGGTCGCGAGGATGCACAAACTGATAATACCTGCAAGAATGACCCTTCTCATACATTCTCCCTTTCCGATCAGCTTTCCTGAAAACGGGGATACCCAGAGGACGCCTACCTCCGAGAGACTTCTGAAACCTCATCATAGCCGAAAACGGGCACATTTTCAATGCGCCGAACCGACCATCACTCGTGCGGCTCCCGTCCCTGCCCTCGCACAGACGCAAAATCCCGCGTCTACACAACGATTCTCTCCTATCACAGACGCATAAAAGCCGTGCGCATTACCGGAAAAAGTGCGTCCTTCGCAGATATTTGCGGCAGGCGGATTCCTATGCGAAACGAAATGTGGCCGATCCGCCCTAAGAATACGTAGTTTCCAAATGGAATTTCCCCGACGCGATGGTAAAATGGGCTCACCGGCAGCGGGGAGCGGCGGTTTGGCGCTTCCGCGTCCCCGCAGCGCGTGTCGCACGCCGAGCCTTGTTCACGACAGGCTCTCGATAACGGAGGTGAGAAAATGCAGCTCGTACGCAGACTCCGGGGGATTGTCGCGGTCGGTCTTCTTCTGACCATCGTCTCCACCACCACGGCCAAATACAGCGGCGGGACAGGAGAACCAAACGATCCGTACCAGATCGCCACAGCCGCCGATCTGATGGCCTTGGGGAACGAACCCAACGATTACGACAAGCACTTCATCCTGACCGCCGACATTGACCTCGACCCCAAGCTCCCTGGCCGCAGGGTCTTCGACAGGGCCGCCATCGCCCCGGACGTCAACGACGCAACCTGGCACTGGTTTGGGGGGACTCCTTTTACCGGGGTCTTTGACGGCAAGGGTCATACGATCTCGCATTTGACAATCCAAGGCGGGTCTTGGCTCAGGGCGAACGCATCTTAACTGCTGGTGGGAGCAGGACGTAGCCGATGATTCGGAGAGGTGTGCCATGGATGGTACGCCAAGTGGAATCCTTTGCCGGAGGCTACCAATGGCTGCGTCGATCTGGGA